>VFSW01002507.1_pt1 | contig 27771 bp, 9 predicted proteins | sample 5358111 | NCBI WGS metagenome assembly VFSW01 (sample SAMN11554181, study PRJNA540505) | mine drainage metagenome | isolation source: sediment from site ElyBrook_90M | place: USA: Ely Copper Mine, Vershire, VT | collected 2017 | reverse complement strand
GGCAAAGTCCTGGAGATTGCCGCGGATCGGATCGTTATTGAAGAGAAGAAAAATACGGTTACAGAAAAAGTAATCATCAGGCTTGTCAACGGGAAGCAAAAGGTCGAGCGTCTGAGAAAAACCGGGGAACAGTCAGCCCCTTTGCTCGCACCGGCTGTGAGCGATAAAATAACCAAAAAGCAGGATAAAAGCTTCAAGTAATACCACCTTCACTTTAATCAATCATCGCACATGCTCTCGGGAGGTTGTATGGGATCGAAACATCCTTGGACGAAGACTGTGTCTCTTTTTCTTTCTCGCGCGGGTCGGAAAGTAAAGACTCTCCTCTTCCTCCTATTCGTTTTGTTCATTTCAACAACCTCTTTTGCTCAGCAGTTCACCGCCAAATCCCTTGGCGATTACGGCAATGTCACAGTTATGGAAATCCAGGGAAACTACGATGCCAATAACACTGATGGTACAATCAATGCCGCGCCAAGACAGGCCATTGCCCAGGAGTTCTTCAAAACCCACAAAGACGAATACGACTTCCTCGTCATTTTCACTAATTTTGATTTCACGATGCCCGAGGGAGAGGCAAAGGCATTCTACGAAGGGATAAAAAATGACATCCGGGGAATCGGAGTTGATCCCTTTGACAACACGTCGCTGTACGGCAGCAATGGCAAACTCCAGGGCACTGTGGACATGGGGAACCTGTCGGGAATCATCACCGACCCGCTCGACCCGAAGTTCGAGGACACGCTTTATGTCCTGAGCCATGAGCTGATGCACCGTTGGGCTGCGCATGTAAAGTTTAAAGACGCAGACGGCAGCGTCAGCTCCGCTCTTCTCGGCCAGGACGAAGCGCACTGGAGCTACCTGCTCGACAGCGGCGGCTCCGTCCTGTACGGCAACCAGTGGCAGGACAACAAGAACAACACCTTTACCTCTACGATTCCCCAGAACCAGATGCTCTTCTACAGCCAGCTTGACCTTTACCTCATGGGCATGATCGGACCTGACAAGGTCTTGCCCGTGCTTTTGATCACCAGCCCTGATACTGACCCAACTCAGCTCCCGCAGGCGGGCGTCACGGTAAACGGCGCAGCCCGGTACGTCACCATCGACCAGATCATCGCTGCAATGGGACCGAGAATCCCCGACGCAGCAACCTCGCAAAAAAGCTTCAAGACCGCTTTCATCTTTGCCACGCAACCCGGAACGTTTACGGGTCAGGAACTTTACGGCATCGAAAACATCCGGAGCGGCCAAGTCACGCGTTTCTCCGTCCTTACCAACGGCAAAGGTATCGTGGAAGTAGCCTCAACGCCAAAGGACAACATTCCGACCAATCCGGGTGTCATCATACTTCCCACAACGCCACGTACGATCCCGCCGAACATCAACGACGGCGTGCAATGGCTGGCAGCCAATCAAAAATCGGACGGAAGCTGGGCGGACCTCAATCAGACCACGGAACGGGATACTGCCGCCGCAACAGTGCTGTTGAAAAATTTTATTGCCACACAGGCTGCTTACCAGGGCGGCCTGCAGTGGCTCGGAGGAATATCGTCCGGGAATATGGATTTTCTGAGCCGCAAGATCCAGACGTTTGCCGGATCAGGTACGGACTTGACCGCGCTCACGAACGAACTGCTCTCCCGGCAGAACCCGGATGGCGGGTGGGGCAGCGACAGGAGTTACCCGAGCAACCCCGTGGATACGGCGCTGGCAATAAAAGCCTTGTCAGCCGCGGGTTATTCAGGCCAGCAGGCCGTATCGCCGGCGATTGGATATCTTAAGAACGTGCAAAATACTGACAACGGGTGGGGGAGCCAGGACAAAGGGAGTACTGTCCAGGAAACCTCGAATGTCCTGTCAGCGTTCAATCAATACCGGGGCGCATACCTGCTGGATGACGCCATCACGCGCGGCACCGGGCTGCTCGTAAGCAAGCAGAACTCCGACGGCGGGTTTGGGAACAGCCCGAGCACTATCTACGATTCCGCAACAGCAGCAATGACCCTGGCAGAACTGAACGCATCAGGAAACATCATTAGCCAGGCGGTCAGTTATATCCTGAACCAGCAGTCCGGGGACGGAAGCTGGAACCAGAGCGCTTACCAGACAGCGCTCGCCGTAGAAGCAGTGTACAAAGCGACCGTAGATCCCGATCTTTCCATAAAACCCCAAGATATCACATTCATCCCAGCCAGCGTCACGAGCCTGCCCACGAACGTTGTAATCAATGCCAGCATCTGGAACCTGGGAGCTACGTCCGTTCCTCAGGCCAAAGTCGTTATTTATGGCGGGAACGCGGCGACTGGAACAAAAATCGGGGAGCAGACGCTCGCATTCCCGGGTCAGGCAGCAACAACCGTAACGTTTTCAACTGTCATAAATGACGGGAACGAGCATTTCTATACGATCGTCGTGGACCCCGACAGCCTCATAAAAGAATCGAATAAGCTGAATAACACTGTTGTCAAGGCGCTTATCCCCGAGCCGACCTACGATTTCGAAGTCTTATCGTCTAATCTGACGGTTTCCGCAAACCCCGCGGACATGTTCCAGGATGTAACCATCACGGCGCAGATCACGAACAAGGGAACGATGAACGCCTACAACGTCCAAGTCCATTATTACATCGACGATCCCGTCTCGCCCTTCGAGATCGCGACCCGGACCGCGGATATCCCCGCAGGCGCCACGATCACGAACACAACCATATGGCGTACGAACAAAGCAGGCGTGAGCATGCCGCTTACCGTTACAATTGACCCACTCAACAATTTCACGGAACAATCAAAGACGAACAACAAAGCATCCGCAGCCATTACGGTAAATGCCGACACGCGAGCGAATCTGTCATCGTCCTACAAGAATATCGTACTATCGCCTTCACCTGCCAATCAAGGGGGGAACGCGTCTCTTTCGACCGTGGTGAAAAATGAAGGGTCATCTCCTGCGTCAAACGTCCAGGTGAATTTCTACGAAGGCGTGCCCGGAGTGGACGGCGTGCTCCTGGGGAGCCAGGTTATTCCGATCATTAATCCCGGCGACGGCATCCAGTCGAGCATACCCTGGACGAACATTACGGATTCGGGAGAAAAGATCATCTATGTGAAGGTGGACCCAGACAATCAGATAAACGAAATAACAAAAGACGACAACGATGCCTTTACCACCGTGAACATCCTGAGTCTCCCCGATTTCGCTGTATCCGCGAACTCCCTTGCGTTCTTGCCCGTGGCTCCGAAAGACGGCGACCCGGTCGCGATTACCGTGACTGTCCAGAATAAAGGCGAGCAGGGCGCTTCAAACGTGATCGTGCGCCTGTCCGAGGGAGGTGTTGTGCTCGGCAACCAGGCAATTTCTTCTCTTGCAGGCAATTCGACAGGAACGGTTTCCCTGTCATATGATACCACCGGCAAGAAAGGGGCACATATCATTACAGCGGCAGTGGACCCCGACAATATGATCCCGGAGCAGAGCAAGGGCAATAACTCCGCGACCAATACCTTCGGTGTTCAGGACGCGAACTTCTGGGTTACGGAGCCGTACTTCTCGCCGAACGGAGACGGCGCAAAAGACAGCACGCAGTTCTTCTTCAGATTGACGAACCCCCAAACAATTTCCGTACTTGTTGTAAATGCGGAGAATGAAACCGTCAGGACCTTCACCGGTCAAGAACCGATAAATGCCGTAAGTGGCAGCATCACCTGGGACGGCAGGAATGACAGCGGGTCCGTGGTCGACGACGGACAGTACCAATTTCAGGTTAAGAGCAGCGCTGGTTTCATTCTCAACATGCTGCCGGTTATCGTGGATAACAACCGGTCGCCGCTCACAGAGGCATTGGGAACGAAGTATCTGGTGAACTACAACCTGACATGCCAACTTCCTGCCATTGATTGGAATTGGTTACAGAATGACAGCGGTATTGTTTTCGCCATCGCGGCAACAAATCCAAATAAAACGGAATACCCGGCCGGCGTCTATGCGATGGCTCCTGACGGCCAGGGCATTCTTCGTTTGATCCCCGCGGATTGGACGGATACCAATTCCGAGCATCAATATTTTGATTATCAGCAATTTCCGGCGCCGATTGGCGACAGGATAGCGTTCACGTTCAAAAAATATGATACGAAGACCATTGCGAGAACAACCGAGATCTGGCTTGTCAATAGTATCGGGGCGAATCTGACTTTCCTGGACAGCGAGCAAGGATGGAATGACATAGAATTGCTCTGGTCTCCGGATGGACGGTACCTTGCCTATAGCAACGGGCCTACCGACTTTCAGGGAGTGAGCTTAACAAATTACGAGCTCTGGGTGCTGAACGTGAACAGCCTCGAAAAAAAGAAGCTGGACGCGGCAACACTTATCGGAACATATTATTACGATGATACGATACATTGGTCGCCGGACAGCAACAGCCTGGTCTATACCGCCTGTCTCGATTGTTATCAATTGGGGATGCTGGACTGCCATCATATGGAGGAAATTAGAACAGCTGATGTATCGGGCAATAAGAGGACTTTATCTTCTGTAAAAGCGGCAAATTCTAATTCTATGATCCAACGCTTGCAATGGCTCAGCGATAACAAAGTCCTGTCCGAAGGGGCCGATGACTATTCCGGTGACGTCAAGTTGCGGCTTCTGGATTCGAATAAGAGCGGGCAGCCTGTTTTTGTCACGAATAATTTCGACCCATCCAGCGAAGAATATTCCGTTTCCCCTGACGGCAAAGAAATAGCGTTTACCGACTCCGGCGCAGGTGACAATTCAAAGTATTTGAAAATGGCGGACAGTGAAGGGCGTATTTCCACTATCCGCGAAGTACATAATTCCGACAACGGCTATTGCTACCCGGAGATCGAAAACCTTCTCTGGTCGGCTGCTGCCGACAAACTTTATTTTTCAGAAGGCGTCATCGACAGCTGCGGAGGTTGCCAGCTTCCGTGCCGGCATTTATATTCCAACGAGGCCGCTTTTGATCTTGCAACAGGAACAACCACAACGTTCGATTTGGACGTCAACTCCGGCGATCCAATCAAGTGGCTGGCCGACGGGGTTACGCTCGTGGAAAGAGGCAATAGCAGCTCAAATTCCGGCGAGCTGTTTGCGATGAATCTTAGAAAAAGACAAAAGACAACCATAATTTCCGGTATACAGACTTTGCAGCCCGATGCAAACATCGTTTCGCCCCGCGAAGGGTCCATAGCGTATTATCAATTTATCGATCCAACGAGCGCATGTTATAACGGGGACCCGTGGGAAACGAAATTATGGGATATGACTTCCTTGTTGAACCTCAACGCCCGATTAAACATCATGCGACAGGAATCATCGCTCGTCCTCAAGGGCACGGCAACGGATTTGAATTTCGACGGCTACGAACTCGAGTATGCCGACGTAAAAAATCCGCTGTCCTGGCAGCCTGTGGTTCCCCCTTCTCAGGTTCCGGTCGTTAACGACGTATTCACTCCGTGGATCCCGCCCTCTGAGGGGAAGTTCTTGGTACGTCTGACTGTACGAGACAAAGCGGGCAATTCAGCGTCGGATGAAAAGCAGGTTTCCTGGGGAATTGCCGCGAAAGTTGCGGGTTTTTTCAAGACGCTCGACGTCTTCTCGCCAAACGGCGACGGCGCCAAAGACCGGGTCGAGGTTCATTATCGTGTGTTGGATCCGGTGCACCTGGAGTTTAATATCACGAACGACCGGGACCTCATCGTAAAAACCATTTCAGTGGATAACGCGATTGCCGAAGAAGCCTTTATCTCGTGGGATGGAACGGACGATAATGGCAGTGTGGTTCCCGACGGTCTCTATAAGATCAACATCCTGGATATGGCATTTCCCGTGACGGTAGACAATCGCCCGCCCGATGCCGGTATCTCAATCGGCACGCTCAACAGCCAACCGGGTCCGCAATACGAGCTGCATATCGATATAAACGGACATGCCGTCGATAGCAATCTTAAAAACTGGGTTGTGGAATACGGTGAGGGCGATAACCCTCAGTCGTGGCAATTAGTCTCCAGCGGCGGATTTGAAACCGGGAAACAGGATGCAACCGGACATCTTCTCCGTCCGGGACAGGATACGGTTCTAATGAGGTATCAGGGGACCGGTATCGGCCAGATGAAGATGAGGAAACTGCGTATTTCGGCAGAGGATTCAGCCGGGAACAAGAGTTCAGCGATCAGTGGCTTCGTCGAGGAGGACTTCGTCCTTTATCAGTGGGACGACGCGGTGCTGCGACCTGGCGCGTCCATACCTCCGAGCTTGACTGCGCCGGGGGTGCATACGCTCGCCGGTTTTGAGACGTTCCGATCCCCCCTTGTCAGTATGAATGTTCAGTATTGGGGAGCGGACTTGCAGTGGCATGACGCGCCTGCCGTTGTCGATGTGCCGCAGGGACAAATCAAATTGGAGTGGGACACGACCCGCTTGTCCTTAAATCTGCGCGCCGTGAGACTGAAGGCCATCGATGCACTCGGACAAACTCATTACTCCAACCCGGCGGTAGCCGGTCCCGTCTTCGCGATCAGCCTGCCCGGCGAATGTTCTGCGGCACTGATGGCCGCTAATTTCCTTAGTGAGCGTCTGACGGAGCTCAAGTTCCAGGTGCAGAGCTCACAGGATAATCGTTATACGGCATGGACCGACTATGCAATTTTTGATCCGGCAAAAGGCGATTCGATCCCCCAGGAAGAATTTTCGTTCTTTCCGCCCCCTTTTCAGCGTGGAAAGAACTACCAGATACGAATGGCCGGCGTCGGAGCGAGCGGAACGTCGTATATAAGTTCGCCGATCAATTTCCCGCCGGGCTGCCTCCTGGAGATCAAATTAGATGTCACTTATCCTGAGGCGGAATGCGGAAAACTATCGAATGCCGCATTGCTCACAGCAACGGCTCTCCCCAATGGAGGGGCGGCACGCATATCAATGAAGAATATGCGGTATTATCTTGAAACCGTGTCTGGACTGCAGTTGCTTCAGCATTTCGATGGATTCGATGCGTCGATGTTACAGCCCGCGACGATCGATACGTCTCTCATGAGTGAAGGAAGTTACACTGTCTTGTCCGTGGTTGGCTTCATTGATATGGAAACCACAGCAGAGTCAGAAGTATCTGCCGAGGCAGTGCTCATTGTTGATCATACATTGCCGATCGTCCGGGTCAGCTATCCTAGTGCGGGTCTTGCGGTTTGTTCGATCAAGCAACCATATGGAGATGATATCCGCTCCATCGTACCGATAGAAGGGATTGTAAGCGACAATGACCGATTACCGCGATATCAACTGGCCTATGGATACGGTTCAAACTCTTCGGAATGGACAGATGCGCGCATAGAAGGTACAACGACGGCGGGGACGCTCACGGCCTGGGATGTGACTGGTTTGCCGGGAGGGAATTATTCTGTACGGTTGAAGGCTGTTGATAGAGCAGGTAATGCCTCATGTGCCACAACATCGTTCAGTTTGAATTCACCGGTCGACCTGTCTAAAGTCGGAACCGATCCTCAACTGTTTTCTCCGAACGGCGACGGCGCCGCAGATGAGGCGACCCTTAATTATACTATTGACCAACCGGCGACGACCAGCGTCCGGGCGTTCAAACTCGTTCAGACAGTGGATGCTGCCTATACTCTCGACACGGCTCCCATCAGAAATAGTCTGACAAACTCTCAATGGGATGGCAATGATGACAACGGGATGTCTGCGCCGGACGGCAGGTACGGCCTTGCTGTTACCGCCACGGACTCCTGCGGCAACATGACTCAGAAGTGGGCTCCTGTTGAAGTGGACAATACGCCCCCCACGGTTGAGATCAATTATCCTCAGCCGGGCGCTCCCCTCGGAAATATTGTTGAAGTGAGCGGCACGGCCACAGATATCAATTTCCAGGATTATGTCCTGGAGCAGGGGCCGGCTGATAATCCTGATGATCCCTCTGTTGTCTGGAAAAATATTTCCGGAAGTACCGTACCTGTTTCGGGCGGAGTTCTCGGCACATGGAATACGTCCGGGCTGACTGGCTTATGGGCCTTGCGCCTCACCGCGACTGATCGGGCTGGAAACAAGAATAAGACAACGACGATCCTCACTCTTCCCGTAAGAACTAACCTTATCAAGTCGTTGAGCGCCTCGCCCACACCCTTTTCACCCAATAAAGACGGGCGGCTCGACACTACCAGGTTCCAATACGAACTGGCCGAGAGCTGCGATGTAATGATCGAGATTCTGACTGCAGAAGATGTCACCAAGAAAATAATTACGGCAACGGCAGTCCCGGCAGGCGTGCAATCCTTCGAGTGGAACGGAACGGATGACGCGGGTGCGATCCTGCCCGACGGAGCGTACAAGGTAAAACTGGCGGTTATATCAACTACGAATGCTGAGCGCCAGGTAGAATCGGTAACCTTATCTCTCGATACACTACCTCCTGTCGTAGACGTCAGACAACCCGTAGATGGAGCGTATGTCAGATCTGATATTGTGGTGCTCGGAAGCATCACTGACAGCACGCTTGCTGATTATTCAGTTTCCCTGACCGGACCCGAAGGCGCGGCGCAGCTTGACCAGGGTACTCAGGCGCGCAGCAACTATCCCTTTGCTATTCTGAACGGTCTTGCTGATGGTGCATATACGCTTAATGTGAAGGCGAGAGATCTGGGAGAAAATGCCGCTGAAAAGAACATTTTCTTTATTGTAGACAAGACTGCACCGGTGGTAACGCTCAATATTCCGACAACGGGGGGATACTATGGAGGGGAAAATCCGGTAGTGAACATTACCGGAAACATCGTTGAGAACAACATTGGTGCGTTCAGCCTGAGATACGCAGCAGATGACAATTCAACACAGTGGACGGAACTTGCGAGCGGAACTTCGAGCACTGCGCCGGGTCTCACCTACTCCTGGAAGGTCGGCCCGGATGACGGAATCCGCGACGGAGTGTATACCGTATCGCTTCTTGTGACGGACAAGGCGGGGGCCGTATCGGAAGCCAAAGTGAAGTTGATTATCGACAATACGCCGCCGGTTGCCGCTATCGCATCACTTCATGACGGCGACTACCTGACGCATCCAGTCGATCTGGTCGGCACCTCTTTTGACGACAATCTCGACTCTTACAAGGTCGAAATATCCGAAGGACAATGCAGCAATGCTTTTGCGTGGGCGGATATAAAAAGAGCCGCTGCTTCCGTTCAAAACGGCGTTCTTGCCGCCTGGCAGACATTGCCGCCCGACGGAGACTACTGCGTCAGACTGACGGCAATCGATAAGGCCGGGCTGAGTTCCGAGGAAGAGATCGACATCAAAGTGGATACTCATCCTCCTGCGTCGCCCCTGTTGGCTTCGGACATAAGCGATAGGAGCAGCGCCCATTTGGTATGGGTAGCTACGCCGGATGCTGACGTAGCAGGGTACAACGTGTACAGAAATAACCAGAAAGTAAATAGTACGCTGGCGACATCGATGTTCTATACGGATCATAACCGGACAGAGGGAACGTACACCTACACCGTCACGGCCGTCGACTTCGCGGGGTGGGAAAGCCGGCCGTCAAATGAAATCAAGGTCAAGATCGATATGACCGGCCCCAGCGCGCTTATTCGCACGCCCCTGGACAACGCGCGAATAAGCGGGCTGAGCGACATCAAAGGAACGGCATATAGTTCTGACGATTTCAAGCAATACCGCCTGTCTATCGGCCAAGGCACAGCGCCGTCCTCCTGGACAATTATTCGCACCTCGCCGGTACCGGTCTCCTATGGCGTTCTTTCTCCGTGGAACACGCTCGGACTTGCAGACGAGCAGGTATATTCCATCAAACTCGAAGCAGAAGACTTATCCGGCAATATCACCGCGCACCAGATTTCGGTGACGATCGATAACACGCCGACGATGGCTCCTTTTCTGGTTTCGGCCAGCGCAATTGTTTCGGATGTGACCGTCACGTGGCAAGCGAACACTGACACAGACCTTGCGGGGTATCTGCTCTTTCGCAACGACCAGCTTGCGAACGCAATTGGAATCGTTGCCGGGGATTTGCAACCCTATTTGATCAAGGGAACGAGCTATATCGACCGGAACCTGCCGGACGGCAAGTTCCAGTATTACCTCCTGGCCATGGACCAGGCCGGGAACTTGAGCGACCAGTCGAACACCCTGTCAGTGACGATCGATACGCATCCGCCCCACGCGGCCATCGTTGACCCGCTCGATCACGCACAATTTGAGCAGAAGAGCATAGTTAAAGCCGAAGCACCGGACCGGGATATCGCGTTCGCGCAGTTCCAGTATCAGAGCGCACTGGACAGTGCTTGGACCGATCTCGGAACCCCGGTGACGAGCAACGGCATGGCCGCCTATCTCGATCCGGCAGCACTCGGTCTTACCTATGGCGACTATCGCTTGCGGGTTGTGGCAACGGATAAGGGAGGAAAAACAGATCCGGCGCCGGGATTCATCACAATCACCTATACCGATCTGACGCCGCCTGCCGCGCCTGTTAAGTTAAATTCCCCGGTAAGCGGCGGGACAGCGAATCTTTCCTGGACAGCCAACACGGAAGGCGACCTTGACGGATACAATATTTACCGCGTCACCACCGGAAGCACAAGGCAGAAAATCAATGCGTCGCTTATCAAGGCAGGTCCAGAGCCATCGTACCAGGACGGCAGTCTCGCAGACGGCGAGTATCTTTACGAAGTGACGGCAGTGGACACTTACAAGAACGAGAGCAAACCGTCCGATCGGGCAGACGCAAAGATTTACGCGCCTGTGCTGGCTCAGCCGTATACGCCGGTTGATCAGAGTATGCTTCAGGTTAAGGGGAGCAACGGGGCGGTCAATGGAGAAGCAGCTCTCTTTGCAGAAACCGCTTCCGGGCCTGTCTCCTTCGGCACGACATCAATCGACTCCTCGGGCGCGTTCACGATCAATGCCGCCCTTTCCCCGGGAGAGAACAGGATCAGCGCCCGCATAACGGACAGCGCCGGCAATGTGAGCAAAGATGCGGACGGGGTGGTCGTCGTCTCCAACGACACCCCGAGCGCGCCGGCAGGTCTCATCGGCGATGTCTCGGGATATGATGTCCATCTGACGTGGGATGCGAATCCTGAGGCCGACATCGTGGGGTACAACTTTTTCCGCGACGGCATAAAAATCAATACACCGGATCCAACATCTTATATTCTTGCCAGCGGACTTTCCCAGGGCAATCCCTATTTTTATTCTCCCACGTCTCCCCAGACCGGAGCCAGCCTTGTTGATCCGGTCTGGTGGGAGATGGATATGGCTTCTCCGGAACTAATCAGCCGAGTCGAGATCCAGTGGGGAACCGATGTCGACAGCTCCGGGAACGAGGTCCTGTATGCAGGCAAGGACTATGAAATACAGGTCTGGTCAGGATACGCCTGGATCACGCAGGTGAAGGTGGCGGGAAACGCCGTTAAAGACAATGTGTTCCATTTCAAACCGTCGTACCGGACGGATAAGATCAGGATCTCGATTACCGACTCAACGGATACAACCAGCGCCAAGGAAGTCCGGTTCGGTTACGCGAATGTGATCAGGGACAATCTCATTCCGCAGGCGTTCTTTGACGATCTTTACCTGACGGATAAAGTGTACACCTACGCAGTGACGGCAGTGGACAATTACGGGTTTGAGAGCGCGCTTTCGAGCACGGTCAGTGTGACCGTGGGCGATGTCGTCGCCCCTTCTGTACCGGTGCTTTCGGCAGCGCTCCTCAATGCCGACGTGGCCCTCACCTGGACCGCGAGCACGGATGCCGATACGGCCCTCTATACGCTCTACCGGAATGACGGCCCTGGATGGAGCAGGATCGGCCTCCTCTCCGCCCCCGAAACCGCGTACCTTGACGCCAATGTTCGAAACGGGGGGTATGCGTACAGGGTCACGGCAACAGATACAACAGGCAACGAGAGCGCACCGTCGAATGAAGTGGCGGTTATCCTCTCCGTCGCTCTCCCTGATAAACCGGCAAATCTCGCGGTTATGCCCGGGCCGAACGGCGTTCTCCAGCAGTCTTGGACGTACACCGGGAGCCAGACCGCAGGCTTCAACCTGTACCGGGGCCTGACCGCAGGCGGCCCGTACACCAGGGTCAACGGCTCGCTTATCCCGGGAATGAGCTACGTTAACAACGGCCTCATCAGCGGCACGACGTATTACTATGTCGTTACCGCGGTCGACAGTGCCGGGAATGAGGGCGGTTATTCCAATGAGGCCTCCGGCGTTTCCATCGACCTGGTGGCTCCTTCCAAGCCGGTCATTTTCTTCCCGACCTTCGCGGGCATGCCGGTGACCGTCGATGACGACAAAACTGATGTCTCCGGAAGCGCGGAGCCGGGTACTCTTGTCACTCTCTCTGCGAATGGCAGGCCGGTCGCGAGTACGGCGGCGTTGCTGAACGATGCTGTTCAGGGCTTCCCCGCTGATTTCGACTGGGGCGCGGCCGCCTTGTCTTCGGACGGGAAAACGCTGGCGTATTCCAGCAGCGACGGGGCAAACGAATCGATTCACCTGAAGTCCCTTGCAAACGGTACTGAAACGAAGATCATCCCGGTCCCGGCGGGCTCTGTAAACAGCATTTCCTGGTCGCCTGACAATAAAAAAATAGCTTACCACTACGGCTACTATGATTCTAGCAACTGGGTGTATCGGACCGTCATTTACGACGTTGCCAGCGACAGCAGTACGCCGCTGCTTGATGACCCCACTGCAAAATGCTTTAACCCGTCCTGGTCCCCGGACGGGGAAAAAGTGCTCTATGTGCAGATGATCGGCAATTTCCGCGACATATGGATCAAGGATCTCGAGTCTGGCACGCTTTCCCAGCTTATTGCCGGAGGCTGGACGAACTATCCGAAGCTTTCACCCGACGGGACCATGCTTGCCTATTTCGATGGTGACACCCTGAACCTGTACGATATGGCGAATGGTTCTACTCATATCATCGACGAAGCGACCGACGGCTATGAACTGGCTTGGTCGCCTGACGGCAAGAAGCTTGCCTTCGTTTCGTTCCGTAACGGGGACGGAGACGTCTACGTTCTGGATATTGAGACAGACAATCAGCTGCTCGTTCCCGGTTCCCACTATTATCCCTACAATGTCGCCTGGACAGCGGACAGCAATCGACTTCTGTTCGACCTCTGGGACGATGCCAACAGCAAGGACACTCTGTGGCTGGCCGACGTTCAGACCCCGGTTCCTGCTGTTCCCTTTATGACCGATCTGTCGAACGTCGGTTATATCGGCGGTGCGAAGGCCGGACAGATTGCAGTGCTCGATCTCAATGTTCAGGAGGAATGGACTGCATTCCTTGTGAAGCCCGCGGGTAACTTCTCCTTCGATGCAATGCCGCTCGTTTCCGGAGCAAATGTCTTTACGGCAATGGCTGTCGATACAGGAGAAAACAAGAGTGAATCTTCCAATGCCATAACTGTTGTTTTCGTAAAAACGACACCTAACTTGCCCGATCTCTCCGTTTCTTCCGACGATGTCTATCTTTATCCTCCTTATCCGATCGCAGGTCAGCAGATGGCCGTGAATGCAGTTGTTACGAACGTGAGCCCGGTGGACGCGACGAACGTGGATGTTTCGGTCTATATCTGGAACGCACTCGGGCAGTTGGAACTTCTCAGGTCCGAAACAATATCATCATTGCCGGCCGGTTCATCTTCATTGATCACGGCAACATGGGACAGCATCGGCAAAATCGGTTCCAACAGGCTGGTCGTAGTCGTCGATCCCTCCGACAAGATCACCGAGGCGGATGAAGCGAACAATATGGCGATCAAAGATTTTTACGTCGCGGACCATATGGGTATTTCCCTGAACACTACGGCCGACGCAGCACAGTACAGCAGCAACCAAAGCGCGAACATCAGTGTAGCGATCTGGAACACCGGGCCGGCGACAGATGCCGCCCTCACTGTACGAATCGAGGATACGAACGGGTATCAATTAACATCATTTGCTACGAGAACAATCAGCATTGCTTATGCAGCCCAGTCGGCCCAGAACTTTGCCTGGAATACCGGATCAACTTATGCCGGGGCCTATATGGTCCATGCTGTTCTTAAGGACGCATCGGGCAATAAGGTCGCGGAAAATACAGCGCCCTTTACCATCGTTTCCGATAGTGCTGTGGATCTGACCGTGTCTACCGGGAAGGCCGCCTATGGACCGGGGGAGAATGTTGTAACAGGCTTCAATATCAAGAACAGGGGAACGAATTCCATCATCCCGACACTCCAGGCAGCAGTAACGATCGCGAATGCCGCCGGAGCAGTCCTGTTCAGCGAGGTTAAAACCGCGTCGAATCTTTTGCCCCGATCATCCGTGGACCTGAGCTCTTCCTGGAACACGGGCCTCAATGTTCCTGGCAGTTACACTGCTACCGTTGAAGTTTCATTCGACGGCGGTATGACATCGACAAAGTCTGCGACATTTACGATCAATGGATTGGCGGTCCTGACCGGAAGCATCATTGCCTCCCCATCGGTCGTTCCGGTTAAGAGCGCCGCGCAGATAACTTATACGCTGGCAAATTCTGGAAACATGGATGCACTGGGTTATACGGCAAGGATCTTGATCATTGATCCTGAAACGCAGATGGTTATGCAGACCCGGGACACTATTGCTGACGTCGTCAAGAACACAAGCCAGGGCGGACAAATAATTGTCGGTACTTCCAACTATGAATTAAAGACCTACAGGGCTATTCTCCAGGTGGCGGCGCAAGGGACAACCAAGACGCTGGGAAGCGCCTCCTTTGCAGTGAAGGACCTGACGCCTCCCGCAATTACCATGGCCGATCCTGTTGCGAACGGCATATACAGTTCAACGGTCCCGATATCGATTCTTGCGAACGATGATGCATCAGGCGTCGACAGGGTCGAATACCGGATCGACAATGGAATATGGAAGCTTGTGCCAATCGCAGACCCATCCTTGGGCCGCTATGCAGCCCTGTGGGAACCGATGTCCGGTGACAACGGCATCCACGAGATCGGTTTCAGGGCCGTGGACAAGGCGGGAAACGTCGGCGTTCCGATCTCCATCAGTTTGACCGTCCAGATGGATACTATTCCACCTCAGCTGACGCTCAGTACGCTCTCCGACGGTGCGTTTACCAACAATCCGACCCTGAATATTGCGGGCACGGCAACGGACAACGTCGGTGTCCAGACACTCACGATCAACGGCGCTGCGATCACGGTAAACGCTGACGGCTCTTTCAGCCAGGCGATATCGCTGGCAACCGGCACAAATACGATAACCGCGATTGCTGTTGATAGGGCAGGGAACACTGCCACGGACACCAGGAACATCATCCTGGACCAGGCCGTGCCAATGATTACGATCTCGTCCCCCGTGGACAACAGCGTCACGAATGCGGTAGATACGGCCGTAACAGGGATCGTTGACAAGGAATCGACCATCAGCATCAACGTGAATGATATGAGCGCAGGACCTGACCTTGTGACGGACTCCTCCTTCAGTTTCCCCGTGTCACTCGCCTACGGCAAGAACACCATCCAGGTGGCGGCTACGGACCTTGCCGGAAACACCGGTACGGCCAAGCGCACGGTGATTTTCGACGATGTAAATCCGGTATTGGCAGTAACCAATCCGGCCCAGGACATCACAACGAACCAGCCGGGTATCCTGCTCCAGGGGACAGCGGCCGATTTTACGGGCATTTCCGTAACGGTCACTTTCGACAACGTGGTCTCGGCACCTGCCGTGACCAGCGGCGCGTTCGAACAGCAGCTTACGTTCACCGAAGAAAAGACCTATGCCGTCATGGTGATTGCCACTGATGACGCCGGAAACCAGACCGCGGTCCAGAGGAACATCATCTTTGACAAGACGCCCCCCCTGGTCGCGATCAACCCGGCGATTACGCCCACGAACAACAGCATCCAAATGCTTATTGGCACCAGGGAACCGGATTCGACGGTGACCGTCACCTGTCCCACGGCCATGGCAAGTGCGGTGAGTTATCCCACGACAACGACGTGGCAGGCCGTGGTCGCGGACATGGCCGAAGGCAGCAACATGGTGAGCGTGATCGCGATGGATTTGGCAGGCAATGTTTCCGATCCGGTCACTGCCGTCATCGCGCTCGACACCATTGCGCCGGACACGATTGTCATCAGCGCTCCTCCCGCGCTCGGCAACAGCAATTCAGCGGTGTTCAGCTTTACCTCGACCGAGGATGGATCGACCTTCGAGTGCAAACTCGACCAGGGAAGTTACGCGGCATGCACGAGCCCCCTGACCTATGCGAACCTTCCCGACAACGCTCATACGTTCCTGGTAAGGGGAACGGACGGGGCGGGAAATACCGACCAGACGCCCGCTTCCTTTATCTGGACAGTTGACACGATCCCGCCGGTGGCCGTCGTGTCAGGCGCGCCCGCGAACCCGACAAAAACGACGGGGGCGGTGCTCAGAGTGTCCGGTGACGATGTTCTAACCTACAAGTACAAGGTTGACAGCGGGGCCTATTCAGCGGAAACAGCGGTTGCAGCTCCGATCGTAATCGAGGGTCTTTTGGACGGGAGCCACACCGTATCGGTTGTGGGAAAAGACAGCATCGGCAATTGGCAGACCGACGTTTTCGCCACGATCGTAGGCTGGAGCGTGGACACCCAACCGCCGGTTTTGACGCTCAGCGCTTTGGCGAACAACGCCTATACCAACAACCCGACGTTGAACATCGCCGGAACTGCTGCGGACAACACGGCTGTTCAGAGCGTCACGATCAACAACGCGGATATCGTTGTGAACGCCGATGGCGCATTCAGCCACGTAATCACGCTGGCAACGGGAACAAACACGCTCACGACCATCGCTTTTGACACAGCAGGGAACACTGCAATCGATATGCGGACGATCATCCTTGACCAGACAGCGCCGGCAATAACAATCACCGGTCCAATGGACAACAGTGTGACAAACGACATGATGACTGTGGTAACGGGAACGGTTGATAAACCCGCAAAGGTCGCTATCGCGGTCAATAACAACGCGCCGGTCCCTGCAACGATGACGGGGGCCGCCTTCAGCAGCGAGGTCGCGCTCGCTTACGGTCTCAATACGATCCGGGTATCCGCAACGGACCGCGCGGGAAACACGGGCTCTGCCAAGCGCACCCTCATCTTCGACAACGCAAGTCCGACGCTCTCAGTAACGAACCCGGCCCAGGATATCGCAACGAACCTATCGAGCTTGTTGCTGAGCGGGATAGTGGCCGACCTTACCGGCATCACGGTGACCGTCGCCTGCGACGGGACCACCTATACGCCCGCGGTAACGGACGGCGCGTTTCGGCAGCAGATCGACTTTACGACGGAGAAGACCTACATCATCGCGGTCACTGCCGCCGATTCGGCAGGAAACATCACGACGATTCTGAGGAACGTCGTATACGAGATCACGCCGCCAGTGGTCACCATCAATGCCCTGACCACGCCGACGAACAACAGTCAGCAACTCATCGGCGGGACCATGGACCTCGGGTCAACAGTGACAATGAACTGTCCTACGGCGATTGCGGGAACAGTAAGCTACCCCACGGCAACGACGTGGCAGGCAGTGCTTGCGGATATGCAGGAGGGGACGAACGTCGTGACCGTAACGGCAACGGATGAGGCAGGAAACGAATCGTCTCCGGTGACGGTCTCCCTTGTCCTGGATATTCACGCGCCGATAACCGCGGCAAGCCCGGCAGCAGGGACGTACAACATCGCGGTCATGGCGTCGCTCACCACGAATGAGCCGGCAACGACCTACTACACCGCGGACGGGACGGCCCCCTCATCTGCTTCTCCGGTCTATGCCGGTCCGATCATGATAAACGCTTCGACAATGGTAAAATTCTTCTCCGTCGATCCCGCGGGAAACCGCGAGACGGAAAAGAGCGCGGTTTACACGATCAACAGCGACATCACGCCGCCGTTCACGAACATGACCGTCAGCAGTCCGAATTACACCGCGCCGGGCGGCACGCTCTACGTCACGGGTGCGACCGTGTTTACGCTCTCCGCAACCGACGCCCAGTCGGGCGTGGCCAGGACCGAATACCGGATCGACAACAACGCCTGGATTGCCTACAGTGCGCCGTTTGCCGTCGTCGGCGTGGGAAGCCGCACAATCGGGTATCGCAGCATTGACAACCGGAACAACATCGAGACCGGGAAGACCCGCGTTGTCGTTATCGACAATACGCCGCCTGTATCAACGCTGAGCGCCGACGGCTCCGGGTGCCATGAGGACGGCAAATCCACCCTCGATGTCACGACGAAGATCTCGATTACGGCCTCCGATACGGAAAGCGGACTTCAGACGACCACATACAGCATCGACGGAGGATCGTGGATCGCCTATAGCGGGCCATTCACGCTTGCCGGGTATTCTGATGGCATGCACACGGTCAGCTACCTTTCGACGGACAACGTAGGGAATATCGAGGGCGTAAAAAACACTATCGTGAAAATCAGCAGAAAGAAGACCTCCCTCATCTATACCGGAGCGGTATTTCTGCCGCAAGGAAGGGCCGCCATCCTGACCGCAATGCTGAAGGTGGATGGCATGAAATCACCCAAAGGGGAATTGATTTCTTTTACGCTCGGCAACGGTCCAAGCATCCAATCCTGCACGGGGATGACGGATGCGCGTGGAAATGCCGGTTGCACCATAAATCCCGTGACAATGCCGCTCGGCCCTGTCGCGCTCAAAATAGTCTTCAACGGCGATGAAATCTATGCTCCGACGACGAACAACAAAAATGCCACGGTCTTCGCATACCCGTCCGTTGGATCGTTTGTCATCGCAGACCGCGACGCGGTGGTAAACAGGTCAGTGACGTTCTGGGGCGCACGGTGGGCGAAAAACAATTCCCTGAGCAACGGCACGGCACAAACTTCCTTTAAAGGATTTGCTGATTCGTTAGATACGCCGCCAGACTGCGGTGGAGCATGGACCTCCGGTCCGGGGAACAGCCCTATGCCGCCGCGCAGCATCCCGACCTATATGGCCGTGGTCGTATCTGACGACATCGCGAACTCGCGCCAGATGTTCCGGGGGAATATCCAGGAGATCGTTATTGTGAAAACCAACTCCGGCTATGGGCCTGATCCAGGGCACAGCGGCATCGGAACGATGATCGGCGTCCTTTGCCAGCAGGAAAAACAGGAGGATGAGGAACGATAAATCAGAGAAATCGCAGCAAAATATAGGGAATCCCCGATTGTTTTTTTGATTGCCTGATGGTATTTTCTTTTCAAGCGTCATTGCCGTCTTTGACCGCAAGGTACGCTCAGCAGGTAAAATGCAGGCATAAGCAAAAAAATAAACATAAAAGAGGTGCTTCGACGTGAATGGAGAAAAAGTTCTTATAATTGACGATAACCAGCTGACAAGGGACGTGCTCAAAAGAATGCTCGAAGTCGAAGGCTTCAGCGTGACGTGCTGCGAGGACGGAAGGTCCGCCATTGCTCTGGCGAAAGAGATGAAATTCAAGACCTTTCTTATAGATTATCGCATGCCCGGCATGAACGGCGATGAAGTGACTGTACAGCTGCGCAGGTCATATCCCGAAGCATTCATCATCGGGTTCAGCATGGAGCACAAAGACCGGGCCTTCCTGGCAGCCGGAGCAAATACCTTTCTATTCAAAGATGATATAGATGAACAACTTTGTTCTCTCCTGAAGGCCGGCAGGCCTGGCCTGTCTCTTGCGCGATAACCCGGGCCACGGGAAATTTTCCTTGCCGAAATCACGGTCTTGCTCCAGAGTCCGGGGTCCCGAACCTCAACAGGACAGTTGCTTATCTTCTTAATTCTGCATAAGGGAAATCGAAGCAAAATACAGGGTTTCCCCGATTGTATTTGCTTGTCCGAAATGTTAGGCTACGCCGACTATCAGCAGGCTGCAGGCTGCTGCCTCTGACAAAATACTTTGTTCTTTCCCGGCAACTCCCGTTATGTGATCAATCACTCAATCAAAGAAAGCGCATCATCATGCAAGAAGACGAGGCACGGAAACAAGAAAGGCGCGAAACAATCAAGCTGAAAGCTGCGTAGTGCAAAATGAGCGGGAAAGATTAACCCTGCATTTTCCTAGGAGCAACCACATGGTGTTGAAAGAAGTAAGAGCTTTTGTCGAGGATCCCAAGCAAGAGATGTCAGCTGAGGAAAGAAATCTGTTTCTCTCGGCCAGGCTCGTTCAAGCTCCCTATTCGACGATGTCTATCGTCCGCATCGATCGCATGGAGACCGCTGCGAAGGGCTGGTGGATCACCTATAAAACAGCTTCCTCTTCCTCGTGACAAAGGCCGCTGAAAAGAAACGAGGCCCTGACAGGCTGCTCAGGTCATACGGATTGTGCGCGTGCCGGACGTAATCCCGGTTCTTGATCGACCCCGTTACCCCCAGCCGCGAATCCGGTTGCCGCTAGAGGCCGGCATTGCACGGCCGCCCGTACCCACCTGGTTGCGCGAGAAGCAAAATCCGCTCTGGACAATTCCTCTATCTCATCGGGGGGCCGCGTGAGACAAAAGGGACCGATGCTTTATCCCTGACATTCTTGTTGATGGTAAGGATTGACTTCCCTCCTGTGTGTTTACTGCGGTTTTTTTAACAACCTGCTGGAAATCGTGATATAATCTGCCGTTACTGGGAACCATTGTCAGACGTACTCTAGAGAACAGGTGAAAAATCGATGATGGCGGGCAGCGGGAAAAGCACGTTGATGCAATTGTTCAATCCCGATAACTATGTTTTTACCGTGCACGCGGAAGCATCGCTGCTCGTGGGGGCGGCGATTGCCGTTCTGGGGCTGTACGTTCTTATCAGAGCGCAGGGGTCGCGCAGCGGCGCGATCTTCTGGTTCTTCACGCTGTGCATCAGTCTTTGGCTTGCTGCATTTGGCGTGGTTTACGCGAGTCTCTTTGAACCGGAGGCTCTTTTTTGGGTGCGAATTGCACAAATAGGGGTTACCTTCACCCCTGCCGCAGTCTTGCTTCTCGCATCCACGGTCGTTCAGCGGCCGCGTCAATTTCGAACGCTCATCAAGGCCAGCGTTGCCGCTTCCACGTTTTTCTGCCTGGGCGCTCTGTTCACGGACCGGCACATCACGGGACTGTACCATTACTTCTGGGGGTATTACCCGCGGTTCGGACCGCTCGGCGTCGCATTCCTCGTTTATTTCTTTGCCGTAAGTATGTATGTTGTGCGGCTTTTCTGGATCGAATACCGGATCAGCACGAATGAAAAGCGCAGGAGGAGACTAAAAGGACTGCTTATCGCGTTCAGCATCGGATATCTGGCCTCCGTGGATTTCCTTCTCGCTTTTGGCGTGCCGTTCTATCCGATCGGTTACATCCCCATGATGCCCTTTTTATTCATAACCGCCTATGTGGTCACGCGATACAAGCTCATCGATGTCACGCCGGAGCTGGCATCCGGACAAGTCCTGGAAACCATGCACGGCGCGGTCATCGTCGCCGACCTTGAGGGCAAGATCCGGGTCATGAACCGCGCTGCGCAGGTCATGCTCGGTTGCCGGAGCGAAGAAGTCCTTGACACAGACCTTTCATTGCTCATCGAATTGCCCGACGAGCTGAGGGACTGCGGACGTCTCGGCCGGGGGAGCATCCTCGACTACGAGATGGTCTGGACCGCAAAAAACGAAGGGCGTATCGACGTCAGCATGTCGGCCTCTCTCATTACGGAAAGGGACGGCTCCCCTGCCGGGATCGTCTATGTGGCTTACGATATTGCCGAGCGAAAAAAAGCGGAGCAACGGCTTCAGCAACTGGCGCTGTATGACGCGCTCACCGGCCTCCCCAACCGGACGTTGTTCTTCGATCGCATGAACCAACTCCTCGCGCTGGCGAAACGGAACAACTATGTCCTGTCGCTCCTCTACATGGACTTTGACAACTTCAAAGCGGTCAACGACATGCACGGTCACGAGACAGGCGACCTGCTGCTGAAGGAGGCGGCGCAGCGGATGACGGCGTGTACACGGAAGGCCGACACGATCGCCCGCATGGGCGGTGATGAGTTCATCGGCATCTGCGGCAGGATCGCAGCCCCCGAGGATGCCAGCGTTATTGCCCGGAAGATCATGGCTGCGCTGACCGAGCCGTTCACCATAAAAGGAAAAGAATGCTCCATCGGCGTGAGCATCGGCATCAGTCTTTACCCGGCAGACGGCGACGAATTGGAAGCGCTCGTGAGCAAAGCGGACACGGCCATGTACCGCGTTAAAGAAGGCGGGAACGGCGGCTACGCGTATTTCTCACCACCCTGAGCATCGCCGTTCGATCTTGCTGCACCCCGCCCCTACGGACGCTTTCAACAAGCCGTGCAATTTGACATTCTCCATCGTTGGGCGTTATTGTTTCACTTTTTTTCCGCACGCGGAATCTTGATATTTCACCGGCAACCATCTATAATAGCCTTGCGTTTTTCCAGAAACCCCGGGAAGCCCTGTCCCGGACGCCGGTTTTGGCGGACCCACCCGGGAAATCAGCATGATTATCGTGAGTGATAGTTTAAAAAAAATCCGGATTGTCCTGTCCGAAACCTTCTCTTCCTTCCGGAAGAACAACGATCTGACGTCGGCCTCGTCGCTCGCTTTTTCCGCGACCCTGGCGCTGATCCCGTCCCTGTTCCTGCTCACCTTCGTGCTCGGCGCCGTGATCGGGTCGTCGGTCCGGGCGCTCGCGAAGACCCAGGACCTGCTCACGCAGCTGATCCCGGCCTACAGCCAGGACATCCTGCGCGAAGTGCAGTTCATTTCCTCGCACAGGGGCGCCATCGGCGCGCTGAACGCCGTTGTCCTGGTTTGGAGCGTCACGCCGCTCGTGGCCGGCATGCGCATAACCCTCGGGACGGTGTTCCGGAAGAAGCCGACGCGCCCTTTTCTCCTGGAAAAGCTCTTTGACGTGGCGCTCAGCATCGTTTTTCTCACGGGCCTGTCCGCGATCGCCGTGGCAGGCGTCATTTTCACGCTGGCGGAAAAAAGGAACCATGTCCGCATTACGCTCGGCTATTTCGAGGAGGCGCTGCCCTTTGTGTTCGTCACCGCGGTCGTTTTTTCGCTCTATGCCGTGTTCTCAAAGCGCGTCAGCCTGGCCCATCTGCTCATCGGCGCGCTCACGGCGTCGCTGTTGTGGTTTGCGATGCGGCCGGCCTTCCACCTGTTCCTCATGTACAACCCCGGCTACGGCTTCGCTTTCGGGTCCTTCAAGTCGCTTTTTGTGGTCATCATCTGGATCTATTTTTCACTTGTCGTTTTTCTCTTCGGCGCCGAGGTCGCCGCGAGCCTGGGACGGGACGAGACCGTGTTCATCAAAAAACTGATGGAAGGGAGGAAGCACATTCCCGCTGGCGTGGTCGGCAAGTATGTCGTAAGCTGCGAAAAGGGGAGCGTGATCTTCAACGAAGGAGATCCCGGAGACGAGATGTACTCCGTACTCAAGGGCAGGGTGGCGATCCTGAAAGGGGACCTGGAGACCGCCGTCATCGCTCCGGGGAGGTGGTTCGGCGGCATGTCGTTCCTCCTGTCGTCCCCGAGGGTGGCAAAAGCCGTGGCGCTCGAGGACGTGGAGCTGGTCGTGATCAAAAACGAGAACATCAACAATCTCATGAACGAGTACCCGGAGTTCGTCGTCGAAATGCTGCGCGAGATGGCCCAGCGGCTGCGGGAAACGAACAAAATGATCGACTGACGGGAAAAAGTTCATTGTTCAACGTTCCGGGTTCCGAGTCAGGAATACGAAGTACAGCGTACGAAGTACAGGGGGGGAGATCATGGCGTTTTCCTTTGATGCAACAAACTACGAAACGGCAAAAAAGACTTTTCGTATCACCGTCCCGGAGCAGTTCAACTTCGGCTTTGACGTGATCGACAAACACGCGGAAGGGGAAAAGAAGCGGGCCCTCGTCTGGACCGACGCGGCGGGAAAGGACGTAAAGGAATACACCTTCCAGGACATCTCGCGGCTTTCGAACCAGGCTGCGAACGCCCTTCTCAGCCTCGGCGTCAAAAAAGGCGACCGCGTGTTCATCCTGCTGGGCCGCGTGCCCGAGTGGTATTTCATCCTCGTGGCCTGCCACAAGATCGGCGCGGTGATCATGCCGGCGCCGGTCATCCTCCTTTCCCCGGACATCGAATACCGGGTCAGGAAAGGCCGGGCGAACGTCGTCATCACCAACGAGGCGAATCGCTCCAAAGTGGACGAAGCAATGAAAAAGCTCGACGCCCCGTTCCTTCGGCAGAAGCTGCTCGTGGACGGCGAGGCCGCTGGCTGGCACAACTTCGGGAGGTTGATGGCCGCGGCTTCTCCAAAGCTGCGCCGGGCCGATGTGGAACCGACCCTGGCCGATGATTCTTTTCTCATCTATTTTACGTCAGGCACGACCAAGTATCCCAAGATGGTGCACCACCTCTGCTCGTACCCCCTCGGCCACCTGCGCACGGCGGGGTTGTGGCATAGTCTCACGGACAGGGACCTCATCTGGGTCGTTTCCGACACGGGCTGGGCAAAGTCCGCCTGGGGGCTCTACGGGCAGTGGACCATCGGCGCGGGACTGTTCGTTCATAACGCCGAAGGCAGGTTTAACGCCAAACTCACCCTCGAACTGCTGACCACGAAGGGCGTTACGGCATTTTGCGGACCGCCCACGGTCTACCGCATGCTGATCCTCGAAGACCTTTCAAAGTACGACTATACCGCGGTCAGGCATTTCACCTCGGCGGGCGAGCCGCTCAACCCGGAAGTGATCAAGGTCTGGAAAGAGGCGACGGCTAAGACCATCCATGAAGGCTACGGCCAGACCGAAACCACGGTGCTGGTGGCGAATTATCCTTTCCTGCCGGTGAAACCCGGGTCCATGGGAAAGCCGCTGCCGGACCTCACTATCGATATCCTGGATGAGGATTTCAAACAGGTGCCGGTGAATGAAGTGGGCTACATCTGCGTGAAAGTGAACCCGGCGCGGCCTGTCGGCATTTTCGAGAGTTACCTCGAAGACCCCGAGGAGAACAAGAAGGTCTTTCAGCAGGGCTGGTACAATACCGGAGACAAGGCGATTAAGGATGACGACGGCTATTTTACCTTTGTAGGCAGGGGGGACGATATCATCAAGGCGTCGGGCTACCGCATCGGGCCCTTCGAGGTGGAGAGCGTGATCCAGGAGCACCCGGCTGTTGCGGAGAACGCCGTGGTCGCAAGCCCTGATCCAATCCGCGGAGAGATCATCAAAGCTTGTATCGTGCTGGCGCCGGGGCAGCAGGCTTCCGATAAGCTTGTTCAGGAGATCCAGGATTTCGTCAAGTCGAGAACGGCTCCGTATAAGTACCCCCGGGAGATCGAATTCATGGAGGAATTGCCCAAGACGGTAAGCGGAAAGATCAAGCGGGCCGTGCTCCGGAGCAGGGAAATCGAAGGAAAATCGGGGAAGAGCGGACCGGGCGGGCAAAAGGTATAGTTCAGGAGATCAGGGAAGGATCAACTCGATCCCGGGAGAAAAGCGGCTGCGAAAGGGCTCTTTTTTACGCGCTCTTTACCGCGATCATTTCGTGGTTAACCAACGCGTTTTTTTTCTGCTCATACAAAGCCAAGAGCGGTTTCGCGTCCAGGTTCAGCAGATTCGCGTAGATTTTCAGATATCCCTTGTCGAACACCTTAGGGATAACGTGAAAACGTCCCTCTTCCATGGCCTTGAGATAGTAGCTGCTGATACAGGTTCGTCTGGCTATTTCGCCTAAATCGAGGCCACGGGCCATTCGTCCTTCTTTCAACATACGGCCGATATCATGCATCTTTTCCTCCCAAACTCAAGAACAGCAATGTCGATTATGACACGATGAAGACTTGTAAATGCTGACTTACCTGTTCGGTGAAAATAGAACGTTAATCATGATTCTGACCTGCACTGCGGAAACAGAACTTTTTTGTTGACGTATGTATTAAGTATCATGAAACATGAATAAAATCAACATAAATTTACAATTTTATTCTTATAATAAACTCTGATCGGAAACAAATACAACATATTGTGGTTGACCTGAAAAAAACACTGTATACTGTTTATCGGTCCCTCAAAATAACATCTGCAGATGTGGCAGAGGTGAAATGAAAATCACCTTTTTCGTTAAAATAGCCTGAAAAACGGCTCCCGCTCTTTTGGCTGAAGGACCGGGACAGGGGAGCAGATTGCCGGAGCCTGCAGATTTCCCGGCAGCGGAAGACCAAAAAATATGTTACAACAGCAGCATGCGGGCACGCACCTTTCCCTTTTCATATTGATAAACGTGGATGGAACATGGTATAAAAAAAGCGCTCCTGAAAGGACAAACCCGGATGGCGACAATAACGATCGGCTTTGCGCCGAATAAAAACAAGCTCTATGCCTGGGCCTCGACGCTGGCCCTGATAACGATTTTCTACAACATCGCGGAGGGACTCGTCTCGGTTTTGTTCGGCATGGAAGACGGAAGCATGTCGCTCTTCGGGTTCGGTCTGGACTCCTTCGTGGAAGTGGTTTCCGGCATCGGCATCTGGCACATGACCCGCAGGATCAGGAAGAACGGCGGCGAGAGCCTTGACCGATTCGAGAAGAGAGCGCTCACCATAACCGGCACCGCTTTTTACGTGCTGACCGCGGGACTGGCCGTCACCGCTTTGGTGGACTTCTACCGCGGGCACAGGCCGGAAAGCACCTCCTGGGGCATTGCGATTTCCCTGGTGTCCATCCTCTCCATGTGGTTTCTGATCCGAGCTAAGCTGAAGGTCGGGAAGGAACTGAACTCTCCGGCCATCCTCGCGGATGCGGCCTGCACGCGGGCCTGCCTTCAGCTTTCGATCGTCCTTCTGATTGCGAGCGCGGGATACAAGCTCACCGGCATCGGGGGACTCGATTCGCTCGGGGCGCTTGTGATCGGCGGACTTTGCTTTCGAGAAGGGAAAGAGGCCCTTGAAAAGGCCCGGGCAGGCTCCTTTGCCTGCACCTGCGGCGGGAAATGCAAGGAAGGAAAGGAATGATGCAGGATACAAGACAGGGGATCGCATGATACCCATGAAATTCAAGATCGATTTGCACGTCCACTCAAAATACAGCGGGGACAACGACGCCGAGCCCGAGGAGACGATCCTGCGCGCTATCGAGCGGGGCCTGCACGGCATCGCATTCACCGAGCACTATTCCTTCGCTGCATCGGAGCACGCCGAGAGCATGAAAGAGAAATTTAAAAGGCAGATCCTGATCCTCCGGGGTGTTGAGTTTTCGACGAGCGAAGGCCACTGCCTGATCTTCGGCGTGGACACCGACAGGTTGTCGGTGAAATATGCCCCAGTGAAGGATGTGGTCCGTGTCGTGATTGCCGCGGGCGGGGTCGTGATCCCTTCCCATCCCTATCGGTCGGTAAACAGCCTTGGCGATCTCGTCTGGACCCTGGGAGGCCTCTCTGCGCTGGAAGGATACAATGGGTGCAACATGCATCCCTTCAACGCGAAGGCGATTGAAGCTGCCGAGATGCTGAAGCTCCCCCATACCGGCGGTTCCGATTCCCATGCCTCCCCGGAGGTCGGGTCCTGTTTTACGGAGTTTGACGGCGTTGTGACGCAGGAAAATTTTATCGATCAGTTAAAGGCAGGCAGGTTCCGTGGCGTGGATACACGAAAGATCTCGAGAATGATGTTTAACACGTTTTAA
>VFSW01002506.1_pt1 | contig 27773 bp, 25 predicted proteins | sample 5358111 | NCBI WGS metagenome assembly VFSW01 (sample SAMN11554181, study PRJNA540505) | mine drainage metagenome | isolation source: sediment from site ElyBrook_90M | place: USA: Ely Copper Mine, Vershire, VT | collected 2017 | reverse complement strand
GTTCTTTACACCAAGCAACCACGAGCAGTTGCACTTCTAAATTGAATCCGCGTCCCCTAAAATCGGTCCTAGCATAGCTAGAGTTCTTCGGGCGAACTTAAGCCTAGGAGGACGACGATGCGTAAGAGCAAATTTAGCGAGAACCAGATCATCGGGATATTGAAAGCGGTAGAAGCAGGGAGATATAGTCAAATCTGGTGTATGGCCGGTCTGTAGCATGAAGCGTCAGGCGGCGAGTTTCTGCTGAACCGGCAGATCGTCCTGCACCGGTTCACCGTCCTTGAAGGGAATCCCCTTCAACAACAGTTCGATTTTGTCAGCCCCACGTATTTTGCGCCAACTCTTTTCGGCCTCCTCGATCAGTTTGAATGCCAGTCCGAGAAATGTCGGACGTGACACGCAATTGCGGGTGCGGCTGGAGAGGTGGCCTCGCTTGATTGGACAGTATTTCCCATTTGTTAAGTGGAAGCCTTGCGGTTAATGCCTACGCTGCTTTGGGCAGTGCGGGCAGGTTGCCGAAGTAGAACTCATCCGGTGTTTTGTCGTCAAGTGCCGTGTGCGGTCTGTTCTGGTTGTAGAACTTGAAGTATTTCTCCAGGCACCGCTTTGCATCACTCACGCTGTCGTAGGCGTGCAGATAAACTTCCTCGTATTTGACGCTCTTCCACAGCCGCTCGACGAACACGTTGTCCCGCCAGCAGCCTTTGCCATCCATGCTGATCTGGATGCCGTGGTCTTTCAGCAACCCGGTGAACTCCAGACTGGTGAACTGGCAGCCCTGGTCGGTGTTGAAGATGGCAGGTGCGCCGTAGCGGTTGATCGCCTCCTGAACCGCTTCGATACAGAAGTCGGTGGTCAGCGTGTTGGACAGTCGCCACGCCAGCACCCGGCGGCTCGCCCAGTCCAGCACCGCGAACAAATACACGAAGCCGCGCTTCATCGGAATGTAGGTGATGTCCGCCGCCCAGACGTGGTTCGAGCGGGTGATGGTCAGGTTGCGCAGTAGATACGGATAGACCTTGTGCGCCGGGTGACGCTTGCTGGTGTTGGGCTTGCGGTACAGCGCGTGGATGCCCATGCGCTCCATCAGCGTGGAGACGCGACGGCGACCGACGGGCTGCCCTTCACGCTTGAGCAGCTTGCTCAGCATCCTCGCACCGGCGAAAGGATGCTCCAGATGCAATTCGTCTATCCGGCGCATCAGCGCAAGTTCCTCGGACGATACCGGAACCGGTTGGTAGTAGGCCGTTGAGCGGGCCAGTTCCAGTATCTGGCATTGCTGCACCAGTGGCAGTTTGTGGGTTCGGTCGATCATCGCTTTGCGCTCAGCAATCCCGCCTTGGTGAGCGCGCTTTCTAAAAAATCATTCTCCAATGTGAGCTGCCCGATCTTGGCGTGCAGCACCTTGAGATCCGGTTCTACCGCCCTGACTCTTGGGCCACCGCCGAATATGTCGGCTGCTGACTCCTGCAACTGCTGCTTCCATTCCGAAATCTGGTTGGGGTGTACATCAAAGTGCTCAGCCAACTCCGCCAGTGTCTTGTCGCCCTTGATCGCGGCTATGGCCACCTTGGCCTTGAATCCCGCTGCGTGATTCCTTCTCGTCCTTCTCATGCGCTTGCTCCTCTGTTGACCGTGCTCTGCACGGTGCTGGTTGAGCAAGGCTACCACTTATCGCATTGTCCGAAAATTCAGAGCCACCTCTCTTTGGTTTTGGCTTTTTTATGGGATGTTTTGGTCGCAGCCTTGGCTTTGGCGGCAGGTTTCCGGTTTGTCTTTTTTGCTCCGCTACCCTTATCTATTTTGGTTGCAATCAGCTCTAGAGCCACCGCAAGTGTAATTGCGTCCGGCGAGATATCTTTGGGCAAGGTGGCGTTGACTTTGCCGTGTCGAGCATAAGGTCCATAGCGACCACTGCAAATTTCTACGCTGGCTTTGTCATCAGGATGATCACCTAATACGCGCAAAACAGTGGTGTTATCTTTTGCTTGTGCTAAGAGTTCAATAGCGCGCTCCAAGGTAACATCAAAAATGTTATCGCTTCGAGGAATAGATTTGAACTTACCATCATGACCAATGTATGGGCCAAAACGTCCGATATTCACGGTTACTTTTTTGTGGGTTACTGGATGTAAACCGAGATCTCGCGGTAAGGAAAGCAACTTCAGTGCGCTGGCTAGATTCGCTTGATCGACTGGCAATTCTTTAGGCCAAGAGACGCGTTTAGGTTTTAATTTTTCTCCCTCGACCACTTCGCCCAACTGTACGTAATGACCATAGGGTCCGCGAAGTAACAAGACGACTTGCTGTGTGCTAGGATGGACGCCCAATTCGATTCTGGCGGCAGCGTCATCTGGCGACTCGCCACTTAAACTACGTTTATATTTACAGGTCGGGTAATCGGTACAACTGATGAAACTGCCATAGCGGCTAAGTTTTTTGGCGAGCGGCTTGCCACATTCTGGGCAGGCCTCGTCCAGCAACTCTACCGGACGATCGATGTTGGTTTTCTCTTTAATCAGACCAGAAAAGCCCTTCCAGAACTCATCCAGAACGGGTATCCAATCGCGCTTGCCTTCGGACACCTCATCCAGCTCATCTTCCAAGTTGGCAGTAAAATCGTAATCGACATAACGCGTAAAATGTTCCGTCAAAAAGCGTGTAACTACGCGACCTACATCGGTGGGAATAAAGCGTTTCTTATCAAGGATGGCATATTCACGAGCCTGTAGCGTGGAGATAATGGTGGCGTAAGTGGACGGACGACCGATGCCGTACTCTTCCAGCGATTTGACCAAGCTTGCTTCTGAAAAACGTGGCGGCGGTTGGGTGAAGTGTTGATTACCGTAAAGCTTGTCTATAACCAACACATCTCCTTCGGCCAATGGAGGTAGTTTCATGCCCTCTTCTTCTTCGACATCATCCACGTCTTCCATGTATACACCGATAAAGCCGGGGAACACCAAGGTCTGACCTGTGGCGCGGAACAGCGTGTCGTCTCCACCCAGGCGAATATCGGCACTTACCGTGTCATAGCGAGCCGGAGTCATTTGACACGCAAGAGTGCGCCTCCATACCATTTCGTATAAGCGAGACTGATCGGAGGTGAGGTAATTACGGATGCTATCTGGTGTACGCAGAATGGAGGTCGGACGGATTGCTTCGTGCGATTCCTGTGCGTTTTTGGTCTTGCTTTTGTAGATAGGCTGCTTGCTGGGTAGGTAATCACTAGAAAAATTATCGCTAATGTAACTGCGTATCTCCTCAATTGCTTCCTTTGCCAGCGAGACTGAATCGGTACGCATGTAGGAAATCAAGCCTACGGTCTGACCACCGATGTCTACTCCCTCGTATAAAGATTGGGCAGTGCGCATGGCGCGGTCCGAAGTCATACCCAGCTTGCGCACTGCTTCCTGTTGTAGAGTCGATGTTGTAAAGGGTGCTGCCGCATAACGCTGTTTCGCTCTTTTTTCGATGCGCACCACCTTGGGTGGAAGCTTGGCATCGTTTAGCTTGGCGTAGATGGCATCGAATTCTTTTTGGTTGCCAATACTCAACTGTTCTAACTTGTTACCCTGATATTGGAATAGTTTGGCTGAAAAAGCGATATGGTTTTTCTGGCTATCCAGATGCACAGACCAGTATTCTTGGCTCTCGAAAGACTCAATTTCGAGTTCTCGCTCAACAATCATACGTAATGCAGGACTTTGTACACGACCCGCCGATAGGCCGGGCCGTATCTTGCGCCATAACAATGGTGATAAATTAAAGCCGACCAGGTAGTCAAGTGCGCGTCGAGCTTGCTGCGCATTGACCAGCGGCATTGCAATTTCGCGGGGGTGAGCGACCGCTTCCATAACGGCAGACTGAGTGATTTCGTAGAACACCACACGCTTCATGTTCTTGTTTTTGAGAGCGCGTTTTGCCTTCAACAACTCAGAAATATGCCAAGCAATGGCCTCTCCCTCGCGGTCAGGATCGGGTGCGAGCAGGATGTTGTCGGCAAGAGCGGCGGCTTTGGCAATCGCATCCACGTGTTTGCTATTGCGAGCAATGATTTCGTAGTCCATAGCAAAATTGTGATCGGTGTCAACTGCGCCTGATTTTGGTACGAGATCGCGCACATGGCCATATGAGGCAAGGACCTCGTAATCTTTGCCCAAGTATTTTTTGAGAGTTTTGGCTTTAGCTGGGGACTCTACGATAAGAAGGTTAGTTGCCATACGAGTTGTTCAATGAATTTGCTTGGAGTGCAGCGGGGTGAGTAATTCCTCGATGAGTAACGCATCGAGTTCCTTATGGCGATTCCACAACACCATCAGCATGATAAGTTTGAGCTTGTCCAACCCTAGGTTCTTTTGTTGTAATGCAACAGCACGATCTAATATCATTTCGCGTTCAACGGCAGAAATCATGTGTTCTTGTTGAGTAAAGACCAAAAACTGTCGAGCCTCATAACTGACCAACTCAAGTTCGAGAGTCGCAAAATGGCGCATACCCATGTGATCAAGGCTAGTTGGATAATTGTCAGGATTCTGTTGTTGCAAAGACGATAGCCACGAAAGTGCTTCGTTAATTTCGTCACCCTCAAAACCTGCGGCGGTAAGCTTGCGCGATAGCTTATCGGGATCGGGATAAATCCCAGCATCGAAGTAGCTTTCAAATAAATACATCAAGATTTCAAACATGGATTGTTGTAAGACTAATGAAGTCGTTGGTACAAGCCGCCGGGTAAAGTGCCAACCAACCCATCAAGCTCAAGCACCAACAGCATGGCGGATAGCTCGCTGACCGTCAAGCCGCTACGATCACTCAGCGTGTCAATATCGATAGGATCATGACCAAAATGCTCAAATAAAGCAGGGTTGCTACTGATTGGTGTGCGGGCAGGTTGTTGTGCAATGACTAGTGAGCAGCTCAACTCCTCAACAATATCCTGTGCGGTTTCGACCAACTTGGCACCTTGTTTGATAAGAGCGTGACAACCCTTACTTTGTGGTGAATGTATGGAGCCGGGAATAGCGAACACCTCCCTCCCTTGATCCATTGCCAAGCGTGCGGTAATGAGTGAACCGCTTTGCAACGAGGCTTCCACCACCAAACATCCAAGACCGATCCCGCTGATGATGCGGTTGCGTCGTGGAAAGTTGGGAGCGAGAGGAGGGGTGCCCAGAGGAAATTCAGAAACCAATACACCCTGGTCAGCCAAAGCATGAGCTAATTCACGATTCGCAGCTGGATATATTTTGTCAAGACCAGTACCAACTACTGCAATGCTGCGACCGCGTCCCTTCAATCCCCCGCGGTGGGCTGCCGCATCGATGCCATGCGCCATTCCACTGGTAATACACAATCCCATTTGGCTGAGTGACTCAGAAAAGGCCTCAGCGTTAATGATACCTTGTGGTGTGGCGTGGCGACTGCCGACGATAGAAAGTGCAGGGTGATTGAGCAACTCCAGCCGACCTTTGATATAAAGCAACAAGGGTGGGTCGCTAATATTTAGAAGAGACTGCGGGTAGTCAGCATCGGCAAGGGTAACGACATGGTTATTGCTGTCTTCAAGCCATTCAATAATCGGATTGATCAAATCTTCTTGAATACCCAATTTGATAGCGGTGACAACTTCTGGTTTGGCTAATGATTTGAGTGAGACTGAAGATGCATCAAAAACGGATTCAGGCGATCCAAACTCCCTAAGTAAGCGACGGGCACCTTCATCGCCCAAACCCTTAATCAAGCTGAGCGCAAGCCAAGCTTTGAGCGATGAATCAACAGTCATAAGTTAAGGGGTTTGCGCGTGATCCAGAAGTTCAACTGGAGATTTGGCCTGCATGACTAGTGCATAGGACACCTTGTCGAATACACGGAACACGAATACCAGACCATAACGCTCGTCTGGCAAAGTGTAGGTATCGCCGTCCTGTTTAGCGATTACCCCTTTGCTATAAAGAGCTAGCACATGGCCGTTTTCGAGCCCGTCTCGGGCTCCTTTATTTAAGGTAATAACAGAGCTCTTTCCAGCTTGGGTTATGCCACCATATACCGAGATGATGCTGGCTTTAATATTGCCTATTGGCGCATGGGGTAGATAAGCATCAGCCGCCTCCGTGGTCGAGACAGCCAAACGATCACCGGTGTTGATTTCCTGCTTGGTATGTGTTGCTAATACCGTGCTGACATCACCAAATTGAGTGGCTTCAACATCACCCAAATAAATAGCCTCGCGACCTAAGTTCTCCCCAGTATCGGGATCAACAAACACCTTGCCTGGGCGGTAAACTTGCCACTTGTTGCCTTGGTTAAATGGCAGGTTGCTCACATACCCGAGTTGGTGGTCGCCAAGCACGACCCTACCCTCCTGCAATGCAATCAACTTGGGTGCATTAGCCAAGCCTTCATCGTTCACCACCAAAGGCTGGGACAAAAATGAGCTTATGTCCTTGTAGGGTATGCTTGGGATCGCGTCATGTTGGCTTAAGCCATAACGGATGCGCGGCTTAAGCTTGTCAGTGTTGTCAATTTCTGGTGTTGTTGATGAGTCGTTGCCGTTTATCGACAATGAACCCGAAGTTCTATCTAGAACAACTACATCACCCGGATAAATCCAATGAGGATCTTTGATGGTGTCCTTGTTAAGATTCCAAATGTTTTTCCATTTCCAAGGGTCTTTGAAAAACATCGCGGAGATGTCCCACAAGGTATCCCCCTTTACGACAATGTGGCGATCAGGCGCATCTGGTCGGATTTGAACAACATCGGCATAAGCCAAGACAGGGAGTAAAAAACAAATCAGCGATATAATCTTGCGCATAGGAAACTCCACCAGAGTCTAAAAAGGAAACGCAAAGCTCTTACGTTTCATTAAATTCTGCATCTAGTTATCTAAATTAGCAAGCATTTATGGAATTCGTATGGCCCTCTTGAAGATATTACATTACCCCGATGAGCGTTTGCATAAAATTGCTAGCCCGATTGAGCAAGTGACGGCGGTAACGCGTAGGTTGATAAGGGACATGGCGGAGACCATGTATGCCGCACCTGGTGTCGGATTGGCCGCAACCCAAGTGGATGTGCATGAGCAGATTTTTGTAGCTGATATTTCAGAAGAACGTAACCAGCTCAGAGTGTTCATTAACCCGAAAATTATTGCTAGCAGCGGTACGGAAGAATGTGAAGAGGGCTGTCTATCGGTACCGGGTGTTTACGAAAACGTCGTGCGCTCCGAAAAAATCACGGTACAGGCACTTGATGAACAAGGTGCTGCCTTCACGCTGGAAGCGGATGGGTTTTTAGCAGTCTGCATACAACATGAGATAGATCATTTGCATGGTAAGGTGTTCGTGGAACACTTATCGCGACTAAAGCAAAGCCGGATTCGTGCAAAGATAAAAAAACGGCAACGGGAAACATTGTAAAAAGAAAGCGCGCGTGAAGATAATTTTTGCTGGAACTCCCAAATTTGCGGCGGATGCGCTTAAGGCCCTTCTGACCGAACACTCGCTACTGGCCGTGCTAACACAACCTGACAGAGCCGCTGGACGAGGGATGCAATTAACGGCGAGTCCAGTAAAGCAATTGGCATTGCAACAAAATATACGGGTATTACAGCCCGGCACTCTTAGATCGAAAGAGGTCCAGGATGAAATTGCCAGCTTGAATGCCGATGTGTTGGTGGTTGCAGCCTATGGATTGATCTTGCCTGATCCGGTCTTGAGAATGCCACGTTATGGTTGCCTGAACATCCATGCCTCGCTGTTGCCGCGCTGGCGCGGCGCAGCCCCGATACAGCGTGCGATACAAGCGGGTGATGCTGAGACAGGCATTACCATCATGCAAATGGATGAAGGTTTGGATACCGGAGCGATCTTGTTGCGTGATGTTTGTCCAATCACCGCTAACGATACTGCGCAGTCGCTGCATGACCGGCTCGCCCAAATGGGTGCAGACAGTATCTTGCAAGCGTTGCGACGTTTGCCAAACGGACTTACCGCTGTGAAGCAGGATAATGATGCGGCGTGTTATGCCGCCAAATTGCTCAAAAGTGAAGCGCGCATCGATTGGCGGTTGGATGCCGTATCGATAGAGCGAACGATACGCGCATTCAATCCATTTCCCCTGTGCAGCTTTAATCATGATCAGTTGACCATAAAGATTGGGCAGGCGAGTTTACAGGCAGGATCAGGGATGCCTGGGCAAGTGTTGGCGGTCGATAAGTCGGGTATGACGGTCGCATGTGGAACGGGGGCGGTGCGCTTGGAAGCGATGCAAAAACCCGGGGGTAAGATGCAGTTCGCAGCGCAATTTTTACAAGCATTACCGATAAAAGTTGGCACAGTGTTGTCGGCAAATTAACATGCGGACAATACAACTCGCCGCCAGTCAAATCGTCAGTCAGGTTCTGGCGAAGGGGCGCAACTTGAACCAAACCCTGGAAGAAACGCTGAATATGAAACCGGCATGGCAGGCGGCTGAGCGGGGTGCTATTCAAGACTTGAGCTACGGCACGTTGCGTTTCTATGGTCAGTTGAAAGCCGTGTTGGAGCTGTTGTTGCACAAGCGATTAGAGGATGAGCGCATTGGATATTTGCTGTTGGTCGCGCTCTATCAACTGCAATATAGCAAGGCACCCCAGCATACCGTTGTGGATCAGGCGGTAAATGCCGCGCGAACGTTGCAGCCGCAAGTGGGCGGGTTGGTGAATGCCATTTTGCGGAATTTTTTGCGGCAGCAGGCAGGCTTGTTGGAACAAGTCGCGAGTAATCGAGAAGCCAGATTCAACCATCCTTTGTGGTGGATAACCGAGTTGAATGCGCAATACGGAGAGTTGGGTACGACGATACTTGCGGCAGGCAATCTTCATCCTCCCATGACGTTGCGGGTGAATCGGCGTTGGGGTTCGACCGCAGATTATCAGTCTCGATTAGCCGAGCAAGGAATGTCGGCGACGGTCGTCGAGCCGGACGCACTGCGCTTGGACAAGCCGGTTAATGTTGACAAGCTGCCCGGATTTTTTTCCGGCTGGGTTTCGGTGCAAGATGCGGGCGCGCAGTATGCGGCTTTATTGCTGGACGTTCAGTCGGGTATGCGGGTGCTAGATGTCTGTGCAGCACCGGGCGGCAAGACCGCGCATATCCTGGAAATTGCAGAAGTGGAAATGGTGGCCGTTGATAAAGATGCGAAACGCCTACAACGTGTAGGCGAGAATCTACAGCGATTGGGGCTAAACGCGCGATTGTTGTCGGGTGATGCTGCCAAGCCGACCACATGGTGGGACGACAAGAAATTTGATCGTATCCTTGCCGATGTACCCTGCTCCGCTTCAGGAGTGGTGCGTCGCCATCCCGATATCAAGTGGCTGCGCAGGCGCGAAGATATCGCCCCCTTTGCGCAACAGCAATTGGAAATATTGCGGGCCGTGTGGCCGTTGCTAAAAGCGGATGGGAAATTGCTATACGCCACATGCTCGGTGTTTAAGCAGGAAAACGAACAGCTGGTCACCCGTTTTTTGGCCGAACATAACGATGCGCGCAAATTGCCTATAGTTTTGCCCGGTGATGGCGGGGGACAACTACTCCCCAATGAGCAGCACGATGGATTCTTTTATGCCCTGCTACATAAAGCATCTTAAATTCGCCATTTGCCTTTTCTGGCTGCTGGGTTCGCTGGCGGTGACGGCATTTGCCGACGGCATCTCGATCAACAAGGCCGAAGCCAGATTGACCGAAGAGGGTTATCAGCTCAAAGCGGATTTTAATATCAATCTGAACGCCTCTGTACAACAGGCACTGTCGCATGGCGTGGCGATATATTTTGTTAGCGAGTTCTCGCTCACGCGTTCGCGTTGGTATTGGTTCGATGAACAGATCGCGGAAAGCGAACAGATTACCAAGCTGTACTACAACGTACTGACTCGCCAATACCGTATTTCGCATGGAACCCTGTTCCAGAGTTTCCAGACGCTGGAAGAGGCTCTGGGTGTATTGGAGCGACAAAGCTCGCTACCGATCGCGCCTGAATTACTCACGAAAAAAGGCGCGTATCTGGCTGGTGCGCGCCTTCGTCTGGATATAGACCAATTACCCAAATTGCTTCAGGTAAATGCGTTGACCGGTAAAGATTGGGATTTGGATTCCGCCTGGTATCGTTGGGTCATCAGCCCGGCAGACATTGCCGCACGCCAGCAAAAAACCGGCGAGGCTGCGAGATGAAATACATTATCGCTATTAGCGTTCTGGCTGGAAGCGCGTTGCTCTATTTGCTTTCCAGCAATAGCGTGAATACCGAGCTATTTTCGGCAAATTATTACGCAGTGTTAATGTTGACTGGTTCTTTGGCGATCGCTTTGGCGGGGCTCGTGGCGTACCAGTTTTGGCGGCTGCGCCAAAAGATCAAACGCAAGGTTTTCGGTGCCCGGCTGACTTTACGCCTGACCTTATTCTTCATCGGGATTGCCATCGTGCCAGGAATTTTGGTCTATGCTGTTTCGGTCGATTTTTTAGGTAAGAGCATAGAATCTTGGTTCGACGTGCGTGTTGAAAAGGCACTCGAGGGCGGATTGAATCTGGGCAAGAACAGTTTGGACAACAGCCTTAAAGAGTTGACCAAAAAAACCCAGTTCATCGCGTTGTTGTTAGCCGAGAAACCTCCGTCGCGATATGAGCATGATCTACAGCGTCTGGTAGAGGAAGGGACAACTCAGGAAGCGGCGATCTTTTCCTTGGCCGGAAAACCCTTGGCTGTTGCCAGCAACGGCACGAGCGCATTGCCGCAACCGGCATTGCCGGATAGCTACATGTTGTCCGAAGCGATCAACAAAGGTTCGTATTCGGTCATTGATAGCACGATTAACAAGGGGCTGACATTAAGAGCCTTGGCACTGATTACGTTAAACACCCCGAATACCCAACGTTTCATAGTGCAATTTACCCAGCCTGTGGCTAAGCAAATTGAAACAGATGCCGAAACCGTACAGTCGGTGTATCGAGATTATCAGGAGTTGGTTCTGTCACGCCTGGGGCTGAAACGACTGTATGGAATCACCTTGACCTTGTCATTGTTGGTGGTTTTACTCACGGCAGTTTCAGCGGCATTTTTTATCAGCGAAAAATTGGGGTCATCGCTGGAGTCTCTGGCCGAAGGGACGCGAGCGGTGGCGCAAGGTAATTTTACTGGGCAGTATCCGATTCGCAGCAGCGACGAATTGGGTGCCTTGACCGGGCTGTTCAATCAGATGATCCGACAATTATCCGATGCCAAGACCGCTAGCGAAGTGCAGCAGAGGCAGGTGGAAAGTGCCAAAGCTTATCTGGAGAGCGTACTGACACACCTTTCTTCCGGAGTAATCGGGCTAGACGAAGCGTTCGGATTGCGTTCTGTTAATACGAGCGCGGCGCAAATTCTGGCTGTCCCGCTGTACGAGATGCAGCGTATCTCTTTGGCGCAACTGGCCGAAAAATACAGCCTGCTCGATTCGTTTTGCCACGCTATCAAAGAAGCGTTCGCCGAGACCACCAACGGCGAGTGGCGGCGACAAATTCAGCGGCTCAGCAAGCAGGGCAACCAGATCCTATTGATGCGCGGCACACAGCTCCCCAAAGTTTCCGGCGGCGGATATGTTGTGGTGTTCGATGACATCAGCCATTTGTTGCAAACCGAACGACAAGCAGCCTGGGGCGAGGTGGCGAGGCGGCTTGCTCATGAAATTAAAAATCCGCTGACCCCTATCCAGCTGTCTGCCGAGCGATTGCAGCATAAGCTCAGCTCGCGGCTGGAGGGTGCGGATGCCGAGTTTTTGCGGCGCGCCACGCAAACCATCGTCAACCAAGTCGGCGCGATGAAGAATATGGTGAGTGATTTTGCCAACTACGCGCGCGGCCCGGCTCTTAAACTGGTTCCGCTGGATATCCACGAGTTGATTCAAGAAGTGTTGTCACTGTACGAAGCGCATGCCGCTGTAATCGAGCTGGATCTGCAGGCACGTAGCGTCATGGTAAGTGCAGATGCCACGCGTCTGCGACAGGTGCTGCACAATTTATTGCAAAACGCGCAAGATGCCCTTCTGGATGCATCGGCACCGCTCATCAGGATCAGTTCCCGAAATCAGGCCGACCAAATTGTGTTGCAGATAGAAGACAACGGGACGGGTTTCGCAACCGACGTGCTTGCAAAGGCCTTTGAGCCTTACATGACGACAAAGGTTAAAGGTACTGGATTGGGTTTGGCGATTGTGAAAAAAATTGTCGAGGAACACAACGGACATATCGATATTGAAAACGGGCAAAGTGGCGGTGCATCCGTCACCATCTATTTGCCGTTAGCAGGGGGAGCATAATGACGACCAAGCAAATTCTTGTGGTGGACGATGAAATAGGGATACGCGAGTTGTTGGCGGAAATTCTTTTTGATGAGGGCTACCAGGTGCATTTGGCGGAAAGTGCCGAACAGGCCAGAGTCTATCGGAACGCGCGCGAGCCGGATCTGGTCTTGCTCGATATTTGGATGCCGGTCACGGATGGTGTGGAATTGCTGAAAGAATGGGCCGAGCAGGATTTGTTGACGATGCCGGTGGTGATGATGTCGGGGCATGGCACGATAGAGACAGCGGTCGAGGCCACGCGCATCGGCGCGGTAGATTTTTTGGAGAAGCCCATCAGTCTGCAAAAATTGCTGTCTACGGTGGCGCGGGCCATCAACATCGAAGTGGCGCATCTTGTGGAAGCTCCGAAAGAAACGCAAAAAAATCTTACCGTTGAAATCGCGGGCGTTGAGAAGCAGTATGCTCTGCCGCTGGATATGCCGTTGCGTCAAGCACGCGATTATTTTGATGCGATTTATTTTCAGTACCACTTGCAAAAAGAAGACGAGAATATCAGCCGCATGGCCGAGAAGATCGGCGTAGAGCGCACCCATTTGTACCGTAAGTTAAAACAGTTGGGCATCAAGTTAACCAAGAGAGCCGTTCCCGATAGTCACTAAGGTAACGGCTCTGTAACCCAATAACGGTGCGGCAGTTGCCCTAAACATTGGGCTACGGCATAATTGCCCGCTTTACAAGCTTTGAAATGTAACCCGTCCCTAATGGGATGCTTAGGAGGAAGTCAGTATGTCAGCCGCACGCAATATCACCCCACCAAAATTCAATGACATCACCGGCGCGATTCGTATGCTGGCGGTGGATGCCGTACAAAAAGCGAATTCCGGTCATCCCGGCGCGCCTATGGGCATGGCAGAGATCGCCGATGTATTGTGGAATCGCCACCTGCGCCACAATCCCGCCAACCCGAAATGGCCGGGTCGCGATCGTTTCATGATGTCCAACGGGCATGGCTCGATGCTGGTTTACGCGCTGCTGCATCTGTCCGGTTACGACCTGCCGATCGAAGAATTGAAACGCTTCCGTCAAATGCATTCCAAAACACCTGGCCACCCCGAATACGGTTATACCGCCGGTGTGGAAACGACAGGCGGACCGCTGGGTCAAGGCATCACCAACGCGGTCGGCATGGCGATGGCGGAAAAACTGCTGGCGGCCGAATTCAACAAGCCCGGCCACGAGATCGTCGATCACCACACCTATGTGTTCATGGGCGACGGCTGCATGATGGAAGGTATTTCCCACGAAGCGTGTGCACTGGCCGGAACTTGGGGTCTGGGCAAATTGATCGTATTCTGGGATGACAACAACATTTCGATCGATGGTCACATCGACGGCTGGTACACGGACGATACGCCGAAACGCTTTGAGGCTTACGGCTGGCACGTTATCGCCGATGTGCAGGGTCACGACAGCGAAGCAATTGACGCAGCGATCAAGGCTGGCAAGGCCGTTACCGACAAGCCGACATTGATCTGTTGCAAAACCATCATTGGCGCGGGTTCGCCTAATAAGGAAGGCACGCACGATGTGCACGGTGCGGCATTGGGTGATGCTGAAGTTGCCGCAACACGCGCACATATCGGCTGGAAATATCCCCCGTTTGAGATACCCAAGCATGTGTACGAAGCATGGGATGCTCGCACCAAGGGTGAAGGCCTGGAAAAATTGTGGAACAACAAGTTTGCCGAATACAAGGCTGCCTACCCAAAAGAAGCCGCCGAATTCACGCGTCGTACCAAGGGTGAGTTGCCTGCGGGTTGGGCCGAACATGCGGCCAAAGTGATCACGCAGATCAATGAGAAGGCCGAGACCATCGCCACTCGCAAGGCTTCGCAAAACGCAATCAATGCCTTGCAGCCTGCATTACCGGAATTCCTTGGCGGCTCCGCCGACCTGACGGGCTCCAATCTGACCAACTGGACGGGCGCGCATCACGTGAGCGGCAAGAAGCCTGGTAACTACATCAGTTACGGCGTGCGCGAATTTGGTATGTCGCACATTATGAACGGCATGGCTTTGCACGGTGGTTTGTTGCCGTTCGGCGGAACTTTCCTGATGTTCTCCGAATACGCGCGCAATGCGTTACGGATGTCGGCCCTGATGAAGCAACGCGTGATCTATGTGTTTACCCACGACTCCATCGGTCTGGGTGAAGACGGCCCGACACACCAGCCTGTCGAGCAAACCGCCACCTTGCGTTACATCCCCAACATGGAGGTATGGCGTCCATGCGACACGGTGGAGTCTGCTGTGAGCTGGGTGGCTGCTGTGGAGCGCAAGGACGGCCCAAGCAGTTTGATTTTCAGCCGCCAGAATCTGGCGTTCCAAAAACGCGATGCGGCGCAGATTGCCAATATCCGCAAGGGTGGATATGTGTTGTCGGAAGCTGCCGGTGGCAAGCCAAGTGCAGTCATCATCTCCACCGGTTCGGAAATCGATCTGGCAATGAAGGCACAGGTAGCATTGGCCGCAGAGGGCATCAATGTGCGCGTGGTATCCATGCCGTCTACCAATGTGTTCGACAAACAGGATCAAGCCTACAAAGATAGCGTGTTGCCCAAGGGCGTGAAACGCATCTCTGTCGAGGCTGGCGTGACCGGCGGTTGGTACAAGTACGTCGGTTTGGATGGCGCGGTGATGGGTATGGATTGCTTCGGCGAATCCGCTCCGGCACCGGAGCTGTTCAAACACTTCGGCTTCACCACAGAAAATGTGGTTGCCACAGTGAAAAAGGTTTTGGCCGCTTAATTTGACTTTGGTGCAAATTCATCGAAATTTGTACCCCAATCTCATTGGAAAAACTGGCAATCTTTATAACTTAAAAACTGGGAGAAAAAAATGGCAATTCGCGTGGGTATTAACGGCTTTGGTCGTATCGGTCGCATGGTGTTCCGTGCAGCAACCAAGGACTTTCCTGAAATCGAAGTGGTCGCGATCAACGACTTGCTGGAGCCTGATTATCTGGCTTACATGCTCAAATACGACTCCGTGCATGGCCGCTTCAACGGCGATGTGGCGGTGAGTGGCAATAATCTGGTTGTTAATGGCAAGTCCATACGCCTGACGGCTGAACGTGATCCGGCGAATCTGAAATGGAAAGAAGCGGGCGTGGACATCGTAATCGAGTGTACCGGCTTCTTCCTGACAAAAGAGACTTGTCAGGCGCACATCAACGCGGGTGCCAAGAAAGTGATCCAGTCGGCACCTAGCAAGGACGACACGCCGATGTTTGTTTACGGCGTAAACCACGACACGTACAAGGGTGAGGCGATTGTTTCCGCTGCTTCCTGCACCACCAACGCGCTGGCACCCGTTGCCAAAGTGTTGAATGACAACTTCGGTATCAAGCGCGGTCTGATGACCACCGTGCATGCAGCAACGGCGACACAGAAGACCGTTGACGGCCCGTCCAATAAAGATTGGCGCGGCGGTCGCGGTATTTTGGAAAATATCATTCCTTCCTCCACCGGTGCTGCCAAAGCCGTGGGTGTGGTGATACCCGCACTGAACAAAAAGTTGACAGGTATGGCGTTCCGCGTACCCACTTCTGATGTGTCTGTGGTCGATCTGACTTGCGAACTGAACAAAGAAACGACCTATGCCGACATCGTTAAAGTGATGAAGGCGGCATCTGAAAGCGGCCCGTTGAAGGGGGTGTTGGGCTTTACCGATGAAAAAGTCGTTTCCACCGACTTCCGAGGCTACACCTGTCCGTCTGTGTTCGATGCCGAAGCGGGTATCGCGCTGGATCCTACTTTTGTCAAAGTGGTGGCATGGTACGACAACGAGTACGGCTACACTTGCAACCTGATGCGCATGGTTGGTCACATTGCCAAATAAAAACAAGGGCGGTGATGGAATAGTGGCAAGCGGTGCGCGGTAATTACCCCGCTCGCTGCTGACCATTCACCGTTTCTCACATAAAGTTTAGGGGAAGAAAATGTCAGTAATCAAAATGACCGATTTGGATCTCAGGGGCAAACGCGTCCTGATTCGTTCCGATCTGAATGTGCCCGTCAAAGACGGCAAGGTGACTTCCGATGCGCGTATCACCGCATCAATGGCGACCATCAACTTCGCGCTGAAAGCCGGTGCGCGCGTGATGGTGACATCGCACTTGGGTCGACCCGAAGAAGGTGTGTATTCCGAAGAAAACTCTCTCAAGCCTGTAGCGCACGTCATCGCCGACAAATTGGGCAAGCCCGTGCGTTTGATCAAAGATTGGACGGACGGCGGCTTCAATGTGGCCGACGGCGAGCTGGTATTGCTGGAAAATTGCCGTTTCAACAAAGGTGAAAAGAAAAGCACCGATGAACTGGCGAAAAAATATGCGGCACTGTGCGATGTGTTCGTGATGGACGCCTTCGGCACAGCTCACCGTGCCGAAGCATCGACGCACGGTGTCGCCAAGTTCGCACCGGTCGCTGCTGCCGGTGTGTTGCTGACCGAAGAACTGGAAGCCCTGACTAAAGCTTTGCTCAATCCTACTCGCCCTATGGTGGCGATCGTCGGTGGTTCCAAGGTTTCCACCAAGCTGACCGTGTTGGAGTCTTTGTCTGAAAAATGCGAGCAACTGGTAGTCGGCGGCGGGATCGCCAATACCTTCCTCAAGGCGACCGGTCATCCGGTCGGCAAATCGTTGTGTGAGAACGATCTGGTTCCGACTGCGCAAGCCTTGATCGCAAAAATGTCCGCGCGCGGCGCGAGCATCCCGATCGCGACCGATGTCGTGGTGGGTACCGCTGCCCCGTTCTTGCCCGGCAATGAAAATACGCCGGCGACATTGAAAGATGCCAAAGACGTTGCGGATGACGAAATGATTTTCGATATCGGTCCCAACTCGGCGCAAGCTATCGCCGACATCATCATGAAGGCCGGTACCGTGGTATGGAACGGACCGGTCGGCGTGTTTGAGTATGACCAATTTGGCGAAGGCACAAAGACCATTGCGATGGCGATTGCCAATACCAAAGCCTTTACCCTGGCGGGCGGCGGCGACACCATCGCGGCGATCCAGAAGTACGACATCTACGACAAGGTGTCCTACATCTCTACCGCTGGCGGTGCGTTCCTTGAATTCCTCGAAGGCAAGACCTTGCCTGCTGTGGAAATTCTAGAGCAACGTGCCAGTAAATAATCAGATAGGAAATACATGCTGCGCAGAACTAAAATTGTAGCAACCCTGGGCCCTGCTTCAAGCAGTCAAAAGGTGCTGGAAGACATGATACGTGCCGGAGTCGATCTGGTGCGGATGAACTTCTCCCACGGCACGGCGCAGGATCACATGAAGCGCGCTGAAACCGTCCGTGCCGCCGCTGTGGCCGTGGGCCGCACGGTGGGTATTCTGGCCGACTTGCAGGGGCCGAAGATACGCGTGCGCAAATTCGAGAACGACAAGATCATTTTGAACAAGGGTGATGCGTTCATCCTCGATGCCGCACTTGATGGTCTGGGTAATCAACAGCGCGTGGGACTGGACTACAAAGAGCTGCCCAATGATGTGGATGTCGGCACGGTGTTGTTGTTGAACGATGGCATGTTGGAATTTCACGTCACCAGCGTCGAAGGCACGGAAGTGCACTGTAAAGTTGTCCGTGGCGGCGTACTGTCCAACAACAAGGGCATTAACCGCAAGGGTGGCGGACTGACTGCTCCGGCTCTGACCGACAAGGACAAAGAAGACATCAAGACGGCCGCGCTGATCAAGGCGGATTATCTGGCTGTGTCCTTCCCGCGTACCGGTGATGAAATGCGCATGGCGCGCGAACTGATGCATGCGGCAGGGGGAAAGAGCCTGTTGATGGCGAAGATCGAGAGGGCCGAAGCGATTCCGGTCCTGGGGGACATCATCGATGCCTCGGATGCAATTATGGTAGCGCGCGGTGACTTGTCGGTTGAGGTCGGCGATGCGGCTGTGCCCGGTTTGCAAAAGCGCATGATCAAAATGGCGCGCGCAAAAAATCGTTTGGTGATCACGGCGACGCAAATGATGGAGTCCATGATCACCAATCCGATCCCCACACGCGCGGAAGTTTCCGATGTGGCGAACGCGGTGTTGGATGGCACCGATGCGGTGATGCTTTCGGCAGAAACAGCAGTTGGCGATTATCCGATCGAAACCATAGAAGCGATGGCGCGGATCTGTATTAGTGCGGAAAAAGAGCTGGATATCCACGCCAATGAACGGCGTGTGCTGCATGAGAAATTCACCCGTGTCGATCAATCTATCGCCATGTCAGCTTTGTATGCGGCGACTCACCTGAAGGTCAAGGCGATTGTGGCGTTGACCCAGTCCGGTTCGACCGCATTATGGATGTCGCGCTCCAATGCTGGCGTGCCGATTTTTGCCATGACTCCGGTGGCAGCCACGCTCAGCAAAGTCACTTTGTTCGGTGGTGTGCATCCCATTTCATTCACCAATTCTTCCAAAGACCACTCGCAAACTTTGCGGGATGCCGAGGATGAATTGGTGCGTCAGAAGGTGGTGAGCGAGGGTGATTTGATTGTCATGACCATCGGTGAAGCCATCGGTCAGACGGGCCACACCAACACGATGAAAATCGTCAAAGTGGGCGATCACCGCAAACATTAATCGGCAGCAATCCCGCAACTAAAATTTATATCAAAAGGAGAAGAAAATGGCTTTAGTATCTTTGCGTCAACTGCTCGATCACGCGGCAGAAAATGGCTACGGCTTGCCTGCTTTCAACGTCAATAATCTGGAGCAGGTCAAAGCGATTATGGAGGCGGCCGATCAATGCAACAGCCCGGTCATCATGCAAGGTTCCGCCGGGGCGCGAAAATACGCGGGCGAACCGTTCCTGCGTCACCTGATCGAAGCTGCAATCGAAATGTATCCACACATCCCGGTCGTGATGCACCAGGATCACGGCGCGTCGCCAGCGGTCTGCATCAACGCGATCAAGTCGGGTTTCTCCAGCGTGATGATGGACGGCTCCTTGAAGGAAGATGCCAAGACCCCCTCCTCGTTTGAATACAACGTGGATGTGACCCGCCGCGTGGTGGAAATGTCTCACGCCGTCGGCGTATCGGTTGAAGGTGAATTGGGTTGTTTGGGTTCGTTGGAATCCGGCATGGGCGAAAAGGAAGACGGCCATGGTGCGGAAGGCGTATTGAGCCACGACCAATTATTGACCGACCCGGAAGAAGCTGCACAATTTGTACGTCAAACCGGCGTAGATGCGTTGGCGATCGCCATCGGCACATCACACGGCGCGTACAAGTTCACCAAGCCGCCTACCGGCGACACTCTGGCGATCAGCCGCATCAAAGAGATACACGCGCGCATTCCCAACACGCATTTGGTGATGCACGGTTCGTCTTCCGTGCCACAGGAATGGCTGAAGATCATCAACGAATTTGGGGGTGACATGGGCCAAACTTACGGTGTGCCAGTGGAAGAGATTGTCGAGGGCATCAAGCACGGCGTGCGCAAGGTCAACATCGACACCGATCTGCGTATGGCATCCAGCGGTTCGGTACGCCGTTACCTTGCGCAAAATCCTAAGGATTTTGATCCGCGCAAGTTCCTGGCTGTGTCTACCAAGGCGATGAAGGAAATCTGTGTGGCTCGTTACGAAGCGTTCGGTTCGGCAGGCCAAGCCAGCAAGATCAAGCCAATTTCTTTGGAGAACATGGCCAACCGTTATACCAAGGGCGAGCTCAAGGCGATTGTTAAATAAACCTTAGCAACAAACGGGTAAGAAAAGGCGACATGAAGTCGCCTTTTTTTCGCGCAGAATATAGCCTGACAATGTCCGAACAGACTGAAAGGCCAACCGTTGAGCCATTGCCTCTGCCGTTAATAATTAGAATTGAACCTCATATCGGCAACATGCTTACATCCCAGAAGCAGATGGATAGTATGCGAATCGTAAATTAACGAGGAACAGTCACAATGGAACATCGCAAGCAACAACGAGGTGTGACCTTATTGGAATTGCTGGTCGTGATCGCCATCGTGGCAATTTTTGCAACGATAGCAGTCCCCTCACTGACGACTTTTGTCAGAGATAATCAGTTGACTTCGGCAAGGATGCAACTCGTCAGCGATTTGAATCTGGCGCGCGGCGAAGCCATCAAACGAAATGTCCGCGTATTGGTTTGTAGCGGAGACGGAATCACTGCGGGCAATTGTCTGAATGGCGCGGACTGGGCGGTAACGGGATGGGTACTGTGTTACGACTCGAATGTAAATGGCCAATGTGATCCGGCAACGGCAACCGATCCCAACCCGTTCCTGGTGCGCGCTCCGCTACGCGCGTCAGCCAATGCACAGGGGCTGGTGGTGCAGTTCAATGGTGCCGCAGCACCCATGTACTTCAACCCGATAGGCTCTCAGGGACCGGCAGGTGGAGCACTGGTGAATTTTAATTTATCCGGCAATTGGACTGGCTATGCGGGAACGCGTACTGTGACCGTGGCACCCACCGGAAATATCACGAGTCAATAACACATCATGAAAACTCCGAACAATCATCAGACATTCCAACACGGCTTTTCCATGCTGGAGATTTTGATCACCTTGGTCATCGTAGCGACGGCGTTGCTGGGTACGGCCGGGTTACAGGCGCACGCGCTCAAAACCAACATGGGCGGACAGTTTCGCAATCAGGCGGTGTTTTTGAGCGCGGACATCGCGGAGCGGATGGAAGCCAATAAAGTGCAAGCAGTACTTGCGGGCGGATACGCATTGGCAGCGGGTGCAGCGATTCCTGGGCCGTCTACAGCGTGCAACACGGGTCCTTGCACACCAGCGCAATTGGCCCAGTATGATCTGGCAAATTGGCAGGCTGCGATTGCGGCGGTATTGCCACAAGGCACGGGTGTGATTACGCAAACCGTTGTGGGTAACCCGTCCACCTACACCATCGTAATCAACTGGGTGGATAGAGCTACCAACCAGATCTCGGCAGGCTCGGCAGTTGCCAATGCGGGTCGCAGCGAAACGTACTCCATCACCACCAACAAGACGATACGCAATTAGGCATCAACCAATTCAAAGAGAGAATGTCATGTCTGATATGGGCAAGATAACATCACGCAACCATGGCAAGGGTTTCAGCTTGATCGAGATGATGATAGCGATGACCATCGGGCTGATGGTCGTCGCCGCACTCACAGCGGTGGTCATCAGCAGCGGGCGCAGCTCGAGAGCGAATGACCGCACCTCGGAATTGCAGAGCAATGGCCGCTATGCCTTGGATGTGTTGAAGCGCGACTTGCAAAGTGCCGGGTACTACGGATTGAGTGGGCGGGGTGTGGATCAGTCGTTAATAAATCTGCCGCAAGATTGTTATGCCGGATTTGCCAGCAACATCAACCAGCGGATTTGGGGTAGCAACGACGGGGTGAACACGTTCAATACCAGTTGTATTCCGACTGCGAATTATGCTGGCAGCGACATCCTGGTGATACGCTATACCAGTCTAAATGACTTTCCTTCTGTAGCAAGTGTTGCACCGCCGGTTGATCCGGCTGGCATAACCGGCTTTGCCAATACTGGCGCAAATACTTTGTTTTTTAGATCGGCTTACGAAACAAATAAGCTTTACCAAGCGGCCGCCATACCTACTTTTACTAATCAGCCGCAACGTGACCATATCGTGCAGGTGCATGTGTACTACGTTGCTCCATGGTCGGTGAGCGCGGCGGAAAATCCGCAGATACCTTCGTTGCGTCGTTTGGTCTTAGATAACACCGGCGCGATGACCGATCAATTGGTCGCGAGCGGTATCGAAAACATGCAAGTGCAATATGGGATTCTGACTGCAGGTAACACTCAATATTTTGATGCGCAAAATGTCAATCCCGGAGTCGCTCCAGCATTGGATTCGGTAACGAGCCCTGTCGATGCGACTGGAATCAGCGTTAACAACTGGGGGAATGTAAATGCGGTGCGCGTCTGGTTACTATCGCGCAATGCCGGCAGCGAACGCAACGAGGCGTATATCAACAACACGCAGTACGCTATGGGTGATGTGGTCAGGCAGTACAACGATCCATTCCGCCGCCAGTTGTTCACGTCGACCATTCAGATTCGAAATTGAAAATCATGAACCAGCTAAAAATCATTACATGCAAACAACGCGGTGCGACATTGGTTGTGGCCCTGTTCATTCTGATCGTGTTGATGATCATAGGCGTAATGGCGATGACAACAGCGAATACACAGTTCAAGTTGGCGGGCAATTTACAGTTTGAGAACATCGCCAAAAACAATGCCGAAAATCAGATCGTCGTTGCTGAAAATTGGCTGTCTTTACCGGATACCTCTCCGTTTGCGCTATACATAAACAATCCCGGTTTTGACACTTGGTCGTCAGCGACCCCGCAACTTCATCCGATCGGACATATTGCAACATTGGGCATCTTGAATAACGACCCGTTGAACATGACCGATGCTCAATGGCGAGCTAATTCCACCAGTACCATAATCAGCCCGAATGGATACATGATCGAGAAGTTGGCGAATAACAAATCTCCCCTGGGAGCCAATGCAGCACAGGGTGGAGGCGGCGGAGCTCCGGGGTGTAATCAAGTGAACCTGTTTCAGATTACCGCACGCGGAACGAATGCGCGGGGTGCGGTGCGATATATACAAACCGTTTATCAAGTGCTGAGTTGTTAATCGACCAAGGAGTCTGCCATGCGTAAAAATGCTATTCACACTAACGTATTGTTAGCCGGATTGATTGGTATGCTTACCCTGTTATCTGGGATGGTTTATGCCGCCCCCGTGTTTGTGCCGGCCAGCCCTCCCATTGTCGGATATGTGGCTCAGCCGGAATTGACGAATTACAACTTGCAGTCCGGCCTCGAAAGCGTGTTCCGAGGCGAATATGAAAGAACCAGCTGGTCTGGTAATTTGTCATGCTACCCCGTTAGCGCGATGGGTATTGTGAACACCGCCTCACCTTGTTGGACTAGCGGAACGGGAGCGACCCTGAAAGTCGGTGCTCAATCACAGGTCGATCAGCAAGGGTTTGTCAGTGGGAGTCGCAATATCGCAACGCTAAATACCACAGGCGTCCCAGTTGCGTTCACGCTGGCCGCCGATTCCGTAAATTTAATCGATGCCAGTCATGTGAATTACATACGGGGTGATCGTAGCAACGAAGCCCCGGCAGGTTTGTCGTTACGCCCTCGTATTTCCGTTTTGGGCGACACTATTCATTCTCGTCCTTTTTACACAAGGGATAGTGGCGGTACTAACCCGACCATTTTTTACGGCGGCAACGACGGGATGTTGCATGCGATAGACGCGACCCAGGCCACGGGCGGAAGGGAGCGTTGGGCATACATTCCTTCCATGCTGGTACCTAATCTCGGCAAACTGTGGGCTAGTCCTTACGTACACCAGGACTTTGTCGATGGCAGTGTCAATATCATCAATGCCGGAACAGCTGCCTCACCGAAGAATATATTGGTAGGTGTGTTGGGCGCGGGGGGTAAAGGAATATATGCGCTGAATGTGACCAATTTGACCGCCGCCTCGGATGCGGATGTCGTTAGCAAATTTCTCTGGGAGATCACACCAACCAGTATTACGACCAGCACGGGTGGTCGAGCCGCATCGACCAGCTACGCCAATTTGGGCTATACCTACAGCAATCCAACCCTGGCTCCGATAAAAATTAGTGGGAGCACGGTGAATGTGGTGATTGTGGGTAATGGTTACAACAACACCGGAAATGGACATGCCACTTTACTGGTCATTGACGTGTTGACCGGCAACAAACTCGCTGAAATTGATACGGGTGTAGCTGGGGTAGGCGGTCCGAATGGGTTGTCTACTCCCGCCGCTGTGGATAGTAACGGCGATGGTGCGGTAGACACGGTTTATGCGGGTGACATAGATGGCAATATGTGGAAGTTCGATTTGACCAGCAGCACGCCCAGTCTATGGTCCGCCAAGCTGCTTTACTCGACTAATAGCAATCCGGCTACGCCGGCGGGACAAGCCATCACCATGATGCCGGGTGTTGCTGTACATCCTTACGGTGGCTACATGGTCAATTTCGCGACTGGCCGAATATTGACTGGAGCGGACGCAATTGATACGAGCGTCTATTATGCCTACGGGATATGGGATGGTGCTCCCGCAACGAATACCAGTTTAATCAACCAAACTATTACCGTGCGCCAATATACCCCTGCACCGGGGGCGACCGCAGCGACGGTGCGGGTGGTCGGCGCGACTCCTGCTAGTGCGGCTGTGGTGCCGAATTGGAGTTCGGGCGGCAATATGGGATGGATGGCTGCATTGCCCGTGGGTGGAGAGCGCGTGACCGGAGATACGGCTTTCGATCAATTCGGACGGTTCTTCTTTAATTCCACAAACCCTACTGTTCCTTACAGCTACACCCCGCCTACTCCACCAGGTGCGGCACCGGTTACAGGTAACGGCGTGAACTGGCTGATGGAGCTGGATTATCTAAGCGGCGGCAATGCAGGCAAGCCCTTTTTTGATATGAATTCCGATGGGTTGTTGAATGATGCCGACCGCGTGCAATACGTGGCGAGTGACGTGATACCTCCACCTAGCGTGGTGGGTAATCCGATCATGACCAGTTTTGGTATCCCGGTCGGTTTTTTTACCACTTATGGCGTTCAATCCCAACCCGCACTGGGTGGTGTTGGCAATTTTAGTGCAACGTTCTACAACTCAAACTGGGATGTCCCACCGGCAGCGACTCCTGCAACAGCCAATACCAATTCGACAGGGATAGGTGGCGGTCACTTCGACGTGGATGCATGGTACAAAGGTCTTTATGGCAACAGCCTTCCTTCGACCCACACTCATGAATACGACAAGATATACGATGTGAACGGCGTGAATCTTCTGAACCCGAATGAAACAAACAAGCGACTAAGTAACGCGAAGGATTTGGTTTCAGGCACCTCGATCACCGCTACCACGCCCTACAAAGTGTTGTTGATGAACCAGTCGTGGAATCGCGCGATGTTTTTGACGCTGGGTAAAACGATATGGAGCACCAAAGACTATCTGACCGGCCCGACCTCTGCTGGGGTAAGCAATGCATCAGGTAGTTACAATACAACGTACAGCCAGTTGTGGTCTTCCACCTATACCAGTCCAGCAGGTTCTGGCCCGCTTAAGATGTCGAGCTTGCCGACTTATACGGGCATAGCCTCGACGGTGACCGGCTACACCACCGCTCCTTCCACCGCTCCAACCCCAGTTTTTGGCAAGATCACAGTGACCACTGTCAGAACGACGGGTTCTATCGGGTGCGGCGGTATGCTCAATGGGGTGGCGATTAATCCGGGCTGTACCACAACTTCAGTCACGTCCGGCGTGCGTCAGGCGGATGCGATCGGTGGAGTCGGCGGGTTCGAGGTGTCGATGCCCAGCAATGCATTCGAAACGCGCGATTGGTGGGGCGATGGCGTAAAACAAACCGGTGTGATGCCCACGTTTTATGCTTGCCCGGGTAATAGTCTTTCCAGTGGGGCGGAGCAGGCAAACGGCACCGGTAACGGGCGGCAATACAACGGGGTCTTGGGCGAACGCAATGACGGCACACTCACGGTGCAAGTTGTGAAGGACACCACGCCTGATAGTGCCGTGCAGTTAAATGTGCCGGGCAGACCGGACTTGGGATTCCGTGTGACAGATGCACAATTCAAGAACTATGTGTTGGACGAGATCACCATCTATTGGCATCATCCGATGGCGGTTTGTTATGGCGATAACTCCAGCACTTGGCGTGTCGCAAATAATTCGGGTGATCCGTGGTGGCCTGCTCAAGAAACCAACAATTTTCCAGATACCACGGGTACGGTATTCGGTACTAAGCCGGATGGCAGTCCTCTTTTATGTAATAGCAATCCAAATGGCAATAGTAATCCAGCCTGGAATGCTACTACCACTTCAACACCACCGACTCCACCAGCAGGTTGGACGAATCCACCAGGTTGGCCGCCAGCTGGCTTTACGATCACGCCGCCTCTGGATACAGAAACCACCTTGCCGTTCTGCCCTAATTACAACGCGCTGCACGATGATCCGAGGACGGCAAGTTTTGTCTCATCTTCGCCCGGAACGAGCAGTACCCCACCTATCGTTCCATCCACTACGCTTGTGGTTTTACCGGTTAATTCGATTGGGGGAATGGCTACGATTACACCTAACACCTCCTGTGTGGGTACATCCTGCACTTCCTGTGTAGGCGCGGCGTGTCAAACAACGACACCCTGCGTTGGTGCGGCATGCAATCCATGCGGTACGACGGGACAACCGGCATGTAACCAAGTCGGCAAGACTGCTGGCACGGGACGAATCTCCTGGCATGAACTGATTCGTCAATAGGAATGGCTGACCGGAGATGCGCACTCCGGTCAATTTGAAGGGATGCACGATATGAAGAACACTCGCGGTTTTACCTTGATCGAATTAGTCATTGTCGTGGCCATTGCCGGTATCTTGGCGGTGGTCGCGCTGCCCAGCTATAACCGCTATGTGGTGAAAGCCAGTCGTCAGGCGGCGCAGACCGATCTGTTGCAAATGGCGGCTTTGCAGGAAAAGATCTATCTGAACTCTTCAAGTTACAGTACTACGGCCAACGTCGTTACCGATGCCTATACCGGGCAGTCTACGGGTGGGCTGGGTTGGCCGGCGCAATCCAAAGACGGGAAATATAACTACGCTTGCCCTGCCGCAACGTGTGTGGCGAGCAGTTTTACACTTACGGCCACGCCGGTACCCGGAACCACACAAGCCAACGATGGCACACTGTCGATTAATTCTGTAGGTCAGCGTTTGTGGACAGGCGCGTCTCCCACCTGGTAAGAGAAGCTCGGCAGTAACAACCCATTTCCCCCGGTGCGCCGGGGGATTTTTATTGGGGCTTGCGCTGTTGCTCCGCCAGCAAAAATTCCTTGAAGGCCAAGGCAGCACTGGATAGCCGTTTGGTGTTGCGATGGGCGACGAACCAGTGGCGTAGTAGCGGAAAGTGTTCGACGTTGAGCATCACCAGGCGTTTGGTTTCCAGCTCCAGTTCGATGGAATGCAGCGACAAGATGCCCAGCCCCAACCCCGCTTGCACGGCTTGTTTGATGGCTTCATTGGTTTCCATTTCCATGCTGATGCGCGGATGGATGTGATGTTGTGCGAACACGCGCTCCATCGCGCTGCGCGTCCCCGAACCTTGCTCGCGGGACAAAAAAGTTTGCTCGGCGAGTTGGGCAAATTTGATGCGTTTCAGTTTTGCCAGGGGATGTGCGGGCGCGGCGATCACCACCAGCGGGTTATCCATGAATTTTTTGGAGCTGATGTCCAGACCTGACGGCGGTTGTCCCATGATGGCCAGATCGGTGCTGTTGTCGGCGAGATGTTTGAGCACGGCAT
>VFSW01002505.1_pt1 | contig 27776 bp, 28 predicted proteins | sample 5358111 | NCBI WGS metagenome assembly VFSW01 (sample SAMN11554181, study PRJNA540505) | mine drainage metagenome | isolation source: sediment from site ElyBrook_90M | place: USA: Ely Copper Mine, Vershire, VT | collected 2017 | reverse complement strand
AATTCTATCCGCACACAGGTTTTACTTGAATACCACAACTTATTGAGCAAGTACGAAACTTTAAACAACTTCTCTGACAATACATATTGTGGAGGTTTCTCACGCTAAACACAAAGTCTACAAGATAAGGTATCACATAGTGATATGCGTCAAATATAGACAGAAGCAACTGTACCCAGACGATAAAATAGCTTTTCTGAAAGAGATACTATCAGAAATATCCAAACGCTACGATATAAAATTTGACACAATAGGTACAGATGGAGACCACATGCATCTTTTTGTCAATGCACCTCCAAGATCTTCTCCATCTGAAATCATTCGAGTAGTAAAAACTATCACAGGCAGAAAAATAGTAGAGCGATTTCCAGAAATTAAGAAAGATTTGTGGGGAGGTGAGTTTTGGAGTGATGGTGGGTACATAGGAACTGTTGGAGATGAAGTGACTGCAACAGTTATCAGAAACTACATTCTGAAACAGGGTTCAAAGGAGGAGAAAAGAGGCTACAAACAATTCAAGTTAAGCGACTTTTAGGCAGGGAAGATACCCCGCCTCTTGAGGCGGGGTGATTCATTACAGGAGACTGAGAACTGCTTAGACATTTTCTTATATTCATCAAGTTCATCGATTATCTCATCGCCAAGGCACCGTACCTGCTAATACGGCACGAAGGTTATTTTGACGTCTACCATCTTCCTGTAGAACTCGCCGTCTGCTGCCTCGTCGGCTGGTTTAATGAGCAGGTGGTCAAAGCCAGTCCATATTGTGTACCAGCTTGCAGGCGTCAGGACTATCTCTACGGCGTCGCCAAAAAGCACGCCTATGTTGTTGGTCGAAAGCAATAGGGCGTCAATGAGCCCTATGGCTGCGCCGATAAGTATGAGCGCTATGGCCTGCCTCCTTCGCCTTGCTGCGCCATCTTTTATGAGCTTATAGTGCCTCCTGAAATGGCTTCTGAGCCTCATTTTTATAAGTTCCTCCTTTGCCGCGTCCCTCATCGCCTTCGGTATCAGGAAGCTGAGCTGTATTCCAGCGTCCTTGTCGCGCATCGCCTTCTTAGCCTCGGAAAGAAAGTCCTCGGAGAGGGCACGTTCGTTGTACGGTCTCGGATCGAAGTCCGAGAATATATCATCGTACGTGTCAAGAATAAGGCTTACCTCTGCTTTGTCCATTACGTCCTTGACCAGTGCGCTGCCCTCCTCTGCCATAATTAGTATTTGGATTATGGTTTCTTAAGCCTTGGTGTTCATCCAATACTGCGTCTGCAATGCAAAACTATCTGTAAGAAGGGTCGTTGCCCGACTTCGCCTCCTTCTTCGGTAGTATGCCTGACAGCCCTCCCTTGCTCATAGCCGAATCGAACTTCTTAATGGAATCGTTGAGCACTATCGATAGCTCCTCGGCAGTGGTCCTGTCTATTATGAACCTGCCAAGCGGCTGCTGCCTGCTTTCGTCAACGAACACTATTTCTATAAGGCCCCCTATTGGCGTAGCGTCCTCGAGCTTTGAATCTGCATGCTTTGCGTTCTTGGCCCTGATGCGGAAACTCACTAAAAATCCATCGGCAAAAATAGGATGTATACTGTCTCTCACTATATTCTCATTCACCTGCCTTGCGTCTGGCATAAAATCACTGAGTAATTATCCTCTGTCAAGCTCTTAAGTCTTACCATTGCCCTAAACAGTCAGGTTTTCGCCTTCTCTATACTCTTTTTGAATCCTCTTATGTTCCTTTGCCGAGATGACTGATATTTTCAATGCAAGCAGCACGTAATTTTGTGCATACTTAACTACTGTCGGGATAATACAAAATCGGCATCTATGGCAAGTTATATATACCTAGCTATTCAAGTAAGAACTTAAAATAAAGTTGGGTTTATGAAACTGCTGATGCCTTTGGTTGTTGCTTTTGTATCTGTTATGTTCGTAGGGATCGGGTTTTCTGCTGCGACCCCCATAAATATCTGGATTCCGAACTATCATAGTAATCTGGTTACAAGGCTGTCTAATACTGGGACAATTCTAGGTACTTATGCTGTAACCGGAGGCCCGCAGGCGATAGCGGTAGACTCCTACGGCAATGTCTGGGTCACCACCCAGAGCGACACGGTAGTAAAACTCTCTAGCACAGGCACGACACTTGGCACATACACTGTTGGCCGGGATCCTGAAAGCATAGCGGCGGATTCCAGCGGAGACGTCTGGGTTGCCGACTGGGGCAGCGGCGCAAACGGCACGATAGTCAAACTCTCTAATTCCGGTTCACGCCTTGGTACATACGTCGTAGGCAATTATCCGCAGACGCTGGCGATAGACAGCCAGGGCAATGTGTGGGTGGCTACAAATTTAGGAGGAGTAATAAAATTATCCAACTCGGGTGCCATACTCGGCACATATCCTCTTGGAAATGGTCCGTGGGGCATTGCTGTAGCTCCGAACGGCAACGTGTGGGTTTCAAGTATTCTAAACAATACTGTTACCGAATTTTCCAACTCCGGCGCAAGGCTTGGCACCTATCCTACTGGAAGTAGCCCTGAAGACATAGCCATAGACAACAGTGGCAATGTCTGGGTCACAAACTTTATAGATGGTACTGTAAGCGAGCTCTCTGGTGTCACCGGCGCAACACTGGGCACTTACAGTACTGGGGGAGAGTGGCCGGAAGCGATAGCAGTAGACCAAGTCAGCGGCAACATTTGGGTGGCAAACTACGGCGGCGATTCAGTCACTGAACTATCAAGTAATGGAATAACTCTCGAGCATTTCTCGGGTGTGACCTCAACAAATGGCATTACCATATCCGGCCCAGAAGGCATAGCTATTGGTTACCAGCCATATCCTCCTCTTCCTCTTTCTTTAACTATCTCTCCCTCTACTGAAACCATAACTCAGGGACAGAGCGCGTCGTTCACAGCAACGGCATCTGGAGGATCAGGCCAGTACACATATACTTGGATAAAGTTCAACCTCTCGAACTACGGACAGTTCCTGAACAACAACTGTTGGGAGCGCCCTCTACCGTCAGGCTGCGCCAGCGTAATTTCGACAAGTCCAGAGGTCATAATAACTCCCTCTTCAAGTATGTCGCTTGAGGCCATAGTCTATGACACGATAACCACAAACTCGCTTGCCCAAAACGTAGGAATTATAGTCAACACTTCACAGACAACTCCTCTCTCAATGTCTGTTTCCTCTAGCCCGGTTTCGATAGTTCCTGGCAGTACGGTCAATTCCGGGTCGGTTACTTCGGGCATGAACATTACACTGACTGCAACTGCATCTGGGGGCTCTGGCCATTATCTATACACCTGGCTGCTCGGTGGCATTTCCAATGCAGATTGCTACACGACACATCCGGTTCCTTCAACATGCTATAATACAGTAATATCAACCGAGTCAACTGCAATTATAGCGCCTACGTCTACTCCGACCGCATACACTGCTGTAGTTTATGACACGTCAACAGGCTACTTTACGGCTTATTTTCTTAATGTAACTTCGAATACCGCGCCCAACGGCGTGATCTTTGTAGGTCAAAACATGACCGATGGTCCATGGACCGTGGTGCTTCAGGATCTCGGGCAGCCAAACGCTAACGGAATTGCAACTGCGTCTTTCAATATATACTACAACGGCACGTATGTGACTGCCACTTCGATGTATCCAGGATATTCGTCCGAGGGCGGTGTGATGAAGTACGGCGGTAGCCACTACCTGTTCATCAACCTCACATCAACGTTTGCAGGACTGTACTCATACCAGAAGTATGCCAAGTTCTCGCTGTCTACGTTCAACCTGACGGTCTCCCCTAGCTCAACTACAATAAGCCAGGGTCAGAACACCACATTTACGGCATCAGCATCTGGTGGAAACGGTGATTACATGTACGAGTGGTACAACGACAGCATCGGCACCCCGAGCCCAGTTGGCAGCGAGATGCAGCCTTATGGCGGAACCACCTATGGCGCACGCGGAATCATCGGCGGTGCGACAGGCACATTCTCCTATTACGTGTGCGTGTCAAGCGCTTCGGGCGCTTTACTGCCAAATGATCCTAGCGTGGCAAGCATATGCAGTATTGAGACGCCTGTGACTCTCACAGTGAACCCTACAGTAAACACGACCATCACAACCACCATCTCACCGTGGCCGCAATACAACCTAACCCTATCCTCGTCGCTTACCTACAATGGGTGGCGCATAACCTTCGATAAGGTTAATGCAAACTCTTCAGCAACCTTTACAGTGTCTTATGAAGGAAATTACAATGTGTCACCTTCAGACACGCTTACCATAAATTTTGATACGGCATCGACAGCATCAGTGGGTAACCGGGAGATAGATATAGGCTATACTAGCTTAATGGGTTCTTCCCAAAGCCCCCAAAGCCCAAAAATATCCATAGAACTAATCACCTACAACAACCTGCAGACGACAACAACGACCATAGCACCCCCTCCGCCTACGCAGCAGGTAACCCTAAACATAAAGCCGGGCTGGAACCTGCTTTCATCGCCTGATTTTAACGGAGACAATTACGGGATGTACGATGCACTGCAGAGCAGCTGCGGGATAGCTAATACTGGTGCAATGTGGGGCTACAACAGCAGTACTGATAACTACATGACGGTGGACCTTCCTGTCGTATTCGAAAACTACGAGGAGTACACCGCTGGTTCAGGGTCCGGCTTCACGATAGCGGGAGGCTACGGCTTCTGGTTCCACTCAAGCAAACAGTGCTCTATAACCACACAGGCAGTACCTATTAGTGCAGTGTACCAGATAGCCTCGGCCGCGGGCACGCCTCTTACAGAGAATCTGAACAAGGGATGGAACCTGATAGGAACGCCATTCATGATCACGGACAGCTTCAATGCGATAGCAAGTTCGTGCAACCTGCGCGGCGGATTCTATGCGTACAACGCTACGACAGATAGCTACACCACAGCGGCCACGCCTGCGGTGGGCGCCGGCTACTTCGTCTATGCAAATGCGCCGTGCTCGCTGGACTGGACTCCGGATATTAGCGCAGGTTCTCCGCCATCTGTTCCATAATGTGATAAAATGAACAAAGGCATATTAGCAGCGATTGTGATAGTGGTAATAATAATCCTAGCGGCAGTTATGTATGTGCTTGCACAGCAGGCGCCGGCAACCAAGACGCCTGCGCCAACAACGACTGTTGCTCCAGCACCTACGACAACGGTTCAGGTATCAAATACCCTCCGGGCCAATCAGTCAACCGGAGGAAGTACTCCACCGCCGCCTCCGCAGGTGCCGCCGCAGAACACCACCACAATCGGTCAGATCAACTGGAAGAGCTGACTGGCCTGAACGGGCAAGGGCGACAATGCCTGTGGCTGTAGCTATTGCAGTAATGGCTACCGTAGAACCTGCGCAAGTACTGTAACATGCGGGAAACGTGCTAACCCCCTCAATCATGTCCCTCCAACAACTCATTCATAACACTGCAGCAACCAACGCAAAGATATCCATTTTTATAACTTTCTGGGTAAATATAATAGCCGTCAGCTTAATCCGTCAGTGGTGCTTTTTTGAGCAATGAGAACAAGATACTCACAATACTGGTCATAGGTACGCTTATGGGTTCCATAGACACGACCATAGTGCTGTTGGCGCTTCCTTCTATAACTCAGGCGCTGCATGCTAACCTCTACTCCTCAATCTGGGTAATACTGATTTATCTTCTGGTAATGGCAGTGGCAACGACCCAGTTCGGCAGGATAGGCGACATATTCGGGAGAAGCAAGATGTTTAACCTCGGTTTTGGAGTCTTCACAATAGGCTCAGCCATGTGCGGCTTCTCGGGAGACATACTGCTACTTATATTGTCCAGGACCGTGCAGGGCATAGGCGGAGCCATGATACAGGCCAACAGTGGAGCAATAATTGCCGATACATTCCCACGGGAGAAGCGGGGCAGGGCATACGGGTTTATAGCGTTCGGGTTCAACATAGGCGCTCTTCTCGGAATAGTGCTTGGCGGAGTAATTACGACATTTGTGGGATGGCAGTTCATCTTCTTCATAAACGTTCCGATTGGCATAGTGGCGGTGGCGCTCGGGATAATATACATCAAGGACATGAACATAGTGAAGGAAACCATAGACCTGCTCGGCATGCTGCTTTTCGGGATCTCGCTTGTTTTGCTTTCTTATGCTATGATCGATTTTGCTACAGTCGGCGCGGATATGATTAACATTGCAATGATAATAGCCGGATTCATAACCCTAATGGGATTTATTATGTGGGAAAACAGAATAAAATATCCCATGCTGAACTTCAAGATCTTCAGGAATAAGATACTTAAATACTCTATAGGCGCCTCATTCTTCCAGTCATTGGGATACCTGTCTGTCGTGTTCATACTTATACTGTACCTGCAGGGCATACGCGGGCTCAATCCTCTTGACGCCTCACTGCTTCTGATTCCAGGCTACATAATAAGCAGCATGTGCAGCCCTTTCATGGGCCGTTTGTCAGACAGGATGGGTTCAAGGATAATTGCTACCTTGGGCATAGCCCTAATGGCGACAGCAATACTTATCTTCCTGACGCTGAGTACTACCACCTCCTATTACATAATCATACTTGCAACTATCTTCTCAGGCATAGGCGGTGCCATGTTCTGGCCAGCCAACAGCAGCAGCGTAATGTCGCATGCGGCGCCGGAGCAGTATGGCAGCACTTCAGGACTGATGAGAACAGCTTCGAGCGTCGGCACCCTTGGAAGCTTCGTAATTGCAATAACTGCCGCATCGCTTGCGGTATCTAGGTCTACGGCGTTCGGGATATTCCTTGGGACATCTACCCTTATCGGAGGCGTGTCTGCGAGCTTCCTGAGTGGCATAGATGCGGCATTTCTAGTGTCGTTCTCAATACTTATAATCGCTGGCATACTATCCTTTGCAAGGGGCAAGGAGGACAGGTCAAAACCGCACCCTCGATAGACATTTATATCATAAAAAGACATTTTAATCAGAGTGCAATGACAGAACCAAATGCGTCGGCAAATGCTGTGCACGTGTACAAAAGTACGGGCAGGAATACTATAAACCGGACTATTTTAAGCGTAGGCGGGGAGGAAAAATTCCTTCAAGAGGTAGTGCGCGGTGCGGAAAGCAGCATAATCACAAACATTGCCGGGCTGCAACGCGTTACCGAGCTCAAGAAGCTTGAAAGAGCAGGTTCAGTGTCATCTCCCGAGCTCGTAACCGGGTTAACTTTGATAAACAATGGCATAGCCTCCTGCTGGGACTATCTGCGCCTCTTTTCGTTGAACTTTCAGACGGACGGCAGAAGCACCGGGCTTGATTTTTTCACAAATGTAACTTTAGGGGATAAAACTCTCGCAGTCGAATTTCATTTCCTTGAGTTCTTTTTAAGAGAGTTAAGGAGGTATTCAGAGAAAGATCGGGATTTTTACCTCAATAGGGAAATAACAAGGAGAGCGTCCTCATTCGCAGGTAGCGGCTTGTTTCTGATATTTGCATCAGACGTAAAATACGAAAGGCTTGAAAAAGAGTTAGGAATTGACGTGTGGTCGTTCTGCAGCTGTTATCTGAGCACAAAGGACAGGATGGCTTTTATGAATGACGGCAGGCAGCTTTTATTTGACACTGGTCTTCATAATGAAAAGACGGTGCTGGCATTCAAGAAGCAGTTCTCTGAAGTGTTCGAGTCAAGACCGAGCTCCTTTGGCGCAGGCCGCTATAACCTGAGGCTTTCCCAGCTCCTCCAAAACATAACGAGCGGAAGCGATGTTGTCAGGCATGACGTACTGGAGTTCAATGAACGCATAAGCGACTATCTCAGAACTGTAATGCTGCCCAGAGTCGCTACCGAACGCAAGGATCATACCGGCGCGCAGCAGGCAGACTGAGCTTTGGCCCCAGTCAGCTCTTGCTCATCATGTACTCTTCTATGCGTATGAGTTCGTTGTGCTTCGCCGTGCGCTCGCCGCCAATCGTGCCGGTCTTTATATATCCTATCCCAAGGCCTACAGAGAGCTGCGCTATTGTCGAGTCCTCAGTCTCGCCGCTCCTATGTGAGATTATTGTTTCATAGCCGTTCTTTTTGGCAAGCATGACAGTATCCATCATATCCGACAAAGTGCCTATCTGATTGGGTTTTATCAGTATTGCGTTGGCCGCGCCCATGTCGATGCCCTTCTGTAGTCGCTGTTTATTGGTCACGAAAAGATCGTCTCCGACTATCAGGGTCCTGTCGCCTATTCTTTTGGTAAGCTCTGCAAATCCTTCAAAGTCCTCTTCATCAAGCGGGTCCTCGATTATCCTTATGCCATACCTGTGCGCAAGGTCTGCCACGAGATCTATCTGCTCATCTGTAGAAATTTTTTTGTCCCTGTAAGCGTAAACTCCATTTTTGCAGAACTCTGAGGCAGCAAGATCAACAGCAGGCGTAAGTTTTGTGCCTGTTTTTTCGGAGCTGTAGTTTATGGCGCTGAAAAGTGTTTTCAGTGCCTCGTCGTCTGTCAACGGGGCGACCCATGCCTTCTCGTCACCCAGGCCCAAACTGAGCTCAGGGAATCTGGTCCTGAGGAGTTCACCGACTTTTTTATGGACCGAGATGTTTGCAAATGCCGATTCTGAGTAACTTTTTCCCTGTGCCACTGAAAGAAACTCCTGCATGGTCGTACCGTTTATGGCGTGCTTTCCGCCACCTATTATATTTCCCAGTGGGAAGGGCATTTTGGCTTTCAGCTTGCCATGCCCCAAAAGCGTCTCATAAAGCATAACTCCCTCGGACTGCGCAGATGCCTTTGCAAAGGCGAGTGATGCCGCCACGGCAACGTTTCCGCCAATCCTGGCAAAATTATCAGTGCCGTCTATCTCATGAAGCAGCGAGTCAAATCCCGTCTGGTCAGACAGCTGCACGCCGGCGAGCTTCTGGGAAAAATTCCCGAAGCTTTTTATTCCGGAGTCTATGCTGCCATCAGGGTAATCTACGACCTCGAATGTGCCTTTGCTGGCCCCGCTCGGCGCTGCAGCTCTGCCTATTACCGAGCTGCCTGAGCTTATGTCCACTTCAACAGTCGGATTGCCCCTTGAATCTATTATCTTCCGTATAAAAGCTTTCGAGATCTTTGCCAGTAAAACACCTTGTCAGTAATACTGCTATGTTATCTCTTTTCAATCAAGTACACTTATAAATGTTTAGTCTAATTATAAGAATCGGTGCTATTATGGACATGTCGGAATACCAAAACAACGCCAAGAAGACGGCAATATACCCAAAGAACCTAAGCGGCGGGGTATTTTATCCCGCACTTGGACTTGCCGGAGAGGTAGGTGAGCTGCTTAACAAGATAAAAAAGACCGCAAGGGACAATACGGCTCTCGACAAGGATGAGATAAAAGGAGAGCTTGGCGATATTCTCTGGTATGTTTCGCAGATAGCTGAGGAGCTCGGTCTGGGCCTTGATGAGATTGCAAGCTCAAATCTGGACAAGCTTAAAAGCAGGCAGATTCGTGGTGTGATAAGTGGCAGCGGAGACAATAGATGACGGTTCATCAGAAAAAATCCTGCGCGTTATAAACGTTGACCGCGCAGCTGTGCTAAGACGGCTTAAGCAGCTTAAGGCAAAATCGCTTTCAAAGTATCTATCCCGCAGCGTTACCTTTGAGCTGGAGCCTGAGAAAGGCAACTCCTCCCTTGACAACGAGAGAAAGTACAACACCTGGCTCCGGGTAAGCACCGCAGGGCAAAAAACCACACTCTCACTAAAGGACGTCCCAACACCCCGCCGGCTCCCAATGGAGCATCGGGTCGAGGTCGATGACTTCTTCCAGACAGTGAAGATAATAAAAGCCGTACTACACGGCGTAGATTACAGCTATATGGAGATAGACAAGGAGTCCTATGGGATAAACAAGTGCACCGTGACAATTACTCAGTGGCCGTACATGTCATGCGAGTTAGATATTACCGGGCCGTCAACGAAGGAGATAATGGCGCTATACCGGGACCTGGGCATCAAGGGCGAGATAAGTCATGCCCTAAACGTGCCCGAGAGCGTATACTACAAGCTTAGGGGCTTCGATTACGAACTGATAAAGCAGCATTATAAGAACAAGCTCGAAGCTCTGCTTCCGAAGTGACGGAATAAGCTGCGCTTACATTATTACTGATACCTGTTTTTTGTAGTATCCTAAGAACATGGCCTCTATGGCTTCTTTCGTGGGCTTTATTGATTTCGAAATCTCAGACTTTTTTTCCTCTAGGTCTTTTATCTCGTTAACCGCGCTCTCTGCAGAGCGTTTTCCCTTTTTCATATCGCTAAGGGCGCCCTCGATCACGCGTATGCCGCTCTCCATCTCAAATCGCTTCTGCCGAAGCGATTTGAATGAGCTGCACATAGAAAATAGGTCCGAGTTCAGAAGCTCTGAGATGACGCGCAAGGTGCCTTCCTTGTTCTTTATGTCTATGGAGCCGTCTTCTATTTTCTTCATCATGTCGCCGACAAGGTCAATAAACTCCTCGTACTCCGTTTTGTCGGCTATATTGCTTATGGGGTTGATTATCATCGGGTAAAGAGGCTTCTTCCTTACCGAGAGGTGGTCAAACTTCCTTGAAGGCCTTTCAAGCGGTACAGTGAGCATGCTAATCTCCCCTGTAAGCTTTGACATAGAGTCGTTCACCAAGGAGATCTCGTCCTTCTTCTCAGATATCTCATCAAGAATCTTCTTTTCCTGCGCGGCATCCGTACTGTCGTCTTTCTTGCTGATACCTTCCCTAATCGCGTCTATGCTCTCCTTAATCGTTTCCAGTTCTTCCAGCCTCGAATTAAGCGCGAATATTCTTTCCATCAGCTTCTTATGCTCCAAGGCCATTTCTGATCTTCTTGATATCTCGCTTCTGAGCAGCTCCCTGTGTTTCTCAAATGACGCAAAGGCACGTTTTACACTGCCGAGGTGATTCGAGAAGCAGTACATTACGGTCTTGAAGTTGGCGTTTACTCCAAGGACCTCGTTAGTCGTGCCGTCTACCTCGGAGAGAATGTCATTGTACCTGTCATACGTCGTAGCGGCGTCACCCGGTTCAAGGTCCAGCTTCTCTATTGCGTGCTTCAGGGCTTTTGCGTATGCGCTTTTGTGGCTCTTCAGGGCGTTTATGTTGGGCATATAAATATTCTGCACGTATGGCTCGGCGTCCAGTGCTTCAAATACGGCGCATGCCTCGGAAAATTCATTTCCGGCGAGGCGTATGCCCTCGACTGCCGACTGCGCTCTCTCCTCCAGATTTCCCGCCTTTTTCTCGAAGGTGTCAACCGCAAGCTCTTCTATCTCGGCGAGGGCCACTTTTTCAGGTTCATTCTTTCTAAAAAACATCTGTTCATGCCTTTTTTGTTAAATATACGCAATGCATGCATAAAAGCCTAACATCTCCTCTGGATTATCTGAGTGGGCGTAAAACCCACACCAGTTATGGGTGGGATATAAGCCCCGCAACACATATAAAACGCAAATGTGGATATGTCTGTTGATTGGTCGTTGTGATGTTGAAGATGAAGATATGAAAAGAGGTTCTGAAACGAGAGTCTGTTCCGCAACAAGGCTGAAAGTGCTGGTTGCGTGTAAGGGAGCAAATCCCGTAAATATAGGTTTGATGTTGATGGATAAATGAATGAGATCACTACCGAGGGACAATCGGAAAGTCACGCCTCTGGAGATTGTGTAAGACCCTGTGCAGACGGGGCAGTAGTCGCTGAAGGAGGAACTAAACGCCATGAAATAGAGGCTGGAAGCCCATACGCTTTAGCGGTGGGAGGATGTCACAAATATCTGTGCGTCAAACTCAATATGTGAATTGCATGGGCGATCTTGACAATGCTATGGACGTACTTGATGCCTTGGAAGAGCGAAAAAGAGCCTCCGAGACGCTGTCACAAGATTCCGAAAGGATGCTTGTGGGGAATGTGGAGTATTATTACCAGAAGCTGGGAGTGGTAGCCATAACGCTTGAAGGCACTCTAAAACTCGGCGATGTTATAGAGATAGGCGACGAAGACGAAGCTGTGCGCCAGAAGGTGTTAAGCATGCAGATAGACCGCGAGGACGTAAGCGAGGCTCAAAGCGGGGAGTCGGTAGGTATAAAAATAAGATATCCTGTTCCGCAGGGCGCGAAGGTTTATAAGCTATAACGCCGCATTCACTCAGGCAAACGGGCGCATGCATCAAAGGTGCGCAGCGGCAGGAAGCTCTACCTTCTTCTCCTTTTGCTTTTTATCTCCTTCTCCATCTCCTTGTACATGCTTTTCACTAGGAGCAGCATAAGCACAGCGACCAGCACTATTGATACTACTGGTATTACTATTACAAACGCGCCGTTGATACTATTTTTCTCCGCGGCAGCGTATACCTCGAGAAGCACTACCAGCAATATGCATGAAAAGTACACCCCTGCAGTAAGAAGCATCTTGAAGTACTGGTTTATCCAGTAGCCCCTCCTGGACGATGCCACGCCTTTCAGGTTCGAGTAAAAGATCGGCGCAGTTAGCAGGTACCTGTAATAGTTCAGGAGTTTATACCTGAAGAACGATACTATGAGAATCACTGCAGGTACTATGCTGAACAGCAGCGCCGTGATTATTATTGTTATGCTGTATCCTGAAGCTGTTGCTATGCCGCTCCAGTTGAAATTTGACGGTATTATTGTCGGGAGGAAGAAAAGCGTGAATATGGCCACTATCCATATAGACATCAACTCTGCAAAAAGGAATGAAAACAGAGATTTTCCGAGGATATCAAATGGTACCCTCTTATATTTTACTTTGTTTGCCATGTTATCACTATTCTATTTATCGTAAGGTTTATTAATATTACTGATTTCTATCTTTGAGCCGACCTTCAGTCCAAGCTCCTTCGTCTTTCCAGCTCCAAGTTCAAGGATGTAAAATGCATCATGCCGCGGCTTATGGGTCTCGCATCCCAGCAAAGATGTGCAAGGCTCCGCCTTTTCGATAGCATCCACGACAACGCCCGATTTCGAAAGCCAGAGGATATCTATGCTGAACTTCATGTTGAGCATCCATATGCCATGGCGTGCCTCACGCTTAGGCAAAAAGAGCATGCCATCAACATTAACTAGCCGATCCCTATGCATGAGGCCTACCATCATCTTCAATGAAGAATCCGCCACCAGAACCAGTATCCGTTTTTTCCCAAACGAGACGTGCGCGGTACTGAATTTGGTAAACCGGTAGATAAGTTTTGTGATGCACATGCAAGCTACCTGGAAACTGATTGGCTCTGTTCATGCATGAACTGCTGCAGATAGTTCCTGCTTCCCGTGCCCTTGCCTGTAAGTCCGCTGCCTTTCCATCCGACAAATGTGTGGCGGCCGACAATTGCTCCTGTAGTTGCGCTTTGTTGCCTGTTGACATAAACCACTCCCGCTTCTATCCTGTCAAGGAACTGCCTAATCTCCGAGCCTTTCCTGCTGTAAAGCCCGGCCGTAAGTCCGTATCCTGTATCGTTTGCCTTCTGCACTGCCTCATCAAACTTTTTGTAAGTGTCGATTAGCAGGACAGGCAGAAACAGCTCCGTGCGGAACAGCGGACTGGTGTGCTCTGCTTCGGCTATTATAGGTTCAACGTAAATGGCATTCTGTGCATTGCTGATCACGCTTCCTCCCGACAGCATTGCACTGCCTTTCTTCAGTTCTTCTACAGTATCGACATACCTTTCAAGCGCCTTCCTGCTTATGAGCGGGCCTATGAAGTTCTCCTTGCTCAGCGGATTTCCTATCTTCATGGTCCTGGTCCTATCGAGCAGCTTGCTTATGAACTCCTCCTTCACCGACTCCTGCACGTACGTCCTTGAGCACGCGCTGCACTTCTGGCCGCTAAATCCGAATGCCGCGCTTGCAATTCCTTCAGCAGCGGCATCTAGATCAGCATATCGTGATACCACAGCAGGATTTTTGCCACCCATTTCAACTACAAAAACTTTTTGCTTCCCGTCAGAATAATTTTTCGCAATCATCGACATGCCCGTTTCCCTTGAGCCTGTAAATACTATCCCGCTGACGTCGCCGTTTGAAGAGAGCTCCGCACCTACCTCCGAGCCTGGGCCAGTCACATAGTTAAACACCCCCTTAGGCACGCCGGAGTCCCTGAACAGCTCGTACAGCTTCAGGCCCGTAAGCATAGACATGTTGTCCGTGGAAGAAGGCTTGAACACTACCGTGTTTCCAGTTATCATGGCTCCAACGCTCATGCCTGTCGATATTGATACCGGAAAGTTGAACGGTGCTATTACGGCAAACACTCCGTAAGGCCTCATCTTTATTATTATCCTCTCCTCGCTTCCGGGGGCTCCCTGAAAGCCCGCACTGGTCTTTGAGGCGGTGCCTTCGAGTCTCGACCGCCGCTCAAAGCCCCTATTCCTTTCCATCTCGCTGCAATAATAGTTCATAAAATCTATTGCTTCGTCAACTTCGCCTATGGATTCGTAGCGTGTCTTGCCGTTCTCCATGCTGAGTATTGCGGCCATCTGAAACTTCCTCTGAGACAGAAGCGAAGCCGCATTACGGAATATCTCAGTCCGCTCCTTATACGATGTCAGGCGCCACTCATCAAATGCAGCTTTTGAGGCTCCTATTGCGCTTACCGCATCTTCTCGTGTGCCTTTCTGGAACCTGCCAATAAGCGCGCCGTCGATGGGCGACATCTCCGTAATCTCCCCTACAGCATACTTCTCCTTTCCGTTTATGTACATCGGAAACTTCTTCGCAATGTCGCTTTTCTTCGCTTTCTCTACTGCATCGTCAAACAGCCCGTCGAATTCCCGCTCTCTTCCTTCCTCTACAAACTTTCGGTATGTGAACTCGTTTTTAAAAATCATTATGACACCGCATAAGAATAAGCGAAAGAGCATATAAGAATTTTTGCATGCTGGGATAAAGTATGCGCAGCGGCAGGAGCCATATCCGGAGAGACTGAACCAGGACTGGCGCGTTCACTGCCGAATCAACAGCGGTGCATTAAGGACGGCATGTGCACAACCAAAACCGCAAAGGTATTTATTCTTGAAGCATTAAGTTATTTTCATGGCGACAATGCAGGTAGAGCTCTTAGGCATACGTCCGGACAGCAATGAGATAGACCTGTCTCTGCTTGTAAAAGAAGCCACATGGAAGGATATACTCGTGGACCTCGTTCACAAGAACCAGTTTGATCCATGGAACATAGACCTGGTGGAGCTGGTTGACAGGTACATAGACACAGTAAAAAAGCTAAAGGTAATGGATCTAAGGATTCCTGCCAACATAATACTCGCGTCTGCGGTGCTGCTCAGGCTGAAAAGCGAGGTACTTACAATAAATGAACCCGACCCTACTGATACGGGGGACATCGCCCAGTTCGAAAGACCACAGGTTCAGGTGAATGCGCTATCCCTAAGGCTGAGGCCGCAGGTAAAAAGGAAGGTCTCGCTCATAGAGCTTATACATGCGCTAGAGGAGGCTATGGTCATAAAGGAGCGCAGGGCTGCAAGCATGTTTCCGGAGAAGATCGATGTTCCCATAACTCTGAGCAAGATAGATATTGCAGAGGAGGTGGAGAAGCTTTACGGCACAATTAAAAAACATGCAGACAAGGAGCAAATGACTACCTTTTCATACCTTTCAAAGGCAGCAGGGTTCTCTGATGTGCTTCTTGAATTCTTCATACCTCTGCTGTTTCTCGCATACAAGGAGCGCGTGCTTCTCATACAGGAGGAGTTCTTCGGCGACATAGTGATAAAGATTAATTAGGTTTTCAAATGCCAGACGAATCAATCGACTATAAAAAACTTCTAGAGGCGGCTCTTTTTATGTCATCCAGGGCGGTCAGCCTTGATGAGCTTTCTGAACAGACAGGTATAGCCTCAAAGGGCATCCTGCACTCGCTAATGGAGGAACTCATCGGCAGATACAACACTACCGATACGTCTCTGGAGATACTTGCCATCGGCGACAAGTACATGTTCGGCCTCAAGGAGCCGTACGCCTCAAAAGTAGCCAGCCTTGCCGGCGGCCCTGACATAACGAAAGGCGCACTGCGCATACTGGCATACGTAAGCAAGAACGAGGGCGTGCTTCAGAGTACTCTTGTCCGAACCTTCGGCTCAACGACGTACGATTACATAAAGGAGCTGATTGAAAACGAGTTCATAGAGACAAAGAAGTTCAAGCGTAGCAAGAAGGTAGCTACCACTCAGAAGTTCAAGGAGTACTTCAATGTGTAGCAAAGCTGTTGCTTAGTATATCCTGCCCTTCAGTGTAATGTATGGCGCGTGATACCTTTTGTCATATGCATTTCCAACCGTCAGCATCCTGTCGGGTATGATAACGTTGTCTAATATCTGGTTGCCCATTATTACTGTTCCCGAAGTGGCGACAAGCTCTCCGATTATCTTGACTGTGTCCTGTACCCATATTCCCCTATGCAGCTCAAACTTCAGGCCGAACTTCTCGTAAGTGTTCTCATCGTGCTCCTCAAGCTCCTTCAGAACTGTTTTGAGCAGCGCCTCATCCATTTTCGAGTTCATCTTCCTGCCTTGCAGCACCACTGCCTTCTCAGTAAGTGTAAGGGGTTTTTCACGCCTTTCTTCAGTTAAAACGCCTTTGCTGATAAGCTCTTCAGTGACCCTGTTGCCGTTTCTGAACAGATCTCCTATCATCTCGGCAAGCTGGTCCTTAAACTGATTCTCGCTGCTGCGCATTAAAGGAGAAAAAGCTGAAAATGCATTACCCACTCCGAAGTTTATCGCTTGGAACGCATGCTTAAACCACCTTGGCCTTTTGCCATTTATCTTCGCAGCTGGATTTTCTTTAAATGTCATAGCTACACCAAATATATTTGCGCTTCCATGGTATTTAAGCCTTTCAGGTCCTGCCAGAAACTTCGCCTATTGACGCAATAACCTACAAGTGGCAACCAAAAGGAATAGATAGTTTTGCGCTTAATACTCTTCAGGGGCGCGTGGTCCAACGGCAAGACGTGACCTTCACACGGTCAAGACCAGAGTTCGACTCTCTGCGTGCCCATTCAACTGCAATTCCAACTAGCACAGTGTATGCGCCAGAGGTTCTTGTAAACCACGTATCCCAGTATAAATACCTATACTGCATTTATCCTTATGTAAAATTAATATCTCGGTGCGACTAATGGCTGACTTTATCGGAACTGTCATATTCTCTCTTATAATGGGTTTCTCGATATACCTGTCGCTTCCGATAGTCCTCAGGAAGAAGACAAGCGAGAAGACAACAAGGCTGCTAAACGCTGTCGCCATAGGCATACTCCTCTTCCTGATGTGCGATATCTTCTTCGATGTTGCCTCAAGCCTTTATGCCGGCGGGGTGCTTGACGGATACGGCGCCTCTCCGCTGTTGAGCGTTGCATTTGCAGTCTCGCTCTCTATCGGCTTCTTCATGCTCTACATGTTCGAGAACAGGTCCAAAACTGGCCTTTCTCCCGCGAGGATCTCCCTGATGATAGCGGTGGGGATGGGCTTGCAAAATCTTACCGAAGGCCTTGTATTCGGTACACTGTCGGCAAGCATGGGATTGTTTTCAGGAGTTGCCCTGGTGGTTCTTATCGGTTTCATACTGCAGAACATGACTGAGGGCTTCCCGATAGCTGCGCCGTTCCTGAGCCACAAAGACAAGAAATTAGGCACCATGGCGTTGCTGTTTCTGATTGGGGGCCTGCCAACAGTTATAGGCGGCATAGCAGGCTTCTACTTCAGTTCGACGCTGTTCAATGTGTTCTTCGACGGGCTGGCCATAGGCGCAATACTGTACGTTATACTTCCAATGATAAAGCACCAGATACGCGATATGGACAACATGAAGCAGAGGCTTGTTTATGCCGGAATCTTCCTTGGTTTTCTAGTGGGCTTCCTTGTGAACCTGATCTAGCATATTTTTTTCATAGCCACATCAATTGCAAACGGAAGCCTTCTATCCTCTGCATTGTCTCCTTGGTGATATTCTATCTTATTGTTTTGATGTTTGTGATTCCCACGTGGGTTCATACCCCGCAGCTTGCTGCGGTTGGGAGTTTCATTCGGCGGTTTGCAGTACATCTATACTGGATAAAATCCGAGCGGACTAAAGCCAAATCCACTTCACATCTAAGTATTTCACAAATCAGCGGCACAAAGTTTAAGTAGTATTACATATAATTCCTTGTTATGATAAGCGTAGGCCTTTTGTTCATGTTCATTGCAGGAGTCGCCTTCCTCGGTTTTATAATCGGCGCGCTTTTTAACAGGATACGCGTTACTAAAATACTGCCGCTCATGCTCATAGGGCTACTTATAGGGCCATTGCTGCATTTAGTTAATGTCAGCGCAAACAGCCTTCTCGCGGATCTTGTTCCGATAGTGTCCGCGCTTGCTATCTCATTTATCCTGTTTGACGTCGGCATGAACATAAATATATTCAGGCTAAGAAAGGTGATAAAAAGGGCAACCGCATTCATGCTCGCAATAGCAGTCTCAACAGGCATTATAATAGCGGCAGCAGCCTACTTCTCCTTCGGCTGGAGCCTTATAGAGGCGTTGATGTTCGGATTTGCACTATCAGGGCCAAGCGCTGTCATAGTTCCGACCCTGATGAAATCCCTTGGCGTGAATGCTGAGTTAAACGACACGCTGATATATGAGAGCGTGGCTACTGACGCGTTATCCCTTGTCGTGCCTATCCTGCTGCTGCAGCTGATGTTGGCAACTAACGTTACTGTGCCTGGCGCGGTGTCACTGTTCATAACCTCAGTATTCGGCGCCATACTGCTGGGCGCCGTTCTTGCGGCTATCTGGCTTTATCTGCTGAAGAATTTCAAAAATTACAGTAAGGATTACCGTTGGATGCTTACTCTGACAATGGTGCTTGCCACATATGGCATAGCCGCGCAGATGGGAGTCAATACTGCTATAGCAATATTCACTTTCGGCATAATATTCGCCAACCTTGGGATGGCGACGTTCAAGGTAGAGACTCCGTCCGACATCACAAAAACATCAGCGCAGAACAATGATCTGCTGGCGTTTATAATGCGGTATCTGCATCTGGGCAATGACATACGTTATATAAAGAACTTCCAGAAGGAAGTGGAATTCTTCACCAGCACCTTCTTTTTCGTGTACATAGGCCTTTTGTTCAGCGCATCCAATTTAACTATTGTAATGATAGGCATTTCCATACTTATAGTGCTAATGATGATACTCGTGCGCTTCCTCTTCCTTCCTATGCTTGGAGATTATCTGCCAAGAAATCCTTCTGAAAAGAAGATCACCGAGAAGATGATTTCATTCAACATATCGCGCGGCCTTTCACCTGCTGTGGTGGCGACGCTGCCTCTCGCTGCCGGCATAATAATACCTAACTTCCTCAATCAGATCTTTCTTGTAATACTATTCAGCAATGTTGCGTCTACGCTTGGAGTGTTCATATTTTACAGATCTCGCTCCGCCGCACCCTCAAAGAAAAATAATTCTGCTGTAGCATAAAAATAGTCGTCTAAATCTGCTTTAGACCCTATACTTATTGTAATTATCATCATCCCTGCCCAGCACCGATGCCCCTGTAACTCCGGTGAATATGGCTATGACCTCTACTCTTCCGTTGTAATTGGGGTCTAGCCTTGCCCCCCAGCTTACGCTTGCTTCGGGAGCAACGCTTTCGGTCAGCTGAGAGCCTATGCTGTTGGCGTCGCCAAGAGTAAGGTCGGTGCCTCCGGTTATGTGCAGAAGAACGCCCTTTGCGTTCTCATAATTGACGTCAAGAAGCTTGTTTGTGAGCGTGTTCTTCACTACTTCCTCTACCTTATTGTGCCCGTGCCCCTCCCCGACGCTTATCATCGCAAGCCCTCCAGTCGACATTATGGTTCTGAGGTCGGCAAAGTCGAGGTTTATCATGCTCGGCTGGGTTATCGTCTCAGTTATGCCGCGAACCGCCTTGGCAGTTATCTCATCTGCCAGCTTGAACGACTGCTCTATCGGAACGTTGGGATACAACTGCACGAGCCTCTGGTTGTCTATGACTATAAGCGTGTCCACTGTCTGTCTTAACTTCGCTATGCCCCTCTTGGCGGTCTCGAGCCTTACTCTCTCAAGCGAGAAAGGCAGTGTGACTATGCCGACAACTATAGCACCGCTTTCCTTTGCCACGCGCGCCACTATCGGCGCAGCTCCTGTACCTGTTCCACCGCCCATTCCTGCAGTGAGGAATATCAGGTTCTTGTCTCTTATGAGCAGATCAATGTCCATTCTTGAAAGCTCGGCTGCTTTTTCTCCAACTTCGGGGAAACCTCCGGCTCCCAGGCCATTTGTAAGCTGCCTGCCGAGCATTAGCTTGTTTATGTTCTGGCCCAGCATTCCCAGCTGCTTGCCATCTGTATTAAATGCGAAAAGTCCGGCTCCCTTTATATCCATGGAGCTCAGCCTGTTGACAGTGTTGTTTCCTCCGCCTCCTACGCCAACAACAGCTATCTGCGGCCTGAAGGCCTCAAAGTCATCCACCGCCGCACTCTTAGTCTCAAAGCCTGGGTACATCGTAACACCCTGTACTTAACATGCAGCTCAAACCTAAAATACTTTGCGTAAGATAACGGCAACAGTGTAATACAAAAGCCTAAAAAGCTACCTCAAAAGGCATTTATAAGAGCGCTGACAAATAGGGTTGATTGCATGGCAGAATTAAAGACTAAAGCTGTAGAAAACAGGACAGGAAACGGCAACGGAAACAAGGGCATGTTCACTTTTGACGCTAATGGTGCGCTTCTGCGGACAGATCTGCCTCTGGAACTTTTCAAGAGGGGCAAGGTGCGCGACACATACTGGGCATCGCCAGACAGCCTGCTTATAGTAACTACCGACAGGATCTCAGCATTTGACGTGGTACTGCCTCAGGGCGTGCCTGACAAGGGAACGGTCCTGAACAGCATCTCGCAGTTCTGGTTCAGGAGAACAGTGTCCATAGTCAATAACCATATGCTGTATTATGAGCCTATGTCTCTCTCCTTCCTGCACGAGTCTGCGCTTGTGCTCAAGGGAAGAAGCTCGTTTGTGGAGTACGCGGAGCCGATACCTTTCGAGTGCATAGCTCGCGGCTACCTTACCGGCTCTGCACTGAAAGAGTATGTAAAAACCGGCTCAGTATCAGGAATAAAGCTTCCTCCAGGTCTCCAGGAATCCTCACAGCTCCTTGAGCCGATATTCACTCCTTCCACAAAAAGCGAATCTGGGCATGACGTCAACATAACCTTCGCAGAGCTCGAGAACAGCATAGGCACCGAGAGGGCTGGCATGTTGCGCGACAGGACCATTGAACTGTACAGATTCGCACACAACTATGCGCTCCCTAAGGGCATACGCATTGCAGATACAAAATTTGAGTTCGGCATGGACCAGGACAGCCGCCTGACCTTGATAGATGAGGCGCTTACTCCAGATTCGTCCAGGTTCTGGCCTGTAGAAGGCTATACTCCCGGAAAGCCGCAGCAGAGCTTCGACAAGCAGTATGTACGGGATTACCTGGAATCGCTGCACTGGAACAAGGAGCCGCCTGCACCTGATCTGAGCTCGGAAGTAGTATTCAATACTAGGGCAAAGTACCTGACGGCATACGAGACTCTTACTGGAGAAAAACTCCTCAGGAGCTGATCAGCGAGTCGACGCTTGCTGTGTCGGTTTTCGTTATCTCGTTTATGAGTATGGTTGCGTAGGATCCGGAGGGTATCTCAAACTTCAGCTTCTGTCCGGCATCGCATGCGTTGCATGAAAGATTCTTTACCGGCGCAAGCAGCGCCCTGAACGAGCCCTTCATACTAAGCTCCGGCATCCACTTTATCTTAAAATTCTCCCTTGTTATCCCAAACCGTTCCATGGCTTCGGATTCATACTCCCCTATGTACCTGTCCTGAGTCTCATAGCCCAGTATGGGCATAGCGGCAAAGCCATTTTTCTCTTCAACGCTCGGTTTATCGGAGTCTGGGAAGCCGTAAAAGTTGCGTTCGCAGTACACCTTCGAATCGGTATCCTCGTTTATCAGCCGTTTCTCAAGCACAGCGTTGAACATGCCCGATTCAACTGCATGTATGAAAAGCATGAGAATGCCGCGCGGCAGCTTCCTCAAGGCGTTTGCGAAGTTGTCATATCTTGACATGTACTCTATTACAGTGCGCTCGTACTTCAGATACCTTGGGAAGTACAGCAGTGCGGCTTTGAAGTCCTGCTCGTCGGCAAGCTTCTTTCTTGCTTCAACCGCATCCTTGTTGTCCTCGTTTGCCGTATCTGTGAGAAAGGCCATGGCCGCGTCCTGGATCCTGTTCTCGAGTATCAGCCTGCCTACCCTGAAGTTGTTCAACCTGTAGCCGAAGCGCTGTCTGTCGAAGTAGTTAGGGAACCTGCCTCCGAGCTCGCTGATTATCTGCGTTGAACTGTCGGGATGTTCGGGGCTCCTAACGATCGCCTCAAAGGCATTGCCCACGTTGCTTCCAAGTTCGACAGCGTCGCCTTTCCACGCCCCGTTTATGCTTATATCCTTTATCCTAAGGCCTGAGAGCTGCAAAGGCTCGACGCCGAATATCGAAACAAGCTGCACCGATATCGATGCGCGGTCCTTTGTCCCTGAATAGCTGAACGACTTTCTGCCCCTGCCGAGCTTTTTCGACATGGCAGTAAGCGCGCCTACGGTATCCCAGTTCCTTTTCTGAAGTATCATTCTAGTGAACTTCGGCTCCGCGCCCGGCTGCTCACCAAGCTCATTGGCAGTATACTCTGTGCCTGGTTCGAGAACCGTGCCGTTTGACGTTATCTCTTTGACAACAAAGTCCTCCGGTACTGACTTTATACTGCCTCCGGTGCCATAACTTTTGGAAAGAAACTGCATGCAATTGACCTCTACCTGATTTATTGTCACTATTATTAAAACTATGCTTGGCATATATAATAAGCAAGCGGTTAACGCTAAAAGTGATTGATTGCCAGAGGAGTCGTTTGTAGAGAAGATGCTCTACCGGATGGTGAAAAAACACATAGCCGGGACTACAATGAGCGCGGCAATGGCGAAGGTCGAGGACCTGAACAACCGCAAGATACCGACCTCGATAACCTTTCTCAGCAGCAGCGTTGACAGCAAGTCACGTGCCAGATACATAACTATAACGTATCTGGAGCTGATACGCAGGATATCAAGGCTAGGGCTAAAGGCAAGCGTTCACATACCATCAGTGCAGATGGGCACTGCAATAGACCAGGAGATGGCAGCCAGAAACATAAACGAGATAATAGCCGCAGGAAACAAGTACGGCGTTTTCGTATGGCTGGAGGTGCAGGACAACGATCTGGTTTTAGCAAACGGGCTCAATGGTGCAAGGGGTTACGGTTTTGCAATTCCCGAACAGATGGTGAAGAAGTATGCCGCTTTGCACAAGAAGCTTAGATCGGCAAAGATACTCTTCGATGAAGGGAAGGAGGTAAAGCACTCGGAGAAGGGCCAGATATTCAGGGTGCTCGATGCGGTTCTAAAGAACTCAAGCAATGTTGTTTTGTCATCGCCTCCGGAAAAGATAATAGGCAGCTTTTCAAATGGCAGCAAGTACAAAGGGCGCGTAGTTCTCGAATTCAAGCTGGGCTACAGCTACAAGAAGCTCAGTAAGAGCGCCAAGAACGGTGCAAAGGTCAGCGTAAACGTCCCGTTCGGCAAGGACTGGGTGGGATTCGCCATGAACCGGGTTCCCGAAGGATACATGCGCTTCCTTGCGAGCAATCTGCTCAACGAGAAGCACTATCCCGAAGGTGTATGAAATGCAAAAAATAACGGATAGAAAAAAGACAAGATCGGCAGTACGACTTCCCATAAAGCGCCCGACTGCTGACACGGTGCTGGTTACCGGAGCTTCAGGAAGGCTGGGGCGGCAGCTGTGCGAGAAGATGATAAAATCGGGGCTCACGGTAAGATGCCTTATCAATCAGCGCTCTCAGATAAACGACCTGCCTGCCAGAGCAGTTCCATACATAGGCGACATAACAAACGCGGAGCTGCTCAAGAAGGCATGCGAGGGGGCAGATGCAGTGTACCACCTTGCTGCCATAGTGAGCCAGAGGAGCTCAAGCCCAAGGGAAATAATACGCGTCAATGCGCTCGGTACTACGTCAGTGCTCGAAGCAGCCGAGTTCGGCGGAGTGGGCAAGTTTGTGTTCCCAAGCACAGTAGACGTTTACGGAAGGGTAAGGCACGAGGTCCTGACGGAGGAGTCGAAGGTGCGTCCGACTGACATGTACGGGCACAGCAAGATGCTTGCAGAACGGCAGATAATGCGATTCGGAGGGCGCATGAGCTATACAATACTTCGCATGGCCGCCATGTACGGCAACGGTTTTGAGGGCTCGTTCTTCAAGGTGTTTAAGATGATAAAAGAGCACAAGGCGTACATAATAGGCAACGGGGCAAACCATCTCTCGCTGGTTCACGTAAGCGACGTCATGCGGGCAATGATGCTGGCAAAGGACAGCCGCACCGCATCGTACCGCGTCTACAATCTTTCAGACGGCAGGCAGTACACGCAGACGCAGCTGCTCGACATGGCGGCGGAGCTTCTGAACGTCGAAAAGTCCAACAAGCATGCAAATCCGCTCCTTGTCCGCCTTTTGGCAAAAAAGGTCGGCATAGACCTGGACGAGTTGCGTTTCATAACGAGTAACAGGGTGCTCGATACGAGCAGGATAAGGAAGGAGCTCGGCTTCATTCCGCGTGCTGAAATACGCAAGTCTACAAAGGAGCTCGTTGAGGCTTTCCTAAACCAATACAAAAACAAACAGGTGGTATGATGGCAATAAAAATCGGAAAAACAGAACGTTACATAAATGAGAAGCTCGACAAAGACGGCGCGCTTCTTTTTACGGTAGTGGACCCTCTTGACTACGCAAGCTCGGATGCCGCGATCTCCAATGCCGTAAGCTCCGCTGACAACGGCTCAGACGTAATACTGATAGGGGGGAGTATAGGCGCCCAGGGCGAACTCCTCGACCTCGTCACGAAGAGCGTAAAGGACAAGGTCGACGTACCCGTGGTGCTCTTTCCTGGCAACATAGCTACAATAACGCGCCATGCCGATGCTCTGTACTTCATGTCCCTGCTAAATGCAAGAAATCCCTACTGGATAACTCAGGCTCAGATGCTTTCGGCTCCAGTGCTCAAGCATCTCAATGTCGAGCCGCTCCCGATAGGCTACATAGTCGTCTCTCCAGGCGGCACTGTCGGATGGGTCGGCGATGCAAACCTCGTTCCGAGGGAGAAGCCGAAGATAGCAGCTGCGCTTGCGCTTGCAGGAGAGTACCTGGGCAACCGGTTCATAATAACCGACGTAGGCAGCAATCCGCAGCTGCAGGGGCACTCCTCAGTGCCTTTTGACATGATAAAGGAGGTACGGAGCAGTATAAGCGTGCCTTACATAATAGCTGGCGGCATAAACGACGAGTCAGCAATACGAAACTCGATAAAGAGCGGCGCTGACATAATACAGATAGGCACGGCGATAGAGCAGTCGAAAAATGCCGGCTCCAAATCAAAGTTCTTCTCCCAGGTAATAAAGGAAGAGGGCAAAAAGAGAAAGCACCTCCGGTAGGTTTGCAAGGTCATTCTGATGCACGAGATTACCTCAATGGAGATAGGTCTTCTTGTGCGGGAGCTCAGATCCGCAATAGAGGGCTCAAGGCTTAGGAAGTTCTACGACCTTGGAAAAGGGGCATTCAAGATAGCGTTCTACAAGAGCTCAGAGACGAAGCTCGTCTACATAAAATTCCTGAAGACCATAAACCTGACCGGCTTCAGCGAGCCGGCGGACGACGCGACTCCGTTTGCAATGTCTATAAGAAAAAGGGTCGAGAACAGCGTTGTTGATACCGTTTCACAGGTGAATCTCGACAGGATAATACGCCTTGATATGGACAAGGGCAAGTACGCCCTCATAATAGAGATGTATGGCAAGGGCAACATGCTCCTTGTAAACTCGGATGGCATAATAGAAACTGCATATCGCATAAGCACCCACGGCGCGCATACGGTAAAATCAGGTGTGAAATACGAGAATCCTCCAAGCGCATCACAGGATCTATTCACAATTGCGGATGACAAAGCTGCGGCTATCTCCGGAGGCCTTGCCATAGAAAAGAACCTGATAGTCGCCCTGTCAAGGGAGCTTAACCTGGGTCCATTGTATTTAGAAGACATAATAATCCGCGCAGACCTCGACCCAAAAGCAAAGAGCATTTCCACAGAAGGGCAGAAAAAGCTGGCAGAGCAGATTATACTGTTCCGCGAGAGGGTACTCTCAGAAAAACCCCACATATACTTAAATGAGGATGGCACAGTTGCAGACTATGCGGTATGCGGCATTAAAAAATATGAAGGCTTTGAAAGAAGGGAGTCCGAAAGCATCTCGCAGTTGCTCGATGAGCTCTACCTTGGCGAAAGGTCATCGGTGCCTGACACTGCAAGGGAGCAAAGGCTCAGGGAGCTCAACCTGAACATAGAAAAGCAGGAAGGCCTTGCGAAGCAGCTCGCACTCGATTCGGAAGAGTTCTCCAAATCAGGCAAACTGATATTCGAGAAGATGAACCAGATTAATGCGCTGTGCATGTACCTGCGGGAAAACAGGCGCACCACTCTGAGCGAGGTAAGCGACGCGTTTCCAATGCTTCGCGTAAAGGAGCTCGACCTCAAAAACAAAACAGTCGTGATAATGTTCAAACCAGAGTAAACTTGAAGTGATTAAGATTAAATTGAATCCTTAAGCTCCTACAGTTACCACAAAACATTTAAGAAGGTTTGCATGAATCTCTTTATTATGGACAAGACGGCACTCGATGAGATAGTGTGGGGCATAACTCCGACAATCAAATCCTTAAAAAGAAATGTAAAAGAAGCTGAGTATATAAACTATATCATCAAACTAGTAAGTCGTAAAACAGGTAAAAAGTATAAAACGATTCTTGATATCCCTTGTGGTGAAGGAAGGCTACATCCCTATCTCAGAAAATATGGGTACGATGTATATGGTGTTGATATCAATGCTAGGTTTATAAGAAAAGCAAGGGAAAAGTACAAAAAATACGCAACCAACTACGTCACAGCAAACATGAAGTCATTCAGCTCTGATAAAAAATTCGACGTAGTCTTATGCTGGTTCACGAGTTTCGGTTATCTGGATGAGCATAGCAACCTCGCTACATTAAGGGTGTTCTCAACGCACCTGAGAAAAGGAGGACTACTCCTGCTTAATGTACTAAATCAGGCCTGGTATGTTCACAGAAAAGCAACAAGTTCACAAAGCAAAGAATACGAAATAAGTGAAAATCCAGGATTCTTAAGACTCGTTACAATCAACGTGATTAGAAAAGGCAGCCACAGGTACATACTACATTCCTCTAAGACCTACAAAAAAGTTCAACACACCCTTACCCTGGTAAGACGATTCAGACAGCCAATAAGACTATACGCGCCTAAGGAGATAACTAGAATGATGAAAATCGTCGGGATAAAAACCATATACTCATTTAAGTGCATGTCGTTAAACCCAGGAACAAAGGCGAGGAATGTACTATTTGTGGGGGTGCGTTCCTGAAATCTTGCAACCGTTATGTTATTTCCACTTCCTAAGACGTCTGTCATGCTACTGTATTTATAACTTGACTTCGCCACCATAATACCTAAAGGTAACTATTTGTAATGCCAGTGGCAA
>VFSW01002504.1_pt1 | contig 27777 bp, 26 predicted proteins | sample 5358111 | NCBI WGS metagenome assembly VFSW01 (sample SAMN11554181, study PRJNA540505) | mine drainage metagenome | isolation source: sediment from site ElyBrook_90M | place: USA: Ely Copper Mine, Vershire, VT | collected 2017 | reverse complement strand
GACGCCGGACGCGATGAGGGTGGCCGCCGGGCAAGCCGAGATGTGGATCGACCCGTCGGCTTCGCCGTGGGACTACGCGGCGCCGAAGATCCTGATTGAAGAGGCGGGCGGCTTGTTTCGCAACTTCGACGGCGGAAGTTCCATTTATGCCGGGAACGCCATCGCGCTAACGCCGGGGCTGGCGCCGGAAATCGACGCCTTTCTGGCATGAAGGGCGGCGCCGCGGGGCTTTGCGGCGACTGTCTGCATTGTGCCGTGATTGCGTCCGATAAAGGGTCGGTGTTTTTTCGCTGCGAACGGGCGAAGACCGATGCGCGGTATCCGAAATATCCCCGGCTTCCAGTTCTTCAATGCCCAGGATATGAGAAGGGCGCGGCAAAAAGCTTAACGCCGTCTCCTCCACTCAAATAGCACGACTCCGGCGGCGACAGAAACGTTGAGGGAAGCGATGGCGCCGGCCATAGGGATCCGCACGAGAAAATCGCAATGTTCACGGGTGTGTTGATGTAAGCCGCGGCCCTCGCCGCCCAGGACGATGACGGTGGGCAGGGCATAATTGACCGCGGTGTGAATGGCGGTTCCCCGTTCATCCAGGCCGTAGATCCAAAAACCCTTCGCTTTCAATTCTTCGAGAGTCCGGTTGACGTTGCCCACGCGGACGACGGGGAGGTGTTCGAGCGCGCCGGCGGCGGCTTTGGCGACGGTTTCCGTGAACCCGGCGGCGCGGCGCTCGGGGATGAGAACGGCTCCGGCTCCGGCGGCGTAGGCGGTCCGGACGATGGCGCCGAGGTTGTGGGGGTCTTCCACGCCATCGAGCACGAGCAACAGTTCGCTGTCCAAAACAGAGTGCAGGCCGGCGTAGGAATGACCCGCGCCGACGGCCACGACGCCCTGATGCACGGCCCCGGCGCTCTGGCGGTCGAGGGCGTCCTTGGGGACGTAGCGGACCGGGATTGCTGCCTTCCGGCACATTTCAAGTATTTCGGTTACGCGCGCGCCCCCTGCGCCCTTGGCCACCAAAACTTTCTCCAAATGGCTCCCAGCCAATAAGGCTTCCCTGACCGGATGAATGCCCGCGAGGATACTCATATTCCTAGAAACGTAGCAGACCTCGGAGGGACCCCGGCCCGCAAGCGCTGACAATACAATAAAATATATCCATTGACCAGGTACCAGTACCCTTAGTAGAATTGTACGAAGGGAGTCTTGCAGCCCAGGGGAGGTTGACAGACCGCGGACAGCAGGGCGCGGCGTGAAAAAATGGCAGGCCAAGCCGGTATAGAACCCACAGTTAACGGCCGGATTCGGATTCTGATCGCCGACGATCATCCGATCGTGCGCGACGGTTTGCGGAAGCTGCTTTCGTTTGAGTCCGATTTCGACATCGTGGGCGAGGCTTCGAACGGGCAGGAGGCGATTAAGCTGGTTCATTCGCTAAAGCCGGACATTCTGCTGCTCGATTTGAGAATGCCGGAGTTGGATGGCATCGCCACTCTGCATGCGCTGCAATCGGACCCGAGCCCGACGAAGGTGATTGTGATCACCGCCTCCGACGAACGCACCGACTACGTGCAGGCGATGCGGCTTGGCTCGCGGGGAATTCTATTGAAGCAGACGTCGCCGGAGTTGATTACGAAGAGCATTCGCAAGGTCCACGCCGGGGAGATTTGGTTGGATCGGGAAACGACGGCGGCGGTGATGGATAGCTTTTCGAATACGCCCGGCGCGGCCAGCACGCCCCATCCGCCGGCGAAGGCTCCGTTGAAATCCCGGGACCGTTCTCCGCTCAGCGCGCGCGAATTGGAGATCGTCCAGCTTGTGGCGCAAGGGTACAAAAACAAGGAAATGGCCGAGAAGATGTTCATCAGCGAGCAGACGGTGAAAAATCATCTTCATAACATCTTCGATAAATTGAACGTCTCGGACCGGCTGGAGCTGGCGCTGTACGCGATCCACAATAATCTGCACCAGAACGTCCGTCACGAATAGGGATGGGCAGGCTCAAGTAGGACGAGTACCGGGATTCCCATCTTAGGGCAGGCAGCCGTACGGTTAGGAAAAGCCCTAGCACGAATTTTTGCATCCGTCCGCCTCGCTCCGTGATAAGTTCTAGAGTACGCATTGGGTTGTCTCTAGAATGCAGGAAAACGACTCACCAGAGGAGAACAAGAATGAACAATCATTCGTTGCGAGCTATTTTAGGCTGCGCGGCGGGATGTCTAGTATTTGGCGGACTATCTTTCGCCGGCACCATTTTCTCGGATTTCGGTCCCCACGACACATTTAACACGGGGAGCGGTTGGACGATTAGCGGGGCGAATTCACCCGTCGGCCAAACGATCGAGTCCGCGATGTCGTTCACGTCGTCGGGGAACTATACGTTGAGCCAAATCGACGCGGCGATCGGATACGTGACCGGAGTGAACTCCGACACGTTCACGCTGGATAGCAACGCGGGCGGGGTTCCCGGAGTGATCATGGAATCTTGGACGGTCACTGGGCTGCCTACTTTTGGCGGAAGCTACGCTCCCATCACGCTGATGTCGACCGGCGGGGTGATGTTGAGCGCCGGGCAAACGTACTGGATTGTCGCCTCAGCGGGCGATCCGACGAACTGGTCGGCGTGGAATGAGAATTCCATCGGCGCGAATGGCAACTTCGATCAATTTTCCGGCGGCTCCTGGCATCAATTCAATGGGACGCTGGGCGCGTTCGACGTGATGGGTACCACGGCGTCGTCGCCGGAACCGGCTTCGGCGGCCCTCATCGGCCTGGGATTGCTGGGCATGGGCGGGCTGATCCGCCGCAAGCGTCGGCAGTCGTAATCGCTCGCGGGGACGGCCCGCTCTACGCTCCATCGGCCGTCCCCAATTTCCTACCTCGAGTCTCGTTCGAATTCTTTCCACTCAATCCGCAAGAGCTCGTGTTTTAGGTGTGGCGAGGTGTCTTTAATCTCAGAACGTTGAATAATGAGGGTTACGAATGAAGCATCGGGGGTTGCGCGCGGCTTGGGGTTTGGCGGTTGGGTGCCTGGCATGCAGCGGCTGGTCGTTCGCCGCGACGGTTTTTTCGAATTTCGGGCCGTCGGACTCGTTCAACACCCAAGCCGGCCACTCGATTAGCGGCTCGAAGTCGCCGCTCGGGGAAACCATTACCGCCGCCATGGGCTTCACGCCCCAGGGGAACTTTACGCTGAGCCAAATCGACGTGGCAGTGGCGCATTTTTCCGGCGTCGACGATGTCGTTCTAACGCTGAACGGCGATTCGGGCGGAATTCCGGGAGCGATCATGGAGTCGTGGACGTTGACGGGGCTGCCGAACTTTGGCGGCGATTACTCTCCGATTGCGCTGGCATCCATTCCCGGCGTGATGTTGAATGCGGGCCAAACCTATTGGCTGGAGGCCTCCGCGGGGGACCCAACGAACCTATCGGTATGGAACGAGAATTCCATCGGTGAGACGGGACCGATGGACGAATACTTCTCGGGCGGGTGGCACGAGTTTGCGAATCGGACGCAAGGAGCCTTCGATGTGATCGGCATCGCGGCAACTCCCGAGCCGGCTCCGGCGGCCCTGACTGGTGTTGGATTGCTTTGCATGGGCGGCTTGCTGCGCCGCAAGCCGCCCATCGTAACGTAATCGCGGGGACCGCTCGTTCCCTCCCAAGAGACTCGCCTTCGCAGCCCCCAGCTTGCTAAAATAGGTGTGTAACCAGCGTATTTTCCGTGCGTTTCCGCGCACGCGCCCCCGGAGTTTTCTTTGCCCGACGATCCAAATATTCCACCCGTTCCCCCCACGCCGCCAAATGGCGGACAGATTCCGCTGACGCCCGGAAGCGGCAACAAGAACATTATCCCGATCAATATCGAAGACGAGATGCGGCGGTCGTATCTCGACTATTCGATGAGCGTCATCGTGGGGCGCGCGCTGCCCGATATTCGCGACGGGCTGAAGCCGGTGCATCGGCGCATTCTTTACGGGCTTTCCGAGCTGGGTCTGCAGTACAACCGCCCGACGCGGAAGTGCGCCAAGATCGTCGGCGAGGTGTTGGGGAAATACCATCCGCACGGAGACGTTCCGGTCTATGACGCTTTGGTGCGCATGGCGCAGACGTTTTCCATGCGCTATCCGCTGGTGGATGGGCAGGGAAACTTCGGATCGGTGGATGGCGATCCGCCGGCGGCGATGCGGTACACCGAAGCGCGGCTTTCGCGAATCGCGGCGGCGCTGCTGGAGGACATCGACAAGGAAACGGTCGATTTCAAGGCCAATTACGACGATAGCGAGCACGAGCCGGAAGTTCTGCCGACGCGCGTCCCGAATCTGTTGGTGAACGGTTCGTCGGGCATCGCGGTGGGCATGGCCACGAACATCCCGCCGCACAATCTGAACGAAATCGTCGAAGCGGCCATTCTGCTGCTGCACCATCCCAACACGCCGCTGCACAAGGTGATGGAGATCGTGCAGGGGCCGGATTTCCCGACCGGAGGGTTCATTCTTGGCCGGTCGGGAATTTTCGATTATTTCACGAAGGGCCGAGGGAGCATCAAGATTCGCGCCAGGGCGGCGACGGAGAAGTCGGGCAAGGACCGCGAGGCGATCATCGTCACCGAGATCCCTTACCAAGTGAACAAGGCGCGGTTGATCGAGCACGCGGCCGCGCTGGTGAACGACAAAAAGATCGAAGGGATTTCCGAGATCCGCGACGAGAGCGACCGCGACGGCATGCGCATCGTTTTCGAATTGAAGCGCGGCGAGCAGGCCGAGATCATTCTCAACAACCTGTATAAGCAGACGCAGATGCAGGTGAATTTCGGCGTCATCATGCTGTCGATCGTGAACGGGCAGCCGCGCGAGCTGGGCCTGATCGACGTCATTAAGCGATTTCTGGACCATCGCGCCGATGTCGTGCGGCGCCGGACCGATTACCTGTTGCGCAAGGCGCGCGAGCGCGAGCACATTTTACTGGGATTCCAGCGCGCCCTGACCAATTTGGACGCGGTGATCCAACTAATTCGAGAATCCAAGACGCCGAAGGACGCGCGCGAGCGGCTGATGGCGTTTATTACGACCGAAGAAGCGGCGCAGTATGCGGCGATGGTGGATGCCACCGGTCCACGCTTCACCGAGCGGCAGGCGCAGGCGATCATCGAATTGCAACTTCAGCGCCTCACCGGTATGGAGCAGGAGAAGATCCTCGCCGAGCTGGCCGACATTCAGAAAAGGATCGGCGAGTATCTGGAGATTCTTGGATCGGAGACCGTTCTGCGCGCGCTGATCGCGGCCGAGCTCAAGGAAGTAAAAAAGGACTTTGGCGACGAGCGCCGCACGCAGATTATCGAAGACACGGGCGAGATTCGCTTGGAAGACCTGGTGCAAATGGAGGACGTCGCGCTTACGGTGACTCGCGGCGGCTATCTGAAGCGCACGGCCGTCGACACCTACCGCCGGCAGGTGCGCGGCGGCAAGGGGCGCATCGGAATGGGCACGCGCGCCGAGGACGTGGTGGATTATCTAGTGATCGCCTCCACGCACGCTTATCTGTTGATTTTTACGAACAAGGGCCGTGTGTATTGGTTGAAGATATACGAAATTCCCGATGCCGGAACCACCGGCAAGGGCAAGCACATCTCGGGATTAATTAACTTGCAGGCCGACGAAGCGCCGACGGCGTTTCTGCCGGTGAAGGAGTTTGTCCCCGGCCGTTACATCGTGATGGTCACCCGGCACGGCGTCATTAAGAAAAGCGAGCTGACGGAATTCGACAATCCGCTGGCGCGCGGAATCATCGCCATCAACATCGACGACGGCGACGAATTGCTGGCCGCCAAGCTCACCAATGGCGAGAACTACATGTTCCTCGGCTCGCACGAAGGAATGGCCAGCCGCTTTGAGGAGAGCCAAGTGCGCGCCATGGGCCGCGGTGCGCGCGGGGTCCGGGCGATGGATCTCGACGAGGGCGATTATCTGGTGGGGGTGCAGGTTGTCGAGAAGGAGGGGCTGATCCTTTCCATCTCCGAAAATGGATTCGGCAAGCGCACGCCGCTCGAAGATTACCGTCTCACTTCGCGCGGGCGCAAAGGCGTCATCAATATGAAGACGACGCCGAAGGTGGGCAAGGTGGTGGATATTTTGTCGGTGAAGGAAGACACCGACCTGATGATCATTACCAAGGACGGCAAGATCATCCGCATCGAAAGCGCGCAGATCCGGCAAGCGGGCCGGTCGACGCAGGGCGTGCGGCTGGTTCGGATGGAGGAAGGCGACAAGGTTGCCGCGGCGAGCGTGATCCCGGATTCGGAAGTGGCGGAGGAAGGCGACGGCGGCGACGGGCAGGGTGAGCTGCCGCTCCAGTAGCGCTTATTTCGCGGTGGGCTGGCCGTAGTAAGCGGCCGGTCCGTGTTTTCGGAGAAAGTGTTTGTCGCGGAGCGCGATTGGGAGCGGTTCGGCGCCGGGGTTGACGGAGACGGTCATCCAGGCGAGGCGCGCGATTTCCTCAAGCAACATGGCGAGGCGCGCGACGGCGGCGGGAGAGGCGCTCCAGCAAAACGGCGCGTGGCCGGCGACGAGCACGGCGGGAATTTCCAGCGGGTCCAGCGCGGCGAAGCGGCGGGCGATGCACTCGCCGGTGTTGGCTTCGTAATCGCGCTCGATTTCGGCGGCGGTGAGCGGCGCGGTGACAGGCACGGGGCCGCGGAGATAGTCGGCATGAGTGGTGCCGAAGCAGGGGATTTCGCGGCCGGCCTGCGCCCACGCGGTGGCGTGGCGGGAGTGTGTGTGGGCGACGGCGCCGATGCGCGGAAAAGCGCGATAGAGGACGAGATGGGTGGCCAGATCCGAAGAGGGCCGCAGCGCCCCTTCGACGATGCGCCCGTCGAGCGACGTCACCACCATATCCGCCGGCGTCATTTTGTCATAGGGAACGCCGCTGGGCTTGATCACGACAAGGCCTTCTTCGCGCGCGATGCCGCTTAAGTTACCGAAAGTATCGACGACCAAGCCGTGGCGCACCAGGGCGAGATTCGCTTCGTGTACTTCGTTGCGCAGCGCTTCGAGCAGCATCAGGACGCCTGGGCCTCCACGGCGATCCGGCGAAGATCGGGTAGAACCCCGCCGAGGGACGCCGCGGGAGCATCCTGACGTCCGAGGGCGAAGTAGAGATCGCGATAGTGCGCGTAGAGGCGTTCATAAACCGCGGCGGCGCTCGGCTCCGGTTCGAAGATCTTGTACGAAGGGCAGAGTGCGGCCTGGGCGGCTTCGATGGTGGGGAACGCTCCGGCGGCGAGGAACGCGAAGATGGCCGAACCGAGGCTGGTGGGGTGGGATTGAGGAACGGCGATGGTGTTGTTCAGGAGGGTGGCATAGACTCGGTTGAGCGTCTCGTTGCGCTGCGGGCTGCCGCCGGCGTAGATGACGCGATGGATGGGCGCGCCGTGTTCCTCCATGCGTTCGAGAATGACGCGGGTGTGAAACGCGGTGCCTTCGATGGCGGCGAACAGTTCGTCCTGAGCGGTGTGGGTGAGCTTCCAGCCGAGGGTGACGCCGCCGAGCGCAGGGTTCACCAGCACTGTGCGGTCGCCGTTGTCCCAGGCGAGGCGGAGCAGGCCGGTTTGACCGGCGCGATATCGTTCGAGGCCGGCGGAGAGTCCGGCGGCGGTGGAACCGGCGCGGCGGGCGATGGAATCGAAGATGTCGCCGGTGGCGGAGAGGCCGGCTTCGATGCCGGTGAAGGCGGGATGGACGGAACCGGGGACGACGCCGCACACGCCGGGGACAAGTCGCGCGGAATCGCTCATGGCGATGATGCAGGTGGAAGTGCCGATGACGTTCACGACGTCGCCGAGCCGAACGCCGGCGCCGACGGCGTCCCAGTGGGCGTCGAATGCGCCAACGGGAATCGGAATGCCGGGTTTCAGGCCCAGCTTCGCCGCCCAATCGGATGTGAGCGTTCCGGCGAGTTCGTCCGATGTCGCATAGCGGCCGTCGAGTTTGAAACGAACACCCGCGAGTAACGGATCGACCGCGGCGAGGAATTCTTCCGGCGGCAGGCCGCCGAGCGAGCGGTTCCAAAGCCATTTGTGGCCCATGGCGCAGACGCTGCGGACCACATCGGCGGGATCGGTGACGCCGCACAGCGTGGCCGCGACCATGTCGCAATTCTCGAGCGCGGTGACGAACCGGGCGCGCTTGTCCGGATTGTGGCGGAGCCAGTGAAGAAGCTTCGAGAAGCCCCATTCGGAGGAGTACGCTCCGCCGCACCAATGGATCACCTCAAGGCCGGTTTCATGGGCTTTGGCCGTGATTTCGGCCGCTTCGCGCCAGGAGCGATGATCGCACCAAAGATAATAGTCGTCGAGCGGCACGAGGCCCTGACCGAGCGGAATCACGCTGGACCCGGTGGTGTCGAGCGCGAGCGCGGCGATGTCGCGGCCATCGACGCCGGCCGCTTCGATGGCGCGGGCCATGGCGATGGCGAGCGCGTTCATCTGATCGGCGTGGCTCTGGGTGGCGTAGTCCGGATCGTCCTTTTTGCGGCGCAAGGGATACTCGGCCACTCCCGCGCCTAAGCGGCCCTTGGTTTCTTCGAAAATCGATACGCGCACGCTCAGCGTGCCAAAATCCACCCCGGCGACGATGCTCATCGATGCCAGTATACGTTCCAGCCGAGATAGCGCGTCGCGGCTTCATGCACCGCGGCGGCGGAGGTGGAGAAATTGGCGGCGACATGGTGTTCGAAGCCGCGCTCGCAGATGTAGCGGAGCAGTTCCTGCATGCGGGGAATGTGAACCACGCCGGCGCCGCCGAAGGTGGTGAGCGGATCGCGGGTGAACTCGCCGTCGCCGACATAGCCATCGATGGTTCCCGCGCGGTCGGTGGTGGAGAAGCGGGCATAACTCATCGCGCCGGATTTGACTCGGCCAGAGTAAGTGCCGAAGGTGTTCTCTTTGCCCACCGAGCCGGCGATGATCTGCTGAAAGTCCATGCGCATTTCTTCGAAGAAATGTTTCGGCAGGTTGCTGCAATGGAAGCAGACGGCTTTGTCGGGATCGTCGCCGTAATTGTTATTCCAGTCGAGCAGGGCGCTGGGGGTGTTGGAGGCCAAGCGCAGGGCGTGCATTCCGACGACGCCGCAGATGTCCACTTCGCAGGCGCTTGAAAGCAAATCGTCGCTCATCATGCTCATGACAGTGCAAGGAACGACGCCGAAGAATTCTTCGAGCGAAGTCCAGCATTGGATGGCGCTGATGGCGACTTCGGTTTTCTGCATCCAGCCGTCGATCACCGCGCCGAGTTTGGCCATCTTCATCAGCGCGGCGGCGGGTGTGTCGCCGGTGGGCGCGTAGGAGCGAATCGCGGCGAGTTTGGCTTGCGCGGCGGGGTCGTCATCCTTCATACGCGCGATGCGGCCGAGGATTTCGGAGAGGTCGATCGGCTCGACGCTGATGCCGTTGGCTTCGAGCAGCTTTTCGCTATAGCGGACCGTATTAAACGCGGCGGGGCGCGCGCCGATGGCGCCGATGCGCAAGTTGCGCAAACCCTTTACGACGCGGCAGACGGCGAGAAACCAGTCCAGATCGCGGGCGAAAACTTCCGACTCGGGAGCCTCGGTGTGGAGCGTTGTGAGCGAATACGGGATGCCGTATTGGGTGAGATTATTGCAGGCCGACATCTTGCCGCAAAAAGAATCGCGGCGATCCGTGATGGCCATCTTCGAGGGCGTGTCGGGGGTGGCTTGGATCAGCACCGGGACGTTGAGTCCGGCCAGACGCAGAGTGTCGGCGATGGCGCGCTCTTCGCCGAAGTTGGGTAGAGAGACGACGACGCCGTCGATCGCGTCGCGATGTTTGCGGAACAGATCGGCGCAACGGTGCGACTCTTCGCGGGTTTCGACGGCGCCGAATTTGGTCTCCTCTGGCGAGGGCGCGACGACATGGACGCCAGCTTTTTCAAGGACGGCCAGCATTTCGCGGCGGCCGCTGGCGGCAAGGTGATCGGGGAAAAAGCCGCGATTGCCGACGATGAGGCCGAGCGTCATGGAGGGCTGTGTTGGAGTAGACATGGTTTATTTCGAACGTCCGGGCCGGAAGCGCCAGGAATAAAACGCTCCGAGCGCAAGCAGAATCGTACCCCACCATAGGTTGGCGTGTAGGCTTGCGAGCACAACGGGTTTTTCCGGCGGATAGGCGAACTCGTAGAGCCCGGCGCCGGCGATCAGCACGCCGTAGGCAAGGAGCAGGATGCCGATGAAAAACCAAATGGAGATCATTCCTTTATGGGTATGGCCTTTATGTGTCTGCACGGGCAACTCCTATCACTATAGTTACTACCAAAAGCCCAGATTCGCGATCACTAACGCCAGAGCGACGATTACCGCCCAGAAGACCGGGCGGCGATAGAGCGGGAGATCGCCGTCGGAGGGGATCTCGGTGCAACTGTAGACGAGTCCCACCAGCTCTTGGCGAGGCTTCGGCGTGGTGACAAGGCTGACCACAAAGGTGACGGCCACGCAGATCAGCCAGGACCAAAGACCACGATACATGTTTTCGGCCATGTCCCGCGCGCGAGGCGACAGCGCGATATAGGCGAGCGCGGAAGGGTCGATCTTCACCCAGAGCCACATTCCGATCGAGGAGAGGGTTCCGGTGAGCAGCCCCCAGAAACCGCCCGCGGGCGTGGCGCGGGACCACAGCATGCCGAGGATCACGGTGCCGAAAAGCGGAGCGATGAAGAAGCTGAACAGCGCCTGGACGTAGTCCATGATGCTGAGAAATTGCATGACGAGGTAAGCGGCGCCGATGCTGACGAGAACGCCGAGAACGGTACACCAGCGGCCGACGGAGACATAGTGGGCGTCGGTGGCGTCCTTGCGCCAAAACGCCCGGTAGATGTCGTAAGTCCAAACGGTGGAGAACGCGGTGACGTTGCCGGCCATGCCGGACATAAATCCGGCGATAAGCGCGGTAATTCCGAGGCCCAGCAGGCCGGGGCCGCAATAGCGTGCGAGCATGATCGGGAGCACTTCGTTGTAGCTGTGGGCGCCGGTCGAGATGGCCTGGCTTTCTCCGACCAGATGTTCGGGAAGAACGGCGAGGGCAAGCAGGCCGGGCAGGATGACGATGAACGGCACGAGCATTTTGAACGAAGCGCCGATGATGGGAGCCATCTTCGCGGAACGCAGATCGCGGGCGGAGAGGACCCGCTGCACGACCAGAAAGTCGGTAGTCCAGTAACCGAAGGAAATGACGCCACCGAGTCCGAGCACGATGCCGGTCCAGTGAATGCCCATAGGATTATCGGCGAAGTGCGCCAGCGGCTTCCACATGTGGGTGTAATCCTGGCCGGGGAAATTGTGGGCGATGCGCTGCGTCATGCCGTGCCAGCCGCCGGTTTCGATGAGGCCGACGATCGACACCACCAGGCCGCCGAGCCAGATGAGCACGAATTGGAGGACCTCGTTGAAGATGGCCGACAGCAGGCCGCCGAGGAAGACATAGGCGGCGACGGTCACCGAGGAAACCCAGATACTAAAATGGATGTCCCAGCCGAGGATCACCTTGAGCACCAGGGCCATGGAGTACATATTGATGCCGCTCATCAGCACCGTCATGAACCCGAAGGTGATGGCCGAAAGAGCGCGCGAAGGCTCGCCGAAGCGCAGTTGCAGATAGCCCGGAACGGAGTGCGTGCGGGAGATGTAGTAGAACGGCATCATTACGATGCCGAGGAATAGCATGGCTGGAATAGCGCCGATCCAATACCAGTGCGTGGCGAGGATGCCGTACTGGTAAGCGGAGGCGGCCCAGCCCATCAGTTCGAGCGAACCGAGATTGGCGGCGACGAAGCTTAAGCCGGCAATCCAGGCGGTCATGTCGCGGCCGGCGAGGAAGAAATCTTCGCCGGTGCGGGTGAACCGCTTCAGATAGAAACCGATGCCCAGCACCATCGCGAAGTAGAGCGCGATGACGACCAGGTCGACCGGGGCGAGGGTCAGGAGGCGCTGTGGCGCGTCCATCAGGAAGGCTGGCATCATAAGCGGCTTGGCTTTCCGAAAACGTTTGCAGGGGTATGGTATGCGAGGGCCGGAGCGGGTGTCAAGGCGGAGGGAAAAGATCTTTGACGCGGCGCACGCTGGCTCCGAAGCCCAGAGCTCCTAACGATCGCGCGAGAGCTTCCAGAGGATCTGGCGCATCATGCCGTGCAGGACTTCGGCGTCGTGGGTGGCGAGGTTCATTCGCCGGAGGAGGCGGCGGATTTTCATTTCCGTGGAATCGGAGTGGATGTAGCCGGAGGAGTGGAGCGCTTCGGCGAGTAAGTGGGTGAGACGGTCGAGATCGGCGCTGGAGGCGAGCGCGCGCGGCTCCGGCGACGTGGCGTGGGACGTGCGGATGAGCTCGTAGAGACAGACGGCGACGGATTGGCCGAGGTTCATCGACTCGTGGGCCTCGCGCGTGGGGATGCGGATCAGAGCATGGCAATAGCTCATGTCGTCGTTGGAGAGGCCGAATTTTTCCGATCCAAAAAGCAACGCCACGCGACCGGAGGCGAGCCGCTTCCGCATCCCGCGGGATCCGGCTTCCAGGCGCAGCACCGTGTGCTGAAGTTCCCGATGCGCGACGCCCGCCGTGCCGACGGCATATTCGCAATCGGCGATGGCCTCGGGCACGGTTTTGTACTCCTGCGCCGCTTGCAACACGACCGCCGCGTTCACTGCCGCGCGCGATTCGCGAAAAGCGACATCGTAGGGATTGACGAGCCGCAGGTGAAGAAATCCGAAATTGCTCATGGCGCGGGCGGCGGCGCCGATGTTCAGAGGGTTGCGGGGCGAAACCAGGACGATGCGGAGGTTGTCGGGATTCAGGGGCGAAACACCCACGTCTACTGCTCCAGGTACGTGTATCCGTTCAGGCCCTCTTCGTAGAAACGGAGCAGGCGGCCGGATTCCTCGTAGCCGATGCGGCCTTCGCGAAGGGCCATCTCCACGTCGCGGCGGAATTGGTCGAGCAGCGTTTTGGCCTGGAATTGCACATAGTCCAGAACCTCGCGCACGGTATCGCCCTTCACCACGGTTTCGAGAATCACTTCGCCGGACTCGCTCAGGGTGACATGGACCGCATTGGTATCGCCGAAGAGATTGTGTAAGTCGCCCAGGATCTCCTGATAGGCTCCGAGGAGGAACGCGCCGAGGTAATACGGATGGTCGTTGAAGGTATGAAGCGGCAGCGTGCGCTTGACGTCGCGGCGGTCGATGAACTGGTCCACCTTCCCGTCGGAGTCGCAGGAGATGTCGCCGAGAACGCCGCGGTGGGTGGGCACTTCCTTCAGCCGGTGAATCGGCATGATGGGGAAGAGCTGCTTGATGGCCCAGCTATCGGGCATGCTTTGGAACAGGGAGAAGTTACAGAAGTACGTGTCGGCGAGCATGCCTTCCAGGCCTTCCAATTCTTCGGGAAAAAAGTCAAGCTCCTTGGCCTGAGTGAATACGCGGCGGCAGATGGCCCAGTAAAGATTCTCGGCGAGGCTCCGCTGTTGGAGCGGAAGGTAACCGAGGCTGAAGAGGTTCAGCGCCGCGTCGAGCGCCTGTTGCGCGTCGTGATAGCTTTCGAGCAGATTTTTGGCGCTGAGGCCGCGAAACGTTTCCTGCAAATCGAGCACGGGTTGCTCGGCTTCTTCGGGAACGGGAAGCTGCACGTCTTCCTCTCCGAATCCGGTTACTCCCACAACGTTGAACACAAGCGCGCTGTGATAGGCGACGATGGCGCGGCCGCTCTCGGAAACGATGATGGGATGCGCCACCTCGGCTTCGTCGCAAACGTTTTGTATGTGATAAACGACGTCGTTGGCGTATTCCTGCAGCGTGTAATTGACGCTCGATTCGAAATCGGTTTGCGATCCGTCGTAATCGACGCCTAGGCCGCCGCCGACGTCGAGATACAACAAGCCCGCGCCGGCGCGCTTGAGTTCGACATACACACGCGCGGCTTCGATCACCGCGCCCTTGATCTGGCGGATGTTGGTGATCTGGCTGCCAAGGTGGAAGTGGAGCAACTGGATGGAATCCTCCATCCCGTGCGCCTTCATCTCCTCTAGCGCCTTCAACGCCTCGGTAACCGTCAGCCCGAACTTGGAACGAAAGCCGCCGGAGGATTTCCAGCGCCCGGAGCCGCGGCTGGCCAGCTTGCCGCGAAGCCCAATGACAGGCTTCACTCCGACGCGCTGCGAATGTTTCACGATGAGGCCGAGCTCGGTATACTTTTCCACCACCGGGATAATCTGACGGCCGATTTTTTTCGCCAGCATCACCATCTCGATGTACTCGTCGTCCTTGAAGCCGTTGCAGACGATTGGAGTGTCGTTGTCGGCGATGGCCATCACGGCGAGCAGCTCGGGTTTGGAGCCGGCCTCGAGGCCGAAGCCGTAGGGGCGCCCGTATTGGAAGACCTCTTCGACAACCTGCCGCTGCTGGTTTACCTTAATCGGGTACACGCAGCGGTAGCCGCCTTGATAGTTGTGCTCGGCGATGGAGGTCTGAAAGGCCTGATGCAATTCGCCGAGACGATGCTTGAGGATGTCGGCGAAGCGGATGAGAATCGGCAGCGAGATGCCGCGCAATTCGAGTTTCTCGACCAACTCCTTCAAATCGATACCGCGGCTGGGATCTTTGTTCGGGTGGACCCAGAAATGGCCGTTCTCGCCGACGGAAAAATAGCCTTTGCCCCAACTGGCGACGTCGTACAGTTCGGCTGTGTCGGTGGTGGACCATCGCGCCGCGGGATCGCGGACGCTCATATCGGAAAGTTTCAAATGCGTTACCTCAGGTTGCGGCGGAGAGCTATGGCTAAAACCTCAGTGTCCGCCGAATCGGGCGTGCCCGCAAGTATTTTTTCACGCCGGGCCGCGTTGATACAATTACGCCTGCAACCATGGCTCTTATTCTTTCGCTCGAAGGACGGACGGCGCTGGTGACCGGCGCGAGCAAAGGCGTCGGAAAAGGCATTGCGCTGGGGTTGGCTCAGGCTGGGTGCGACGTGGCGGTGAACTACCACTCGGACCGCGATGGAGCGGAACGGACGGCGTCGGAAATCGAGAAACTGGGGCGGCGGGCGCTGGTGAGCGGAGCCAACGCCGGAGACGCCACGGCGGTGGAGCGGATGTTCGGCGAAGTGGCCGCGTGGGCGCCCAGTCTCGACATCCTGGTGAATAACGCCGGCATTCAAACGTGGAAGGCGCTGCTCGATCTCGAAGAACGCGAGTGGGACCGGGTGATGGCGACGAATCTGAAGGGCTGTTTTCTCTGCACCCAGCAGGCGGCGCGAAGGATGAAGGAACGCGGCGGCGGACGGATTGTGAATCTCGGGTCGGGCTGCAATAAGCTGGCGTTTCCGAATCTTGTCGATTACACGGCCAGCAAGGGCGGGATCGAGATGTTCACGAAAGTCTCCGCGGTGGAACTGGGTAAGTATGGAATCACGGTGAACTGCGTCGCGCCGGGCGCGGTGGAGATCGAGCGCACGCGGGGCGAGGCGAACGACTTCGGCGGGACGTGGGCCAAGGTGACGCCGCTCGGCCGGGTGGGCCAGCCGGAGGACATCGCCAGCGCCGTGGTGTTCTTGGCGAGCGACGCCGCGTCGTTCATAAGCGGCCAAACGATTTGGGTCGACGGCGCGTTGTTTTCAAAACCGGTTTGGCCGTATGAGGGAGGCGCATGAGAAGCATAGTCCTTTCGCTGTGGCTGTTGAGCGCGGCGGGCGCATGGGCGCAGAGCGCGCCGCCGAAACGCACGGTGATCCGAGCGGGACGGCTAATCGATGTGCGCGCCGGCCGCGTGTTGGAGAACCAGCGGATTTTGGTGGAAGGAGAACGTATCCTGCAGGTGGGCGCGGCGGTGGATGGGGACGCCGCAGCCGAGACGATCGATTTGAGCCGCGCGACGGTGATGCCGGGGTTGATCGACAACCATGTTCACGTGCTGTTGCAGGGCGACGTCACCGAGGCCGACTACGATCAACAGTTGTTGAAGGAATCGATCCCGTACCGGGCGATCCGCGCCACGGTGGCGGTGCGTACCGCGCTGATGAACGGGTTCACGACGATGCGCGATCTGGAGACAGAAGGCGCAATGTACGCCGACGTCGACGTGAAGACGGCGATCGAGCGCGGCGTCATTCCCGGTCCTCGGCTGTTCGTTTCGACGCGGGCATTCGCGCCCACCGGTATGTATCCGCTGCTCAGTTACTCGTGGCAATTGAATATGCCGGAGGGGGTTCAGATTACCGACGGCGCGGAGAATCTGCGCCACGCCGTGCGGGAGCAGGTGAAATACGGCGCCGATTGGATCAAATATTACTCGGATCGCGGCTATTTTATGAAGGACGGTGTGCTGCATTCGAAGGTAAATTACCGGCTTGAGGAATCGAAGGCGTTGGTGGAGGAAGCGCACCGCATTGGGCACAAAGTGGCGGCGCACGCGATGGGCAGGGAGGGGATCGAAGCGGCGCTCGACTCGGGCGTGGATACGATCGAGCACGGCGATGGGTTGGACGAGGCGCTGATCGATAGGATGGTGAGCAATGGAATCTATTGGTGCCCGACGATCTTCATCGGAATCTACGACGCGCCCGGGCGGACGGCGGGTGGCGCGACGGTCTGGACATCGATGATTGGGGCGATGCAGAACGCCTTCGGGCTGGCGGTGAAGAAGGGAGTGAAGATCAGCTTCGGCACCGACGTGGGCGGGTTCCCGTGGACGGTGAACCAGGCAAAGGAATTCATTTACATGGTGAAGTACGGAATGACTCCCATGCAGGCGATCCGGAGCGCGACTCTGGTGGGTGCGGCGCTGCTCGATGAACAGGAGAATCTGGGGGTGATCGAGGCGGGGAAAATGGCCGACATCGTCGCGGTTTCGGGCGATCCGTTGACGGATGTGACGGAGTTGGAGCGAGTGAAGTTCGTGATGAAGGCGGGCGTGGTTTATAAACGGTAACCCACGCGCCTTGAATATTCCACGCTCGATGTGGTAGCGTAACGGATTCGGGGCAAGGTGAGCGCTATTTGTGCGCCCGCTCTCGGTAAGATCGTCATTTCCTAGAAAAAGTCATGGACTCCACGTTACAGGCGCTGGGCGGAATTCTGCTGCGGGCCGTTCCCACGCTGCTGCTTGTCGTTTTACTGCACCTTTATTTGAAGCGAATGTTTTTCCGGCCGCTCGAAGAGGTGCTACGCAACCGGCGGGAAGCGACCGAGGGGGCTCGGGAGGCGGCCGAGGCGGCGTTGCGTCTGGCTTCCGAAAAGGCGGCGGAGTATCAAGCGGCGCTCGACAGCGCGCGGGCGGGGATTTACAAAGACCAGGAAGAGACGCGGCGGCGTTGGCTGGACGAGCAGGCGCGGCGGATCGAAGAGGCGCGGCACGCTAACCAACGGTCGATCGCGCAGGCAAAGGAAGAGATCGCCGCTCAAATAGAGGCCGCGCGGTTGGAACTGGTGCCGGCCAGCCGCGAACTGGCGGGCCAGATTACCCAGGTTTTGTTGGCCGGGAGCCGGAGCTGATGAGGCGCACTTCGTTGGCGCGTGGGATAGTGGCGACCCTGGCGCTATGTGCCTTGCGCTTGCGCGCGGCCGCGCCCGAGGCGGAGGGAGCGGCCGGAGCGGGCGACCCGTGGTTGCTTTGGAAGTGGGTGAATTTCGTCATCCTCTTCACGGCGCTGGGTTATTTGATCTCTAAGAGCGCGGGGGCCTATTTCCGCTCGCGGACCGCGAGCATTCAAAAGGGTATCGCCGAATCCGGGAAGCGGAAAAAGGACGCCGAGGCGAGCGTGGCCGAAATCGGGCGTAAGATCGCCGCCTTGGATCAAGAGGTGGGTCAACTGCGGTCCAACGCGAAGACCGCCTTCGCCGCCGAAGGGCTGCGCATCGAGGGTGAGACGGCGCAAGCCTTGGACCGCCTCAGGCGGCAGAGCGAGCACGAGATCGCCGCCATGGTCAAGGAGGCGCGGATGGAACTTCGGACGCAGACGGCGAAGCTGGCGTTGGAAATGGCGTCGCGCCACGTGCGGGAAACTTTGACCACCGCCGGGGATCGAATCTTGATCGACGGATTCACTCGCGATTTAGGCGAGCGCGCGGTGAACGCTGGGGAGCGGACATGACCTCCGCCGCCGCTCTGCGTTACGCACGCGCTCTCGCCGAAGCCGTCCTGTCGCCGGGTTCGGGTGTGACGGCGGAGGAGGCGCTGGCTCAAGTGAAGGCGTTCGCCGATCTGCTGCCCGGCTGTCCGGAATTGCACACCGCATTGCTCAGTCCGGCGGTGCAGCCTTCGCGCAAGCGCGCGGTGATCGCCAAACTGGGCGAGGCGCTAGGCATTTCGCGGCCGGTGCGCAATTTTCTTTTCGTTCTCTCCGATCATCGCCGCATGGCGATTTTGCCGCAGATCGCCGAGGGCTTGGAAGCGATTCTCGACGAGGGTCTTGGGATCGCGCGCGCCGAGATCTTCACGGCGCGGGAGATCGATCCGGCGCAGGCGGCGGCGATCGAGACCCAGCTCGAACGGCTGAGCGGAAGGCGGATCGTGCCGAGGTACCGCACCGATCCGGAGTTGCTTGGCGGAGCGTTGGCGCGCATCGGAACCTTCGTTTACGACGGCAGCCTGAGAGGACAATTAGCCCGCTTGCGCGGCGCCTTGGACGCGGAGTCCGGCGCCGAAGGGCATTCACTTAGTTAGGGAACAACCATGGGATCGCTACGAGCAGATGAAATTACGCGCCTGCTGCGCGCCGAGATCGAGAATTACGAGAAGGTGGTTAACGTCTCCGAGACGGGATCGGTGATCTCGGTGGGCGACGGCATCGCGCGCATTTACGGCCTTGAAAACGTGATGGCCGGGGAGCTGATCGAGTTTCCCCACAATATTTCGGGGATCGCGTTGAACCTTGAAGAAGATCAGGTGGGCGCGGTGATTCTGGGCGACGCGGCGGAGGTGATCGAAGGCGACGAGGTGAAGCGCACCGGGCGCATCATGTCGATTCCCGTGGGGCCGGAAATGGTGGGGCGCGTCGTGGACGCGTTGGGGGCGCCGATCGACGGAAAGGGGCCGATCCGGACCACGGAGCGAAACGCTATCGAGCGGATCGCGCCGGGCGTCGTGGACCGCCAGCCGGTGAAGGAACCGATGCAGACCGGAATCAAGGCCATCGACGCGATGATCCCGATCGGCCGCGGGCAGCGCGAGTTGATCATTGGCGACCGCCAGACAGGCAAGACGACCATCGCGCTCGACACGATCATCAACCAAAAGGGCGGCGACGTGATTTGCATCTACGTCGCGATCGGACAGAAGCGCTCCACGGTGGCGCAGGTAGTGAAGACGCTGGAAGATTTCGGCGCAATGGAATACACGGTAGTGGTCGCCGCCACCGCTTCCGATCCGGCCCCGATGCAGTATCTGGCCCCGTATTCGGGCTGCGCGATCGGCGAGTATTTCCGCGACCGCGGGCAGCATGCCCTTTGCATCTACGACGATTTGTCAAAGCACGCCGCGGCCTACCGCGAAATCTCGCTCCTGCTCCGGCGCCCACCAGGGCGCGAGGCGTATCCCGGCGACGTGTTTTATCTTCACAGCCGTTTGCTCGAGCGCGCGGCCAAGTTGAGTAAGGAAAAAGGCGGCGGCTCGCTGACCGCGCTGCCGTTCATTGAAACGCAGGCGGGCGACGTTTCGGCCTACATCCCCACCAATGTCATTTCGATCACCGACGGCCAGATTTATCTCGAAGCCGATCTGTTCAATTCCAACATGCGGCCGGCGATCAATGTGGGTCTATCCGTGAGCCGCGTCGGCGGCGCCGCGCAAGTGAAAGCGATGCGGCAAGTGGCCGGGTCGCTGCGGCTGGATCTGGCGCAATACCGCGCGTTGGCGGCCTTCGCGCAGTTTGGATCGGACCTGGACAAAGCGTCGCAGGATCAGCTCAATCGCGGCAAGCGGCTGGTGGAGATTCTGAAACAGGGCCAGTTTTCGCCGTTGCCGGTGGAAAAGCAGGTATTGATCATTTACGTCGGCACCAGCGGCCTTCTCGACGACATTCCGGCCGAGGAATGCCGCAAGTTCGAGCAGGAGCTTTCGGTCTTCGCCGAAAACGCCCATCCCGATCTGTTCGCGTCGATCCGCGAGAAGAAGGCGCTCGACGACGGACTGAAGGCCGGCATCGGCGCGGCGGTGGCGGAATTCAAGAAGCGATTCAACGCCCCGCAAGCGGCGGTGTAAGGCCAAGCGATGCCGAGCCTGATAGACATCCGCCGGCGAATCCGGTCGGTTAAAAATACACAGCAGATCACCAAGGCGATGAAGATGGTGTCGGCGGCCAAGCTGCGCCGCGCGCAGGACCGCGTGGTGGGAGCGCGGCCGTATTCGCGGCTGTTGGAACGGATGCTCGGCAACATCGCGAAAGCGGCGAGCGAGGGCGGAGGCGGTGAAACGGACCCGCTGCTGGCGCGGCGGCCGGAAAAAAGAGTCCTTATCGTTCTGGTAACGGCGGATGGCGGGCTGGCTGGAGCGTTTAATTCCAACATCATCAAGAGCGCGCAGAAATTTGCCTTGGACCGGAGCGGCCACGAGCTGGAATTCGAGTTACTGGGCCGCAAGGGAAGGGATTTCTTCCGCCGCCGCGGCGCAAAGATCGCCGGCGAATATACGACGTTGTTTCTGAAGGCGCCATTGGCCGAAGACGCCCATCGGATCGCGGTGAACATCGCGAAGCGCTTCGCGGACGCGGAGATCGACGCGGTTTACGTCATCGGCAACCGGTTTAAATCGGTGATGTCGCCGGAGATTTCCATCCAACGGATTCTGCCGGTCGAATTGCCGGAGAGCGCCGGCGCCATCAATTACATCTATGAGCAGCCGCCGGCGGAACTGCTGGCCGGGTTACTTCCGCGATACGTGGAGAACCGGATTTTCCAGGCGATGGTGGAGTCGGCGGCGGCCTACCAGGCGGCGCGGATGACCGCCATGGACGCCGCCAGCTCCAATGCGGCCGATATGTTGGAGCGATTGACGCTCACCATGAACAGGGTGAGGCAAGCTTCGATCACGCGGGAGATCATCGAAATTGTAAGCGGCGCCGCCGCGCTGAGTTAGACGGGGCGAGGAGTTTATCGTATGCAAACGCAAACAGCAGTCGAGGGGAAAGTGGTGCAGGTCTCCGGACCGGCCGTCGATATTCAGTTTCCCGAGGACCGGATTCCGGTGATCTACACGGCGATCCATATCACCAGCGAAGGCTTCGACGTGCCCTCGCCGGTGGACGTGATCGCCGAGGTCGCCCAGCACATCGGCGAAGGGCGGGTGCGAACGATCGCTCTGCAGCCCACCGATGGCATGGTGCGCGGAATGCGCGCCGTAAGCATGGGCGGTCCTGTGTCGGTGCCCGTGGGGAAGGAAACACTGGGACGAGTGTTGAACGTGATTGGCGAGCCGGTGGACAATATGGGACCGGTGAACGCCAAACTCCGCTGGCCGATCCATCGTCCCGCGCCATCCTTCGACGATCAATCCACCGAGTCGCAGATGTTCGAGACCGGGATTAAGGTGATCGACTTGCTTGAGCCGTATTTGCGAGGCGGCAAGATCGGCCTGTTCGGCGGCGCCGGCGTCGGCAAAACGGTAATCATTCAGGAGCTGATCAATAACATCGCAATGAAGCACGGTGGTGTTTCCGTATTCGCCGGCGTCGGCGAACGGACGCGCGAGGGCAACGACCTTTGGCTCGAAATGCAGGAATCCGGCGTCGTCGATCCCCACGACTATACCAAGAGCAAGTGCGCGCTCATCTTCGGCCAGATGACCGAGCCTCCCGGCGCGCGCCTACGTGTCGGCCTCACCGGCTTAACCGTGGCCGAGTATTTCCGCGACGTCGAGAAACAGGACGTCCTGTTGTTCATCGACAATATTTTCCGGTTTACCCAGGCGGGATCAGAGGTTTCGGCGTTGCTTGGGCGCATGCCCTCGGCCGTCGGATACCAGCCGAATCTGGCGAGCGAAATGGGCGATTTGCAGGAGCGAATTACTTCGACGAAGAACGGCTCCATTACTTCGGTTCAGGCCATCTACGTGCCTGCCGACGACTATACCGATCCGGCTCCCGCCACCACCTTCGCCCACCTGGACGCCACCACGAACCTGACACGCGCCCTGGTCGAACAGGGAATCTATCCGGCGGTCGATCCGTTGGCGTCGACGTCGCGCATTCTCGATCCGCGCATCCTTGGAGACGATCATTACAACACGGCGCAGGCGGTAAAGCAGATTCTCCAGCGTTACAAGGATCTGCAGGACATCATCGCTATCCTGGGCATCGACGAGCTATCGGAGGAAGACAAACAGATCGTCGCTCGCGCCCGCAAGATTCAACGGTTCCTCTCGCAGCCGTTCCACGTGGCCGAGCAGTTCACCGGCCGCGCCGGCAAGTATGTGAAACTGGCCGACACCGTGCGCAGCTTCCAGGAAGTCGTGGCCGGCAAGTACGACGAGATTCCGGAGCAGGCTTTTTACATGCAAGGATCGATCGACGACGTGCTGGAAGAAGCCGAGCGGCTGAAGAAGGCGAAGTAGCGCGATGGCGGGGAGCTTTCATATCCGCGTGGCGACGCCGGAAAAAATGTTGGTGGATTCCGACGCCATCAGCGCCCAGATCCCGGCCAAGGGTGGATACATCGGGGTTCTTCCCGGCCATGCGGCGCTGTTGTCGGAGCTTGGCTCGGGAGACTTTACGTATGTCACCCCGGCCAACGTAAGCCATACGTTGACGGTGAACGGGGGATACGTGGAGATCTTCGAGGATCACGTTCGGGTACTGACCGAACGGCCGGCCTAGCGGACTACCAATCCATCGAATAGACCGCGAACCGGGGTGTTTGGCGCAACAGGCGCACTCCGGGCCGCCGGGCAAGGTCGACTAGAAACTGCCGCCGTTCATCGTCTCCGAAGTCCAGGTCGAAATCGTCTGGTGTCACGATGGCGAGGCGGGCGTGCCAAGTGCGGAGAGCGTCGACAATGCCCGGCACGGCGCCGGTTAGGTTCTGCGAGTAAAAGTAATGGGTTCGGGCGTGTGCGCCACAGGCCGAGAGGCCGGTATAGAGATAGAAGGCGGGGTCGTGGTAACTGAAGATGGGCCGGGGCGGTCCCGACGAGGGAAGAGTTTTCACCCACTCGCGTGCGGCGGCCTCGTCGGCGCGCACACCCGCGCTTAAGCGCATCAAGAGGGGAAGATCGCGGACATCCGCGCGCGCCAACTGGAACGTCGGAACGGCAAGTACGCAAAAGCCCAGCGTTCCCATTCCCACGGCGAGGGCGCGCCCGGAGAGCGAAGTTCCGCGAAATTCGGCCCGAAGCTGGCGGGCGAAGCGCGACCCTTCGTGCGCCACTCCGGCGGCAAGCGGGACCAGGAGCGGAGCGAGAAAACGCTCGTTGGGCGGGTAGTGCCAGATCAGCAGGAGGACCACGTAGAGCAGTGAGTACATGGCCAGCGGCGGGTGGCGGCGCCAGGCGCGCACGGTACCGAAGAAGGCGAAGCCAGTGAGGACGTAGCCCAAGCGCGCGGCCCAACCGTTCAAGGCTCCGGTCCAGGCAAGCAACCGCGAACTAGCCACAAAGAAAAACAAGGAATTCCATTCCAAAACGTGCGGAACGTCGCCGGGTCTAAGGTTGTGACGCAGGAATCCCAAATAATCGGTGTAATACAAGGAAATGTCGTCGGCGCCTGGGAGGCGGTGCGCGGCGCTCCAGAGACTCCACAAGCCGAGAGGAGTGGCCACCAGAACGGCGAAGATCGCGGCCAGGCGCGCTTTCCTCCACTTGGACGCCGTTCCTCCCCACACGATCCAGAAAGGAACGACGAGAAGGAGCGGCGCCGCGGCCGTCCGGGTGAGACAGGCCCCCATCGCCGATACCGCCGAGATCAGTGTCCAGCGGAGCGAGTCCGGGGCACGCAAGGCGGCAAACAGGCTGGCATAAAGCCAGGCGGCGAAGAATAACTCGGACAGCATTGCGTGACTCAAATAGACGAAGACCGGATCGATGGCCACCACGGCAGCCAAAATCAGCGGCGTCGTTCCCACGAATCGCATTTGGCGAAATAGGGCGTAGGACAGCGCCGCGACGATAGGCAACGGCGCCCACGCAAACCACGCCGCCGCGCGGAGGTTGTCCGGGAAATGCGGCCAGAGCAGCCACACCGGAGCGAGATAGAGCGAATAGAGCGGAGGGTATTTCGATTCCAGCGGCCGGCCGGGGAGGCTCTCAATTCGATAGCCCTGACCGGAGGCGATGGACTTGGCGCAGACGAAGTAAACGCCGTCGTCGTGCGCGCGCCCGAACTCAGGCATATCCGGATAACGGAAAAGAAGGGCGAGCGAAGGGAGCAGCGCCAGCGCTAGGATCGTAACCGCGAGGATCTTTCGCCGATCCGCCATTCTGTAGCGATCATCGGCGGCGCGCGAGCGTTACTTTAGGATCACGACCCGCCCAGTTTCGGCGCCAGGAGCCATTTCAGCGTTCCGCGCGGCGCGGGGCCGAAGCGATCCAGGTCGATACGCGCCATCGTCCCCTTCTTAAACTCGATCGCCATCGACGGGCATCCCAACAGAAACGCCGCCGCCGCGCTGAGAAGTGGTTCGTGCCCGGCCAGCAGGATCTGCCGCTGGTCGCGATGGACGCGAACCTCCTCCCACACAGCTTCCGGCGTCGATCCGGGAACAAGCGCGTTCGTCCGCAGCAGTTCGCCTCCATAGTCGAGCGCGGCCGCGGCGAGCTGCGCCGTCTGGACCGCCCGCTTATAAGGACTTGTCAGAATGAGCGACGGCGCCACTCCCGCCGCCTTGGCCGACCGAAGCATGGCCCGCAGTTTCTTCCGTCCCTCCGGCGTTAGCGTCCGGACGGAATCGGGCTGGCCCGCCTCGCCATCGGCGGCGATTCCGTGACGCAGAATGTACAACTCCACAACTAATAGATTACCCGGAATCGTTTTGCCATACTCAAGGTTCGGTCTCCTCATGAACCAAACGCCCACGGCGCTGAGCCGCGCCACGTTTTACCTCACCGCCGGCGCCGCGGTCTCCATCCTCTTCTCCATCGCCGTCTCGCAGATTTTGATGGCGCTCGCCTTCATCTGTCTTCTGCTCTCGCGGGAGGAAATCCTCTTCCCTCCGTTTAAGCTCCCCTTGGCTCTGTTTTTTCTCGGCACCCTCGTCTCCCTCGCCCTCTCTCCCGATCCGCGGGCCGGCACGCCGCAAGTCCGCAAGTTTTACGTTTACCTGATCGCCCTGCTGGTCTACAGCTCGATTCGCTCCCTCTCCCGCATCCGCGCCATCGTACTTCTGTGGAGCGGAGTTGCCACGCTCTCCGCGCTGCGCAGTTTCGCCCAGTTCGTCCATAAATACCAACAATCGGCGGCGCAACACTCCGGTTTTTACCAGTTTTACGTCGGCGAGCGGATCACCGGCTTCATGAGCCACTGGATGACATTTGGCGGCGAGGAGATGATCGTCGTGCTCATGCTCGCCGCGTTTCTGTTTTTCGCCCCGCATAATCGCTGGAAGCTTCCCGGCTGGGCCGCTGCCGCCGTGCTGTTGGCCTCCATGACACTTGGCCTCACCCGCAGCATCTGGATCGGCACGGTCGCCGCCGGGCTTTACCTCGTCTGGTTTTGGAAGCGATGGCTGGTGTTGGCCGTCCCGGCGCTGTTGGCGCTCGCGATGGTCGCCGCTCCCGTTCGCGAACGCGCCCTTTCGGTCTTCGAACCGCATGGCGACATGGACTCCAATCAATTTCGCGTCGTCGTCTGGCGCACCGGCCTGCGGATGATTCAGGCGCATCCCTGGTTCGGCCTCGGACCGGAGGAAGTGAAAGCGCAATTGGAAAGCTACATCCCCGCCGATATTCCCCGGCCGCTGCCGTCGGGTTGGTACGGCCATCTCCACAACGTTTATCTCCATTACGCCGCCGAGCGCGGCATTCCCACGCTGCTGATGCTGCTGTGGCTGCTGGGGAAGATTCTGTACGATTTCACTCGCGCGCTCCGGCGCGAATTGGAGCCGGACCGGCGCTGGGTGGTTCATGGCGCGGTCGCCGTGCTGCTTGCGGTTCTCGTCGCGGGCTTCTTCGAGGTCAATCTCGGAGATAGCGAAGTGTTGACTATGTTTCTCGCCTCCTCGAGTCTAGGATATGTCGCTGCGGGATCGTGAGGTTTTGCTGGTTGGCGGCGCCGGCGGCCTTGGCGCGGAGACGGCGCGGCTGCTGGAGTCGGAAGGGGCCAGCGTCGTCGTTGGCTCGCGCCAAAGCGGCGTCCGCGCCGATATCACCATCGCCGGGGACCGCGCCCGCATTCTGGACGCCGTCCCGCGGCTCTATGGCCTGGTGGTGTTCGCCGGCACCCCGGCCCGGGGAAATCCCGCCGACGCGATGCGGCTTTCTTACGACGTGAATTACGCCGGGCCCATTTTGCTGGCTCGCGAGGCCGTGGCCCGCATGCAACAGACCGCCATACCCGGTTCCATCGTGCTGTTTTCGACGATGCAAGCGGTCGCGTTGTTCCCCGGCTCCACGGCCTATGCCGGCGCCAAAGCCGCGCTCGCCCATGCGGCGCTGATTCTGGCCAAAGAGTGCCGCGGCCGCATGAACATTCGCGTCAACGTCATCGCTCCCGGTGTCATGGCCGCCGGCATGGCCGAAGCCAGCATCGCAAGCGGAAAATACGACCGCTACCTCGCCGAGGACATCATTCCCCGTTTTGGCCGTCCGCTCGACGTCGCCCGCGCCGTCCGCTTCTTTCTCGAACCGGATAACTATATCACCGGCCAAATCCTTTCCGTCGACGGCGGTATCACGCTGTAGCGTTTCCCGAGACGCAGCGATTCCCCACGGTAGGTCCGGCGTCGGCGCCAGCCCGTTTATGTGCGGGGTTTTCCGCGCCGGCTTCCGCCTGACGGCATTCTTGCAGATCTTGGCGGGTGCTTGACTTTGTCCATTTCCGACACTACTACGAGGGTTAGATGAAACCGCCCTCCGGCCCCGGCCTGGAGCTGCGCCGCAAACTCGTCCGCGGCCTCGGTTCCCTCCGCGAAACGCTGCCCGGCTCCTTCGTCGAACGGAAACGCGCCTGCGGACGGCCCAACTGTCATTGCGCCGGCGGCAAGACCCTTCACTCCCAGGATCAGATCTCCGTGCCGATCGACGGCAAACCGGAAGCGGTGCATATTCCGGCCGCGCTCGCCGCAAAAGTGCGCGAGAAAATCGAGATGCGCCGCCGCTTCGATGCCGCCGCCGCCACCATCTGCGGCATCAACCTGAAGCGGTTTCTCAAAGAAGAGCAAGACCGCCGGACTTGATGCGGCACCGGTTCGAGGCTTATCCCGACAAAGTGTTCGGCTTTTCGGATTTGGTGAGCGCTCTGCCCGAGGGCCGGCGGTTTCCTCAGCGTCCCTGGAAGAAAGTGTTCGACGCCGTCTTTCTGGGCGCCGAGATGCAGATTCCCAACCTGCGGCGGATCGAGGCGGAGTGCCGCGAGGGGGCGCTGGCCAAACGCATCGGGGCGATTCGCGGCGACACCATCGGCTACGCGCTCCAAAGACGGTCTCCCGAAGCGGTGTTCGCGCGGGGTTGTGAAATCGCCCGCCGCCTGAAACGCAATGGAGTTCTACGCTCCGGCTGGTCCAGAGGGTTGGTGGTGGCGGCGGTGGACGGAATCGAAATCCGCAGTTCGTTCGCCCGCTGTTGCGACGCTTGCAGGGAGC
>VFSW01002503.1_pt1 | contig 27778 bp, 22 predicted proteins | sample 5358111 | NCBI WGS metagenome assembly VFSW01 (sample SAMN11554181, study PRJNA540505) | mine drainage metagenome | isolation source: sediment from site ElyBrook_90M | place: USA: Ely Copper Mine, Vershire, VT | collected 2017 | reverse complement strand
CTGACTCCTAACTCCTAACTACTGCCTTCTGTCTTCTCAACACCCTTTCCTTCCAGATGACGTAAATTGCCGGATAAATAATGAGCTCCAGGATCGTCGAGGTCACCACGCCGCCGATCATGGGCGCGGCAATGCGCTTCATCACATCCGCGCCGGTGCCGGAGGAGAACATGATCGGCACCAGGCCCGCAAGGATGACCGAAACCGTCATGATCTTGGGCCTGATCCTTTTGACTGCGCCTTCCATGACTGCGTCCTCGATATCCCGCAAAGAATTGATCCTTCCTTCCTGATGCCAGCGGTTATAGGAGAGGTCGAGGTAGAGCAGCATCACGATGCCGGTCTCAGCGTCGAGGCCCGCAAGGGCGATCACGCCGACCCAGACCGCTGTGCTCATGTGGTAGCCCAGGAAATAGAGAAACCAGACCGTTCCCACGAGCGAGAAAGGAACCGCCAACAGCACGATCATGGTCTTGGTGAACGATTCCGTGTTAAGATAGATCAGCACAATAATGATCATCAGCGTGAGCGGAATCACGTAAAAAAGCTTTGCTTTGACGTTTTCCATGTACTCGTACTGTCCGCTCCACTGGATCGTGTATCCCGCGGGGATCTTCATCTTCTCGGCAATCACCTTGCCGGCCTTCGCCACGTAGCTGCCGTAATCGCTTCCTTCAATGCTGAGCGTCACCGCGGCGGTCAGCCTGCCTCCCTCGCTTTGGATCATGCCGGGACCGCGCGTTACCTTGATGTCCGCAAGCTGGCCCAACGGGACCTGGGCGCCGTCCATGGCCGGCACCAGCACCCGCTTAAGCTTCTCCATATCGTTCCTGAGTTCCCATCCGTAGCGGATGTTCACGGGATACCGCTCCCGGCCCTCGACCGTCGTCGTCAGGTTCATGCCGCCGATGGCGGACTCGATCACTTCCTGCACGTCCTCGATCGTGAGGCCGTATCTGCTGATTTCGTCGCGGTTGATGTCGAAATCGAGAAAGTAGCCCGTATTGGCCCGCTCGGCGTAAACGCTGCGCGTACCGGGAACGGTGCGAAGAATCTGTTCAAGATCGAGGCCGATACGCTCGATCCCGTCAAGGTGGGGGCCGAATATCTTGATGCCGAGCGGCGTCCGGATGCCCGTCGCGAGCATGTCGATCCTGCCGATGATCGGCATGGTCCAGGAATTTGCAATGCCGGGCATGGCAAGGGCGTTGTCCATGTCATCGCGAAGGTCCTCCCATTTCTTATACTGCGGCCGCCACTGGCTCATGGGCTTTAAGGTCACATTGGTTTCGATCATCTCGAGCGGCGCCGGGTCGGTCGGTGTCTCGGCCCTGCCCGCCTTGCCGAAGACACGCTCCACCTCGGGAAATCCTTTGATGATCCTGTCCTCGGCCTGGAGCACCTCGCTCATGGTCGTAATGGAGGCGCCGGGCACCGATGACGGCATGAACAGGAGCGTGCCCTCGTACAACGGCGGCATGAACTCCGACCCCAGCTTGCTAAAGGGGAAAACCGTGACCAGAACAATGATGATCGCAACGATGATGACGAACTTCCGAAAGCGGAGTGCAAAGTCCGCAACAGGGTGATATATTTTTGTGAGAAAGTGACTGATGGGGTTGTCGTCCTCATGCCTGATCTTTCCCTTGATGAAAAGGGTCATCAGTACCGGCGTCAGCGTGATCGCGAGAAAGCTCGCAAAGAGCATGGAAAACGTTTTTGTATACGCCAGGGGTTTGAACATTCTGCCTGCCTGTTCCTCAAGCGTAAAGACCGGCAAAAACCCCACGGTGATAACGAGGAGCGAGAAGAAGAGCGACGGCCCAACCTCTTTTGCGGCGTTGATAATCACATCCACGCGCGAGCCGTGGACCATCCCGCCCTTTTCCCACTCTTCGAGTTTTTTATGGGCATTCTCGACCATGATAATAGAGGCGTCAACCATGGCGCCGATGGCAATGGCGATTCCGGAGAGGCTCATGATGTTCGAGCTGATCTTGAGGTAATACATGCAGACGAAGGAGATCAGGATCGCCACGGGCAGGGTCAGGATCACGACGAGGGCGCTCGGGAGATGGAAAAGGAAAATGATGCAAACCACGCTCACGGCAATGCCGAGCTTGATCACCTCATCCCGCAGCGTTTCCACGGAGCGGTGGATGAGCTCGGACCGGTCATAGGTTGTTACGATCTTGACCCCTTCGGGCAAAGACGGCTGCAGCTCTTTGATCTTTGCCTTCACCCGGTCAATCACGTCGAGGACGTTCTCGCCGAAGCGAACCACGACGATGCCGCCCACGGTCTCGCCTTTTCCGTCCAAGTCGGCGGTGCCGCGCCTGATCTCCGGGCCGAGTTGGACCTGGCTGATGTCCCGGAGCAGGATGGGCGTTCCCTTCTCATTCGTGCCCACGGCGATCTTCTCGATGTCCGACTTGTCATGGATGTAGCCCCGGCCGCGGACCATGTACTCCCTGCCAGACCACTCCACGACCCTTCCCTCCACGTCGCGGTTGCTGCGCCTGACTGCGTCCATGACCCTTGAAAGCGGAAGCTTGTACGCCGCGAGCCGGTTCGGGTCCACAATGATCTGGTACTGTTTCACGAACCCGCCCACGGAGGCCACCTCGGAAACGCCGGGCACTGATTCTATGGCATACTTGAGGGTCCAGTCCTGGAGCGATCGGAGCTGGGAGAGATCGTGCTTCCCACTCTCGTCCTCCAGGGCATACTGGAACCCCCATCCCACGCCGGTTGCATCGGGGCCGAGCTGCGGGGTAACGCCCGCGGGAAGTTTTCCCTGGACGCCCTGGAGATATTCGAGCACCCGGCTCCGTGCCCAGTAGATGTCCGTACCGTCTTTGAAGATGACATAGACGAAGGACGTGCCGAGAAAGGATTTGCCGCGCACCACGCGCACCTCGGGCGCGGCGAGCAGCGTCGAGACAATGGGATAGGTGATCTGGTCCTCGACCAGGTCCGGACTCCTGCCCGTCCATTCAGTGTACACGATCACCTGGGCGTCCGAAAGGTCCGGGATGGCGTCGAGCGGCGTGTGATACACCGCCCAGATCCCCCAGAAGGTAAGGAACCCCACGAGGAGAAAAACGAGGAATTTATTTCGTGCCGAAATTTCTATGATTTTGGCTAACATGATATGAAACCTCAATTCCGGGTTCAGCGTTCAAAGTTCAGCAGGTAAAATGCCGCCGTCTGTTTCTTCTCCGTTTTTCCATGAACTCCGAACTAGGGACGATGAACGGTTAGTACCCCCCCGACCTCAGCTGGCTCTCGGAATCTATGAGGAAGTTGCCGGACGTAACTACGCGCTCGCCTTTTTTAATGCCTCTCAGAACTTCAACGTAATCCTCTCCTCGCAGGCCGAGAGTCACCAGCCGCATCTCGTACACTCCCGGCTTTTTCTCGACGTACACGATCTGGCGCGTGCCCGAATCAATCACCGCGTCGCGGGGGATCGCCAGCCTTGAGCCTGAAGAGACCATGATCTCGACATTCGCAAACATCTCGGGCTTCAGCAGGAGTCCGGGATTCTTCATGGCCAGCCGCACTTTGACCGTCCGGCTCACCGGGTCCAGGGACGGATTGATATAATTTATGATCGCACGATAGCTCCGACCGGAATAGTACGGCAAGGTCACGAGTGCGGTCTGGCCTACTCTGACCAGGGGCACTTCATACTCATAGATGTCGGCCATGATCCAGATCGATGAAAGGTCGGCTATTTTATAAAGGTTCATGCCCGGCGTGATATAACCTCCTTCAAGCACCATCTTGTCGAGCACGATGCCGCTCAGCGGCGCCCCGATCGTCATGTCCGTCTTGGGCTTGCCCGTTTTTTCAAGCTCTGCAACCTGCTGGTCCGTGATGTCCCAGAGCTGAAGCCGCCGCTTCGCCGATTGCAGCAGTTCACTGCGCGAAGCCTCGATCTCGGCCATATCTCCGGTCCCGGTCAAAGATGACTTCACCGACCGCAGCGCGATAAGATATTCCTCCTGGGCCGTCACCAGGTCGGGGCTGTAAATCGACAGGAGCGGCTGGCCTTTCACGACCTGCTGCCCGGTATAATCGACATAGAGTTTCTTCACCCATCCCGCGATCTTGGTATTCACGAAAGCGAGACGGGTCTCGTCGGGCTCGACTTTGCCCACGGTGCGGATCTGTTTGTCCAGCGATCGGTAGTCAGCAACAGCCGTGCGCACGCCGATGAGCTGCACCTTGTCCTGGCTGATCGTAATGACCGGCAAGGCCTCCTGTTTTACGGTCGCCGTACTCCGTCCCGCACTCCCGGACGCATGGCTCTGTATCGGTCCCGCATGACCTGCGTGTTCCTGGCCAAAAGCATGGGAAGAGAAAAGAATCAGGGCGAAAAAGAAAACCAAGGTCAGAAGCAGACTGCTCTTTCCCGCGTCCGCTGATTCCGCCGGTTTTCCCGCACGCGCATCGACGGCTGGAGTCATAACGCATTTCTCAATTCTCATGATGGTCCTCTCCGGTGAGTTCATTCAGCATGGACATGGTCTTGTTCAGGTTGACCAGCTCTTCCTGCTCCATGAGCTGGTATTTCAAGAGCGTGTTTTCGCTTTCCAGGAGTGATATGAAATCGCTCTTCCCCACCTGGTAGTTTGAGGTCGCCGATTGAAGTGACAGCCGCGCCTGCGGGATGATCCCCGCCTCGTAGAGATCTATGCGATGCTCGGCTGTTTTGATCGTGGAATAGAGGTCGCGCACCCGTGCCAGTGTCGCAAGCCTCTCGGCATCATACTCATAGCGTGCAGCGCTGAGGTCGGCTGAAGCGGCCTTCACTCCCGTTGACTTGTTCCAGAAATAGAGCGGGACTTTAAACATCAGGCTTGCCTGCCAGACGTCCGATTTGTCGCCCCGTGTGAACCAGCCTCCGGAGACGACCATGTCCGGCAGAAATTCCCTGCGGCTCAAAGAAAGTTCTTCCCTGCTTTGCTCCACCATGCGCTGTTTTCCCTGCAGGACGGGGGAATGGTCGAGCGCCATGGCTGCCAGTTCATCCAGGGTAACGGAAGGAGTCGCCCTCGGAAGCTCATCGGGTCTTCCCAGGGGAGCCAGCGGGTTGCGGCCCACGAGGCTGTTGATCAGTGACGCCTGCGTCTCTTCCTTCTGCTCTTCCTCGGTCAGCCGGTCCAGGATCATGGAGACCTCGAGCTGGGCACGCATGACGTCCTGCTGCATACCCTGGCCGGTTGCGTACCGCGTCTCGGCGATACGCTGAGAATTTTTCAGCAGCTCCTTTGTCTGGTCCAGGATTTCGGCGGATTTGAAAGCGAGAAAATATTCATAGTATGCGTTCTTGAGGCTGTTCAACACCCTGAGCTTCGTTTCCCGGGCGCCTTGCTCCGTCCGCTCCGCTTCCTTGCCTGCTATGCGGCCTTTTGTCCCGAGCTTGCCCGGGAACGGGATCTCCTGGGTAAAGACCACGCCCTGCATACTCATATCCTGCTGGCCAACACTCCACACGCCCGGCGACCCGACGTTCTGGACCGCATAGCCGATCATGGGGTCCGGCAGAGCAGAAGCCAGAGACTTTTTGTCGTCAGCAGACTCCACTCTTTTCTCCGCCATGAGGATCTCGGGGTTGTTCTTGAGCGCCTCCTGCTCCAGGTCTTTGAGCGTGACAAGGGGCTCCTCTGCAAGAGAAGCCATGGGCAAAGAAAGGAGCAAAATCGAAAAAACGAAATGCTTTATTTGCATTACCTGCCTCCTGGCACTGTTCTTTTGCAAGGTTTAGACCATCATACCAGAAATAACTTATTGTAATAAATCAAATTGTTAGAGACAGACAAGACAATGAAATCTGACATTCTGAAGCGTCTGCTTTGTTGGCTGTAGTATTTGATACAGATCAGAAATCACAAAATATAGAGTCCTGGGGTCGCTTTATTTTGATTGTACCAAAGACGCGCGCGGCCCGTGAGGCAACCATGCACCTTATTTGCCTGAAAGAAGGCTTGTGCGGAAAGGGCGAACATCCAGAGGAGGGCGGGAAAATCAGAGCGTACCGGCTACTTCATTTTTGCGAGCCGGTCCCTGGCGATTTCAGCCTCGTTGGAAGAGGGATATTCCTTGATGACTTTGCGGAGGTGTTCTTTTGCCTTGGGATAGTTTCTTTCACTCAGGTAGGACAGCCCGATCTTGAGCTTTGCGCCGGCCACTTTGTTGCTGTTGGGGTAGAGCTTGATAACTTTTAGAAAAGCATCAATCGCCTTGCTGAACTCCCTCTTGGAGTAATGGCACTCGCCGATCCAGTACTGCGCCTTGTCCGTCATGCTGGTATTGGGAAACTGTGCAACATAATTCTGGAACCCGGCAAGAGCAAGATCGAAATTTCCCCTGTCGTAATCGCTTTTCGCCTGGCGATAAGCTTCGGAAGGTTCAATGGCCTTTGGGGAGGATGACTTTGCCTGGGCCGCCGTGGTCGGGGTCTGCCTGGTCAGGGCCGTCGTCGTGCCGGCGCTCAACAGCTTCATCTTGGTATCGAGTTCGTCGATCCGCGCTGAAAGCTCCGCGATCCTGACGCTCCGATCGTCCAGCTTCTGCGCAAGTTCGGCAATGCGGAAGTTGTTCTCTTCGAGCTTGCCCTGAACAAGCTGGATATCGGTGGCGAGCTGGTCGGACTTGGCGCCGTAGTCGGCCATGACCTGCTGCACATCCATCGTGCCCTTGACATTCGTATCGAGGAGATCGACGCGTTTCTGCAACTCCTGAACGCGCACCATTGCGGCTTGTACCTCTTCGCGCAGATCGGTCATGTCGGACCTGGTCTTGACCAGTTCAGCCTGAGGAGCACAGGCAGCCAGCAGAAACAGGAAGCCGAGGATCGTTAACAATTGTTTGGCCGTCATTTATTCCTTCACGGATACTATGTGTGCACAGGGTATGAAACGAAGAAGCGGGAAAGCGAAAAGAGGGAGAAAGAAGAGACGGTATGTTCACCGTGCCCCCGTTCTCCCCCTCTCCGGTTCATATTTTTCCTGGTCCTACTCCGTCACCGCCGTAAAATCGTCTCTGCGGTTTTTCTGCCAGCACTCCTCGGAGTGCTCCGTGCAGATGGGCTTTTCCTTGCCGTAACTGATGAGCGAAATCCGTTTGGCGGAAATCCCCAGATCGGTTAAATATTTCTTCGCGCTCGTCGCGCGGCGCTGGCCGAGCGCCTGGTTGTATTCCTTGGTGCCCCGCTCGTCGCAGTTTCCCTCAATCCTGATCTTCACCTTGGGGTTGGCCTTGAGCCATTCGGCATTCGCCTTCATCATGGGCCTTGCGTCGTCACGGATAAAGGACTTGTCGAAATCGAAGTAGATCGGCTGCATCCCCGCTGATGTTTCCGCGGCACGCTCCTGAGGCTCTTCTTTTGCCGCCGGTGTTGCTTCTGCCGCAGGCTCGGCCTGCTGCTCAACCTTCGGTGCTTCCTTGGCGGGTTCCGCCGCTGCTTCCTTCTGTGGTTCGGGGGCAGAAGTCACTTCCGCTTTCTTGGGGCAGCCCCAGAGAACAAAGATGCTCATCAGTAAAACAACCGGAACATACATAAGCTTTCTGCTCTTCATGAAATCCTCCTCTATACTATTGTTTTTAAATGAATATCGGTAAGGCAAGCGTCCGCATACAAGACGTGAAACAACACTGTAAAAAGATAGCATACAACCATGGCCTTGTCAACGGGAAAGGGTTTCTTCATCGACAAAACGTATTCATGCGAAAAAGAAAAAAAATTTTGCGCGGCGCGCCCAGGTCAACTGTCGCGCCATACCGCACCATCCCTTCAGCATCTTTTCCCAGAGGCACTCCTCTCATTCTGCGCATCGACATGAGTCGCCATCTGCGCCCTCTTCTGCAATCTCTGCGGACTAAAATTATCATCTTACCGCTCAATAAAACACTGCGGATCCTCGGCAAGAAAATCGTCCTCACCCTGAGACCGTGAGTAGGCGTAGGCGATCGCCCGGCACCCCCGGCACTGCGCCCAGTGTCCGCAGTCGCGGCATTTTCCCTTGTACCTGCTCCGGTCCCTGAGCGCTCCGAGGACCGGCGACATCGTCCATATCTCCCGGAGGGAATCTTTCATAATATTGCCGAGAGCAAGGGGCAGCCTCCGGCAGGGCGTAACATTTCCGTTGGGAAGGATGGTCAGGCCGGCCACGCCTGCCGAGCAGCCGCTTACGGCTACGTTTCCGGCATCGACCTTCGTTTTTATCTTCATCTGCGAAGCGACAGGATCGCCGGTCACGATCTCGATTCCTTTGAGCTCGAGCGCGAAGAGTGCTTCATAGAGGTCCCGCGTCTGCTCCCTCGTCAACATCCGCGAAAGCAGGGACCTGCCTTTCCCCGCGGGGACAAGCCGCGAAAATCCGATACGGCAGGCTCCCGAATGCGAACCAAAAGCGATGATTTTTTTCATTGAGGAGGCGTTGATGGTCGAAAGCGTGACGTTTAGCGTCACCGGCACTCCCGCGTCCACCAGCCGCTCGATGCCGTCTGTTGACGCCGCGAAACTTCCCTTGCCCCTGATGGCATCATGGACATGCTCCGGGCCTTCCACGCTTACCTGAACCCCGTCCAGCCCGAGAGCGGCAAGCTTTCGCGCGCAATCCCGGCTTATCAGCGTCCCGTTCGTAAGCAGATAGACTTTGAATCCCCGCCCCTTGATCTCACCCAGGATTTCGAAAAGGTCTTTTCTCAAAAGAGGCTCGCCGCCGGTGATGTTCATGCTGGAGGAAAAAGCCACCCCGTACGCCTCGGACCAGTCTCTGATCATGTCCGACACTTCATTGACGCCGCGCGCTATCTCGGAGAGCGGCAATTCCTCGCTGCTCCGCTCGCCCTGGTAACAGTGACTGCACGAGAGGTTGCAGCTTTCCGTGAGATGCCATTGAACAAAAAATTCGAAGGGTTTTGTGGTTGCCATAAAGATGATGAAATAATAAAGGCCTGCGATGCAGGTACCGTTGTCTTTCGGCCGTCATGATTAGTGAAGCAATAGAGCTGGCGTCGCAGAACGCTGGACGCCAGCTCTATCGGGCTGCTTTGGCGTCGTTGCTGACCAGCAACTTTAGCTTTTTCAGCCCTTTCATTTGCGGCATACGGTACCAGGATTCTGCTTCGCCAGCTGTTTCATCACCGTCCAATACGCCGCTTCTTTGGCAAGCGCATCCTTGCTTAAAGGCTTCTTCATCCTGTTTCACCTCCTTTCCCGTGGTATAGATGTAATCATATCACAAAAAAGAACGCCTCCGGCGGTTTCACAACACTTTCCCGACAAAGAGCCGCTCTGCCTGGCTTCATGACTTCCCGGCGGCTTCCTGATCGAGAAACCAGGTAATCGTGCCTGCCTCGGGACAAACCAAACCCGCCGGATATTCTCGGGAATTGCCCTCGTCCAGGATATGGTGGATCACGCCCGCTTTGGCCTTTCCCGCGGCCAGAAAAAACACGCGGGAGGCATGATTAATGACGGGGAGCGTCAGCGTAATACGGTTGAAGTTCGGCTTGTCGAGATACACCGGGACGACCATGCGCTTTTCCTCCCGGACAGCCGGAGAACCCGGGAAGAGAGACGCCGTATGACCGTCCTCGCCCACGCCGAGCATGATAAGGTCGAAGGCTGGCAGAGAGCTTGGCCCGAAAAAACGCGAGAGCTGATTCTCGTATTCCCGGGCCGCTTCCTCGGCATCCGCTTCTCCGCGCATCCGGTGGATGTTTTTTTCCGGCACAAAAACGCGCCCCAGCAGCGTCTCGGAAAGCAGCTTGAAATTACTGGCACGATGATCAGGGGGGACGCAGCGTTCGTCGGCCCAGAACAGGTGGACATGGGACCAAGCGACTCTGCTCTGATATACAGAGGAAGCAAGGAGTGTGTACAGGCGCCGCGGCGTGGCGCCGCCTGAAAGTGCAACGCTAAACCTTCCCCTCAGGGCAATGGCATCACTCGCGGCCGAAAGAAATAAATCAGCTGCAGCACGGCTCAGAGAATCAAGGTCATCGAACACCGAGACCCGGACGGCCGGATCGGCCTTCACAAAGGCCTCCACGACCGGCCGTCTTTACGGAGCAGGCGCAGGGCCTCGGCAGGCCCGTCGCTGCCGGCTGCGTACCGCGCGAGCGGCGCGCCCTTCCCTGATTCGAGCGCCTCGAGCACGGGAGTGAGGATCGACCAGGCGAGCTCCACACTGTCTTCGCGCATGAACAGCATGTGATCGCCGAGCATGCAGTCCATGAGCACCCATTCGTAGGCATCAAGCGAAACGCCGCGCGGGTAATCGTACTTCATTTCCACGGGATTCAAACAGACCTTGGTGCCCGCCTCTTTGGTCTGGAACGCGAGGCTCATGCCTTCGTCGGGCTGGATCTTGAGGACGATGGTGTTCTGCTCTATGGGGCCGCTTACCGAGTCGGGGAACATGGAGTGCGGCACTTCCTTGTAATGAACAGAGATTTCCGTTGTTCTGGCGGCAAGCCGCTTGCCGGACCGAAGGTAGAAAGGCACTCCGTGCCAGCGCCAGTTATCGATGTAGACTTTTAAGGCCGCATAGGTCGGCGTCTGGGAGCCAGCAACAACGCCCGGCTCTTCCTGGTAGCCGGGAACCTCCCTGTTGTCGATCGTGCCCTTCCCATACTGCCCGATCACCAGATGATCACCCAGCGTCCCGGCGTCGATCCGTCGTACCGAGTGCAGGACCTTCGCCTTCTCGTCCTGGACCCGGTCGGCAATAAACACGGCCGGCGGCTCCATGGCCATGAGGCAAAGCAGCTGGAGCATGTGGTTCTGGAACATGTCGCGGATCACGCCCGCCTGCTCATAGTAGCCTGCGCGATGCTCCACACCCATGGTTTCGCCTGCCGTGATCTGAACGTGGTCCACGTATCGTCTGTTCCAGAGCGGTTCGAAAATGGAGTTCGCGAACCGGAACATGAGAATGTTCTGGACCGTCTCCTTGGCCAGATAGTGGTCGATGCGGAAAATCTGGCTTTCCTTGTAGTAGGTGTGCACCAGCTGGTTCAGTTTCCGTGCTGAGTCAAGATCACGGCCAAAGGGTTTCTCGATCACAACCAGGCTGCAGCCCCGTTCTTCCCGCGAGAGGCCTGCCGCGCCCAGGTTGTGGATCACTTCGGTAAATACCGAAGGCGGAATGGCCAGATAAAAGATGCGGTTCCCCGTGGTCTGATGTTTGCTCTCAAGCCTGGGAAGGATATCGGCAAGGTCGACGGTATAAGACTCCCGGCTCCCGTAGTCAAAGGTGGAGTAATAGATGTGGGGCGCGAACTGGTTCCAGATCGTCTCGTCGAAATCGCGCGGCAGCGCTGTCTTGATCGCATCGTGCATGGAGGCCCGGTATTGTTCCGTGGTCATCTCTACGCGGCTCGTGCCGAGAATGAAGAACTGTTCCGCGAGCATCCTGTTCTTGTAGAGACGGTACAGCGACGGGACGAGTTTCCGGTGCGCGAGGTCGCCCGATGCGCCGAAAATGATCAGGGCCGCTGGCCGCGGGACCTCGACGTCGCAGTTTTCCACGTGGTGATACTCCGGTAAAGGGCCCCTTTTGGTCTTCTCTTGGAACGGGATGTCGTCCATGGCTATGCGATCTTTCGTTGTTCGGTTGTGATCAATTGGTTCCAGTCGGAAGAGAACTTCTCCATGCCCTTGTCCGTCAGATCGTGACGGATATCGTACTCTTCCCAATGTCTATTCAGATCGATAACCCTATAGGTAATCGGTTGCAGCGACTTCGCGTCGTACCGGTATCCATCTTCCGGCATCGGCATGCCCTTTTCTCCCCAGGTCCGCAAGACCTCATAGGGGACGGTGATGATGTCCGTGCCCAGCTTAAGTGCATAGAGGAAGTGGTCGAGGTTCCGTACGCTGGCGGTCAGCACTTCCACATGGCCGTCTCCCTGGGCGTACATGCTCAGGATGTTCGCGATCACATCCATTCCGTTTTCGCCGCGGTCATCCAGCCTCCCGATGAAAGGCGAAACAAAGACCTGACCTTTTTTTGCGCCCCGGGTCGCGGCGTACACTGCGGCCGCCTGCTCCTGCGAAAAGCAGAGCGTCATGTTCACGCGCATACCAGCCCGTACTGCCCGTTCAGCTGCTTTGAGCCCTTCCCGCGTTGTGGGGAATTTTATATGGGCGTTCTTGATCCAGGTGAACATCTCCTTGCCCTGCCGGAGCATTGCATCCGCCTTGGTCGCAGCGTCGGAATACACTTCTATGGAAATAGATCCCTTCGGGATCAGGCCGTACAGGGTCGTTACGACGCCGCGGTAAAAATCGAGGATTTCATCGACGCTGAACTTTTCGCCCCGCTCAAGCCGCTTGCGGGCTTCGGGGTTTTTGGAGATCAGCGTCGGGTTCGTTGTCTGTCCGTCAAGAAATCCGAGGAGCTTGATGCTCTCGCTGGTCTCTTCGGGATTTCCGCCGTCCAGGAATACTCTTGTTTTCAAATTCTGTGGTCTCATACCAATCACCTCTTCACTCTCTTCTTGCACATGCCCGCATCCTAAACATCTCTGCGGATTATGCTATCTTTTTCTGCTTTGCCTTTCCTTCTTCCTTCGAAACGTTGAGAGGATCCGACGTTATTTCCACTGCATGGCCGCCGAACTGGTTTCTAAGGGCCGAAACGATCTTTCCGGTGTAACTCGGATGCTTCTCGGACTGGAGACGAAAATCGAGCGCTCCTTTAATGATCGGCGCCGGAATACCGGACTCCTTCGCCGCCTCTACAGTCCACATTCCTTCCCCGCTCTGAGCAATGGCCCCCGAGATGTCCGCAAGCTCCGGGCCGTGCTGCTCGTACGCGGTTTTCAGCCACCCTACCAGCCGCGATTCGATCACGCTCCGGTGGTTGTACAGGTCCGCGACCTTCGCCAGGTCCAGGTTGAAGTCCGATGCTTTCAGGACCGCGAACCCTTCGGCAAGCGCCTGCATCATGCCGTATTCAATTCCGTTATGTACCATTTTCACGAAATGGCCTGAGCCGGTCTTGCCGAAATAGGCGTATCCCTGTTCAACCGATGCATCGCGAAAAATCTGCTCGTACTTTTTGAACACTTCCTGCTTCCCGCCCACCATGATGCAGGCGCCCGTCCGCGCGCCGTGCGGCCCGCCGCTCACTCCTGCGTCGAGAAAATCGATCCCCTTTGTTTCCAGCTCCCGCCCCCTGCGGATCGATTCCTTGTATGGGGAGTTTCCTCCGTCTATGATCGTGTCGCCTTTCGTGAGGTGCAAGGTGAGCTCATTTAAAACTGCATCCACCGCCTGATGGGGGACCATAATCCAGACCACCCTCGGCGTTTCCAATGCCGCAACGAGCGAGCCGACCGAATCTGCAGGCTTCGCCCCTTTCTGCGCTATCTTCTGGACAGGCGCCGCACTCCGGTTGTAAGCAACAAGCTGGTGCCCTTTCTCAAGAAGCAGTTCGGCCATGTTGTAGCCCATCTTTCCCAATCCAATATATCCCAGTTTCATACTGATTTCTCCTCTCAAAGTCCTTTTCCCTTAAACTTCTGCGTGTATCGCAACCCGGCACGACGCGCCGCTTCCCACTCCTCAACACTTTATGATTCAAGTATGTCCGCAACTCATACTTTCATAAACTCCTTTTCAATATTCTTCACCTTTTCCAGCCTTCTTTTATGTCTCTCCGCGCCTGAAAAGACGGCTGCCAGGTAGGTCCGCGCAATGTCCTTTGCCAGTTCCGGCCCCACAATGCGCGCTCCGAGGCACAAGACATTCATGTCGTCGTCCTCGACGCCCTGGTGTGCGGAGAAGGTGTCGTGACAGATTGCTGCGCGGATTCCGGGGAACTTATTCGCCGCCACGGAGGCGCCCACGCCGCTTCCGCAGATCAGGATTCCGCGCTCCACCCTTCCATCGATCAGGGTATTGGCCACCGCTCGCGCATAGTCGGGATAGTCCGAAGGCTCGCTGTCCAAAGCCCCGAGGTCCTGTACGGAATGGCCGAGCTTCCGAAGGTATTCCAGAAGGATTGCTTTTAGTTGAAAGCCGCCGTGGTCCGCTCCGATGGCTATATCCATGCAACTCACCTCACTGACAGAGTTCAACCCGAAAAACTCCCCTGTTGCCGGGATCCGGACGCCGCAAGCGGCAACATATATTGAATACTGTTGTATGCGTTTTCCGGTCTCTAAACGGGAACAGCGAGGGAAGGGTTAATTAAAGGATAGCATAGCGACATGATAAGTCAAGAAGCGCATACTTCGATGGAATTAGGGGAAGCGCCGGAGAGAGAGGAAAGGAGGAACTTCGCCATAGGATTTGCTTTGACAGAGCATCAATCAGCAATCGGGGCCAGTGCGGGGAGAACTTCTCCTGTTCAACCGGAATGAACAGTTTGACCAGTGAGTCCTTGAAATTAACTCCCTGTTATTGGTCATGCCCGGGGTCAGCCACATCTCCGCTCATGACCACGGCTTATTTCTTTTTTGGCAACATGAGCTATGCCGAACAACATTAAGGAAGGATAGGGACAATTTTTGGATTTTTCGCTTTGGCAGTATTCCTCGATCTCGAAAATATTGGGAACAAATACTCCGCTGTTCGCCGTGCAGATGAGAACCCCTGTTCCGGCTAAGAATGGACATGTCATGGTATTGCCTCCTTTCAAGGAGCCTGCCATTCTGCAACTGTTCAACCTTTGGTAGTAATTACTTTAGCCTATGGCCGCATCTATGGGTATCAGTAGACTTCTGATTTTCATGTCAGGTTTATTCCTACAAAGAAGACAGGTAATTGACGAAAAAGTTACTGCTGGCTGGTCTACCCACAGATTAGGAAGGTATTCACGTGGGGTGGAAGAGAACGGTTCTAGCAGTATAGCGGATCAGCGCAGGTGAGGACCTGTTCGTTCTTACTGCCGCTCCGGAAGATCGTAATCCCCTTCACTCCTTCGCGAAAAGCGAGCAAAAAGGCCTTCCGCACGTCCTCCCGGGTGGCCTGTTGCGGAAAGTTTATGGTTTTGGACACGGCGTTGTCGGTATGGCGCTGGAATGCAGCCTGCATGCGCACGTGCCACTCCGGCGCTATGTTGAAAGCTGTCCGAAACAAACGCTTTACGTCTTCCGGGACCTCATTCATAGATTGAATTGACGCTCCCGCCGTAAGCCGCAAAAGCAGCGAATCGCTGAAAAACCCTCTTTCCCTGGCTGTCCCGACGAAAGACTCATTGACCTCAGGCAAATCCACATCTCCCAGAACGTGGCGAGTGAAGGAAAGCGCGAAGAGCGGCTCGATGCCGCTTGAGCAACCGGCGATGATCGAGAGCGTTCCCGTGGGCGCGACCGTGGTCACCGTCGCGTTCCTGAGCTTCGGCCCTCCGGGGCGATCGTACCTGCTTCCCCGGTGGTTCGGGAACACGCCCCGTTTCAGCGCAAGTTCCGCGGAACAGGCCCATCCTTTTTCCCGCACGAACTTCATGATCTCCTCGCCCGTTCCAACCGCTTCCTCTGAGTCGTAGGGAATTCCCAGCCGGACCAGCATGTCTGCAAAACCCATGACGCCAAGCCCGATCTTGCGGTTGCCCTTGGCCATGCGGTCGATCTCGTCGAGCGGATAGCGGCTCATGTCGATCACATTGTCCAGGAAATTCACTCCCGTTCGTATGGCTTGCTCCAGCTTGCCCCAGTCTATCTCAAATGCCTTACCGACAGATTTGAGCATGAGGCCGAGATTGATGGAACCCAGGTTGCACGGCTCGTAGGGAAGGAGCGGCTGCTCGCCGCAGGGATTGGTGCTTTCCATTTCGCCGAGCTGCGGCGTGGGGTTGTCGCGATTGATCCGGTCGAGAAACACCACTCCCGGATCTCCCGTTCGCCAGGCCATCTCCACGATCTTGTCGAAAACCAGGCGGGCCTTCAGCGTTTTTACTACTTTTCGATTACGGGGGTTGATAAGCGGAAGATCGCCGTCTGACTCCACGGCGCGCATGAAATCCTCGGTCATTGCCACGGAAATGTTGAAGTTCGCCAATTCCTTGTTGCCGACCTTGGCCGAGATGAACTCCAGGATGTCCGGATGATCAACTCGAAGAATGCCCATGTTCGCGCCACGCCGGGTGCCGCCCTGCTTGATCACTTCCGTGGCCATATTGAAGACGCGCATGAACGAAACCGGGCCGCTGGCAGCGCCGCTGGTGGTGCGTACGGCATCGTCCTTGGGCCGCAGCCTGCTGAACGAGAAGCCCGTGCCGCCGCCGCTCTGATGGATCAATGCCGTGTTCTTGACCCCGTCGAAAATCGATTCGAGCGAATCCTCGATCGGCAGCACGAAACAAGCCGCAAGCTGTTGGAGCGGCCGGCCTGCGTTCATGAGCGTGGGTGAATTGGGCAGGAACTCCAGGCTTGAGAGCGCCCTGAAAAATTCTTCCTCCATCGACCGGGTATCCGCGTGGCCGTTGTACAGAAGTTCAGCCTGGGCGATGTTGTTCGCCACCCTGCGAAACATTTCTTCAGGCGATTCTACGACCTTCCCGGCATCATCTTTTTTTAAATAGCGCCTGGAGAGTACCGTCAGCGCGTTGGAGGTGAGGCTCGTATTGAATGACTTTACCGGCACGGATAAGCTCCCTTTAGAGTTATTTTACCATCCTCCAAGAAAACCGTAAGCCTTCGTTTGCGAAGAAATCATACGCCCGGGCAGTCACTACCTTAGTAGTAAGAAACAAAGAGTAGGAGAAACAAGATGCTCTTCGCTACCTCGATCCAGCCAATGGTCCGCAGCTTGACCTTGTAAGGCACTGCCGCTGCAAGAAGGTTATCAAGCAAAGGAAGGAGCACGATTACAGGAATATAAAAACGGCGATAGGCATAAACGATAAAGAATACAAAGAGGGCGGTGAAAATTCTCTCTTTCGTTTTTTGAAAGATGACAACCTTTACCTTGAAAACGCCGGCCATAAAATAGAGCGCCACACCCACAAAGAGCCGGACATCCAACCCTTCCGTTAACAGGAACTTTGCCAGCACCGCAGCCAGACTGATAAGGGCAAATCCCAAAAGTTCGGTAACCAGATGATGTTCACCAACAAACTTGTTCGAAAGCAGATAAGCCGCAGGAATAACCAGCAACGGCAAGAGTCGGGGAACATCACTCCTGAAAATTGCCGCGAGAATTGCCGCAGCGCCAATGATCTGCGCCAGTAAAACCAGGAGCGACTTTCGATCGTCCGTTTTTCTGGTCCACTTCATGAACGACTGTTTGGAATTGATCAGCAAAGCAAGGGCAAAAAACAGGGGAAGGAGGGACCACGTAAATGCGTGACATACGCCAATCCCGATCAGGTAAGAGATGATCAAAACGCTCCAGGAACCGTACTCTTTTAGAATGTACCCTCGTGCTTCGGATCTCATGGTCAAAGTATATCATGACTCAAGAGATGTGGAGTTATGATGAGTATCATATTTCCCGCCTGCACAGGTAAGATTCGCTCATTTTTCATTACAGACTTTTTTTGAGGTGAATTCCCAGGCTTTTCGTTGCCCCTCGGCCTGGTCAAGGTGAATGCCGTGCGACCCGGCCGATTAAAAAAAGAACAGGCCGGGCATTTGGCCCGGCCTGCTGGCAAACATATTTTCCCCCTGCTCGTTGATCTTGCCGGGGGCGGCGAATAACGTGCTTACATGATGCCCGCAATCGAGGCGCGCGCATAGTTCAGGAGGTCCGTGGGATATACCCCGATCACGATCACGGCGGTTACCGAAATCGCCAGTGCCAGCGCAAGGGACGGGGCGCTGGACAGCTCGATGCTCTCTTTTGGTTCATGCATGTACATGACCATGATGACCCGGAGATAAAAGTAGGCGCTGATAGCGGAGAAAAGCACCCCCGCGACCGCGAGCCACACAAGCCCGGCTTGTACCGCGGATTTGAAGATGTAGAACTTACCGATAAACCCGGCCAACGGAGGTATACCGGTGAGCGAGAACATGAAAATCAGCATGAGGAACGCCGCTGTCTTGTTCGTTTTTCCCAGCCCTGCAAAGTCGGAAATTTCTTCGCCCCGCTCCCCGGCCTTCCGGAGCATAATCACGACGCCGAAGGCGCCCATGTTCATGAAAGCGTATATCAGGACGTAGAGCATGACGCTCGCGGCGCCGTCAGGTCCGCCGGCCGCAAGGCCCACAAGGGCATAGCCGGCGTGGGCGATGGAGGAGTAGGCGAGCATCCGCTTGATGTTGGTTTGGGACAGGGCCATGACGTTGCCGACTGCCATGGTAAGAACAGCGAGCCCGGCAAGGATGGCGGTCGAATGCTCACGCAGCGGTTCAAAAGTATACAGAAAGACCCGGAGCAGCACGGCAAAGCCTGCCACCTTGGGTCCGGCCGACATGAAGGCAGTGACCGAGGTCGGAGCGCCCTCGTACACATCAGGCACCCACATATGGAACGGCGCGGCCGCCACCTTGAACCCGAAGCTCACGGTCAGCATGATCATGGCGAGGAAAATGACCGGGTTCGAAAGATCGGCCACGCGGAGGAACGCGAGAATGCCGGACAGGTTCGTCGTGCCGGCAAGCCCGTAGAGGAGCGACATACCATACAGCATGATGCCCGACGAAAAGGCGCCAAGGATCAGGTACTTGATCGCAGCCTCGTTCGACCGGTTACTGCCCCGCATAAATCCGGCAAGAATGTAGATAGATAGCGCCATGAGTTCCAGGCCGAGGTACAGGATAATCAGGTCTCCCGCCGACGCCATGAACATCATGCCGCTCGTGGCAAAAAGCATCAGCGCGTAGTATTCTCCGCGGTGGATGTCTTCGACCTCAAGGTAGTTGATCGAAACCAGGATCCCAAGCCCGCAGGCGATATAAAACACAAAATTGAAGAAGGTCGCAAAGGGGTCGAAGTGGAACGTGCCGCCAAAGAAAACACCGCTCATCGGCATCAACGTATAGCTCGCATAAGCAGCAATGGTGATCCCTGCCAGACTGTACCAGCCGAGCAGCGACTTCCGCTCCTTCTCGATAAAGAAATCAAAAACCAGCACCGTAAGCCCCACAATAATCACGATCGCCTCGGGCAGGATCGGCATCATGGATTGCATAAATTGTTGATACAGGGTAGGCATGAGTTCTCCTTACTGTTAATTCCCTACGACCGTGCTGAGCATCTGGGTAACCGCCGGCGCCGACGCCATCTTGGCGTTCACGTGCTGAACCAGGTTCTCCACCGACGCGTGCATCACGCTGAAGGCGGCGTTGGGGTACAAGCCGATGAAAAATACGAGGATCACGAGCGGGAGCGCCGCGACAACCTCTCGCGCGTTCATGTCCGCAAGGTACTCGTTGTGAGCATTGGTTATCTTGCCGAAGGCAACGCGCTGGTAGAGCCAGAGCATATATCCCGCGCCAAGGATGATGCCGAGCGACGCGATGACCGCATAGGGTTTATAGTGCAGAAATGCGCCAAGCAGGATCGTGAACTCTCCGATGAATCCGTTCGTTCCCGGCAGGCCGATCGAGGAGAACGTAATGATCATCAGGAACGTGGCGTACACCGGGACCCGGGCAGCGATGCCGCCGTAGTCCGCGATCTGCCTCGTATGGGTCCGCTCGTAGATGACGCCTACGGCAAGGAACAACGCGCCCGTCGAGACGCCGTGGTTCAGCATCTGAAGGATGCCGCCCTCAAGGCCCTGCAGGTTCAGCGCAAATATTCCGAGGGTGACAAAACCCATGTGGCTTACGCTCGAATAAGCGATCAATTTCTTGAAGTCGGTCTGGGCAAAAGCCATATAGGCGCCGTAAATGATCGCAATGACCGACAGCACCATGATGGCAGGCGTCCAGGCAAGGGCCGCGTCCGGGAAAAAGGGCAGCGAGAACCTGAGAAACCCGTAGGCGCCCATCTTGATGAGGATCCCGGCCAGAATGATGCTGCCCGCGGTCGGCGCCTCCACGTGGGCGTCGGGCAGCCAGGTGTGGACCGGGAACATCGGGACCTTGACCGCAAAAGCTACAAAAAACGCGGCAAACGCCCACATCTGGAAGGTGTGGCTGAATTTATAGTTCATGAGTGCAAGGACGTCGAAGGTATGGCCTGCGGCGAAGTACACCGCGATGATTGCGATCAGCATAAGCACGCTGCCGACCAGGGTGTAAAGAAAGAACTTGATCGCCGCATACAGCCGGTTCGGGCCGCCCCAGATGCCAATCAGAAGGTACATGGGAATGAGCATTGCTTCCCAGAAGATGTAGAAGAGAAAAAGGTCGAGCGATACGAATACTCCAACCATTGCCGCTTCGAGGAACAGCATGGCGATCATGAATTCCCTGACCCTGTCCTGGATGGCAGTCCAGGACACCATGATGGAAATAACCGTAAGGAGCGCGGCCAGAGCGACGAACAGGATGCTGATCCCGTCGACCCCGAGGCGGTAGTTGATGTTCCAGGCGGCGATCCAGGGCATGTTCTCGCCGAACTGCATGTGGGCCGTGGAGCTGTCGAAGTTCAGGAGGAGAGGCACGCACAGGCCTAGCTCGACGATGGAAACAACGAGCGCCACCCAGCGCGCGGCCATTGCGTTCTTGATGAACAGGAGCAGGAACGCTCCGACCACGGGGAGGAAGATGAGAAGGCTCAGCAGCGGGAAATCGAGCTGATTGAGTTTTAATTCGAGCATGGATAAGGCTCCTCGTTAGTTCAGCGTTCAGGGAACAGAGTTCTGAGCTTTGAACTTTTAATTTATCAACATATAAATATAATACAGCCCCACCAGAACCACGAGGCCGAGCCCCATGGTAAAGGCGTACTGCTGTACATACCCGGATTGCATCTTTTTCCCGCTTTGGCTCGCTCCGCCGATAAGTTGGGCGATCCCGTTCACCGCGCCGTCCACGATCTTCACATCCCCTATCGTGTACAGAACCTTTGCGACTTTGTGGACCAGACCGTCGACAAAGATATAATTATAAATCTCGTCAACTTTATACTTGTTCAAAAGCAGGTTATAGATACCCTTAAACTTATCGGCAAATTTGTCCGGCCAGGCCGTAGCATTCTTGTACCAGCCATTCGCCAGCCGCCAACCCGCAGCGGCAACAAGCACCGATAATATCATCAGCAAAATTTCGGGTGTGTGGCTTCCCGATTCCGCAACGGGTTCGGCGTGCGGAAAAATCGGCGCTAAAAATTCCGCGAAGAGATTGCCGCCTTTCACAATGGGCATGCCGATAAATCCAATCGTAATTGCGAAAAAAGCCAGTATCATGAGTGGTATCGTCATGATCTTTGGTGACTCATGGACATGATGTTCGACCTTAGGATCAAGATGCGACTTGCCGTAGAAAGTGAGGTAGATCAAGCGGAATGAATAAAATGCCGTCATGAAAGCACCGAGGATGCCGAGGAACCAAAGAAAAAGACCGACACCCTGTGCGTTATACACATTCCACAGAATTTCATCCTTGCTGAAAAACCCGGCGAATGGCGGGATCCCAGACAATGCCAGCGCTCCGATAAAAAATACCGCCCAGGTAGTCTTTATCTTGGGTTTGAGAGCTCCCATTTTGCGCATGTCCTGTTCTCCCGAGAGGGCATGAATCACGCTGCCCGAGGCGAGGAACAGGAGCCCCTTGAAAAACGCATGCGTCATAAGATGGAAGATGCCTGCGGAGAACGCCCCCACGCCGAGAGCAAGGAACATGTACCCCAGTTGGCTGATGGTGGAGTAGGCTATCACGCGCTTGATGTCGTTCTGGACGAGGCCGATGGTCGCGGCAAAGACCGCCGTCAGGCCGCCGACGATCGCCACGGTGTTCATCGCGGTCTCGGAGAGCGAGAAGATCGGTGCGCAGCGCGCCACCATGAACACGCCCGCAGTCACCATGGTCGCCGCGTGGATCAACGCGCTGACCGGCGTCGGGCCTTCCATGGCGTCGGGCAGCCAGACATAGAGCGGGAGCTGTGCGGACTTGCCGGTCGCGCCCAGGAACAAGAGGAGTGAGATCAGGGTAACTACGCTGATGTCGCCCCCGAAAAGATGATAGGTCACGTCCGTGACCGACGTGCCCATGGTCGCAAAAACCTCGGAAAAGTCAAGGGTGCCGCAGGTGAGGAAAATGAGCAGCACCCCGAGTACGAACCCGAAGTCACCCACACGGTTCACGACGAAGGCTTTAACCCCCGCGTCGGCAGCGGATTTCTTTTCATACCAGAACCCGATCAAGAGGTAGGAGCACAGGCCAACGCCTTCCCATCCCACGAACATGAGCAGGAAGTTATTTGCCATCACCAAAACGAGCATGAAGAAGGTGAAGAGTGACAGGTACGAAAAAAACCGAGGGTATCCCTTGTCGCCGTGCATGTAGCCCACGGAATAGATATGAATGAGCGAACTGAGCGTCGTCACTACAAGGAGCATGACCACAGTGAGCTGGTCGATCTGGAAGCCGACGTTAACGGAGAAGGTGCCGACCGAGATCCAGGAGTAAAAATTCTCGTTCAGCTTGGCGCCGCCGAGCACGTCGAAAAAGGCCATGACGGAAAGGACAAATGCCCCGACCACTCCGGCAATGGAAACGTAGGCTGCCTTTTCCTTCAGGAATTTCCCGAGCAGTCCCGCGATCAGAAAGGCGAGAAACGGCAGAAGCGGTATAAGTGCGTATGTGAGCATGTCGTGCACCTCGGTCTACAATAATAAAAACTTTTCAAAAAAGGATCGAGCCGGGCTTCAGCCCTTCATGATGTTAAACTCATCCACATAGATACTTCCGCGGTTTCGCGAAAGGAGGATAATAATCGCGAGCGCCACCGCCGCCTCGGCAGCAGCCACCGTGATAACGAACATCACGAAGATCTGGCCGGTAAGCGTCTGCGAGTAGTGCGAAAAAGCGACAAGGTTGATGTTTGCCGCGTTCAGCATGAGCTCCATGGACATCAGGATAATGAAGATGTTGCGTCGCGAAAGCACACCAACGATGCCGATCGTGAACAGAGCTGCGCTTAGGATGATATACCAGGACAAGGGAATCATACAACCTCCATTCCGAATATTACGAATCGCTGCCGGGAGTTCCAAATTCTAAACGAGAAACAGCATACCTTAATCGCTCGCCCTCTTCTTCGCCAGCATCACCGCTCCCACCAATCCCACCAGCAAAATGATGGACGCTACCTCGAACGGGACGAGGTACTTCTGATAGAGCAGTTCCCCCAGCTCTTTGACGCCGCTTCCTGCAAGCCGCATGGGCTGCTGTCCCGCCTCCGACGGAAAAGTTCCGCGCACAATCAGAAGGATCACCTCGGCCGCGATCACCACACCAAAGCCCGCCATCCAGGGCCAGAAGCGATTGGCGCGCGCCGCGGTGCTTTCACGGTCCACGTTCAGAAGCATGACCACGAAGAGATACAGGATAAGGATCGCGCCCGCGTACACGATGAGCTGCACTGCCGCGAGGAATTCCGCGTTCAGGAGCACGAAAACGCCGGCGATATGGAAGAACAGCAGCAGCATGAACATCACGCTGTGAATGGGGTTCCTTTGGGTTATCGTAAGGATTGCCGACGCCAGAATAACCACGGCGAAGTAAAAGAATATGACCTGGTTCACCATTACTTTTTTACCGCCTTCCCGCCCATGTAGTTATCGCCCACTTCGACGAGACGGTCCCGGGTATAGAACGCGTCCTTTCTCGAATAACAGGCCAACTCAAACTCGGGCGTCATCAGGATTGCCGATACGGGGCAGGCATCTATGCAGAACCCGCAAAAGACGCACCGGAGCAGATCGAGCTCGTAGGAGTTCACGACTTTCTCGTGCTCGGGACCTTCCGAGGTTACCACGGTAATGGCTTTTGACGGGCAGACCGCCTCGCACAATCCGCACCCGATACAGGCTGCCTTTCCCGTTTCATCGCGCCGCATGGCGTGGAGCCCGCGCGATCCGGGGATCGGTTTACGCTTGAACGTGGGGTACTGCCGTGTAACCGCCGGTGTCAGCATGGTCTTGAGCGTCAGGGCCATGCCCTGGGCTATTTCGATCAGGAATATCGTTTTAAAGAATTTTTTTACTTTATTCATCGCTTAAAACCTCTCTTTACAGCCATCCCATCTGCTTCATGCCAGCTGCGACCAGCAGAGTCCCGAGCGACAGGGGCAGCAAAATCTTCCAGGAAATGGACATGAGCTGGTCATACCGGTATCGCGGGAGGGTAGCCCGGAGCCACATGTAGAAAAAGATAAAGAAATACAATTTTCCGAGCAGCCAGATCGTCGGCGGAATGGCTGCAAGCAGTTTATTGATGAACGCGATCGGAGCAATGTGGCCGAGCGTGTGGGGCAGGATCTGCACTGGCAGCCAGCCGCCCAAAAACATGATGGAGGCAAGGAGCGACACGACGATCATGTTCATGTACTCCGCCATGTAGAACATGCCGAAGCGGATGCCGCTGTACTCGGTGAAGTAGCCGGCCACGAGTTCGCTCTCGGCCTCCGGAAGGTCGAAAGGCACGCGGTTCGTCTCGGCGATGCCGGACATGAGGTAAAGAAAGAACGCCACCGGTCCGACCGGCAGCGCAACGATAAACCACCGGTCCGTCTGGGCATTCACGATATCGGACAGGTTGAGCGACCCCGACATCAGCACCACCGTAATGATGGAAAAAGCCATCGGGATTTCATAGCTGATCATCTGGGCAGCGGAGCGGAAACCGCCCATGAGGGAGTACTTGTTGTTCGAGGCCCAGCCCGCCATGATCACGCCGTAGGTCCCCACGCTCGAGAACGCGAGAACGTACAGGATGCCGACATTGAGGTTCGATACCCAGAGGGGAACTTTTTTCGGCAAAAGGCCGAAGAAGTCCGTGGGCGGGCCGTAGGGAATGATGACCATGGAGCCGAAGGCCATCACGAGCAGGATAAAAGGCGCAAGACTGAACACCCATTTATCGGCCTTTGCCGGGATGATGTCTTCTTTCATCAGGAATTTGACTGAATCCGCGATGGGCTGAAGAAGCCCGTGCCACCCGGTCCGCATCGGCCCCAGCCGTCCCTGCATGTGGGCCAGCACCTTGCGCTCCATGAGCTGCAAGTACACGGCGTTGGCCAGGATGAAGGCCAGCAGTACGGCAACGGGTATGCCGAGCGTATAGACATAATGAAGTAGTTGGTTCATGTCAAGCATGTTCTGCTCCTACACTTCGATCTTGTAATGTCTGATGGTTCCGATTTCATGAGAACGCGTAATCGTCATCCCTGACGAGAAAAGCAGCCGTTCGGCGGTAATCACTTCCTGTTTCATGATCGAATCGGACGTGAGCGAAAGATCGTCAGCCATACCCGCAAGCGGAGACTTTTCCCGCGCCCAACAGGCGCCAAAGGCGAGGTCTTTGTACGCGGGAACAACGGACCGGATCTCCGCCAGAATGTCCCTCGTTGACCCGTACTTCATGGACCCGCCCATTTTTTTCGCAATGTCCTGAATGATCTCCCAGTCGGGACGCGATTCCCCGATGGGCTCCTCGGCCTTGTTCACCTGCTGGAGCCTGCGTTCGAGGTTCGTGAAGGTCCCGCTCTTTTCCGTGGAACTGGCGGCCGGGAGCACAACGTGCGCGAGCTTTGCCGTCTCGGTCAAGAAAATGTCCTGCACCACGAGGAATTCGAGTTTTTGGAGTATCCCTTTCAGGCCGGGATCGCTCCCCGCAGGATCGTCTCCCATGATGTAGAGAGCTGCGAGCTTGCCCTGCGTGATCGCTTTGATCATTTCCACGGCGTTCATTCCCGTTGTTTCGGGCAGGACTGCATTCCACAGGCCTGCAAAATCGGCCGTTGACGTTTCATCGATCTTCCGGTAACCGGGATAGTAGGAAGGCATCACTCCCATGTCCAGGGAGCCCTGGAAGTTGCTTCTTCGGACGAGCGGATAGTACGTGACCTCCGGAAGTTTTCCCGCCAGATCCCTGATCAGGGTAAACTCATTGTCCGAAAGCTGTGCAGGAACGATGATCGCCACGTTTTTGGCCGCCTTGAGCATTGCCGCCGCACGTTTTGACTCTTCGCTTCCCGCTCCCGAGGAAAGAGCTTTGACCAGGTTTTCGAGGGCATTCACCGTGCTTGTCGGCAGCACCACGGTTGCGATCTTGTTGAACTTGTTGAACTCGTCGTTCACAAGAATCAGTTTCCGGTCTTTCTTGTTGACGGCGCGGACGATCTCGATGCCCGTGAGCGGGTTGATCTCGCCCACGTTCTTGTCGAGGACGAGGATGACCTCGTGAGAGGCCATCTTATTCAGCTCTCCGGAAAAAAAGGTTGTGTTCAGGCCCTTGGGCGTCTTGAGCCGCGCGAGCGTGTCGATATTGTTGGTCTCGACGACGGTGCGCAGAAACTTCTGGAACACATAGCTGTCTTCGTTCGTTGTCCGGACTGATCCGAGCCCGCCGATCTTCTCGGCCCCGTGCCTGCTCTTGATCACCTTGAGGTTCGTCGCAATGATTGACAGCGCCTCGTCCCAGGTGCAATCCACCAATTCGCCGTTCACACGCATCTTGGGGGTCGTGAGCCGCTCCGCATGGTGGACGGCGTCCCAGCCGAACCGTCCCTTGGTGCAGAGGTAATTGCTGCGCGCAGGGCCGACGCGCATGATCCTGCCCTCGCGCGTTTCGTACGATACGCCGCAGCCGCAGCCGCAGTAATTGCAGACCGACGCGGTCCCTTCGAGGTTCCACGACCGGGCTTTGTATTTGAATTGACGCGTGGTAAGGGCGCCGACGGGGCAGATCTCGACGCATTCGCCGCAGAACTCGCAGTCCAAGGGCCGGTCGAAATCGGTGCTGATCCTGGCCCGTGTTCCGCGTCTCGTAAAGGCCCACTCGCCCACGGCATTCTGCTCATCGCAGATCCTTACGCACTTGCCGCAGAGGATGCAGCGGCTGATATTCCGCTCGATGATCGCGCTCTCATAGTCCGGAGGAAGGTATCCTTTTTCGGGATCGAACCTGCTCGGGCCGAGCCCATACTCATGCACAAGGTCCTGGAGGGAGCACTCTCCGGCTTTGTCGCATACCGGACAGTCGAGGGGATGCTTGATCAACAGGAGTTCAAGCACCATCCGCCGCGCCTCAATGAGCCCGGGCGACGTGGTCTTCACCACCATGTTGTCCGTGGCCGGCGTTGTGCAGGAAGGTGTGAACTTGCGCGGGGTCCCTTCCACCTCGACCAGACAGATCCTGCATGCGCCGAAAGGATGGAGCTTGTTGTCGTGGCACAAGGTCGGGACGCGGGACCCTGCTGCTGTGCAGGCTTCCAGAATGGTCGAGCCCATCGGGACTTCGATCTTTTTACCGTCTACTGTTACCGTCATATTAGGCATAGTTATTTACCTTAACCTGGTTACCACAAAGTCATGAAGACGTTCTTCAAAACACTCGTGGTGAAATTATTTTAATCAATGGACCAGAACCGGCATGCCTTGATACAGGATTTGCATTTCGTGCACTTCTCGGGATCGATATAGGCAACCTGGCCTTTTTCCCATTTAAGCGCCCCCGTCGGGCAGGCCCTGAAACACTGGCCGCATTTCTTGCATTTGTCCTTGTCCACCACAAATTTGACAAGGGGCGTGCAGACCCGCGCCGGACACCGATGCTCCTTAATATGCGCCTCGTACTCGTCCCGGAAATACTTGATCGTCGTAAGCACCGGGTTGGGCGACGTCTGGCCCAGGCCGCACAGCGACGTGTCCTTGATCTGTTGTGAAAGATTGAGCAGAAGCTCGATATC
>VFSW01002502.1_pt1 | contig 27780 bp, 22 predicted proteins | sample 5358111 | NCBI WGS metagenome assembly VFSW01 (sample SAMN11554181, study PRJNA540505) | mine drainage metagenome | isolation source: sediment from site ElyBrook_90M | place: USA: Ely Copper Mine, Vershire, VT | collected 2017 | reverse complement strand
AGGGTGGGCGCCGGGGTCCACCAGGCCGTGGGATCGGACTCGGCCGTGGGGTTGGGCTCGGCCGTTGGCGCCTCGGTCGGCGCTTCCGTCGGCCCGACGGTCGGCTCGAGGGTGGGCGCGGCGGTCGGGTTGGACGGCGCGGGAACCGGATCGGCGGCCCGGTTCTGCGCCACCGGCGATGGCTGGACCAGCCAGTCGGCCGCGTTGTCGTTGGTATCGCGGAGATTTCCGCCGGAGCCACCCGGGAGTCTCTCGATGCTCGACTTCGCCGGCGGAGCCGGGGCCGGGGCACCTTCCACGAACGAGTTCGCCGCGGTCCCCCACCCGACCGAGTCGATCACGTCGCCGCCGCTTCCCCGCAGAGCGACCGCGCCCCCGTCTGCGGCCAGGCCGCCGCTGTAAGTCGCGTCCGCGATCGCGGCGTAGATTCCCGCGGAGTTGGCCACGAGGAAATGGCGGTTCGGCTCCAGCGGCAGCGGCGAAGTAAACGCGGCCTTGCGAGTTACGGTCGCACCGGTGGCAGTGACGTAGACGAGCTCGAGGCCACCGAGGTCCGCGACCGCGTCGCCGGCGTTGGCGATCTCGACGTACTCGTCCGAGGCGGACGCTCCGCCGGTGACCACCTCCGCGATGACGAGCCCCGGCGACGGCGGCCACGTGACCGAGGCCGCGGGACTCGCGGCGGCGACCAGGACCAGGAGGGCGAAGAGCGCGGCGAACGTCCCGCGCGGAGCAAGCATGGGACACCTCGATCAGATGGCTGCCCGGCGGGTTGGAAGGCGGTTATACGCGTCCGCGATTGACGGCCACTTACCACGAGTCCGGCCCGCACTTGCTTCGCGGTTGTGCGGCGCTCACCCGGGGCTCACCCGGCGGTCTCCGGGCAGTCATCCGGCAATCACCCGAGGTTCGACCCGCGCTCATCGACCGCTCATCCGGCGCTTATCTCGCGCTTATCTCGCGCTTATCTCGCCCATGCTCGCCGGGTGGGGGCTGTGACCACCGGCGCCATGGACTACCATTCCGACCGCGGTAGATCGCCAGCTTTTCATTTCCCGATCGAGGAGACGACGTGGCTCGGGCCAAGAGAACAGATAGATCTGAGGCGCGACGCAAGTACCGCGCCTATCTCCAGGCCCAGACCGAAGCGGAGGCGGCCGAGGCTGGTGACGTCGAAGAAGCGGCGCCGGCTCCAACCCCGGGACGATGGCGCTTCCCCGGCGCGCCGAGCGCCACGTCCTCGGCATCCGCGGTGGCTGCCGCCCCGCGAACCGCGCGACCTGGTGTGGTGAGCGGCGGTACACCCGGACGGCCCCAGCCGATGGGCTTCTTCCGAGCGATGCGGGTCGCGTATCGCCAGATCAACTACCGCGACGACCTGCGGTACCTTCCGACTCTGGTGACGAGGACCCACGCGGTCTATCCGGCGGTCCTGCTGTGCGTAGCCGGGCTGGTGATCGCGCTGGTGGACAACGACCCGAACGACTTCTGGTTCGGCATGGCGGGTCTGGTCCTGCCGCCTTATCCGCTGATCCCGGTGATGGTCGCGGGCGTGCTGGCGCCGAGGGCCGCCTGGCTGGCCGGGGGGATTGCCGGCCTGGTGTCGGGGCTGACGCTGTGGGTGATCATGGCCGTGGCCGCGAGCCGCTTCCCGATCCTGCGCGACCAGGTCGGCGCGCAGCTCGTCGGCGTCGCCCTCGAGTGGATGCTCGTGGCGATCTGCTTCGGAGCGCTCGTGGGCGCCCTTTCGGCCTGGTACCGACGGTTCATCTCGCTCGTGATGGTGCCGCGCCCCACGGGCGGGCAGTCCCGGTCGCGGGCCCGGCGGCAGCCGGATCGACGCAGCCAGACTGCGCGCCGCTGAGGCGTCGGCGCCGCTGAAGAGGCCGGGCCGCCGAAGCGTCGGCGCCGCCATCGAGCCCGGGGCCACGGGGCCTCAGCCGCCGCGGCGCATGCCCGAATAACCGAGCGCCCTGACCCCCTCGGGCCGCCTCGGGCCGCCGACCTGTTCCGCCACTTCGGGGAGTGACTTCACCTCGCGCGCCACCACGTTCACGACGTTGGCATCGCGCTGGAGCATCCCCTCCACATAGAGCAGGGCGTGGCGCCGGACGACGCCGCGGAGCCGAGCCCACGTATCCGGCCACAGCGTGACGTTGACCATGCCCGTCTCGTCCTCGAGCGCGAGAAAGACCGTTCCACGCGCCGTCATCGGATGCTGGCGGGTGACGACGAGGCCGGCGAGCCTGACCGGGCCTGGGCTTCGATCGGCGAGCGAGGCGTTAGTCGCCGCGCCGAGCCGGTCCAGCGCGGGGCGGAAGAGCGAGACGACCTGGCGGGTCGCGTCGAGATTGAGAATCGCGTAAGAGTCGCCGAGCCGCTCGCGCTCGGTGAGGGCCGGCAGCTCGGGCGCCTCGGTGGGCGGCAGACGGAGATCCAGGGGACGTCCGGCAGCCGATCGAGAGCTCTTCTGAACCGGCGGGCGACTCGAAGCCCGGTCTCCGGAAGCTCGGGCACTCGTTTGGGCGGACGGAGACCGGCTTGCGACTTCTCTGCCGTCGGGCGTTCGAACGCCCGGTTGCGCGGCGGTTCGTCCGGCAGGCAGCCGCCCCGCGGGCGTTTTCGCTGCCGTCGTTCGCTCGCCGGTCGTCCGTCCCTTCGCCGCCGAGACGACCTCCCGGAGCTGCCAGAGGAGCTCTCGGCGCGGCCGCCCCAGCGAGTCCAGCGCGCCTGCTCTGATCAGCCGCTCGACGACCTCTTCGGAAAGCTCGGTCCGGGCGACGACGTCCGCGAGCGTCCTGTACGGGCCCCGGGCGAGCTCGGCGTCCAGCCGTTCGGCCTGCTCCGCGCCGATCCCTTTGACGAGATGAAGCCCGAGGCGGATGCCGTAGCCGGTGGCCTGTTCCGGCGTCCAGCGGTCGCGCGACGCCTTCGACGGGACGATGCAGCCCGAGGAGTGGATCGCGCGCTGGCGGTCCGGGCCGACCCACTCGGTCCCCGTCTTGTACGTGGACGAGTTGATGTCCACGGGCAGGACCGGCACTCCGTGGCGCTTGGCGTCGTTGATGAGGACTTCGACCGGGTAGAAGCCCATCGGCTGGGCGTTGATCAGGCCCACGGTGAACTGGGCCGGGTAGAAGAGCTTGAGGAAGGCGGACTCGTAGGCGGTCCGGGCGAAGGCCGCGGCGTGGCTCTTGGCGAAGCCGAAGCTCGCGAAAGCGGCGACCTGGCGGAAGAGCTCCTCGGCCTGGTCCGGAGTCAGGCCGTTGGTGGCGCGGCAGCCGTCGACGAAGCGGGCGTGGAGCTTCTCCATCTCTTTCGACGAGCGCCAGGTGCCCATGGCTCGCCGGAACCCGTCCGATTCCCCGGCCGAGAAGCCGGCGACGGTGATCGCGATCTGCATGACCTGCTCCTGGTAGAGGATCACGCCGAGGGTTTCGCGCAGGACCGGCGCCAGGCTGGGGTGCAGGAACGTGGTGGGCTCGAGGCCCTGGCGGCGGCGCAGGTACGGGTGGACGGCGTTGCCCTGGATCGGGCCGGGGCGGATGATCGCGACCTCCACGACTAGATCGTCCAGGTTCGCGGGGCGCGACTTCGGCAGCGTCTGCATCTGGGCGCGGGACTCCACCTGGAAGACGCCGACGGTATCCGCGGCCTGGAGCATCTCGAAGACCTCGGGGACGTCCTCGGGGAGGCGGTCCAGGTCCACACAGGCGGCCAGGTCTGCCTCGATGAGCTGGAGGGTTTCGTCGATCGCGGCGAGCATCCCGAGGCCGAGCAGGTCCAGCTTGATGAGCTTGATCGTCTCCACGTCGCGCTTGTCGAACTGGACGACGACGCGGTTCGGCATCGTGGCGCGTTCCAGCGGCGCGATGTCGATGAGCGGCGCGGCGGTCACGAGCATGCCGCCGGTGTGAATGGAGAGGTGGCGGGGAAAGCCGTCGATGCGGGCACAGAACGCGAGCCAGCGTTCCCAGTGCGGCATGCTGGACGTTGAGCCGCGGCGAGCGTCCGGAGGAACTTGGGCCTGCGGCTCGACGCGGGCCACGCTCGAGTGAGGCTCGGGGCGCTGGAGTCCGGAAACGCCCCTTGTTGCCACTTCGGCCGCCTGCCGTTCACTCTCCACCGCGGGCCCGGTGGCGCGCTGGGGCGCGGGCCCGGTGGCGCGCTGGGGCGCGGGCCCAGTGGTGCGCTCGGGCGCGGGCCCGGCGGCGGGCTCGGGCGCGGGCCCGGTGGCGCGCTCGGGCGCGGGTCCAGTGGCGCGCTGGGGCGCGGGTCCGGTGGTGCTTCGGTGGCCGCCGGCCAGCTTTGCGGCACGTTCTTCGGCGAGCCAGGCGATGCTCGCGGCCGAGTCACCGGGCCCTCCCTCGTCATCCGACCCGATCGGCCACCTCCTGGCCTGGCGCCGTAGCTGCTCCAGCGCCGAGCCTCCGCCCATGTCGGCGATGTCGATCGTCTGCCCGGGCGCGCCTGCGGCCACGGCCCTCGTGGAGCCTCCGATCCGGGCCGCCGCGGCCATTCCGGCCCCGGTTTTTCCGGGATACCGACGGGGGCGGTAGTAGGTAGTGGGCTCCGGCTCGGAGGCGGCCCGCGTGGCCCCTTTGCCCACGAAAACCGGAGGAATCGGCCTCTCAGGCTCCGGATTCGACCCAACGGAGCCTTCGGGAAGGGCCCGAGGGCGCTCCCTGCCGGCCTTTTCGTCGGTAGAACCGCCGGGGCCGGTATACCGGAGAAAGCGGCCGATCGCGGGAAACCCACCGGCTCCTGCGGGCGAGGAGTACGTAGAGGCGGCCGGCTCGGCGAAGGCCGCGGAACGAGCTCCTGCAGGCCCGGGCTCGGCCGCAGGCGCGGGCTCGGCCGCGGGCTCGGGCTCGGGCGCGGGCTCGGGCGCGGGCTCGGGCGCGGGCTCGGGCGCGGGCCCGGCCGCGGGCCCGGGCTCGATTCGGCCACCGACCCCGTCCGCGCGGGGCCCGATGCGGCCGCCGCGGGGATGGTTGAGCTGGCCCATCCGGTCGATCAGGCCGCGCTCGGTCATTCGGTCGGTCAGCGCGCGTTCCGCCGCCCCGGGCTCGACCGCCCCCATCTCGACTCCCGGCCGGGCAGCTGGTTGGGCCGCCGCCGATCGGGCCGCCGGTTCCGGGGTCGGCTCGAGAGTCAGTCGCTCGGCCGCCGCCTCCCGTTCGACCGTCTCGGCGAAGAACTGGCCGAACCCGCCGTCCGCCTCGAGGTCCCGCCGGACCATGACCGAGTCGTAGGTCTCGAGCGCCTTCGCGACACGATCCACCAGCGGCCGCGGGAAACCCAGCGCGTACCCGACTTCCCGAACCGCCGAGCGGGCCCGATAAGTGACCAGGTTACAGACCATGCCCGTGTGCTCGACGCCGTAACGGGCGTAGACGTACTGGATCACCTCCTCACGGCGCTCGGACGAGAAGTCGATGTCGACGTCCGGGTAGCTCGTCCGGCCCTCGTTGATGAACCGTTCGAAGAGGAGGTTGTGCCGGATCGGGTCGACCCGAGTGATGCCCAGGACGTAGGCGACGATCGAATCGGCCGCGCTGCCCCGACCTTGCGCCGGAATTCCGCGGGACCTGGCGAACCGCATGATGTCCCAGCAGATCAGGAAGAACTCGGCCAGGCCGGTCCGCTCGATGACGTCCAGCTCGTGGGCCAGCTGCTTGACCACCGGCGCCGACATGGGGTGATACCTGCGGCGGGCGCCGTCGTGGCAGAGCTCCTCCAGGTACGAAAACGGCGTGTGGCCCTTTGGGATTGGGAATCCGGGAAAGCGATAGCGCTCGAAACCAAGGTCAACCGAGCAGCTGGCGGCAATCTCGGCAGCGTTACCGATTCCTTCGACCCAGGCAGCCGACGTTCGGGCGTAGGCGTTCTGAGTATCCGAGCCCGTCCCGGCCAATCGCAGAAGCGTGTCGGCCGTCTCCGCCGCGGGCCCCCGCCCGCCCGCAAGTGAGTGGCCATGTGCCCCGCCGCCCGCCAGAGAGTGGCCGCCACTTCCCCCCGGCGATACCCCCGGCGGAAGCGCCATCAGATCCTCGGCCGACTTCAGGTACGACTCGCCGTCGGGCCGCCGCAGGTCGCGCAGCTCGTCGAGTGTTCGGCCGTGGCGGATCGCCGTCAGGACGTCGTGCAGCTCCCGACCCTCGGGATATGCGTAGTGGACGTCGTTCGTGGTCACGACCGGCAGGCTCAGTTCCGCTGCCAGGGCCGCCGTCTCGGCAACGAGCCAATCGTCGTCGGGCAGAAGGTGGTGCTGCAGCTCGAGGAAGAACGACGAAGTGGCCGCGGAATCCCGGCGGGTGCGGCGCGCGGCGAACATCAGCGCGTAGCGCTCGGCGACGGCACGGGCTCCCTCGCGATCGCCGATAAGCAGCCGGCGGGCGATCTCTCCGTTTCGACAGCCCGACAGCGCGATCACGCCCTCGGTGTTCTCGGCCAGGAGTGCCTGGGTGAAGCGGGGCATCGATTTGGTCCCGGCCAGGTTCGCCCGGCTCACGAGCCGGCAGAGGCTCCGATACCCGGCCGCATTCCTCGCCAGAAGAACGAGATGCGGGCCGCGCTGCACCTCTCCGACTCCTCGCAGATCCTCCTTCACGGCCTCGCGATGGCCGGGGAGCCGGGTGCGGGCCGGGCGGGGACGAGCCGGAATGCCCTCTGCGGGAACCGGGCCGTCCGGGCCGCCCAGGCCGCCCAGGCCGCCCGCCAGAGAGTGGCCACCACTCCCGCCCGGGCCACCGCTCCGCCGTGGCCGCCGCGGCGGCACCACAACCCCCGCCGGATCGAGCGCCGCCGCATCGGCAAGCTCGATCTCGACCCCGATGATCGGCCGGAGACCCACCTCCGCGGCCGCCGTCGCGAACCTCACCACGCCGTACAACCCGTTGTGGTCCGTGACCGCGATCCCGGAGAGGCCCAGCTCTACGGCACGGGCAACCAGCTCGTCCGGCGGAGACGCCCCGTCCAGGAACGAGAAGTGCGTGTGGCAGTGAAGCTCGGCGTAGTCGGCCACTCGATCGGGCTCCGGCGAAAGAGTCAATTATAGAACATGTGTTCTACTACTCGACGCGGCGGCGGGCCTTGCTGCAGTGGTTGCCCTGGCGGCCTGGCGCGAAATCCAGTCCGCGCGGCCGGGCGCGCCGCATCCTCCGGCGCTCGACCGCGGCTAGTCGTAGAGCCGCTCGAGGTGCCAGGTACCGTCGATGCCGTCGCGATAGACGAGCGCCAGCCAGTGGTCGCCGGCGACCTTGAAGTAGTCGCGGACGATCGGCTGGCTCCACCAGCCTTCTTCGACGCGCCAGCGGTTGCAGACCTCTACTTGCTCGCGCCGGCCGTTCCATCGGAAGGCGACGAGCGCGCCGGCGCGGTCGATCTCGACGTCGATCGGTGGGTGCTCGCGCATCAGCCTGGTCATCGAGCTCGCCTCCGAGTGCCGGTCGAGCCGTTCGGGGGTGAGGCGACCGGCAGACCCGAAGTCGGGCCCGAAGTCTCCGTTTGGGAACGCCAGTGCCAGCGGTTCTCGGGCAGAGGTGCTTCCATGTCGTCGAGCTCCACCCAACCGACGTGATCCTCGCCGAACCGCAGCCCCAGCCTGGCAAGCTGCCAGCCGAGGCGCCCCGTTCGACCGGCCTGAGGCGTGAAGAGGGTGAGCTGCCGGCCGGTGGCCGGGGCGACGTCGAGAAGCTCCATTCCCAGCCGTGCCACCGGCGCCGGCAACGTGGAGGCCTCCAGACGGGCCACGAGCAGCCGCTCCATGGCCAGGCCCTCGGAAGTGGGCTCCGGCAGGTGCTGGTCGAAGAGGAGTGTGGGCGGCACGTCGCCCGAGACGAACGTCCGATCCAGCTCCAGAGTCAGCCGGACCCGGGACGTGGCCGCGCCGCGCGCCTCCAGCTGATCGCCGAACACCGCGGCGACGCGATGCAGGACGAATCGGATTCCCTCCACGTCCGATACGGGCGGGTCTATCGGGAGTGACATCGCCAGCCGCTCAGGGGCGCGCCGGGGTTTGAACGGGTCCGTCTCCTCGCCCCGTGCCCGGGCGTGGATCCGCTCCCCTTCCGGTCCGAACCGGGCCACGACCGCGGAGCGCGGCAGCTCCGCCACCGAGCCGATCGTCCGCAGCCCGAACCGCTCCAGGCGGCCTCGGACGTCCGGCGAGCGGCTCAGCAACGACGAAGGCAGCGGCGCGAGGAACTCGACATCGGCGCGCGGCTCAACGCGTTCCAATCGGGGCCGACTTTCCGGCCGCTCCGATTTCCCGCGTCCCGCGACCGTAGCCGCGACTGCCGCCACGAACCTGGTCCCTCCGATGCCGGCCTGTGGCGTGCCGGGCAAGACCCCGGCGAGCAACCGCGCGGCGCGTTCCACGATCTGCGTCTCCGAGCCCCACAGCCTCTCCAGGCCGTCGAGCTGGATCTCGATTCGCCCGAACCCGGGCGAATCCGCCTCCGTCTCCGCGACCAGCCCCGGGCTCAGGCCGCCCAGGATTTCCAGCCCCGTGCGCAGCGCCGCCTCGTCAGCTCCTCGATCCGGCGCGAGGAAGATCGCCTCGGGCGCCATCCGATGCGCCGCCCCGAGGGGCATCCCTATCCGCACCCCGAGCTCCAGCGCCGACAGGCTGGCGTCCAGGACGGCGCCCGGCATCCACGGCTTCCCGCCGAGCACGATCGGCTCCGACGGGAACGGGTCGGAGGATCGGTCGCGAGCGAGCCTGATCAGGAGGTGGGGCCAGTGGAGATGAAGAAGTCGCATCGGAAAACAGTGGGAGTGACAGATGGAGAGGCGGCGCGGGCCGTGTCGCGTCTTTCGCGGCCGGCCCTCGGGAGCCAGGCGGCGCGCCGCTCGCTCTCGACGCCAGTTCGGTCGGCCGGCTTACCGGACTCGATCCCGTCTCGTGGAGTAGCTCGTCGCGCGCGAGGCAGGCGTCTCGAGGTCCGCCGTCCGCGTAGAGGATCCGCAGATCCACCGACCGGCCGGGGGGCGCGTTTCGATTCCGAGTAACCCGGGCCCGAGTGAACTGGCCGACGACGTCCCGGCCGAGCTTTATCCAGGCTCGCCGGCTCAGCTCGAGCTGGAGACCCGCCGCCTCCTCGACCGCGGAGGCAATCGATCCCGGCAGACCCGGTGGCTCCAGGACGATCAGCTGGACTTCCGCCCGCCTGGCGATGGCCGCGAGCCGGTGTATTCGATCGCCCAGCTGGGCCAGCGTCACCTCCGGTCCCTTTGGCGGCCGAGCGGGGAGATCCAGCAGCAGCAAGTCCACCGCCCGGTCCTGGAGAAGCATGGCGGCCATCGCCAGGGCTTCAGCCAGCGAGTCCGGCGTCAGGACCACGAGCCACTCCAGCCGGATTCCCCTGGAGACGGCCTCCACCGGATCCAGGCTCCTGGCCAGATCCAGGTACGCGGCAATCCCGCCGGCCGCCTGGGCCTGTGCGACCGCCTGGAGAGCCAGAGTGGTCTTGCCGCTGGTTCCGTCTCCCTGGAGGGCTACGGTTGCGGCTCGGGGCAACCCGCCCAGGCCCAGGATGGAATCCAGAGCCCGAAAGCCCGTGGAAGTGGCTCGCTCGTCCGGTGCGCCGGAGGGCCGAAAGCCCGGATTCTCCGCCTCCTCGTCGACCCGCGGAGCGACCGCCAGAGCCCCCTGGACTTCGCCCCGGATCTCGCCGCCGCGGATCTCGCCGCCCCAGCGCGGAGCCGCCCCTCCAAGGCGTCCACGGAGGGTATCGAGAGCGGCCTGAACCTCGGGTGAAGCGGTCGTCATGGTCCGTCAATACTAGAACAGGCGTTCTAATAGTCAAGACCGGCCGATCGTCTCGGGCCGCTCAGCGGAAGGCCTCGCCTGCCGGCTTCCTACCGGCCGGGTGTCACCCCGCGCCCGCCCCTCATCGCCCGAACCGGCCGACTCGTCCTCAATTCCAGCCCCAGCAAAGGCTGGCGAGAAACGCCGGCCCGAGCCGGTCGACCAGGCACCTCTTGTGCGTGAGGCGAGCGCAGCGAGCCGCCAAATCCGCCCGCCCCACCCAAAACCCCGCGACGTTCCACCGGAGCTGGAACTGAGTGAAGAACCCGCCGACCCGCCGGCCACTACGACAACCTGACACGTTCTGGCAGCTTAGCCGCCCATTCTTGCCCTCGACGATGGCGCGAGAGGCGGTACCTTGCAGACCCTGAACCCACCACCCGGCGCGCACCGCGACCTGGCCGAACCGCCAGCGAAAGTCCGCCTCGGGGATGATCCAGCCGGCCGGGGCTTTGCAGTAAACTCCGTCCCCGCCAACCGCCACCTCAGGAGCGGAAGCCACTCGATGCCGCCGCTGATCGAAGCCCACGGGCTGACCAAGAAGTTCCGACAGGCAGTCAAGGAACCTGGTCTCGCCGGGGCGCTCAAGCATTTCTTCGTCCGTCAATATCGAGACAAGCTCGCCGTGGACCACATCGATCTCGCGATCGAGCCCGGCGAGTCCGTCGCATATCTCGGGCCCAACGGCGCGGGCAAATCCACCACGATCAAGATGCTCACCGGCATCCTCGTGCCGAGCTCCGGGAGCCTGATCGTCAACGGCCTCGTGCCGTACGAGAAGCGCCAGCGCAACGCCCGCAACATCGGCGTGGTGTTCGGCCAGCGGACCCAGCTCTGGTGGGACATCCCCGTCGTGGAGTCGTTCAACCTGGCTCGCGACATGTACGAGATCCCGGCGGACCGCTACAAGAAGAACCTGGGCGAGTTCACCGAGATGCTCGGCCTGGCCGAGTTCATGAACGTCCCCGCGGCCAAGATTTCGCTGGGCCAGCGGATGCGGGCGGACCTGTGCATGGCCCTGCTCCACGACCCCAGGATCCTGTATCTCGACGAACCCACGATCGGCCTGGACATCGCGGTCAAGGACAGCATCCGCAAGTTCGTCCGGGCAAGGGTCGAGGAATACGGGACCACCGTGATGCTCACGACCCACGACCTCGGCGACATCGAGGACATCTGCCGTCGCATCGTGATCATCGACAACGGCAAGATCATCCACGACGGCGACCTCGCGACGCTCAAGGACACGTACGCCCGCGATCGAGTCATCCACTTCCAGCTCGCCCGCCCCGCCGAATCGATGGCCGCGATCTGCCAGAAGCTGCCGGCCTGCGAGGTCGCGTCCGACGGGCTGCGCCTGTCCGTCCGGTTCGACCGGTTCGAGCATGCCGCCGGCGAGATCGCCGGGGCGGTAATGCCGCTCGTCGAGGTCATCGACTTCCGGATCGACGAGCCCGAGGTCGAGGACCTGATCAGGCGGGTGTACCTCGGCCAGCTGAGCCTCGCCCCCGGCGACGAGCCCGAGCTGCGGTCGGCCAAACCGGCAGTCGTCGCGGAGGCCTGACGTGTCGGGCTTGCGCAAGTACGTCTCGTTCGCCCGGACGAGCCTCGAGATCACGTTCGTCTACAGAGCCGGCTTCGTCCTGAACATGATCGGCACGATCTTCTACGTCGTGGCGATGTTCTACCTGTGGCAGACCGTCTTCCTGGGCAATCCCGGGTCGCTCGGCGGCTTCACGTGGCCCGAGATGAAGGCCTACATCCTCGTCAGCTTCCTGCTGAGCTCTCTGCTGACCTGGTACGACGAGTGGGTCATGAGCCAGGACATCCGCGAGGGTTACGTGGCAGTGGACCTGGCCCGGCCCTTCGACTTCCAGGCCAGCCGCTTCGCCCGGGCAATGGGCCCGATCATCTTCGAGGCCACCTCGGCCGTAGGTGTCGCCGCCGTCGTGGCCCTCGTGTTCGGCGGTGCGGCGCTGCCCGCCGATCCCGGGCGCGCGGCCCTCTTCGTCGTCTCGTGCGCTCTGGCGACGATCATCAAGTTCGGGCTCGTCTACTGCGTGTCGATGACTGCTTTCTGGACGACGAGCATCGAAGGCATCATGGTCGGCCGCAGCGCCATCCAGAACATCTTCTCAGGCGCGCTGATCCCGCTCGTCTTCTTTCCGGATTGGCTGCAATCGGTCGCGGCCGTGCTGCCCTTCCAGGCCATGATCTCGACGCCCGCCCTCGTCTACCTTGGCAAGCTCGACGCGCAATCCACCGCCGTGGCGATAGGCGTCCAGGTCGTCTGGGCAGTCGGGCTCCTGTTCCTCGGCCGGCTGGCCTTCCGCCAGGCGGTCAAGGTGGTGACGATCCATGGCGGTTGAGATGCACCCGAATCGTTCGATCGTGGACGCGCTTGGGGCGGACCTGCGCGCTCGAGCGCACGGCGCTCGCCGTGGCGTCTACCTCTACTTCCGCTGCCTGGGCCAGCAGATGAAGGCGATCATGGCCTACGAGACCGACTTCATCGTCCTCCTGCTCTCGGCCGTCCTGGTCCAGCTGGCGGGCTTCGCGGTCATCTGGGCCATCTTCCAGCGAATTCCGAGCGTCAACGGCTGGACCTTCTGGCAGGTCGTGATGATGTACGCCCTGATCTTCGTGACCGAGGGCGTGGGCTCGCTCTTCTTCGAGGGGACGTGGCGTCTATCGAGCCTGGTCTACACCGGCCAGTTCGACCAGATGCTGCTGCGCCCCGTCTCACCGATCGTCCAGGTCCTCGCCGGCGCGGTGGGCTTCAACGGCCTGGGAAACCTCGTGACCGGCTTCGTCCTGATCGGCATCGCGGTGACCAACGTGCCGGTGGAGTGGACGCCGGGGCGGCTGCTCATGCTCGCCATCCTGATCGTGAGCGCGTCCGTCATCCGCGTGGCGATCAACCTGGCCTCGGCCGCGAGCACGTTCTGGATCCGCTCTCCGTGGAGCATGGTGCCGATGTTCGTCCACCGTCTCGGCGATTTCGCCAAGTACCCGATCACGATCTACTCGTACGCGGTCCAGGCGCTGATCGTGGTCGCGGTGCCGTTCGCGTTCGTCAGCTTCTTCCCAACGGCGTGGGTCTTCGGCGTGGACGCGTGGAGCCTGCCGGGGCTGCTCACTCCCCTCGTGGCGATCTACGCGGTGTTGATGTCGGTCTGGCTGTTCCGGGTTGGCCTGCGCCGCTACGAGTCGAGCGGCCACTGAGGTCGGCGGGGGGGCAGGGCGGCGCGAACCCGGCCGCAACGTCGGCCGGCCGGGGATGGCCCGACTCTGAATCCCCGGCGTCCTGTGCTAGACTGCCCCTCGCTCGCGTGGGGATGTAGCTCAGCTGGGAGAGCACCGCGTTCGCATCGCGGGGGTCAGGGGTTCGAGTCCCCTCATCTCCACCAACTCCTCCGAGCATCCAGCCGAGAACGACGACGACGATGCCGCCGGCGATGCTGCCGGCGACGTCCAAGCAGGTCACGCGATGGCCCACTTGGCTTGGAGGAGGAGCCACCGGACCGCAAGCGGCTTTTCCTCGGTCTCCCGGACGGACTCACAGCTCAGCCACCCGCGGCGCCGCCGCTTCCGTCCTGGATTGCGGCAACCACACGTCGATCTTGAGCCGTCCATCGGTCACATGTGAGATCGCAACACCAGCCTCGCCGATCGCCCTCTGGAGTTCGACGTGCATTTCATGTGGGAGGGTATAGAGCCCTACCGGCGCCTCACTCGTGACTTGGAGCCTCACGTGGGCAATTGCCCAAAAGCCACGGAGCACCGGGCGGAAGACCCTCAATGTCACCTGGATCGGACCTGTGGGAGTGGTCGAGCGCGCCACGGACAGGACCGTGCGGACCAGCGCAGTCGCCCCATCCTGCGGTAGATCGACGACTATGGGAGACACACCGACCTCAAGGCGCAGGTCTGGGCGCGTCCCCCTTTCCCTTGCAATCTCGTCGGCCACGAGTTCGGTGAGGTCGCACTGTTCGCCGTTAACCCGAACGCCCTTACCGGACAACGCCGCCATTGGTGCCAAGATCCTAGACATCCTTTCCGCGGCCAGGATGGTCTCCTTGAACGCCCAAATGGTGTCGTCCGGGTTGGCAGTCTCCAGGACCAATCCGCCAAAACCGCCGAGAGACGTACAGATGTTGTGCAAATCGTGGTGTGCCTGCGCAAGTACGTAGGCCAACATCTCCGCCTGATCCTCGGCGGCCTGCAGCTCGTCAACTAGGTTGGCCACGAGCTCCGACTGGTAGAGGCGCGAGTCCTGGGCGGGATCTGCCCCCTCAGTCCCGTCGTCCCGCTCAGGCCCTGGCATCGACCCATCCCTCACGGAGCGCCAGCACCGCAAGCTCGACCCGATTGGCAATCCCGTAGCGATCGAAGAGACGACGCAGGTGGGTCTCTACAGTCCGGCTTTCGATCCCAAGCGCCGCTGCTATCTCCTTGTTTGCAGAGCCATTCACGAGCAGCGTGAGCACCTGTCGTTCCCGAGCGGTCGGGCTGCGTGGACCGCGCCTTACAAGCGCGAGCACTTGCTGCGAGAAGGCAGTGCGGCCCGCAGCGACAGAACGGATGCCGGCCACCACGGCATCGAGTGACTCGTATTTGTGCACATAGCCAGCGGCGCCATTCTCGACCGCCGCCGACACGATGTCGGGTCGAATGTGAGCCGAGAGGAAGACGACTCTGGGGCCCGTCGGGCCTAGCTCGAGCGGAAAGTCGAGTGACCACTCGTGGTCGGCTAGCTCGGCGTCGGCGAGCACGATGCTGGGTTGCTCGCGCGCGACCAACTCCCGGGCTTCCGCCAGTGTCGTGACGACGCCCACGACTTGAATGCCGGGCACGGCGCTGAGCGCGGCCGCGAGGCTCGTCCCGACCACTCTGTGGTCCTCGAGCACCGCCAGCCGAATGACCTCGCCCACCAGGCACCCCTCTGTCGTGGAGAACCCGTAACGGCGCGTGCGTGCCGCCACGTTCCCCGAAGGCATCGGCGGCCCGAGCCTGGACAGAAGGGCGGCGAGCAGGTGCGTCGCTTCGAGTGTAAGGGGTGCAAGGTGGCCGTTCTCGTCGTCGATGATGATCCGCTCATCTGCTCGGTTGTCGCCCGTGTCCTTGCGCGGGCTGGACGAGAGGTGCAGACCTGCCCCGACGCCGACTCGGCGCTGGTGGCGTTCGACTCGACCGCGGAGCCATTCGAACTGCTGCTGACCGACGTCTCGATTCCGGGTGAACTCGACGGCATCGCCCTTGCGGCGCTTGCATCCGAACGCTGCCCGCAGCTACCGATCGTGATCATGTCGGGCAATGCAGAGTCGCTCGCTCGAGGGGGCGCGCTGGCCGGCGTGGCGGCCACACTTGCAAAGCCGTTTACCCTCGCCGAACTCGGCGCCGTGCTTGAACTAGCAGGCCGGCCGTGAAGGCCCCGGTTGACGTCCGCCGCGTCTTATCAGCGCGCCGTTGCCGGCGGCTCCGCTGCCGGCGCTAGGAATCGGCCGTGGCTCAGCTTCGGGCCGAGAGCGACGCCTCCAGCTTCACGATCTTGTCCAGCATCTCGTTGATCGCCTTGTCCTGTTCGAGCAGGTGGGCCTGGATCTGCTGCGACTCGTGGAACGTGGCGTCGGCATCCTGGTAGGTCATATCCGCTCGCTTGTCCGAGGCTCGAGACAGGATGTTCTGGCCGACCATGATGACCGAGAGCATGACCAACTGGATGAACGTCTGGCTCACCCACTGGATGAGCAAGAGCGGACTGCCCGTGGCCGACGGAAGCGCCACCAGCGCGAGCACCGCGAAGGCATAGGCGCACCACATCGTCCCCACGACCGTGGTCAGGATGAGAGCCACCTTGCCATTGAAGCCGACGTGCTCGTCGGTCGTCTTGGGTGGCTTCGATTCCTTGTGCTTGGCGATGTGCGGGTGCGGGACGTGCGTGTAGGTGATGCTCATGACGATCCTCTTGCGAGCTGCGGGCGGCACCTCGATCGGCACCGCACGATCGGTTCGCACATATTCGCGCCTGGAACGAGCGAACGCTACCGATCCGCTTGGAGCCAACCCTGTCTTTGGGCCACATTGACCAGAGACGTCCGGCTCGAAACGTCGTACCGGTCGAACATCCGCCGCAGCTGGCTCTCGACCGTCTTGATCCGGAGCGACAGGCGCTCGGCGATCTCGGCGTTGCTCAGGCCCTCGGCGACGAGGGCCAGGATCTGGGCCTCGCGCGGGGTTGGCGATCGAAGGGCGGTGCGCGCGGCCCGGCGCACTTCGACCGGAAACGCCGTGCCACCGGCGGCGACCGTGCGAACGGCCTTGAGGATCTGCTCGATCGTCGCCATCTTGGAGAGGTAACCCTTCGCCCCGCGCTCCACCGCCGCGACGTAGTAGCTCGGATATGAGTACGCGCTCAGGATGATGAACGCCGGGCCCGGGGTGTGGCGGGACAGGACCTCGAGCCCGTCCACGGTCCCGGCCAGGCGGATGTCGCACAGAACGACGTCGGGGGCCTGGGACTCCAGGAGGCGATCCGCCTCGACGCTGTCCCGGGCAGTTCCAACGACCAGCACATCGGACTCGTCCCTCATCAAGGCCGTCAGGCCGTCGGCGATGGCGGGATGATCCTCGATGATCGCGACCCTGATCATTCAGTGGTCCCCCGTGCCGGCCGTGCGCCACGCCTGGCTGCGGGCTTGCCGAGCGGGAGCCGTACGACGACCGTGGTTCCCTTGCCCACGGTCGACTCCGCCTCGATGACCCCACCATGTGCGGTCACGATCTCGCGAGCGAGGTAGAGCCCCAGACCCAACCCGCCGGACGCCTTCTGCCCGAGTTGCGTATACGGCTGGAACAGCAGCGGCAGCATGTCCGCTGGGATCCCCGGACCCTGATCTCTGACCTCGACGATGGCGGCCGACGGGGACCGACTCACGGTTACGTCGATTTCCGGCGAGCTCGACGCATGCTCCACGGCGTTGGAGAGGAGATTGACGAAGACCTGCTCCAGGCGACCTCGATCCGCCTGGACGAGGATCCGCTTGGGATGCTCGGATATGCGGATGGCCGGGGCGTTCGGAAGGAGCGCGGCAGTCTCGGCCGCGTCGCGGACGACCGACACCAGATCCACGGACGCGACCGCGAGCTCGAACCGGCCGGCCTGGATGCGACTCACGTCGAAGAGGCGCTCGACGAGCTCGCCTACCTGCCGGGTCTGGGCGAGCGCCCGGGCCGCATAGGTGCGAGCCTGCGCGGAGCTTTCCGGGCCAAGCCCCCGTTCGACGAGCTGCAGGTACCCGTGCAACGCGGCCACCGGGGTCTTGAGCTCATGACCCGCCGCGGCCATCAATCGTTCCAGGCTCAGTCGCATGGTCCGCTCGGAGAGATCCCGGATCGTCAGCACGCCGCCCCAGGTCCGGTCGCCGGCGGTGAGCGGCTCCGCCACCGCTTCGAACCAGCGTCGCGTTCCGTCCGCCGAGGAAACCGCGAACTCCATTCGGAACCGCTCGCCTCGAGCCGCGCGCTGCTGCGGCCGGTCGGACGGAGGGATCGGTAGGCCGGCCACGTCCTGGGGTTCGATCTCGGCATTCGGGCCGCCGAAGAATCGATCGTAGGCGTCGTTGGTCGTCATGATCCGGCCTTCGTGGTCGACGGCGACGATGGCGTCGCCCAGACTGGCCAGGATCGATCGGAGACGGTCCTGTTCCTCCTGGGTATCCAGCCTCTCCCGTTCGAGTACGACCGCCTGGGCGCTCAACTCACCGGTCCGCGTGGCCAGATCCTCGTTCGCGACCCGCAACTCCTCGACGCTCGCGGTCAGCTCCTCGTTGAGCGTTTCGAGCTCTTCGTTGGTGGCCTGGAACTCTTCGTTGACGGTTTCGACCTCTTCTCGGGTCGCCTGCGCGTCTTCGCTCGCCAGGAGCATCGCCTCGTTCGCGGATCGGAGCTCGGCGACGAGGGCCGTCAGTTCCTCGTTTGCCTGAAGAAGCCGGCCGTTGGTTGCTGCCACTTTCGCCAGCCGCTGCTTCGTCCTGAGGGCGGCCTGACGCTCCTGCTCGAGCGCCGTTACGTCTATGAGCTCGACCACGGCGCCTTCGCTATCGCGCGCTTCACCGCGGTAGGGCCGCACCGTCGCTTCGAGGAAATGCGGCGCTTCGCTGGCGGCGTCCGCGGGCTCCGTTTCGAACACGGTCGAAGTCGTTCTGCCGGCCAGGGCTGAGTCGATCGCGGCGCGGATCGAGCTCGGCGGAAGAGCCTCCGCAAGATGGACGAAATCCTGGCCGTAGGCCGTGCCGTGTATGCCGAGCATCTGGCGCGCCGCGGTGTTGATCCGGACGACGTAGTAGCGCGGATCGACGACGACGATGCCGACCGTCAGGTTCAGGAGCAGGTCGTCCGCCGACGCGGAGGACTCGGCCATGCGCCGGACGTCGCGATGGGTGACTCGAATGGCCTCGTCGAGTCGCGATCCCGCGGTCCGGCGCGGGCGGAGGACCGCAGGTCGCATCGGTGGGATCGCGTAGCTGCCCGCCAGTCGTCGGAAGACCCGCAGTGACGAGTGCTCCTCTTCGAACGGCTCCGGCAGAGCCAGGACGCTTTCGGACGCGCCGAGGGCCAGCCGGCCGCCGGGCCGCAGAGAGAAGGCGAAGGTCTCGAGGGCGACGCGCTGCATGGGCGAGGAGAAGTAGATCAAGACGTTCCGGCAGAGAAGGAGGTCGATTCTCGGGAAGGGAGCCCTTTCCGCGAGGTCGTGCTCTCCGAAGGCCATCACCGCTCGGAGGCGTTTGGCGACCGTGTATCCGCCGTCCGACTTGACGAAGTAGCGGTCTCGAGTGCCCGCGGGCAGATGCTTGAGCGCGGCGGCGGGATACACGCCGCGGCGCGCAAAGGCGATCGCCTCGCGGTCGATGTCCGTCGCGAAGATGCGGACGTCCGGCCATGGCTCGTCTCCAAGAGCCTCGGCGACGATGATGGCCAGCGAGTAGGCCTCTTCGCCGGTCGAGCAGCCGGCCGACCAGATCCGGAGCTCCCGGCCTTCGCGCCGGGCATCCGAGATCAGCTCCGGAAGGACGCTGGCGCGGAGGTAGTCGAAGACCTTCGGGTCCCGGAAGAACTCGGTCACCTTGATCAGCAGGCTATTGAGGAGGCGCGCGTACTCTTCGGGATCGGTCTCGAGATACGCCGCGTAGGCGGCCAGGGTTGGCCGGGCAGTGGCGCTCATCCGGCCGTGCAGCCGGCGCAATATCGTGGCCGGTTTGTAGCTGCGAAAGTCGATGCCGCTTCTCTCGTGGATGCGGCCGAGGAGGGCTCCCAGTTCGTCCGTCTCGGCTGCCGCGGCGTGGCTTCCGGCTGCCAGCAGATCGCAGACGATCGGCCCGATCGCGTCCAGATCAGCCGTCGCGTCGACCAGAGACGGGGGGATTGAGCTCGGCATCGAGGGGAACATGGCGGTCGCGGGGTTCTCGATCACGACGGCCCCACCGGCGTTCTTGACGTGCCAGGCTCCAGAGGCTCCATCGGACCCGCTGCCGGTCAGGATCACGGCGATCAGCCCGGAACCGAAAACGCCGGCCGCGCTTTCGAACAGCACGTCTATCGACGGCGCGACCGCGCCGGCCCTGGCCGCACGAAGCCTGAGGTCGCCGTGGCTGATCTCCACGATCCGGTTCGACGGAACGACGAAGATCACGCCGCCCTCGAGGGCCTCCCGCTCTTCCACCACGCGGACGGGCAGCGTGGCGTGGCGGGCAAGGATCTCGTGCAGGTGGCTGGGCCGGCGGGGGTCCAGGTGCTGGGCGATGACGATCGGCGCCGGGAAGTCCGCCGGCAGGCTCGCGACCACTCGCGAGAGCGCCTCGATGCCGCCCGCCGACGAACCGATCACGACGAGTTGAGATTCCTGTGAGACCGCGGCTCGGGTCATGTACGGGACATTCTAGGTGGACGCCCCGCTTAGGGACACCGAGTCCATCCCGCGGGCCGGACCTCCCACCGACGCGGGTTTTCATCCTCGCGGAAACGGGCGCCGGCGCCCAACCTGGCTGAGCCAGGGCGAAACGCGTCGCCCTCATCCAATTTGCGAGTTCTCGGGGCGCGGACGCGACCTGACGCCTCGACGTATCGACGACGGAGATCAACATGAGATTCCACAGGAACGCGCACGAATCCCTCGGAAGTGCGCCCGGCGCGATTGGCCGGGTCCGCAGAGCTGCGTCCGACGCCATCGGGCACGTGCCGACTCTGGTCGGCAGCGCGGGTCGTCACGGCGCCCACGTCGCCGTACGACTCCCGACCACCTGGGGCAACTTCCAGTGGAGCGCCGAGAGCACCGTGACAAGCCTGCAGAAGATGCCCGACTCCGAGCTGGGACTGCTGGCCGCGGCATCGCTCGGGCTCGGCGCCGGGCTTGGTATCGCCGGCGCGCCGCGCCTGGCCACGCTGGCCAGCTTCGCCGGCGCTTCGATTCTCGGCTTCGCAATGGTCTCCCGGCCGGGCTTCCGCGGGCACAACGCAGCGCGAGCCTAGTTCCACGGTCTCTGGGCGGCCTTTGACATGCCAACCAGGACCTGGCGAGGGATCCAGCAGGGAGAACGCACTATGAAAGCACGCAAAAACGGGTTCAGGTTGTCACTCTCGGCCGGCATCGCGGGCGTCGTGACGATCGGAATGCTCGCCTCCGGGGGAACGGCATACGCCGCCGGTCCAACGTCGGTCGGGCTCGGGACGGCAGCCCCGTTCGCGGTCCTCGCTGGCACGGCGGTGACGAGCACCGGCGCAAGCAGCCTGACCGGAGAGCTCGGCATCTCCCCTGCCAGCGCGGCCGCGGTCACAGGGTTCCCACCCGGGACCGTGAGCGGAGCGATACACGCGGCAGATCCGGTCGCGGTGCAGGCCAAGGTCGATCTGGCCACCGCGTACACGGTCGCCGCGGGACTGCCCGCGACTGCCACGCACGGGACCCTCGGCGGCTTGACGCTGGTCGGTGGCGTCTACAACGCAGGCGGCGCGGTGATGGGTCTCACGGGCACCGTGACCCTCGACGGCCAGAACGACCCGAGTTCCGTCTGGGTATTCCAGGCCACGTCGGCTCTCACTACGGACTCGGCGAGCAGGGTTGAGCTGATCAACGGCGCGAGCGCGTGCAACGTCTTCTGGCAGGTCACGAGCTCAGCCACGCTGGGCTCCGGCTCAACGTTCGCGGGCACGATCATGGCCCTCACGTCCATAACGATGGCGAGCGGCGTGACCGTCAACGGTCGAGCGATGGCCCGCAACGCGGACGTGACCCTGATCGCCGACACGATCACCAACACCTGCTCGGCGGCGTCAGCCCCGACCCCGGCGCCAACCCCCACCGCAACGGCATCCGGGACAGCCGCGGGAACGTCCGCGACACCCCCGCCAACGAGCACCGTGAGAAACAGCTCGAGCGGCGGCTCGACTCTGCCACTCGGGATGATCGTCATCGCGCTGGTCGGATTCGGCGTGGCGACTGCATTCACGAAGCGTCGGAGCCTCCACCGCTAGTCAACCTGCAAATCCTTGAGGCGATCCCAGCCGACGCGGGTTTTCATCCTCGTGCCGCGTCGGCCGCAGGTCCATTGTCAGGTCACGACCACCGACCAAAGGCTCCTCCGGCGCGATTGCCGGGTGCAGGTCCTTCGTCCGTAGCCGGGAAGTAGTTCTCAATGACAGTTCAGGAACAAAGGAGCGTCACCACCGACGCTCCGACCACGACTGAGTCCGGCGGGCTCAGCAACCGGACGACAACACGCCGCCAGATCGACTACCGGCCCAGCAACAACGAGACTGCGCGGCGGATCGTGATCCTCGTGGCCGGCCTCTTCCAGTTAGTGATAGGCCTGCGGATCGTCTTGCTTCTGCTCGACGCCCGAACAGGCAACCTGCTCGTTTCCATCGTCAACAACGTCGGCGGCCTCCTGGTCGCACCGTTCCAGGGCATCCTGAAAATCAGCGCGGTCTCGTCCGGGGGCTCCGTGCTCGACATCGCGGCGGTGGTCGCGCTCGTCGGCTGGACCATCGTCGAGCTGATCGTGATCTGGAGCCTCGGAATCTTCCGTCGCGAGCCCGCGACGGCCTAACAACTCACCAATCAAGCAGCCGCGCCGAAGGCTTCGGTTCGGGGTTGCAAAGAAAGAACGAAGGAATTCGATGGATATTCCCCAAATGACTCTCGTCTCCTGGCTCGTCGTCGGCGCGATTGCCGGCTTCCTCGCCAGTCTCATCATGGGAGCCCGTGAGGGCCTCGTGATGATGGTGGTGCTCGGCATCGTTGGCGCCGTCGTCGGCGGATGGCTTGCCGCGGACGTCTTCAAGATCGCCAACGTGACCGGCATCAACACCACGAGCGTGATCGTCGCCGCCGTCGGGGCAGTGATAGTCATCTTCGTCGTTGGTCTCTTGGGTGGACGCCGCAGCACTCGTTTCGGCTGGGGCCACTAATCGAGCACACCGTGGCAATTGCCCCGAAGCAATCCAGCAGGAACGACCCTCAACATCGAGGGTCGTTCCTGCTATCTCCCGAGCCGCCGGCACGCGCGGCTGACGAGCTCGCTCACCTGATCGACCTATCGCAGCCGGCGATTCGACGAATCGTCGACGCAGCCTTCCGCAAGGGCGTAATCCTCGACATCAGGCCGCTGCCGGGCGGGGCTCACACCCCCGAATCGGCCGCGGCGGCAGTCGGCGCAGAACTCGGCCAGATAGTCACGACGATGGTGTTCGTTGCCCCGCGCGCCGGAGGCACGCTTGCCCCGGTCATCTGGCTCGCCTCCGGGCGAAGACGGGTCGACCCCCGCCTGCTGGCGGCACTCGCCGGCGAAGTGTGGTTGCGAGCAGCCACGCCGGCTGAGACCCGCGACCTCACCGGCTACGAAATCGGCAGAGTCCCGCCCTTCGGACACGGCCACCAGGTGCGGACGCTGATGGACGGGGACCTGCGAGATTTCCAGTGGGTTTGGGCCCTCGCGGGCACGGCGGACGCCGCGTTTCGCGTGCGGCCGCGAACACTCGCCGTCCTATCCAGCGCGGTAATCGTCCCCGTCGCAGAGCAGCTACCGATGGGCCCGGCAGGCGCGCAGTTCGAGCCGTGGCGCCCTCTGGAGGTCGGCGCGGCTTAGGGTTCACTGTGATGGCAATCGGGCGGGTCCCCGGCATTCTGGCGGGAGGAGTCGTGTGCGATATCCGGAGGTGGATGTGGCCGACCGACTGACATTTCTCGGCCATTCGACCGTCGTCATCGAGCTCCAGGGTGTTCGCGTGCTTACGGACCCGATTCTCGGCCACCTGGCTGTGGCGATCCGGCGCCAGGTACCGGCCGTGGCCGCGGACCAGCTCGCAGGCATCTCGGCGGTATTCATCAGCCACGGACACCTGGACCATCTGGATCTGGCCTCTCTGCGGGCCATTCCCGGCGAGCCCGCGTTCATCGTGCCGGCCGGCCTGGGGCGAGTCGTGGCAAAAGCGGTGCGTGGAGAGGTACATGAGATGGTGGCCGGCGACCGGATGTCGATCGGCGGCCTGACCCTGGAAGCCGTCCCTGCCGAGCACGGACGCCGCCGCTCTCTCCTCACTTCTGCCGCAGGACCTCTCGGAATGCTCCTGACCGGGTCGATGAGCATCTACTTTGCCGGCGATACCGGGCTCTTCCCAGAAATGGCCGGTCTGGCCGGGCGTGTCGACCTGGCGCTCCTGCCGGTCGGCGGTTGGGGTCCAAGACTGGGAAGCGGCCATCTCGACCCGGAGCGTGCCGCCGAGGCAGCGGTTCGGGTCCGCGCCTCGGCCGCGGTGCCGATCCACTGGGGCACGCTCTACCCCCTTGGCCTGAGGCGTCTGGCGGGCTACCGTTTCGAACAACCGGGCGAGGCCTTTCGGAAAGCGGTTGCGGCTCGAACAGCCGCCATCGAGGTGCACGTCTTGCGGCCGGGCCAGTCCATCCTTCTCGACGGACGGACGCCACTGTGACGGCCGAGCCTGGTCGCGCCGGCAGGCGCGGGGTCGGCACCATCGGGCTCTACAGGCTCGAGGCTCGACTGGTGTGGGCCTGGCGGCCGACACGCCTGGCGATGCTGCGACGCGGGATCCTGTCCTACCTGGGCGCCTGCCTGGCGTTGGCGATCACCGCCACCCTTCTGCCGGGCCTGAGGATCGACGGCCCCTTCGCGCTCGTGCTGGCCGCCCTTCTGATGCTGGCCCTCGACAGTTTCGCCGACGTGTTCCTCCAGTGGCTGCTGGTTTCGCGGCCGATCTTCGTTGCCCAGACCCTTGGGCTCGTCGTCCAGGCCTTCGCCATCGTCGCGGTTGGGCGGCTGGTTCCGGGCGTTTCGGTGGACGGAGTCGCGACCGCGGCCTGGAGCGCTGTGCTGCTGACGCTCCTGAATAGCCTGTTCGTCGAGCTCGTGGCCGTGAGCGACGACGATTCCTACTACGGGATGCTCGTCCGGCGTCTGGTTGCACACAACTTCAAGCGCGCCGCTGTGTCGACGCCCGGCTTGCTCGTGGTCCAGATCGACGGCCTGAGCCTGCCCGTGCTGCGCGAGGCCGTAAGAGGCGGCCGCGTTCCCGTGCTCGGCGGTCTCGTGCGCGATGGCGCAGCCACGCTCCAACCCTGGGTGGCGCTGCTGCCGCCCACCACGCCGGCCAGTCAGGCCGGCATCCTCCACGGTCGCAACGACGGTGTCGCCGGGTTTCGGTGGTACGAAAAGGCGACCGCCAGGCTGATCGTGGCCAATCATCCCGACGACGCGGCCGAGATCGTCCGGCGGGTCAGCGATGGCAAGGGCTTGCTCGCCGATGACGGAGCGAGCGTCGGCAACCTCATGAGTGGAGACGCGCCGCGCAGCTACCTGACGATGTCGACCATCGGCGAAGGCGCCCCTTCCGACGACGCGAGGCGGCTGCGCGGCTTCCTCGCCACTTCCGTCAACTACGTCCGCCTGCTCGCACTAATGGCCGGCGAAATCTTCAAGGAGCTATATCAGGCGGAACGCCAGCGGGCTCGCTCGGTCGAGCCGCGCATGCATCGTGACCTGCATTTCGCGGTCGAACGAGCCGTCACCAATATCGCGCTTCGAACGACTTCCACGGCCTTCGTGATCGAGGAGATGTACCGCGGCGCCCCGACGATCTACGTGGACTACACGGGATACGACGCCATCTCGCACCACTGCGGCCCCGAACGCGAGGAGTCGGTCGACGCGCTTGCCGGAATCGACCGGGCAATCGGATCTCTGCTGAAGGCCGGCCAGTACACCTGCCGGCCGTATCGCCTGGTCGTCCTCTCGGACCACGGCCAGTGCCTCGGGGCGACGTTCAGCCAGCGCCACGGCCGGCCGCTCGAGGCGGTCATCGCTTCACTGCTACCGGGCGACATGAGCGTCGTCGGTACCACTGACTCCGTCGAATCGGCCGGCATGGGCCGGCGCATCGTGGCCGAGCTGGGCCGTGGCCCGGGCATCGGATCGATGCTTGGACGCGTGCTGCCAACGGGCCTGCGGCGTTCCGGAGGCGGCGACGAGCACGCCGGCGCGACCCCCGACGTGGTCGTGGCTTCGTCGGGCAACCTGGCCCACGTCTACTTCACGGGCCTGCTCGGGCAGGCTGCCGTCGATGCGATCCAGGCTCGACACCCAGGCCTGATCGAGGCACTGGCGGGCCATCCCGGAATCGGGGCTGTCCTGGCACGACCAGCAGCCGGGCAAGCGTTGGTGTTCGGGCAGCACGGGCGAGTGGACCTGACAACTGGCCTTGCTGAGGGCGACGATCCGCTTGCCCAGTACGGCCCCCGCGCCGCCGATGACCTGTTGCGTCTCGAGGCCTTCCCCAACTCCGGCGACCTCATCCTCCTCGGCGCGGTGGATGCCGGCACGGGTGAGGTCACGGGGTTCGAGCAGCTCATCGGCTCTCACGGCGGCCTCGGCGGCTGGCAGAGCGAGCCGTTCATCATGTATCCGGCCGAGCTTGCACTGGCCGAGGACCCGATCCTGGGCGCGCCGGCGATCTACCGGCAGCTCGTGCGCTGGCGAACTCAGCTACAAGCCGGGACCGGCGATTGACGCGAGTTGCCGCTTGCGCCTTTTCGGCCCGGCCGCTCGACGAGTCGCCTTGCCTATCCCACAGGGTGGGCAACACCGGGCGTCCCGCTTGACCCGGCGTCGAGTACGTCCGAGTCTTCGACCGACCACCCCCAGCCGAGCGAGTTGGCATGTTCGAGTCACTCCTCCTGATCGTCCTGGCAGGGCTGATCGGGCCGCTCATCGCGGCCGGTCCCCGACCGCTGGTCCCGGCTGTAGTCGGCGAGCTCGCGGCGGGCGTGATCCTCGGGCGAACGGGCGTCGGGGCGATAGACCCGACGACCCCGACCAACAGCTTCCTGTACGCACTCGGCTTCGCGATGCTGATGCTCGTCGCCGGATCGCACGTGCGACTCGAGGGCGGGATGGCCTCGGGTCTTCGGTCGGCAGCGATCGCGTTCCTGCTGGTAGTCGTGGCGGCCGTGCCGCTCGGGCTTGCCATCGCGGTGGTGTTCGCGCCTTCGGCGCCTCTTGCGCTCTTCCCGGTGCTGCTGGCCGGAAGCTCGGCCGCGGTCGCGTTTCCGATCCTGGAGGAACGTGGATTGCTTGGCCCGTCGGTCGCGCTCCTGCTGGCCTGGATCCCGCTCGCGGATGCGGTGACCGTCCTCGTCATGCCGCTCACGCTGATCGGCCCGGAGAAGATCCCCGGCGCCCTGGCAGGAGACGCGGCGATCATCCTGCTTACCGCAGCCGCTCTCTTCGCGGGCGAGCGGATCGAGCGGGTTCCCGGCGCCCTCACGATGCGCGATCGGTCCCGAACGCGAGGCTGGGCTCTGCAGCTGCGGCTGACGATGCTGATTCTCATAGGGCTCACGTTCGTGGCCACTCAGACCGGCGGTTCCACGCTTCTCGCCGGGTTCGGCGCCGGCCTGGTGCTGGCACGCCTGCGCACGCCCGAACGCCTGGAGCTGCAGCTCTCCGGCATCGCCGAAGGCTTCTTCGTCCCGGCGTTCTTCGTCCTGCTTGGAGCCGAGCTGGACTTCCGGGCGCTCGCCGGCGATCCGCGAGCGATCGGCCTCGCGATCGCCATGGGCGTCGCGGCAGTCGCCGTCCATGTCGGGGCGGCGCAGCTTGTGGCGCCCCCGCCGAAAAGCGCCTTCGGGCTTGCCGCGTCGGCTCAGCTCGGACTTCCGGCGGCGGCCGCGTCGCTCGGCCTCGCGACCGGCCATCTCTCGGCCGCGGTCGCCGCGGGCGTCGTCGCGGCGGGCTGCATCACCGTCCTGCCGGCGTCGATAGGCACGCGCCGCCTGGCCGATCGCCTCGCGTCGGGCGGCGCCGCAGCCACGTCTTCGGCTCTCCCATCAGGTTCGGAGGTCTCGACATGAGCAGATCTGAACGCATCGCCGCGATCGACATCGGCAGCGACACGATCCATCTGCTGGTAGGTTCGGTCGCAAATTCCGAGGACGGGCCCGTCGTGAATCGCCTGCGGCAGGACGGACAGTTGCTGCTGCTTGGCGGTCGGCTGGCGGTAAAGGGCCGGATCGGCGCTCGTGCGACGTCGGATCTCGAAAAGGCGCTCGTCCGGCTCGTTGCGGTCGGCCGGCGGCGCGCCGCGCGTGTCGTCGTCGGCGCCACCGAGGCGTTGCGCCGGGCCGAGGATGGACCGCAGATCGTCGAGCGCCTGAGTTCGGCGGCCGGCGAGCCGGTCCGCGTCCTCTCCGGAGAGCGCGAGGCAGAACTCGATTTCGAAGGGATCGTCCACCGTCTCGATCCAACAGGCACTCAGCTGGTCATCGACTCGGGGGGCGCCAGCACCGAGATCACCCTGACGGAAGGCCGGCGACGGACCGACTCGGTGTCGCTGCCGGTAGGCGCGGCGCTGCTCGGAGCCACGCTTCGTGGCGATCCGCCCGAGGCGCTTTCCTGGGC
>VFSW01002501.1_pt1 | contig 27797 bp, 18 predicted proteins | sample 5358111 | NCBI WGS metagenome assembly VFSW01 (sample SAMN11554181, study PRJNA540505) | mine drainage metagenome | isolation source: sediment from site ElyBrook_90M | place: USA: Ely Copper Mine, Vershire, VT | collected 2017 | reverse complement strand
ATCGATCTGCGGGCTGACAAAGCGAAACGGCCCCGTGCCCACCGGATGCCGCCAGAACTGGCGTCCGCTGCCCTCCGGAACCACGCCGAATGCGCCCGTGGAAAGATTGGTCAGCAAAAAATTATCGGCCCGCTTCAGATGAAATACCACGGTCCGCGCATCCCGCGCTTCGACCGACTCCACCGATGCGTAAGCGGCGGCCTTCGGTGAAATGATCACGCCGGAACGCATGGAGTTCACCGTCCACGCCACATCGCTCGCCGTCAGTAATCGCCCATCGCCAAAATGCACGTTCGGCCGCAGATGGAAAATCAACTTCCGCGGCTCCGGCTGCTCCCAGCTCACAGCCAGCGCGGGAACAAAATGAAAGCTCGGATCGCGCCCGACCAGCCCGTCAAAGAGCAGCTCGTCGATATGCTCCGATTGCGCATCCGTTCCCACCCGAGGGTCCAAGCTCACCGGACTGCTTTCGATCAGAAAGACCACCGTCCGCGGATCGCGCGGCGTGGAGCGGCAGCCGGCGAGAGCGAGCAGCGCGGCCAGCATGAAAATTTTCATGCTCCACAAAAGCTTGGCGCCCCTTCCTTTTCGTTTTCGCTTTCTGTCGCGGAAAGGGCGAGAAAGCCGGGTGCCCCAAGTCTCGATTTTGAGACCTGGGAATCCGCCCAACCTCCCACCTCTACGCATACGTCACCTGCCCCAGCATCGCCGGCCGCTTCGAGCCGGTGGCCTTGGGCAGATTTCCCGGCAGATGATGCCACGTCTGCCAGGCCAGCAGCGCAAAGGCCGCTGCCTCCTTGGCCTCCGCGGGCAAGCCGAACTGCTCACTTGCGGCCAGCTCGCAGCCCAGCGGCCCGAGCCTCTGCGCCAGCATCGCCATCAGCGTACGGTTGCGCGCGCCACCGCCGGAGACGATGTAGTCCACCGCGCAGCCTTTCATCGAGCGCCGGACAAATGCCTTATAACTGCGCGCAATGGCTTCGGCGGTCAGCGCAGTCGCCGTGGCCAGCGCGTCCTCGGGACGGGCGCTTTTGCGCTGGCAGGCGGCTAGGAACTTCGTGGCATACTCGCGCCCGAACTGCTCACGGCCCGCGGTGCGCGGCGGCTTGAGCTTGAAGTAAGGATGGTCGAGCGCCTGCGCCAGCACTGGCTCAATCACATTTCCCTGCGCGGCAATCGCTCCGTTGCGATCAAACTTCTGCTGCAAGAGTTCCTGCGCCAGCCAGTCGACGACCATATTCCCTGGGCCGGTATCGAAAGCCATCACCAGCTGGGGCGAAGCACCGGCGGGAATTGCCGTCAGGTTGGCGATGCCGCCGATATTCTGCAGAACGCGCCCGCGTTTGCGGTCGGCAAAGAGCACATAATCAAGCAGCGGAACCAGCGGCGCTCCCTGCCCGCCGGCTAGCATGTCCGCGGGGCGAAAGTTCGAGACCACCGGAACTCCAACCCGCGCCGCAATCACCGCCGCTTCGCCCAACTGCCACGTACAGCCGAAATTCCGGCCCGCATAACTGGCAGTGAGCGGCTGATGATAGACAGTCTGGCCGGGGCATCCAATCAAGTCGAGCTTGACTGCATGCCGGTCGAGCGTCGCTGCGATCGCTTCAGCGTAAGCGATTCCCAGCCGCCAGTTCAGCCGTGCCAGCTCCGCTGTCGAGATCGAATCCGCGTTCATCGCGGCCAGCACCGCACGCCTGAGAGCCGCCGGAAAAGCGAAGCCATGATGCGCGAGGAGGATCAGCTTCGGCTGCGGCTTGCGCGGCGCAATCTCCACCACGGCCACGTCGATCCCATCAGCCGACGTTCCGCTCATGATGCCGGCCACCGTCATGGTCTTCGCGCTCATACGGGCTGCTCCTCCGCGTGGGGTTGGGCTCTTGCAACGGTCTCGCCGAAGCGCAGAATCTGCCCGCGCAGCGCCTCGAATTGCGCCGCCGTGAGCGCGCGCGGAACCCCGCCCGCAAAATGCCGCGCACGACGTCGCGCTGTTAGTTTCGCGCGCTCCATCAGCAGCTTGGAAAATGACGCCGAGCGCTCGCCTTCGGCAAGCAGCGCCTCGTACCCGCGCAGAATCAGCTCCGGGCTGTGACAGATTTCGAGCAAGTCCGTCCCTGCGCGAATCGCCGCAACGGCAGCCTCTTCAACGGGCATGAACTTCAGAATTCCGCCCATCTCCAGATCGTCCGAAAAGATGATCCCCCGATAGCCGATGCGCTTGCGCAGAACAGTCGTCAGCCAATACGGCGACACACTCGCCGGCCGCTTCCTTCCCGGCGTGGCAGGATATGCGGCGTGGTTCACCATCACCATTGGCAACTCGTTGCACAGTGCTCGATAGGGCGTTAGATCTTCGCTCCAAAGCGCTGCCATGCCGCGATGAATTTCCGGCGTTTCCAGATGCGAGTCGAGAGCGCCGCCGCCCAGCCCCGGAAAATGCTTGCCGCAACTCGCAACACCATGCGCACTCAGGCTCGCGATCAATGGCCGCGCATACTTCACCACTCCGTCCGAAGTCGCCGCGGCCGCGCGCGTGCCCATCACCGCGGCCGACTCCTGCAGCGCCAGATCCAGCACTGGCGCCAGTGTCGTGTTGAAGCCGAAGGTCCGTACGGCGCGCGCAATCAGTTCGCCGTGTACGCGGGCCAGCGCGCCCTTGCCCGCCTGCGCCACAGCCTGCGCGGAAGGCAGCGGCGCGAGCGCATCGCGCAGCCTGTCCACCGCGCCGCCCTCCACGTCCACGCAGCGAAAACTGTTCGGCGCGCACAGCGCCGTCGCCTCATCGAGCAGCGCCCGCGTCTGCCGCGCGTTCTCAATGTTGCGTCGAAAAAGGATCACGCCGCCGGGCCGCACCAGGCGCAGCCAAGCGCGCTCCAGTGCAGTCAATTCCCTTCCCGCAAGCCCCACCACCAGCAGGCTTCCCGCGGCCTGGCGCAACGTTGGCTTCATGCTTTCTCCCTCAATTCCCGCTGTAACTCTTCCAGCAGATTCAGCGCCTGCAAGGGCGTCAGCGAGTTCACATCCGTCGCCTCAATGCGGTCCACAATCCGTTGCGAGAGCGGCGTAAAGATCGTCAACTGCACCGGCTCTGGCGCGGTTTCCACTTGTACGCTCTGTCGCTCCTGCTTCTCGTGCTGACGCAGCACGTGCCGCGCCCGCTCGATCACCGCCGCGGGTAAACCCGCCAGCCGCGCCACCTCGATGCCATAACTCTTGCTGGCCGCGCCGGGTTCGATGTTATGCAGAAACACAATCCCGCTCGCGCTTTCCTTCACCCCCACGCGCAGGTTTCTCACCCGCGGCAGCTTCTCGGCCAGCATGGTCAGTTCGTGATAGTGCGTGGCAAAAAGTGTGCGCGCGCCGGTCTCTGCATGAAGAAACTCCACCGTTGCCCAGGCCAGTGAGAGCCCGTCAAAGGTCGCCGTTCCCCGGCCCATTTCGTCCAGCAGAATCAGTGATCGATTGGTCGCCGTATTCAGAATCGTCGCCGTCTCGGTCATCTCCACCATGAACGTCGAGCGGCCGCGCGCCACGTTATCGCTGGCCCCGATGCGGGTGTAAATCCGGTCCACCAGGCCAAAGCGTAAGCTTTCCGCCGGCACAAAGCTGCCCATCTGCCCCAGCAGCACCAGCATCGCCGCCTGGCGCAGATAAGTGCTCTTGCCACCCATGTTAGGGCCAGTGATCAGCAATAGGCTCGGCCCATCTCCCTCGGCGTTGAGGTAGAGATCGTTGGCAATGAAGCGTCCCTCGCGCGTCTCTTCCATCCACTGCTCGATCACCGGATGTCGCGCTGCCACGGCCTCGACGACTGGCTCCGCGCAGAGGACCGGCCGCACGTACCGCCGCGCCGCCGCCAGATGAGCAAAACTCGCCAGAAGGTCCGCCTCCGCCACCGCGGCCGACGAACGCTTGATGCGCGCCGCGGCCTCCAATACCGACCGCCGCAGCTCGGCAAAGATCCGCTTCTCTATCTCGATCGAGCGCTCGTGAGCGGTGAGAATCTTGCGTTCGTACTCCTTCAACTCCGGCGTCGTAAACCGTTCCGCGTTCACCAGCGTCTGCTTGCGCTCGTAATCGGCCGGCGCCAAAGATAAGTTCGACTTGGTAATTTCGATGTAATACCCGAAGACAGAGTTATAGCGGACCTTCAACGAAGTTATCCCCGTCCGCTCGCGCTCCCGCTGCTCGATGGCCGCAATCTGTTGCCTTCCGGTCGTCGAAATCCCGCGCAGATCGTCAAGTTCCGCATCCACGCCCGCCTCAATCGCGCCGCCATCCATCAGCGTCAGCGGAGGCTCCTCCATCAGCGTGGCTGTGATCCTCGCCGTCACATCTTCCAGCGTATCCAGACGTTCGGATAACTCGCTCCAACGCGCCGCGCGCATAACATCAAGCGTCGTTTTCAATCCAGGCAGGCGGCTCAAGCTCGACCCCAGCGCACGCACGTCCCGCGGCCCGGCCGAATCCAGCGACAAGCGCGCCAGCAGCCGCTCCAGGTCCAGCAGTCCGGAAAAAGCCCTGCGAATCTCCTCGCGTCGGACCAAGTCGCCGTGCGCCTCGCCCACCGCCTCGTAGCGCGCTTCGAGCGCAGCCGCGTCCACCATTGGCCGCAGAATCGTAGCCCGCAGCAGGCGCTTGCCCATCGGCGTCTGGCAGGCGTCCAGCGTGTGAAACAGCGTGACGCGATTGTCCTGTGCGGAAGCGGTCTGACTTGCAAACAGAGGTTCCAGCAGTTCCAGGTTGCGCACCGTCACCTGGTCCAGTTCCAGCGCCGTCGAGTGCTCTTCGAAGCGCAAACTGTCCACGTGCAGCGCCTCGTTCTTCTGCGTCGTGCGCACGTAGTGCAACACCGCTCCGGCCGCAATCGCCGCCGCCGGATGGCCGCTGAGACCAAAGCCTTCCAACGAGTGGACATTCAACTGCCGCTCCACCAAAGGCACCGCGAACTCCCGCGTCCAGACCCAGTCCTCGACCCGCGTCCGCGCAGGCGTCCGTTCCAGTTGTGCCGGCAGCTCCGCGCTCATGGCCACCAGAACTTCACTCGACCCGGCCTTCACAATCTCATCCACCGCCTGCTGCCGCGCCGCCGCCCCCTGAAACTCCGCAGTCCGAAACTCTCCGGTGGAAACATCCAGCAGCGCCACCGCGCACACCAGTCTGTTCTTCTCCCTCTCCGCATCAGCTAAAAGCGAAGTCGAATCGGAGCGGGGTTCAGCTCCTGATGAAGGGTTTTTCTCAGCCTGCTTGCCGCCGGTCTCAAAATACGCGGCCAAAAAATTGTTCTGCTCCTGCCCCAGCCCGGCATCCAGCGCCGTGCCCGGCGACAGCACCCGCGTCACCTCGCGACGGACAATTTTCTTGGTGAGCTTCGGGTCCTCCATCTGGTCGCAGATGGCGATGCGGTAGCCCTGCCGCAACAGCCGCGTCAGGTAGCCCTCCACCGCGTGATGCGGCACCCCGCACATAGGCTGCGAGCGCTCCCGGTCGCGCGCCGTCAGCGTCAGTTGCAGCTCCCGGCTGACGGTCACCGCGTCGTCGTAAAACAGCTCGTAGAAATCCCCCATGCGAAAGAACAGCAGCGCGTCCGGGTTCTCCCGCTTCGCCGCCGTCCACTGCCGCATAAACGGCGTCAGCTCGTCGGATTTCTTCTCCAGGGCGGAACCCTGTCGCGCTTCGGATTGGTCTTTTTCTAGTGTCACGCTGCTTTACAGATTAACGCGCCGCCACGCCCGCCCGCTCTGCCGTCCGCGCCAAGCCGCGTGGAAAAGTGCGTTTATGCACAGTTTCCAGCCCGTCGCACCGTTTCCGCGTAGACTGTCAGCAAAGAAACCCCAGTAAGACGGATTTGTCCGCATCAACCTCAGATGAGTGAATCGGCGATCTTGTGCCGATTCACGGTGGACCTAACGATTCCGCAATATCTATAAAAAGATGGAATTGTCGAATTCGCCGGGTGCGCCCTCCTTGGCGCGTCTTTGTCTTTGCGCCAAGGGTGGGATCGCACGAACACCAACGGTCGCGGATAAGGGTGCAGCCTTTAAAATCCGTGTTCTCCAAACAGCGAAAAGCACAAAAGCCCATGCCAGCGATTAGAGAGCCGCTGGCCCCACCGCAGGTGGTTACTGGTTGACGCCGCTGGCTAGAAAGCCGCCATCGACCACCAAGTTCTGCCCGGTAACGAAGGAAGCGCTGTCGGAAGAGAGAAAGACCGCGGCGCCGATCAGCTCTTCGGTCTTGCCGAAGCGGCCCATGGGCGTGCGCATCAGCAGTTCCTGGCCGCGCGGTGAATTGTCCAGCAGATTGGCGTTCAGGTCGGTGCGGAATACGCCGGGAGCGATGGCGTTCACCGTCACCCCGCGCTTGGACCACTCGACGGCCAGCGAGCGGGTGAGCGAGGCGACGCCAGCCTTGCTGGCGGCGTAGGCGGCCACTTCACTGAGCGCGACAAAGCTGTTCAGCGAGGCGATGTTCACGATGCGGCCGTAGCCGCGCTCCAGCATGTGCGCACCAAAAACCTGGCAGGCGCGCAGGGTTCCGGTCAGATTGGTGTCCAGAATCCCGGTCCATTCGTCTTCCGGAAAGGTGAGCGTCGGCGCGCGCTTGATGCGTCCCGCACAGTTGATGAGAATGTCCACCTTGCCGAAGCTCTGGAGCGTGGCGGCCAGCAATTTCTCCAGCGAGTAGCGGTCGCACACATCCGAGGTGAGACGCAGCGTCTTCTGTCCCCGCGATTCAATCTCCGCTGCGGTCTCGTCCACCTGCTCCTGACGCCGCGCCGTGGCAATCACGTCGGCTCCGGCATCGGCCAGGCCCAGGCTGAGGGCGCGACCAATGCCGGAGGTTCCTCCGGTGATGACCGCGACCTTGCCTTCCAAACTAAAAATCTGTGCTGTCATGATTTCTCCATATTGCGATGAACGCTGCACGCAAAAAACATTACGCCTTGCCGCCCAGAAAAACCGGAACAATGTGCCGGTCATACAGGTTCTCCGTCACGTTCTTGGCGATGACGTCTTCATTGGCTTCAAGCAGCTTCAGATAGCGCGGTCCCATCTTGGCCGCCACCTTGAAGCCGACGTGCAGCAACTGGCGCAGACTGCTGTTGTACGCCGCCGCCCCGCGCACGTGGCGCAGTGCGGAGGTGTACTGCTCGCTGGTCCAGCCGCGCACCTCGGCGGGCGAAGGCAGCTTGGCGGTGTCGATGTCGATCACCGTGGCGTACGGCGCGCAGAGTTCTTCGCTGTGCGCAAAGGCCTCGGCGTAAATCTCCTTGGCCAGATCCAGCCCCTCGCCGCCAGCCTCGGCCAGGCCGATCAGCTCTTCCAGCCATGTGGTTCCAGCGGTCTTCAGATGCACGCCCGCGTTGAACTTCTTGATGGTGGCGTGAATGGCGGGATAAATCGAGAACTTGTCGCTGCCGGAGTGCACGCTCAGCTTGAGATTTTCCGGAAGGCCGAAGTTCTTGACCGCATAAGCGATGGCCGCGATGTCCAGCACAAACTCGCGCTCGAAGCCCGCAACGTCACCGACATAGTCCACGCCCTTGTTGAAGCGGCCGCTGAACTTGGGCGCGATGGTCTGCACCGGAATGCCTTCATCGGCGATGGCGGCAAGAATGATGAGTAGCTCCACCGGGTTCTGCGCGCTGTCGGTCTCATCCATCGAGACTTCAGGAATGAAGTTGCCCTCGCCCTTGGCGGCCACGATAATGCGATATACTTCGCCGGCCCTTTTTACCGCGGTCAAATACTTTTGCGCGGTGTGGCGCAGGATTTCCTGCGTAATCTCAAAGGACTCGCTCACACCTTCCAGTTGGATGCGGCCGATCAGCTCCGGATGCCGCGCAACGAATTGATCGATGTCCGCCGCCTGCGCGGGCTCGCCGATAAAGTCGGCCACGTCGAGCGTGTAGAAGTCGCACGCCTCCAGAAAACGCCCGACCGTCTTCTCCGTGATATGGTCTGCGTCGCAGAAGTACGGCAGCTTCCAGCCCAGCGCCTTCACGGCCGCATCGGCAGCCTGCCGCGCGGAGGTGGGCTCCGAGCCAATGATGGTGTGTTCACGGTTCGACTTGTTCCAGACGGGAACAACCTCGATGCCGCTTTCAAGAGCCTTGATGCAGGCCCGCAACTGTGCCTTGGCCTGGTGCGCGAACCGGTCTCCGGTTCCAATGGAATACTTTGCGAGTTTCAAAGTTTGCGTCCCCATGTTATCTCCGATTTAGAAGCGGCTGCGGTGCGCCCACAGCCCCAATCCTGGGTTGGAGATGAAGAATATCTCTTCTCCATCCACCTGATTAGCGCCGAGGCTGAGCTTGCGCAAGTCGTAACGCGCCAGCATCGCGTTCAGATCGCCATAATTGAAACCGACGCCCTCGACCTCTTCCTTGCTGAGGTGGCCGGGGCACCAGGTAATTGTGAATCGCCCTTCCGACGAGCCGTGAATCAAATGCGCGGCGGCGCTCAGATCATTGGCCAGATCCGCATTGGCCTCTACCGCGTCAAGTGTCGCCGGAGTACCGTGATAGCCGTATTTGCGAATCAGCTTGTCGATCCCCTGATCCTCGCCGAACTCCTTCACTCCCGGAGCTAGCACGATCAACTCCGCACCGTCTGCCAGCCCCATGCGGGTGCGATAGACGGCCTTGTTGCCGATCCATGTGCTGTGGAACTCGCTGGGGTCGAGATAGACGACGGCCTTTTGAATGGGCTTGTCGAGCATCTCGAAGTTCACCTCGAGGCTCAACTCCGCGGCGCGATTGAAGCACTCCACGTCGTCGCCGATGTAGAGCCCCCGCACCGCCAGCCCGCCGCCGGCTCTGCGCCCGATCACGGTGAGCACGTAAACGATGGGCAGATGCCGCAGAAAATTTTCCGATGCGTAGTTGAGCACGTTGCGCACCGCGTTGGTGGAGCGGCCCATGATCCGCTCCATGCCGTAGACCGCGCCCAGATAGTGGCTGCGATTGATGCCCTCGCGGCCACCCGCTCCCACCAGGACGTTTTTGTTGTAATTGGCCATGCCTGTCACTTCATGGGGCACCACCTGGCCGATGGATAGAATCAGATCGAAGCCGCCCTGCGAGATGAGCTTGTTGACCTGCGCGGGCCAAGCATAACTCAGTTTGCCCTCGGACTGCGCGCGGACAAACTCGGCCGGAACCTCGCCGAGTGTTTCAATGTCCGTTCTCCAGTTATGTTCATGGAAGAGATCCTGCGGCACCGCGGGAAACATGCGCGCAATCTGCGCCGGCTTCATGGCCACATGAGTACCGAGTGCGGGAAGAACCGCCTTGAGCCGGTCGCCGTAATGCTCCCACGCATAGCCTGTCAGTTCGCCGGCACGCGAGTGCTCGCGGCTCTGGTCGGGCGGCACGGCCAGCACACGGCTTCGCGGTCCCAGCTTGGCCAGGCTCTCCGTGAGCAGTTCTTTCAACTGCCGCGGCGACAGATCGGTTTCGGCGTTTCCGGTGGCGCAGTAGAGACTCATGCGGCTAACTCCACTTTCTTCAGGCCGGGAGCGAGAAGGGTCATAACCAAAAAAGCGAACAGGTAGGCGCTGGCGGCGATGATGAAGAGGATCGAATAGTTACCATGAGTTAGTTGCAGGATGTACCCGGCGTAAGTGGACAAAAGAAAGCCGCCAACCGATCCGGCCATACTGCCGATGCCGGTGACCGATCCAACCGCAGTGCGCGGGAACATATCCGAGCAGGTGGTGAATAGATTGGCCGACCATCCCTGGTGCGCGGCCGTGGCCAGGCTCAGCAATCCGATGGCGGCCCACTCCGAGTGAAGATAGTTGATCGAAAGCACGGGAACCACGCAGCAGGCGCAGAACAGCATCGCCGCCTGCCGTGCTTTGGTGGCGGAAAATCCCAGGCGGAGGAAGGGCGCAGGCAACCAGCCGCCGCCGATGCTGCCGACGGCCGAGGCGTTATAGACGATGATGATCGGCAGACCCAGATGCAAAAGGTCCAGGTGGAATTTGTCGCTGAAGTAACCCGGCAGCCAGAACAGATAGAACCACCAGATGGGATCAGTGAGAAATTTTGGAATGGCGAAAGCCCAAGTCTGGCGATAGCCCAGCAGTTTGAGCCAGGGCGTGGATGGCCCCATCTTCTCCGCCGCTTCCTGGTAGATATAACGCAGTTCCGAGCCGGTTAGCGTGGGATGGTCGGCGGGCTTGTTGTACTTCATGAACCACAGCACGATCCAGCAGGCGCTGAAGGTGCCGGTAACCAGAAAGGCCGCATGCCAGCCAAAGTGCCACGTCACCGCCGGAACGATGATCGAAGCCAGGATCACGCCCACATTCGCCCCGCAGTTGAAGATGCCGGTCGCCAGCGAGCGTTCTTTTTGCGGAAACCACTCGGCCACGGTTTTGATGGCCGCGGGAAAGTTGCCGGACTCACCCAGCCCAAGCGAAAAGCGGGCCACGCCGAACTCGAGCACATTGTTGGCCAGCGCGTGGCCCATCGCCGAGAGGCTCCAGATGGCCATGATAACCATGTAGCCGATGCGTGTGCCCACCTTGTCGACAAACCGCCCTGCAACCAGCAGCCCGATCGCGTAGGCCGCCTGAAACGCGTCCACGATGTAGCTGTAGTCCAGCTCCGTCATGCCGATGCTGTGCTCGAGCGTGGGCTTCAGCAAGGCAAGAACCTGGCGGTCCATGTAGTTGATGGTCGTGGCGGCGAACAGCATGGCGCAGATGGTCCAGCGTACGCGGCCCAAGCGCCCGCCGGGTGCAAGTTCTTCTTCGTTCTGAATGCCGACCTCCATGTTGCCCGCCATCTTGCTCTCCTTAGAGCCGGTATGCCTTCTTTACCAGCCCATAGGCCAGCTCGTGCGCCACTTCAAAGGCTTCGTCCTCGTGCAGCCGGTGCTCGGCGACCAGCTTCGCCAAAAATGCACAGTCCACGCGCCGCGCCACATCGTGCCGCGCGGGAATGGAAAGGAAGGCGCGCGTGTCGTCATTGAAGCCAACCGTGTTATAAAACCCCGCCGTCTCCGTCACCTGCTGGCGAAAACGCATCATCCCCTCGGGGCTGTCATGAAACCACCACGAAGGACCCAGCCGCAGACAGGGATAGTGCCCAGCCAGCGGCGCCAGTTCGCGGCTATACGCTGTCTCATCCAGAGTAAACAGAATGATGGTGAGCTTGCTCTCGTTGCCGAAGCGGTCCAGCAGCGGGCGCAGCGCGTTCACGTAGTCGGTTGGCTGGGGAATGTCTGCGCCCACATCGCGGCCAAAGCGCTCATGGACTTTGCGATTATGATTGCGCACCGCACCGGGATGAATCTGCATCACCAGCCCGTCTTCCATGCTCATGGCCGCCATCTCGGTCAGCATCTGCGCCTGGAAAAGTACTTTCTCCTGAGCATTGGCCGTGCCCCTGAAGACCTTAGCGAAGAGCGCCTCGGCCTCGGCCAGGGGCAGATCCGCGGTCTGCGCGGTCAGATGCCCGTGATCGGTGGAGGTGCAGCCCAGCGACTTGAAGCGCAGCCGCGCCTTGCGCAGCGCGTTCAGATAACCGGCCCAAGTCGTCGCGTCTTCTCCGTTCTGTTCGCCCAGCTTCACAATCGACGCGGAGAATCCGGCAAACTCCGGATCAACCACTGCATCCGGCCGGAAGGCGGGCACAATCCTCGCCTTCCATCCCGATGCGCGGATGGACTGGATATCGCCCAGCGAGTCCAGAGGCGAATCGGTGGTGGACAGCACCTCGATATTGAAGCGCTCGAACAAAGCGCGGGGCAGGAACTCCGGCGTCCGCAGCTTTTCCGAGATGGTGTCGAAATAGAGCTCGGCCGTGGCGGCGGAAAAGCGCTCCTGAAGTCCGAACAGTTCCTGAAAGCAGTAATCGAGCCAGATGCGCGTCGGCGTACCGCGAAACAGATAGTAGTGGCTGGCGAAGATGCGCCATACCTTGCGCGGGTCCTTCAGCTCTGCCACCCCAATCTCGAGATCTTCAAGCGAGACTCCCTGGCTATAAAGCATCCGGAAGACATAGTGGTCGGGCTGCACCAACAGCGTTGCCGGATCGCTGAAAGGGGCGTTTTGGGCAAACCAGGCGGCCTGTGTATGGCCGTGCGGACTGATGATCGGCAAGTGACGCACGCTACCATAAAGGCTTCTTGCTATTTTGCGCACATCCGGTTCGGCGGGAAACAATCGGTCTTCATGAATCAACATCATCAGAAATCTTCCTCTTGACGGAGCCGCAATGAGGTCTGACCACTATTGCGGTCTGGCACCAGTATACACATTTGTTCGGTAGGCGTACTGCAGAGTGCGGAAATTATTTTTTGGCCAGCAGTCATCCGGTAATGCTAATCTTGATTTGCTCTGGATTATACAGGGCCACACAAGGTATCTTCCATTTATGCAACGGATCAAACAGGAACCGCCCGACACCCACCGCGCCATGCAGGTGGTCAACCACATACGCTCCCTGATAGAAAACGGCACCTTGCTTCCCGGCGATAAAATCCCCCCGGAGCGCGAGTTCGCCCGCACGCTCAAGATCAGCCGCGCCAGCCTCCGTACCGGCATCGGTTACCTGGCGGCGATGGGAGTGATGAAGGTGCGGCACGGCGTGGGGACCTTTGTCGCCGATGGCCCAGCAGAGTTCGGCAAGGGATCCATCGGCCTGATGGGCGCGCTGCACGGCTTTCAATCCTGGCAGATGTTTGAAGCCCGCCTGATCCTGGAGAGCCATCTGGCCGCTCTGGCCGCGGAGCGCGGAAAAGAAGAACATCACACCGCGCTGGCCGAAGAGGTCGCGGAGATCTTCGCCTCCGTGGACAGCCCCGCCGATTTCCTGATCCACGACGTGCTCTTTCACCGCATTCTCTCCCAGGCTTCCGGCAATCCGATCTTGGCCGCTCTGATGGAGACCATCACCTCATCCCTCTACGACAAGCGCCGCAAGACGGTGGAGCGCTCGACCGACCTGCGCGAATCCGCCGAGATGCATCGCAAGCTCTACCGGGCCATCCGCGCGCGCGACCCTATCGAAGCCCGCAAACTGATGGAGCAGCACCTGCGCATGGCGCAGACCGCGCAGGAGATGGAGCGGCCCACACCGCGGAAAACGAGCAAGGTCGCAACCAGGCCGAAGAGCTTGACAGCGGAGATGGAGTCTTCCCCTTCTTGAGGATTTGTGGCATTCACAGCTCTTGAATCTCATTTCCGCGCGCCGCTGCCCAGGCTAGGCTGACTCGGCAAAAGGAAAACGCCTTCCGGATCTCGCGTGGCAAGGCCAGTCATCCACCAGCCTAACCCGGCGCACAGAATCAATACTCCGCTCGTCCGGTCAGACCATCTACAACATGCAATCGCGCACAGTATTCGCGTATTCTGCTTATTATAAACACTTTACATGAGTGTTAATTGGTTGGAAATTTCTAACTTGACAGGCGCCTATCCAATATAAGACACTGTTGGCGCTTGAGGAGTGGTACGACCACGCTAGCAAATTGTGGGTCCACCTTCGGTCTTCACGCCTGCCTGGCCCAAAGCAACGGACCAGCAAGCCAGGCGATGAAGCAAATTTATGGAGGCTTGAATGAGAAGTTTGGCCGTAGAACAGCGGTTGGACATGAGTGGGACTTCGGGGAGCCTGATGCACGGGCTCCAGCGCAGTCTTGGATGGAAATGGCTGGTTGTTTTGGTCATTGCCTTAATGGTTCCCTTCGCCGCAAACGCGCAGATCGGCGGATCGGGAACGATCGAGGGAACAGTCACGGATTCCAACGGCGCCGTGATCGTTGGCGCCAGGGTAACGGCGACAAACGTCGCAACCGGGGTTAAGTTGACCCGCCCTGCCAACAGTGACGGCTATTATGTGCTCTCTCCTCTGAATCCCGGAGATTACAACGTCACCGCAACCGCCACGGGCTTTGAGAAGCTGGTCCGCGAAAAGATTCACGTGGATGGCATGCAGGTTCTTGCCCTCAATCTGTCGTTGCAAGTCGGAGCCACGACCGTCACCATGACCGTTACCGACACCCCGCCGCCGCTGGAAACAGAAAATGCGACGCTGGGCGCGGTGATGGAGAATAAAGTCTATGAGGCGCTTCCGCTGGAGATGGGCGGAGCAAACGGAGTCAGCACGGATCAACGCAGGGCCACTGACTCCGCAATTCTGATGCCTGGCGTCACCAACAACGAAACCAAGAACAACGAATCCGACGAGCCGATGGTGGTCAACGGCAACTCCAGTTCCACCGAGATGTATATCGAGGGCCTTCCCTTCGAGTCGGCAATGACCGCCGGTGATCCGCGCGACATCTGGTCGGCCATTTCGGTTGAGGCGGTCGATCAGTTCCAGCTCAAGACCACTGCGTACTCGGCTGAGTATCAGGGCCTTGGCGTAGAGAACTTTACCATCAAGTCCGGCACCAACAACATCCACGGCTCGCTCTATGACGTGATCCGCAACACCGCATTCGACTCGGCGGGATTTGTCCAGCACCTGTACCCGACCCCCTACGTTCTCGATCCCTCCAAGTCCGGTGAAGCGTACAAACCGCCGGAGCACATGAACGAATACGGCATGACCATCGGAGGGCCGATCTGGCGCAACAAGATCTTCCTCTTCGGCGATTACATGGGCTTCCGCTTCTCCGCCCTCACCAAGCCGCAATCTCAAACCATCCCCACGGCAGCGGCATTGTGCGGCGACTTCTCCGCATTCACCACAGCCCCAATTTACGATCCGACGACGCAGGCGCTGACCGGCGGTTCCTACGCGCGCACACAGTTCGCGGGCGGACCCACCTATGCCTACGACTACGCGACCAAGACCTGCGTGGCCACCGGCAACACTGCCACGGCGAACGTGATTCCGCAGAACGAGATTTCCCCCATTGCCCAGTATCTTCAGCAGTGGATGCCCCAGCCAACTAGTTCTGGGCTTACCAACAACTACACCGGTGCGTATACCTGGGGCCTGAACAACTGGTCAACGACAGAACGTCTGGATGCCGTGGTTTCTCCCAAGGACAACCTGAGCGTAATCATTGCGGCAGGCCGCCAGGGTCTGGTCGGCTCGGCCGGCAGCCAGACGACGAACGTGTCGCCTCTGCCCTATGAGTACGCGAAGACTTATGCTCCCATCACCCGGGTTGCAATCTTCCAGGACACCTACCTGATCAACCAGAATCTGGTCGATCAGTTCAGCTATGGAGCGGCGCAGTATCACTCGCCCGACCAGAATCCAACCTATGGCTCGGCAATTTGGGCGGCGAGCGCGTCCGGCATTACCGGCTTGCCCTCCAGCGGACAAGCCAGCGGCGGCTTCCCTGACGTGGTGTTCTCCGGAACGGACGATCCGGCGAAGTGGGGGCCCCAGGACGGGTACGTGCAGAACGTGGACACCTACTCGATGAAGGACAACCTGCAGTGGCTTCATGGCAAGCATTCATTCACCTTTGGCGGGCAGTACGAGTGGCTCGGCTTCAACGACCTCTATGCGGACGGGGGAACCACCCCGACCACGCTGAATTTGGGCGTGAACGAGACCGCTCAGGTCAGCGGCAGCTCGGCCGCCATCAAGCCCAACACCGGCCTGGCCTACGCCAGTTACCTGATGGGAGCGGTAGATTCGGGCAATTATACCGAGTACGCTTCGGTCGCCAAGGAGACCGGTGCTCGGTACCATCCCTTTGCGTTCTATGCGAACGACGACTGGAAGGCAACCGACAAGCTGACGGTGAATCTCGGCCTGCGCTGGGATTCTATGCCTCCGATGCGCGAAGCCGAAAACCGCATTTCGTTCCTGAACCCGACCGCAACCAATTCAGTCACCGGCACTCCCGGCACATTGGAGTTTGGCGGCAAAGGAACGAATGGCTGCAACTGCACCAGCCCCATGAAGACGTACTACAAGGACTGGGGTCCGCGGCTGGGCATGGCCTATGCACTCAACAACAAGACTGTCCTGCGCGCCGCCTACGGCATTTATTACGCGCATGGCGGCGGCACCTCCGGCGGCCAGACCTCGCTGCCGTCCTCGAATATGGAGTTGGGATTCTCCGCGGCGCCGAATACCACCAGCGCCGGCTATGCGCTTCCTGCCTTTTACCTGAACAACAGCTCCTATTTCACCACCGGAACCAATGGCAGCGTTGCAAATACGGTCTTTGGAGGCCCTGGCTTTGCGGCGACCGTTACCGCGCCGCCAATCTATGACGCCACCTACGGGACCTACTATACGAACGCGACAGGTTTCGGGGCGCCCGACAAGATTTCCTCAAAGATAGCCTACCTCGATCCCAAGTATGGCGGCCGTACGCCGACCTTCGAGGGATGGTCCATTGGCTTCCAGCGCTTGCTGACCAAGGACATCACCGCAACTCTGAGCTACGTGGGCAACGAGGGACACTTCCTGCAGCCAACCGGCAACCCGCGCGGTTACTGGAGCAACCAGTTGGATCCGCAATACCTGAACCTGGGGTCCTCTGTTCTGGGATCTAAGACAGCCTCCAGCATGCCCGGCGGCGCTTTCACCTATGCAAGCTACGACAACACGGTCGCGCAGGATCTGACCGCATTTCCGCAGTACAACGGCGTGGTCGACCAGGTCGCATCGGTGGGCAACTCGAACTACAACGCGTTGCAGCTTTCCATCGTGCAGCGGCTCGCGCATGGCCTCACCTTCATGGTGAACTACACGTACAGCAAGACCATCGACGACACCGGCACCTTCCGCACCGGCTATGCCATCCCTGCCGGCGTTCTTGCCAACAGCGGCAAGGCCATGCCGTTGGATCGCATCGACCGGTCACTCAGCGTGCAGGACCAGCCACAGAATCTGGTGGCCACCAGCACCTACGATCTGCCCTTTGGCAGGGGCCATATCGGCGCAGGCAATGCCATTGTGCGTAACCTGGTCGGCGGATGGAGCCTTGCCGACATCTTCTCCTACGTCTCCGGCAACCCGCTGGCGATTACGGAAGGCTCTTGCACCGCGACTGGCCAAGGCACCTGCATGCCCTCCTACAACAAGGCGTTTACCGGCTCGGCACGCCAGAATGGCAAATGGGGAAGCGGCGCGAGCGGTAATCCCAACGCAGCAAATTACCTCAGCAAGATCCAGTACATCAACCCCAGCGCCTTCTCTACGACCTCAACGCTTGTCAACCCCAACTGCACGGCGGGAACTACAGCATGCACGGGTATGGTTATCGGCGATGTCGCCCGCACTGCTCCTTATGGGTTGCGTGGTCCAAGCAACTACAACATCGACGCTACACTCCGCCGGACCTTCGATCTCTGGAAAAACGGGAGAGCGAAATTCGTCTTTGACGCCAGCGCTTTCAACGTATTCAACCACGTCTGGTTTGGCAGCCCCGCCAGCACCGCAGACGGCTCGATCGGTTCCGCTACGGGATCCTCCAGCCTTGGCGTTGTGGCCGGCCAGGCCAACAGCCCCCGCCAGTTCCAGTTCGCGGGGCACATCAACTTCTAAGACGCTGTCTGGTCTTAGTTCACCGGAGGGGCTGGGTAACCAGCTCCTCCACTTTTTTTGCCGTCAGATATAGGTACAATGGCTAAGTTGCTCGCCGCCCATCAGGAGTTTTGATGAAGATAACTCTTTGCCTTGCCGGTTTGATCTTGCTCGCCACGAGTGCTGCCGGCGCCGCTTCGGCCGCGCCAGCCAAAGCGCAGCCCTGGTCCGCACGCGCCGCCAACGCGACCATCGCGCGCTGGCCAGAGGGCCGCTTCGTGCCCGCCGGCGCAGTGTGGAAGTGGAACTACGAGCTGGGCACGCTGCTCGATGGCTTCGACGCCGTCTGGCTGAACTCCGCTGACGCGCGCGACTACGACTACATCAAGAGCGCGGTCGATCCCTTCATCGGCGCCGATGGCTCCATCGCCACCTGGAAGCCGAAGGAGCACCAGCTCGACGACATTCTCCTTGGCCGCCAGCTTTTGCTGCTCTACGGCGTCACCCAGGACCCGCGCTACGCCAATGCTGCCAGACTGCTCTACGACCAGTTGCAGCGCCAGCCGCGCAACCCCTCCGGCGGCTTCTGGCATAAGCAGCGCTATCCGAACCAGATGTGGCTCGACGGGCTGTACATGGCCGAGCCCTTCTATGCCCAATACGCCGCCACCTTTCATCATCCGGAGGCGTTCCAGGACATCACCCGCCAGTTTGCGCTGCTCGACGCGCACGCCCGCGACCCAAGAACCGGCCTGCTCTACCACGGATGGGATGAATCCAGGCACGAGCGCTGGGCCAACCCGCAGACCGGCGATTCCTCGCAGTTCTGGGCCCGCGGCATGGGATGGCAGATGATGGCTCTGGTGGACACGCTTGACTATTACCCCGCAAACGATCCAGGCCGCAAGCAGTTGATCGCATTTCTGGAGCGCGACGCCGACGCCGTGGCGCGCTACCAGGACTCGAAGACCGGCCTCTGGTTTCAGGTGCTCGACAAAGCCGGAGCCAAGGGAAATTATCCCGAGTCCTCCGCTTCCTGCATGTTCGTCTACGCGCTGGCCAAGGGAGTGCGCCGCGGCTATCTTCCCCAGCACTATCTGGCGAATGCCGAGCGCGGCTATCGCGGCATTCTCGCCCGCTTTATCCAGACCGGCCCTGACGGCGCCGTCGCGCTCACCGCAACCGTGAAGGCAGTGGGCCTGGGCGGAAATCCCTACCACGACGGTAGCTACGCCTACTATATCGGCGAGAAGACGGCCACCAACGACCCCAAGGGAGTGGGCGCTTTTCTGTTGGCCAGCACGGAGATGGAGACCGCGCAGAACGCGAAACTCGGGCGCGGCGACACGGTTCTATTGGACGCCTGGTTCAACAGCCAGCAGCGCCCGGACGCCTTCGGACAGCCGGTCTCGTTTCATTACAAATGGAACGATCTGAGCAACAGCGGCTACTCCCTGTTTGGCCACATCTTTCGCAACTTCGGCGCGCACACTGAGACGCTCTATGCCGCGCCCACGCTGGAAAATCTTCGCACCACGCAGGTCTATATCATCGTATCGCCGGACATCCCGGCCAAAAATCCCATTTCGCATTACATGCAGCCCGCAGACGCTGCGCAAATCGTTCAGTGGGTCAAGGCCGGCGGCGTGCTGGTGATGATGGAAAACGATCCGGGCAACGCCGACCTGGAACACTTCAACCTGCTCGCCGAGCGCTTCGGCATTCACTACAACAACGTGTTGCGCAATCAGGTCGCGGGAAATAACTTCGCGATGGGGAAGGTCCCCATCCCCGCCGCCGGACCCATCTTCCACCACGGGCACACAGCCTACATGAAGGAAATCTGCACCATCTCCGTGCAGCCGCCGGCCCGCGTGCAATTGCGCGATCATGGCGATATTCTGATGGCCGCGGCGAAGTACGGCAAGGGCGCCGTCTATGCCACCGTTGATCCATGGCTCTACAACGAATACACGGATGGCCGCAAGCTGCCGCCCGCGTACGACAACTACGCCGCCGGCCAGGAGCTTGTCCGATGGATTCTGGCGCAGCTCCCGCGCACGCCCGTCAACCGGCCCAGCCATTCCAGCGCCGGCGCACGGCATGCAGCCCGAACGGAGCGCTGAAATTCCATCCATGAGGTATGACCACACAAATTATATGCCCGCAGAAAAGAACAGTGTGCTCACGTCATCAAGGTCTGAACGGGGGACGCTGACATCCCGTTCCCATTTAGATATCCGGCGTATATACTGGATAAAGTGAAGGCTGTCCACTTTCTCCAGTTGACGGTTGCATACTGTTCTGCTGTAAAGCGAATCACATTAGTGGTATGTCCTCTATTGCAGAAAAATGCCTGACAAAGACGGACTACCACCGTGCCGATCGGAGTTCAAGATGCGTTCTCTCAATGATTCATCGCTGTTCGCCCTATTTCTTCTGTGCTCGGCGGCAATCCTCCCAGCACAGGACACCCGTACCGTGACTGAGCCTCGAATCCCCGCCCCCTGCATTACGCTGAAGGCCGATATCGCCGCCCCGCGGGGAGTCGTTGACCCGAGCGATGAGCGGCGGCTGGACACCGCGCGCATCCAGCGGGCGATCGACAGTTGCACGGCAGGCAAGGCGGTAGTGCTGCGCGCCCAGGGGCGCAAGGATGTATTTCTGACCGGACCGCTCGCCCTGCGCAGCGGCGTCACGCTGGTGGTCAGCGCCGATACCGTGCTCGCGGCCTCGCGCGATCCTCGACTCTTCGATCTGACGCCCGGTAGTTGCGGCGTGATCAACGACCGCGGCCGCGGGTGCAAGCCGCTGATTGTTGCCAATGGCGTCACCGCCAGCGGCATCATGGGAGAAGGCTCCATTGACGGGCGCGGCGGAGACAAGCTGCTGGGGCAGAACGTGACCTGGTGGGATCTGGCGCGACGCGCCAAGGTCCTCGATGAGTCACAGAGCGTATTCCAGCTCATCGCCGTGAACCACGCGAGTAATTTCACGCTGTACAAGATCACACTGCGCAACTCGCCCCGCACCCATGTCGGCGTTGCGCGAACGGATGGTTTCACTGCATGGGGCGTGAAGATCATGACGCCAGCGACGGCGCGCAATACGGACGGAATCGATCCGGGCTCCTCGACCAATGTGACCATCGAGCACTGCTTCATTCATAACGGAGATGACAACGTCGCGGTGGGGTCAGGCCGCGGGGGACCATCCTCTAATATCTCGATTTTGCATAACCATTTCTATACCGGTCACGGGATGTCAATCGGCAGCGGAACCCAGGGCGGCGTGGATCACATGCTGGTGGACGATCTGACCATCGATAGCGATGGCGGCTTCAACAGCAATGGCATTCGCATTAAATCGGATCGCAGCCGCGGCGGCCTGGTGCATGACATCGACTATCGCAACGTGTGCATCCGCAATGCCCGGAACCCGCTTTTGTTTACGCCGATGTACACCACCTTCAGCGGCAACAAGCTTCCCCTCTATCGCGACATCACGCTCGAAAACGTTCACGTTCTCACGCCCGGCAGCTACACATTCCTCGGCCTCGACGCCCAGCACAGGCTGGGCATCACACTCGACAACGTCTACGCCGACGACCAAGAGCACTCCACCTGGCTCAATAAAGACGCCGAGATTACGATCGGAAGCAAGCTCGGCAATCTGGAGCCGGCGGGCGAAGATGTGACGGTCACCCAGACGCCCGGCTCGGTCGCCGGAACGCCCCTGGCCTGCGCGGCGCGCTTTGTTCCCTTCCCCGCTCTGCCCACCGCGCCGGAGATGGCGGGCACGGTTCTGTCCGAGGACAAGACCCTCTACGTAGCAGCCGATGGAACCGGCGATTACTACTCGATCCAGAGGGCCATCGATGCGGCTCCGGCCAAGGGCGGCGCGTTGATTCTGGTGGCGCCAGGAACCTATCGTGAGGTGCTGACCATCGACAAGCCGGACATCCAACTGCGCAGCGCCAATCCCGACCCCAGCAAAACAGTGGTCGTCGATGATCGCAACGCGGGCGAGAACGGCGGCACTTTGCATTCGGCCACGGTGAACGTGACCGGGGATAACTTCTTCGCGGAAAACATCACCTTCCAGAACGATTTCAACGCCACCCATCCGCAGCTTTACAAAGGCTCGCAGGCGCTCGCGCTCCTGGTCACCGGCGACCGCGCCGTCTTTCATAACGTGCATCTGCTCGGCAATCAAGACACGGTCTACGCCGGCAGCCGCAACTGCTCTCCCGACGGCGAAAACTGTAAGCCCGCGCGGCAGTATTTCTCCGATTGCCTGATCGCCGGCAACGTCGATTTCATCTTTGGCGACGGCAAAGCGGTCTTCGATCACTGCACAATCGAGAGCACGGCTCACGACGGCGGCTTCATCACAGCGCAGGCCAAGCACTATCCCGCGGAAGACTCCGGCTTCGTCCTCGACCACTGCACGCTTACCGCCGATTCAGGCGTCACGCAGCCGGTCTACCTGGGCCGTCCGTGGCGTCCTTATGCGACGGTGATCTACCTCAACACCGAGATGGGCAGCCACATCGATCCGGCCGGCTGGCGGGAGTGGCATCCCGGCGAAACCCACTCTCTTGAAACCGCCTACTACGCCGAATTCAACTCCATCGGGACCGGCGCGCACCATGACCAGCGCGACCCGCACACACATTTCCTGACGCCGGAACAGGCCAAACAATTTGAACCTCGGGTCTTTCTGCGCGGCGCCGACAACTGGAACCCGCTCGAACTTCCCAAGCAGTAAAATGAAGGTCGCATGCCTCGGAAAACAGGAAGGACGGCGAGACGCTATGAAAACGGTTTTGATGGCAGATCCGATGCGCTATCCGCGCATGACGACGGAAGAGATACGTGAGAGCTTTCTGCTGGATGCACTCTGCGATCCGGGCCAGTTGAACCTCACTTATGTGGATCTGGATCGCGCCGTGATTGGCATGGCCACGCCGCTAGCCGCGCCCATCGCCCTGCCCACCTTTCCCGAACTGCGCGCCAGCTACTTCACCGAGCGCCGCGAACTGGGAGTGCTCAACATTGGCGGCGGCGGAAGCGTGCGCATTGCGGAAAAGAGTTATGAGCTGGACAATCTCGATGTGCTTTATATCGGACGCGGTAACGCCGAAATCAGCTTCGCATCGAACGATAGCGCCCAGCCTGCTGTCTTCTATCTGCTGAGTTATCCCGCGCACGCCCCCTATCCGGTCGCGCTGGTGCCCCGCCGGCAAGCTACGCCGATGGAACTGGGCACTGCCGAAGGCTGCAATCTGCGCACCATCTGCAAATACATTCATCAGGGCGGCGCTGAAACCTGCCAGTTAGTAATGGGCGTAACTCATCTGCACCCCGGAAGCGCATGGAACACCATGCCGCCCCACACCCACATGCGCCGCTCCGAGGTCTATATGTACTTCAACCTTGCCGACAACGCGCGCGTCATTCATCTGTTGGGACCGGCCGAAGAGACGCGCCACATCGTCATGGCCAACCGCGAAGTGGTTGTTTCTCCCGGCTGGTCGATCCATGCCGGCGTGGGCACCAGCGCTTATAGCTTCTGCTGGGGCATGGGCGGCGAAAATCAGGACTACACGGATATGGACCCGGTTCCGGTAGTGAATCTGCGCTAAGCAAGGGAGCGCTGCGCACAAGGAGATTGCAATGAACATTGCAAGTGCGATTGCCGTGTTATCCTTCTTCGCGGTTTCGGCGCTTGCCGTTACCGGTTGGATGCTGAGCGGAGACGGTGCGCAGGTCATTTCAGCCCACGAGTTACAACAGCAATTGGCACAGTTGGCTCCACAGGCCCAGTCTGCGGGCAGCAGCGGCTCCACGCTCGCCGGCTACGGCAATCTCACCTTGAAGCTCTCCGTGCGCGTCTCGAGCGGCGGCGCGGAGGTTCATGCGCACTACGACGACTTGATGATTGTTGAACAGGGCTCGGCCACGCTGATCAGCGGCGGAACAGTCCTCGACGCGAAAACTAGCAGCGACGGCGAAATCCATGGAATCGGCATTCAAGGTGGAACGCGGCAGAATATAACTGTCGGCGATGTGGTCATCGTGCCCGCCGGCGTGCCGCATCAACTGCTCATCCCGCCGCACACACTCTACAGCGCCATGGTGGCCAAGGTGAAGGAGTAGCAGCGCTCAACGCGCCATCCACCCCCCGTCCACCACCAGCACCTCGCCGTTGACATAATCACTGGCCGCGGAAGCGAGAAAGACAGCCGCGCCCGCCAGATCTTCCGGCTCACCCCAGCGCCCGGCAGGAATCCGCCCAAGAATTTGCTGATTGCGCGTCTCATCCCCGCGCAATGCAGAAGTATTTTCCGTGGAGAAATAACCCGGTGCGATGGCGTTGACCTGCACATTGCGTCCCGCCCACTCGTTGGCCAGAGCCTTGGTCAACTGCGCCACGCCGCCCTTGGATGCCGCATAAGCCGGGACGCGGATGCCGCCCTGAAATGAGAGCAGCGAGGCAATGTTGATGATCTTTCCCTGCTGGCGGCCGAGCATCTCGCTGCCAGCCAGTTGAGATAGCTGGAAGACGCTGTTCAGATTCACCTGCATGACCTGCATCCAGGCGTCAAAGCTGTATTCTTCGGCCGCTTCGCGATGGATGGTTCCGGCGTTATTCACCAGGATGTGCGGAGCACCCCGCGCGGCCACCACTGCGTTGAACAGAAGGCTTGCGCCGTCCACCGCGCTCAGGTCGGCGGAGAAGCTCTCTGCCTTGCCTCCCAGACCGCGGATACGCGCGCAGGTCTCGTCGGCTGGGCGGCGGTTCCCGTGACAGGCAACCGTTGCCCCAGCCTCTGCCAGAGCCACCGCGATGGCCGCGCCCAGCCCGCCGGCAGCGCCCGTCACCAGCGCAGTTTTACCGTCCAGTCGAAAACGATCGAGGATGCTCAATGCTATCGTCTCCCGAAACATAAAGTTATACGGAGTTATCCATGCCACAAACTAATCAAATGAATAACTCCCGCTCAATCCGCGCACTTACAAACTATGCGCCGCTTGAGCGGGAGTAAGTTAGTTTCCACCTGCAAACTCAGGCTACGCGTTGTATGTCGTCGACGAGACTCGTCCGCCGCGGCCGGTCCAGTTGGTATGGAAAAACTCGCCGCGCGGCTTGTCCGTACGCTCGTAAGTGTGCGCGCCGAAGAAGTCGCGTTGCGCTTGCAGCAGGTTGGCGGGCAGCCGCGCGGTGCGATAGCCGTCGAAGAAGCTGAGCGCGGTGGAGAATGCCGGCGTGGGCACGCCCAGCTCGATAGCATGAACCAAAGCCTTGCGCCACGACGCCTGATACTCATTCAGCGCGCTTGAGAAGAAGCTGTCCAGCAGCAAATTCTCGATTGCCGGGTTCTTGTCGAAGGCTTCCTTGATCTTGCCCAGGAAGCGGCTGCGAATGATGCATCCGCCGCGCCACATCAGCGCGATGCCGCCCATGTTCAGCTTCCAGCCGTTCTCCTTGGCGGCGGCACGCAGCAGCATATAGCCCTGCGCGTAGGAGATCATCTTGGAACAGTAGAGGGCACGGCGCACGCTCTCGATGAATTCAGCGCGGTCCGTGGTGATCGGCCTGGCCGGCGGCCCGGAAAGAATCTTCGCCGCGGCCACGCGCTCTTCCTTCAGCGCCGAAAGGCAGCGCGCAAAAACCGATTCGCCGATCAGCGTCACCGGCTGGCCCAGATCGAGCGCGCTGAAGACCGTCCACTTGCCGGTGCCCTTTTGCCCCGCGGTGTCCAGAATCTGATCGACAACCGGCTTGCCCTTCTCGTCTTTCTTGGCGAATATCTGACTGGAGATTTCGATCAGGTAGCTGTCCAGCTCGCCCTTATTCCATTCGGCGAAGACCTCGTGCAATTCGTCGGCGCTCAGGCCCAGGCCGCGCTGCAGCAGGTCGTAGGCCTCGCAGATCAACTGCATGTCGCCATACTCGATGCCGTTGTGCACCATCTTGACGTAGTGCCCCGCGCCGTCCTCGCCCACCCAGTCGCAGCAGGGCGTTCCGTCCTCCACCTTGGCGGCGATGGACTGGAAGATGCCCTTCACGTGTGGCCACGCGGCGGGATTGCCGCCAGGCATGATCGACGGGCCGAAGCGCGCGCCCTCCTCGCCCCCGGATACGCCGGTGCCGACAAAAAGGATGCCCTTCGCCGCCAGCGCCTTGGTGCGGCGATTGGAGTCGGTAAACAGCGAGTTGCCGCCGTCGATGACAATGTCGCCCGCTTCGAGATACGGAATCAGATGCTCAATCATCTGATCCACCGTGTCGCCGGCCTTGACCATCAGCATCACCCGCCGCGGGCGCTTCAGCAGGCTGACGAACTCCTCAATGGACCGCGCGCCAACTACCTCCGTGCCCTTGGCTTCGTTGGCCACAAAATCGGCCACCTTGGAAACCGTGCGGTTGAAGACGGCAACCTTGAAGCCGTGGTCGTTCATGTTGAGGACCAGATTCTGTCCCATTACAGCCAGGCCGATCAGGCCAATATCACACGATGCATCTGCCATGAAATCTCCAAACTCCGATTTAAAATCATTGCTCGTTCCCATTCCGCCTGCTGCTCCGTCGAGTGGGCGCCCCAGGTCCAGATTCTGGGACCTGGGATAACATGCCCTCGTGAAGTCAAGCGGACAGAGGCCTAGCGCTGAATGCGCGCCGATCCGCCCTGGGCAAAAGCCCGCACCTGATCCACCGTGGCCATCGTCGTATCGCCGGGGAAGGTGGTCAGCAGTGCGCCATGCGCCCATCCCAGCTTAATCGCTTCCGCGGGCGTTTCGCCACTCAGCAGCCCGTAGATAAACCCGGCCGCAAAGCCGTCGCCGCCGCCCACGCGGTCCACCACGTCCAGTTCGGCCGTCGGCGCGGCGTAAGTCTTGCCGTTCACCCAGGCCACCGCGCTCCAGCTATGTCGGCTGGTGGAGTGCACCTCGCGCAGCGTGGTAGCCACCGCCTTCACGTGCGGATGCTTCTTCACCACGTTGTCGATCATGGCGAAGAAAACGCTGGGATCCAGCTTGGATTTCGCCGCGACCTCCGGCCCCGGTATACCCAGACCTTTCTGCAAATCCTCTTCGTTGCCTACCAGAACATCCACATTCTCCACAATGCTGCCGATAATCTCCACGGCGCGCTCGTTGCCGCCGGAGATCTTCCATAGCTTCTCGCGGAAGTTCAGATCAAACGACGTGATTGCGCCGGCCGCCTTTGCCTCGCGCATCATCTCCGCGGCCAGCGGTGCGGTCGTCGGCGAGAGCGCCGCAAAGATGCCGCCAGAGTGAACCCAGCGCACGCCACCGGCGAAAATCTTCTTCCAGTCGAAATCGCCCAACTTCAGTTGCGCCGCCGCTTCGTTGGAGCGGTTGTAGAAGACCACCGGCGCCCGCACTCCGAAGCCGCGGTCGCTGTAAACGGCGGCCATGTTGGGTCCGGTGACGCCGTCGTGCTGAAAATGCTTGTAGAAGGGCTTCACGCCCATGGCCCGCACCCGCTCGCCAATCAGATCGCCGATCGGATAATCCGACATCGCCGAGGCGATGGCCGTCTTCATGCCAAAACAATCGGCCAGATTGGCCGCTACATTGAACTCGCCGCCGCTGACGTGAATCGCGCACTCGGCGGCCTTGCGGAAGGGAATGATTCCTGGATCAAGCCGGTGCACCAGCGCGCCCAGCGATAAAAAGTCCAGTTCAGCGTCTTTGCGAATCTTCAATCCATCACTCATCGGTAGTAGGCTCCAACTCCTCAATCGTAAATCGGCTAGCCGCCGGGGCAAAACATGAGGTCTGACCACCAGAATACACGCACCCGCCAGAAATGCCAATTCCGCTGCTCCTTTTCACATATCTCATGCGGAGGTCGTGGCGAGTGTCTCGAATTCGGACACTTTCCCCTAGAATGTGAAGGCTGGATTTTGGAATGACTGAAGGGCAGGACGTCGACATAAAGCGGACAAAAAAACGCCCCGAAGGATCGCGTCTCTTCGGAGGTGCTTGCAGATCACAAGTTAAATGGGTACCAGTAGCCGACACTGGAGGTCGGTAGCGTGCGGCTACTGGTGATCCCTGCATAAACGAAGTAAGCTGCGGCTTCCCCTTTCCACGGCTCCTTCGTGTCGCCCGGCTCAAAGAAGGCTTTCTTGCACGCCCGCCGAACCATGTTGACAAATTGAGTGTCTCCTAAGTGCAAATGGCTTTCTGTGACGGCTGTCACATGGTCGAGTTTGCCTTCCAGGACTCTTTACAGAAGCGGTGATCCATTCATCCACTGGATTTTGGTCGCCCCGCCCGCCCTGGTCGCCCCGCCCTGG
>VFSW01002500.1_pt1 | contig 27799 bp, 21 predicted proteins | sample 5358111 | NCBI WGS metagenome assembly VFSW01 (sample SAMN11554181, study PRJNA540505) | mine drainage metagenome | isolation source: sediment from site ElyBrook_90M | place: USA: Ely Copper Mine, Vershire, VT | collected 2017 | reverse complement strand
CTTTGAGGACTGCTCGATCGCAATCGTCTGGGGCCATCGCCGCGAACTCAATCCGGCCGCTTCGATCTACACCCGTGTGCTCGACCTCGACTGGATCTATCCGCCCGGACCCTCGGATTTCTGCGGCGGTGACGCGCTGGTCAGGCGCTCGGTGCTGGAACAGGTCGGCGGCTTCGATCCGCGCCTGATTGCCGGCGAAGAGCCCGAGATGTGCCGGCGCATCCGCGCGCTCGGACGCGTCATCATGCACATCGACCGCCCGATGACGCAGCACGATCTCGCAATCTCGCGATTCTCCCAGTACTGGCGCCGTGCGACGCGCGCCGGATACGCCTACGCCGAAGTCTCGGCGCGATTCCGCACTACCGAATCGCCGCTATGGCTTCGCGAGTCGCGGCGCAATCTCGTCCACGCAGGCGCGCTGGCCGCGCTGCTGATCGGCGGGCCGCTTTTCTCGATCGTGTTCAGATCGCCGCTGCCGATCCTGTTCGCGCTCGCCGCAATCCTCGTGCTCGTCTTGCGGACCGCGATCCGCGCGCGATGGAAGTGCGCCAGCTTCCCCGCCCGCATCCTCTACGGCGTCCACTCTCATTTTCAGCAGCTGCCGATCCTGCTCGGCCAGTTGAAGTTCCGCCGCCATCGCCGCTCCGCCACCGGCGCCGGGCTTATCGAATACAAGGATAGGCCCGCGAGGATCACGCTTGCCTCGCGTCGCCTGGACCGTTCGGCCGCCGGCAAGAACGGCGGTCCCCAGGCGGATCGCGAACCGGATCGCGTTGCGCGCCGAGGCTCGCTCGGCAAGCGCGCCGCGACCGCTGCGATGGCGCCCTTCGCCTGGCTATGCGAACGCTTCGGCGATCGCGCGCGCCGCGCATGGGCTCACGCCCGGCTCTCCGCGCGCCTCGGCCATCGAATCGATCCGTCCGTCGTCGTCCTCGGTCCGCCCGAGATCAACGGCACCGCGCGCGTCGAAATGGGCCGCGATCTGTTTCTCTATCGCGAACTATATTTCGAAACCCAGGAGCGCGGCACGATCGTTCTCGGTGACCGCGTGGTGCTGTCGCGCGGCGTCCATCTGGTCGCCTTCGACCGCGTCGCGATCGGCGCCGGCTCCATGATCGGCGAATACTCGAGCGTCCGCGACGCGAACCATCGCGTGCTTGATGGCGTGCCGATTCGCGACGGCGGATATGACGCCCGTCCCATCACGATCGGCCGCAACGTCTGGATCGGCCGTGGCGTCACGATTCTGCCCGGCGTTACGATCGGCGACGGCGCGGTGGTCGGCGCCAACGCCGTCGTCACTCGCGACGTTGCGGCCGGCACCACCGTCGTCGGAATTCCAGCCCGCCCGCTCGCGCCCGCGGTTGCTGAGATCAAGCCCGCCGCCAACGGTTCGATACGATGAACCCGGCGAATCAGATCCGCCTGCTGCTGTCGGCCTATCAATGCGGCCCCGCGATGGGTTCTGTTTCGCAGATCGGATGGGAGTGGTACCGGCGGCTCAGCCGCCGCGCCCATGTGACGCTGCTTACTCACGTCCGCAATCGTGCGGCGCTCGAAGCTGCGGGCGCGCCGTGCGCCGATTCCGAAATTATCTTCGTCGATACCGAATGGTTCGCGCGGCCGCTCTATCGGCTCGCCTCGCGCATCTTTGCCGGCAGCGAATACGCCGCTTTCATGATCTCGTCGCTCGACTTTTTCGTCTACGAAAACGCCGCGCTCCGAATCCTCAAACAGCGAATCGCCGCCGGCGCCCGCTGGGATATCGTGCACGCCGTCACGCCCGTGACCCGCATGGCCGCAAGCCGCCTCTATCGCGTCGGCGCACCCCTGATCCTGGGCCCGCTCAACAACGGCCTGCCGATTCCGCCCGGCTTCGACACCATCCTTCGCGGCGATCATCCCTGGCTCTCCCCAATCCGCAGGCTCGGCGGCGCCGCCGACACGATTCTCGGTTCGACCCGCAGAGCGGCGGCAATACTCACTGCGACTCGCGCCACGCTCGACGGAATCCCGCGCCGCGCGCGTTCACGATGTATCCCGATGCTCGAAAATGGCGTCGATCTCGACCTCTTCGCGGCCGCGCCCTGGCCGCCCGCGCCTTCGCCGCTCGCGCCGCTGCAAATCCTCTTCGTCGGACGCCTGCAGCCGTTCAAGGCGCTTTCGCTTCTGCTCGACGCGCTCGCAATAGTCAGAAACGATTTTCCCATGCGCCTGACCGTCATCGGCGAAGGCCCCATGAAGGCCGCCTGGCAGGCTCAGGCCGAACGCCTCGCCCTCGGCGCTGTGGTCGAATTCCAGGGCGCCCGCGAACTCACCGAAGTCGCCGCGGCGATGCGCGCGGCGCATGTCCTGTGCCTTCCATCGGTGCGCGAATCGGGCGGCTCCGTGCTGCTCGAAGCGATGGCTGCGGCGCGCCCCGTCATCGCGATTGCATTTGGCGGTCCAGCCGAGATCGTCGACGACGCCGTCGGGCGCGCGGTGCCGCCGGCCGGGGTCGAAGCCGCCGTTGCCGGAATCGCCGAGGCGTTGCGCGACATCGTACACAACCCCGGCTCATGGCGCCGCCGCGGCGAGGAAGGTCGCCGCCGCGCCCAAAGCCGCTTTTCCTGGGACGCCAAGATCGATCGCGCGCTCGAGCTCTACCGGAAGCTCTCCGCGCATCGCGCCGTGGCCCGCACAACCTCCGATCTGCTCCGCTTCGAGGCCGGCCGCTGATGGACCTCATAACCGGAATCCCGGGCCTTATCGCCATCCTCATCTGCATTCGCCGCGGACCCGAGCGCGCATTCCTCAATGTCTACCTGCCGGTGCTCCTGCTCATTCCCGACGGTTACCGATGGTCAATCACCGGCCATCTGACCTTCAGCGAAACCGCGATCATCCCAATTGCTGTCTTCTGCATCGTTCACTCATGGTCGGACTGGGAGTGGACATTTACTGACTACCTGGTGCTGGCGCTTTCGGCGCTAATGGCTATTTCCGAAGGCCTCAACAAAAACTTCTATGAAGGCCGCAATGTCGCACTCGACATGACCTGCACCGCCATCATGCCCTATATGCTGGGCAAGCTGATGTTGCGCCGCGAGGCGATCAGTATCGCGGCGGCCAGGCGAATCGCCCTGCTGATGACTGTGGTCGCAATCTCCGGCCTCTATGAATTCAAGATGGGCGTCAACCCTTACAACCGCACGTTGCTCTGGTTCTTTCCGTGGAACGTGGTCTGGGTCACCACCTTTCGTTACGGATTCGCCCGCGTCGCGGGACCCTTCTCGCACGCCATTCTCGCCGGGATCATGTTCGTCGCAGGCTATCGAATCGTAAAATGGCTCGATTGGACCAACGCCTGGCCTGGCAATGTTCCGTTGCTCCCGATCAGCAAAGTGCGCTTCTGCGAACTCTCGATCATCGCCGGAAGCATCATGACGTTCTGCCGCGGACCCTGGATCGGCGCGGTCGCCGCCACGCTGGTAATCGCGATGTGCCGGTCGCGTAACCGCCGCCTGATGGTGCCCGCCATCCTTTTCGTCACGCTCCTCGCCGGCGTGCCCGCCTACTTGAAGTTCAAAGCTTACGTCTCAGTCGGCTTCGATCAGGCTGCAACGCTTTCGCAGCAAACGGCCGTCTACCGCCGCGAGCTGATTGACCAGTACTCAGTCATCGCCGAACAAAGCCCGATCATCGGATACGGCCGCAACAACTTTCCCGCACTGGCCGGCCTGCCATCGGTCGACAACTACTATCTGCTGCTTGCGCTCGAGCACGGCTTTATCGCTGCCGGCTTGTTGATTCTGATCCTGTTGACCATGCTTGTACGCCTTTTTATTTGCGGAGGCCGCCGGCCGCGCTATCCCCCCGCCGCCGCGCTCGCTTTTTCCCTGTTGGGTGCTGGCAGCGGGTTGGCGGTTGCGATCGCAACGGTCTATCTCGGCCTGCAAACCGCCCCGTTCCTGTTTCTCATTATTGGATGGGGCGAAGGTCTGCTCAGTTCCGGCGGACTTGTCGGCGCGATGCCGGCCGCCGAGGCGCGCAAGGTGATTCGCGCCACCAACTTTCGCTTTCAACGCGTGATGGCGTGAGCGGCGTGATGACTCGCGCTGAGCAATGCCCGATCCGGCTCGCCTACCTCGTCAGCGAGTATCCCGCGGTCTCGCACACGTTCATCCTGCGCGAGGTCCGCCGCCTGCGCGAAATGAATTTCGAAATCTCCGTCGCGTCGATAAACCCTCCGCGCGAGCCCGCCAGCAATATGACCGCCGAGGAGCGCGCCGAGTCGGCCGCTACATTTTATGTGAAGCGCCAGGGTTCAAGCGCTGCATTGCGCGCGCATCTGGCGACCGTCATTCGCACGCCCGCCGCTTATCTGCGCGCGCTTTGGTTTGCGATTCGCCTGGGCGGCGCCGACCCCGCGCGCATGCTCTTCGCCTTCTTTTATTTTGTCGAAGCGATCATCGTCGGACATTGGATGCGCTCGCGGCGGCTCTCTCATCTTCACGTCCACTTCGCCACGCCCGCCGCCTCGGTCGGACTAATCGCGAGCCGCGCCTTTCCAATTGGATTTTCCTTCACCGTCCACGGCCCCGATGAGTTTTACGACGCGCCTGGATATTGCCTCGCGCAAAAAATCGCCGGCGCCGACTTCGTATGCTGCATCAGCCATTTCGCCCGCAGCCAGCTCATGAACTTGTCGCCACCGGCGCAGTGGCCAAAGTTCGAGCTCGCGCGCCTCGGCGTCGATACCGCCGCTTTCGCTCCGCCGCCCTTCCGATCCGCCGCCGGCGTGTTCGAGATTCTGTGCGTCGGACGCCTCGTCCCCTCCAAGGGCCAGCACATCCTGCTCGACGCCCTCGACCGCCTGGTCAAGTCGGGCCGCAATGTCCGCCTGCGAATCGTCGGCGATGGCCCCGACCGCGAAAGCCTCGCCTCCGAAGTCCGATGCCGCGGCCTTTGCCGCCGCGTCATCTTCGAGGGCAACGTCAATCAGGATCGGATCGCCGCTCTGTACAGCGGCGCCAACGCGTTCGCACTCGCAAGTTTCGCCGAGGGCCTGCCGGTGGTCCTGATGGAGGCGATGGCCGCGGGGCTGCCCTGCGTTTCCACCTTCGTAGCCGGCATCCCCGAACTGATCAGAAATGAAATCGACGGCCTGCTCGTCGCACCCTCCGACGCGCGCGCCCTGGCCGGCGCATTCGAGCGCCTGATCGATGATCCCGAACTGCGCGAGCGCTTCGCCGCGAACGGCCGCCGCCGCGTTGTCGAACATTACGATCTCGATCGCAGCGTCGCGCGTCTCGCACGAATCTTCGCCGGCCATATCGGACACAGACTCGCCAGCGAAAATCAGCAGCCCCGAGCCGTGGCGAAGACCGCGTCCGGCGCCGAGAGCCAGCAGCCTGGGAGCCCGTGATGATTCATCACTTCGCAGTGCTGATTGGTTTGCTGCTCGTTCTGATAACCCTCCCGGGAACGTTCGAACTCTGCCTTCTCACGATCGCCGGAATCCTTCCGCGCCGACGCGCCCGCCCTCCCACGCTTGCACAAGCCTCGCCGCTGCGCACGATCGCCGTCGTCATTCCGGCTCATGACGAGGAGCGCGGAATCGTGAGATGCGTCAATAGTGTTGCCGCTTGCGTACGGCCTGCGGGGCTACAAGTGCTGACCGTCGTGGTCGCCGATAACTGCTCCGATCGGACTGCGGAGCTGGCGCGCGAGGCCGGTGCCCGGGTCATGGTCCGCATCGATGATCACCGGCGCGGAAAAGGGTATGCGCTGAATTACGCGTTTGAGATTTTGCTGCGCGAAGGCGTCGATGCGATGGTGGTTATCGACGCCGACACGGTATCGGAATCTAATCTGCTTGTTGAGATTACGCGGATCTTGGGGTCGGGCGCCGATGGCGTCCAGGCGCGTTATGGCGTGCTTAATCCCACCGATTCGATTCGTACCCGCCTGATGAATGTCGCTCTGATGGCCTTCAACGTGCTGCGCCCGCGCGGCCGCGACCGTCTTGGCCTCTCCGCTGGGATACTCGGTAATGGCTTCGCGTTGACGCGCGAAACGCTGCTCGCCGTACCGTATGACGCCCATTCCGTGGTCGAAGACCTCGAGTACCATCTCCGCCTGGTGCGGGCGGGCCGACGAATTCGCTTCGCCGACGCCTCGGGTGTCCGCGCCGATATGCCTGTCGGCGGGCGGGGGTCGGAGACGCAGCGGACGAGGTGGGAAGGCGGCAGAGCACGGATGATTCGGACCGAGGTCCCGGCGCTCCTCCGCGATATTGCCGGTGGAAATCTACGCCTCTTCGAACCGCTGCTCGACCTGCTCCTGCTACCGCTCGCTTATCACGTAACCCTGCTCGCCGGCGCAATTATTCTGCCCGGGCCGTTCAGCCGGCTTTACGGGCTGATGGCGCTGGGAATCGTCGCTGGACACGTGATCGCGGGGATTATCGTAGGCAGAGGCACCTGGCGCGACTTAACGATAATTCCCGCTATACCGGTCTATGTTATGTGGAAACTGATTTTGACACGTCGTATCATGACAACAGCGCAAATCAGCAGTACGTGGAATCGTACCAAGCGTTGATATGTTTTGACAGGTTGTACTGAGTTGTAACATGGTTTATTATCTTTAATGTGGTCAACGCGGGTCCTCAAATAACGCTGGATGTTTCAGTCATCGTCGTGTCCTTCAACACACGCAACCTTGTCCGCGAGTGCCTGCGGACGCTTTTCGATGAGACCGCCGGGCTTCGATGCGAAGTTATCGTAATCGATAACGACTCGTCCGACGGTTCGGCGGACATGATCGAAGCCGAATATCCAAACGTCGGGCTGATTCGAAGCGCAACGAATCTTGGCTTTGCGGCGGCCAACAATCGCGGCTTTGCGATAGCGCAGGGCCGCTACGTGGTTTTGCTCAACTCCGATGCCTTTTTGAAGCCCGGCGCGCTTTGCCGTTCGGTCGCCCATATGGAGGCCAATCCTCGCGTGGGTCTGGGCGGAGCCCGCCTTATTGGGCGCGACGAGTCCTGGCAGCCGTCGGCGCGGATGTTTCCGTCGTTGCTCAACGATCTGCTGACGATAAGCGGGCTGGCGGCGAGATTCCCGAAGTCGCGCTTCATGGGCCGCGTCGATCGCACGTGGGCCGACCCGATGGAGGCCGCGCCGGTCGACTGGGTGCCGGGAGCGTTCACGATTATCCGGCGCAACGTACTCGATGAGGTCGGAACCTTCGACGAGCGCTTTTTTCTCTACTACGAGGAGGTCGACCTTTGCCGGCGGATCCGGGCGGCGGGCTACGAGGTCTGGTACTGGCCCGACGTGGTGACGGTGCATCTGGGGGGCGAGTCGTCGAAGACGGTGCAGCGGGTGCGGTTATCCGCGGTGGGATCGCAGCTTGCGCTGTGGCGGATGCGGAGCGCCCTGCTCTACTACCGCAAGCATCACGGCGCGCTGGGAGCGTGGTCGGCGCGGATGGTCGAAACCGCGTGGCATCGGATGCGCGCAATACGCAACACTTTTTCGAACCGGCCCGATCGGCGCGACCGCCGGGAGGAATCGCGCGAGATTATCGCGACCATGCGGCATGCGTGGATTGACACGCGGGGCGGAGATATTTCGCCGCCGCGGCCCTGGTGACAGCGGATGTTCGAGAATCTGCGAGAGGATTGGGCGACCTACGAACATGATCCGTGGCGGCAGGGGCTGTGGGTGATGATTCCCTACCGTTTCGGGCGCTGGCGCTACCGGTTTCGCAACCGGATGGTCCGCGCTCCGCTCTCGCTGATTTACAAGACGATGCGGATGCTGGGGCAGATTCTGACCGGGATCGATCTGCCGTGCGAAGCGACCGTGGGACGGCGCTTCAGGATCGACCATTTCGGCGCGATTATTATCAGCGGCGACGCGGTCTTCGGCGACGACGTGGTGATCCGCAGCGGGGTGACGGTGGGGTTGTGCCGCGCGGGCGAACGCGGGGCGCCGGTTGTCGGCAACCGGGTCGATATCGGCACGGGAGCGAAGCTTCTGGGCGCGATAAAGATCGGCGACGACGTCGCGATCGGCGCCAACGCGGTCGTGCTTGAGGATGTTCCGGCCGGCAGTATCGCGGTGGGTGTGCCCGCGCGGGTGCTGGCGCGGCGCGCGGCGATCAGCGGCAACAACGGCCATCGGGAGGCGGTCAATTGAAGCGCCGGGAGAATCGCCTCATGATTCCGGGTCCGCTGGGACGGCGGCCGCGCCGGTGGCGCGCCGTGATGGTCCGGCGGGTGAAGAAACTCGAGTTGGCCGCGGCCGAACGGGCGCATCGGATGCTGGACGTGCTCGGCGCGTGCCTGATGATCGGGGCGCTGGCGCCGATCCTGATTTTGCGGGCGCTTGGGGCGCGGCTGGCGACCGGGCGGATTTTCGAGCGCCAGCAACTGGTGGGATTGTTCCGGCTGCCGTTCGAGCGGCTGCACTTTGCGGGTGGGATGCCGGGCCGCTCGCTCGCGGCGCTGATCAATATTCTGCGCGGCGACCTTTCGTGGACCGGACCGCGGCCGCTGACCGCGGCCGAAGCGACCAGCGTTCCGGCGCGCGCGTGGGAGCGGTTCAAGATGCGTCCGGGACTGGTCTCGCCCCATCGTATCCGCGCGCGGATAGGAATCGCCTACCAGGAAGAGCACGAGCACGACCGCGAGCTTTTTTACGCCCAGAGCGTGAGCGGCAGTATCGGAGTGCTGGCGCGCGCGGTGCCGAGCGCGATGCTCGGCGGAGGCGCGCCGCGGCCGGCGGCGGCACATCTGAGCTTTTTCGGGATCGAGATTTTGAATACGACGATGGACGAGGCGGCCGGCTGGATTGCGGGGCGGGCGCGCACGGACCTTCCGACGCGGCTCTACTTCGTGAACGCCGACTGCCTGAATATCGCCTTCGTCAACCCGGAGTATCGGGCGGTGCTGCGAGCGGCGGACCGGGGGGTGGCCGACGGGATCGGGATTCATCTGGCGTGCCGGCTGGCGGGGACCGCGCGGGCCGAAAATGTGAACGGCACGGAGCTGTTTCCACGCCTGTGCGAGCGCGCCTGTGCGGCGCGGCTTTCGATCTTCCTGCTCGGTGCGCTGCCGGGGGTGGCGGAGGCGGCGGCGGCGGCGATGCGGGAGCGGTTTCCCGAGCTGCGGATTGCCGGCGCACAGTCCGGATACTTCGATGAAGCGGGCGAGTCCGCGGCGATAGCGGCGGTCAACCAGTCGGGCGCCGATATCCTGCTGGTCGCGATGGGCGCGCCGCGCCAGGAGCTTTGGATCGCGCGCAATCGCGAACGGCTCAGGCCGGCCGTCGCGATCGGCGTAGGCGGCCTGTTTGATTTTTACTCGGGGCGGATCGCGCGCGCGCCACAGTGGATGCGCGAGATCGGCATGGAATGGGCCTGGCGGCTGATGAAGGAGCCGCGGCGGATGTGGCGGCGCTACTTAATCGGCAATCCACTATTTCTATACCGGGTGTGGTGTGAAGTAAGACTTCGCGAACCGGTTGGCCACTGAGCAAGCACCACTGAGCATACATATGTACACTGATGTTTCGGCAGCAAAATTATCGACCCCCGCGGCGGTCCCCGGCCGGGGCGGCAATCCGGCCGCCACCCGCATCCTCGAAGCGCCCGAAATGGCGCTGCGCGATAGCATGATCAAGCGCTGGGGAGCGATCCACGCCACGACCCGATGGCATCGGGTGCGCGTGCAACTGAAGCAGGCGCTGTGGACCGCGGCGGCGGATGGCACCGAGGCGCTCAAGCGCCCGATCGACCTTTTCGGCGCGCTGGTGCTGCTGATAGTGCTCGCGCCGCTATTCGCACTGATCGCGATCCTGATCAAGCTCGATTCGCCCGGGCCGATCCTGTTCAAACAGATCCGCGTGGGCAAATGGGGGCGGTGCTTCGAGATGTACAAGTTCCGCTCGATGTATCTGGACGCGGAGCTTGGGTTCGACGAACTCAAGTCCGCCAATGAGATCGAGGGCGGCGTGCTGTTCAAGATGCGCAACGATCCGCGGATGACCCGCTTCGGCCGGTTTCTGCGCCGCGGATCGCTCGATGAGATACCGCAGCTATGGAACGTGCTGAGCGGCGAGATGTCGCTGGTGGGACCGCGCCCGCCGCTGCCGTCGGAGGTGGAACTGTACACGCTGGCCGAGCGGCGCAGGCTCGACGCGACGCCCGGGATCACGGGCCCTTGGCAAGTCTCGGGCCGCTCCGAAATTCCCTTCCACCAGCAGGTCGAACTCGATGTCGCGTATATCGAGTCGCAGTCGCTCAGGGGCGACCTCAAGATTCTGCTCAAGACGATTCCGGCGGTGCTGCTGGGACGGGGCGCGTACTGAGCGGGCGATGGAAACCATAATCGTAACCGGCGGAGCCGGATTTATCGGCGCGAATTTTGTGCGGTCGGCGCTTGCCGGGGCGCGGTATCGCGTGGTGGTGCTCGACAAGCTGACGTACGCGGCGAGCCCGCTCAGCCTGCGCGGGGCCGAGGCGAATCCGCGCTACCAATTCGTGCACGGCGATATCGCGGACCGCGCCGCGCTGGACTCGCTGATGGAGGCAGTGCGGCCGTCGGCGGTGGTCAACTTCGCCGCCGAGACCCACGTCGACCGCTCGATTGACGGGCCGCGCAACTTCGTCGAGACCAACCTGATGGGCTGCTTCGAGCTGCTCGAGGCAGCGCGGCGCTTCTGGTCGGGCCTCGGGCGCGCCGCGCGCGAGCGTTTCCGCTTTCTCCAGGTCTCGACCGACGAGGTCTACGGATCGCTGGGCGAGAGCGGCAGCTTCAACGAAGAGAGCCAGTATTCACCGAACTCGCCCTATGCGGCGTCGAAGGCGGCGGCCGACCATTTCGTGCGCGCATATCACGCGACCTACGGGCTGCCCACGCTCATTACCAATTGTTCGAACAACTACGGTCCGTTGCAGTTTCCCGAAAAGCTCATCCCGCTGACGATCTTCAACGCGATGGCTGGGCGGGCGCTGCCGATTTACGGCGACGGACGCAACGTGCGCGACTGGCTATTCGTCACCGACCATTGCGAAGCGCTGACCGCGGTGCTCGAACGCGGGCAGCCGGCCCGGAAATACAATATCGGGGGGCGCGCCGAGCGCACCAATCTCGAGGTTGTGGGCGAGGTCTGCGCGCGCCTCGACGCGCTGCTGCCGGCGGCGCACAACCCGGCGCTGAAGGCGGCCGGATGCGAGCGGTACTCGGAGCTGATCAGGTTCGTGCCCGATCGGCCCGGCCACGACCGGCGCTACGCGATCGACTGCTCGCGAATCGAAGGCGAGCTCGAATGGCGCGCGCGGGTGGACTTTGGCGAAGGGATCGGGCGCACGGTGCGCTGGTATCTCGACAACCCCGAATGGTGCGATTCGGTGCGCGGCGGAGGATACGCCGGCGAGCGCCTGGGGCTCGCCGCGGCTGATCAAACTACGTGAAGACGATTTTGTTCGCTAATCGCGAGGCGCACGAGCTGGCGCCGCTGACCGGGAATACCTGCGCCGCGATGCTGCGGGTCGCGGGCAAGCCGCTGGTGGTTTACGCGGCCGAGGCGCTGGCGATGGCGCGGTTCGGCGAGGTGATGGTGGTGGTATTTCCGTTTGCGAAGCAGGTCGAAAAGGCGCTCGGCAACGGCGCGCGCTGGGGAATTCATATCGAGTACTTTGCCGCCGCGGCGGGCGACACGCCCGACGAAGTGATCGGCTGGCTCGCCGCGTGGCTGGGCGGCGAGGATTACCTGGTGATGAGCGGTGAGATTCTGCGCACGCCGGTGGTGGCGGAGTTCGTCGAGCAGGCGATGGCCTCGGGCGCCGACAGCGTGGCGGCGACGATCGGCGGGGTGTTGGCCGGACTGCGCTGGGTGCGCGGCGGGAGGCCCGGGCCGTTGCGGCTGGCGGACAATCCGGCCGATCCGGGACGCGCGCCCGAGACGGTGCGCACGATCGAGATGCGCAACGCGCGGCTGTCGCTTATCGAATCGTTTGCGAGTCTCCATCGGGCCAATCTCGAAGCCGCCGCCGGCCGTTTTCCGGGCCTTATAATTCCGGGCCACGAGCTGACCAAGGGCGTGACGGTGGGACGCAAGAGCATTGTTCCCGCGCGCTCGGTCAAGGGGACGCCGGTGTTCGTCGGCTCGCGCTGCCGAATCGCGCCGGATGCGGAACTGATGAGCGACAGCGTGATCGCAAGCGGCGTGGTGATCGACCGCCGGGCGACCGTGCGCGGCTCCGTGGTGATGCCGAACACCTATGTCGGGGAGTTGGTCGAGGTCGCCAACGCGATCATCGCGGGAAATATTCTGATCGATATCGAAAGCGGCGCGGTGACGCGCGTGACCGACGCGTTCCTGATAGCGAACATGCGGGCGACCAGCATGACCAGCGCGCTTCGAGTCTTCGCCGGACAGATCGCCGGCCTGATGCTGCTGATCGCCTCGCTACCGCTGTGGCCGATCGCGGCGATGGCCGCGCTGGCCGAGAGCGGTTCGATGCGGCCGCGCGGGCGCCATCTGGTGGGAAATCGCGGGGCGGGCTTGCGCGCCTTCGAGTTTCAGACCAGCGTGCCGGTGCTTCGCTACCTGCCCTATCTGCTCGCGGTCGCCGCCGGGATGTTAAGCCTGGTCGGGGTCGATCCGCTCACGCCCGAACAGTCGGCGGCGCGGCGCGCGGGATGGGAATTCGTGCGCGACGAGGCGCCGGTCGGGCTGGTGGGCCCGGCGTCGCTTACCTTGAGCCGCGATGCGCCCCCGACGGAGCGGCGCGTGGTTGAGTTCTGGTACACGCGCGGACGCTCGTTCACGGTCGATCTTAAATGGCTCGGGCGGGCGGCGCTCGCGCTGATCCGCCTGCGCGGGTTTCGCGGCCGGGCGGCCGATGCGGGTTTGAGTAATGGATAACGGTTTCGCACGGGCCGAGCGCCGCGACGCCGGCGCGTCCGCGGCCTGGAAGGGAATCCTGCTGGCCGGCGGATCGGGCACGCGGCTCTATCCGGTAACGCGGGGAGTCTCGAAGCAGCTCGCGCCGATCTACAACAAGCCCATGATCTACTATCCGCTGTCGGTCCTGATGATGGCGGGCATCCGCGACATCCTGGTTATCACGACGCCGCACGATCAGGAGGCCTTCCGCCGGCTGCTCGGGACGGGCGCGGACTGGGGGCTGCGGCTGGAATACGCGGCACAGCCCGAGCCCAAAGGGATCGCGCAGGCGTTCATTATCGGGCGCGAATTTATCGGCCGCGACCGGGTCGCGCTCGCGCTCGGCGACAATATCTTTCACGGCGAGAGTATTCCGGAACTGCTGCGCCGCGCGACCGCGGCGCGAATCGGAGCGACGGTCTTCGGCTACCGCGTGCGCGATCCGGAACGCTATGGCGTGGTCGAGTTCGATGCCGCGGGCAAGGCGGTCAGTATCGAGGAGAAGCCGCGCCGTCCGCGATCGCCCTACGCAGTGACGGGGCTCTACTTTTACGACAATCGCGTGTGCGAGATGGCGGCGGCGCTCGAACCGTCGGCGCGGGGCGAGCTCGAAATCACCGATCTGAATCTTTGTTATCTGAGGCGCGGCGAGCTGCGCGTCGAGCGGATGGGGCCGGGAGTGGCGTGGCTCGACATGGGCACGCATGAGGCGCTGTTGCAGGCGGCCAACTTTATCCATGCGATCGAGGAGCGCCAGGGGCTTCGCGTCGCCTGCGTCGAAGAGATCGCGTGGCGGATGGGCTATATCGGGCGCGGCGAGCTCGAGCGGATTGCCGCCGCGATGGGCGTCAACGGATACGGCGAATACCTGATGCGGCTGCTGGAGCACGAGGCGCCATGAATTTCGTCGCCACCGCGCTTTCCGGAGTGACTATAGTCGAGCCGGACGTATTTCCCGACGAGCGCGGGTTTTTCCTGGAGACCTGGCGCGCGGACAAGTATGCGCGGGGCGGAATCGAGGCGCGCTTCGTTCAGGACAACCACTCGCGATCGGCGCGCGGCACGATCCGGGCGCTCCATGCGCAGCGCGCGCGTTCGCAGGGCAAGCTGGTGCGGGTAATCGCGGGAACGATCCTCGACGTGGTGGCCGATATCCGGCGCGGATCGCCGACCTGGCTCAAATGGATCGCGGTCGAGCTTTCGGCCGAGAACTTCCGCCAGATTTACGTGCCGCCGGGCTTCGCCCACGGTATCTGCATTACCAGTGAATTCGCCGAAGTCGAATACAAATGCACTGACTATTACGATCCCGACGACGAACTGAGAATCGCGTGGAACGACCGGGAGCTTGGCGTGCAATGGCCGGTGCGCGAGCCGATTCTGTCGGCCAAGGATCGCGCGGCGCCGCCGCTTGCCGCGCAGCTGAATCTGCTGCCGATCTGGCCCGGAGAGCCGCGATGAGAATCCTGATAACCGGCGCCGGCGGACAACTGGGCCAATGCCTTGTGCCCGCGCTGGCGAATCACGAGGTGATCGCGCTTGGCCATGGCGCGCTCGACCTGACCCGGATCGACGCCGTGCGCGAAGCGGTTGGCGCGCTGCGGCCCGCAATCGCGATTAACGCCGCGGCCTTCAACGATGTCGACGGCGCGGAATCGCGCAGTATCGAGGCTTATGCGGTCAACGCGCTGGCGCCGCGCAACCTCGCGCTCGCGACCGCCGAACTGGGTATTCCGATCGTCCACGTCTCGACTGACTATGTTTTCGACGGCGCGGCCGGGCGCCCGTATCACGAGTTCGATCGGGTGAATCCGCTGTCGGTCTATGGCGCGAGCAAGTTCGCGGGCGAGGAGGCGGTGCGCGCGCTGAATCCGCGCCACTATATCGTGCGGACGGCGTGGCTCTTCTGGGAGCGGGGGCGCAACTTTCTGCGCGCGATGCATGCGAACGCGGGACGCGAGGAACTGAAGGCGACCTGCGACCAGTTCGGATCGCCGACCTACGTACCGCATCTGGCGCGCGCGATCGCCCGCCTGATCCCGACCAGCGCATTCGGCACCTGGCATATGGCTGGACGCGGGGTCGCGTCGCGGTTCGACATGGTGACGACGCTCTTTGCCGCGCTGGAAATCCGGACCGCGGTGCATCCGGTCTCGCGGAGCGAGTTTCCCGCCGCGGCCGAGCGTCCGACGTATAGCGGGCTGGCGACTGTGCAGGAGCCGAGGATCGAGCTGCCGGAATGGCGTGATGGAATTCAGGAATTCGCGCGACGGGTCATTTGAGTAGGTAAAACTTTCACTAAACTAATGGAATCATGTTATCAATTATCTTGACTTGTTAAAGCGAATGTAAGATTATCAATTGGAGTCGAAAATCCACAACGGAGGGTATTCATTACTGTGTCAAGCGTAATCAGGAAGTTAACGAGCTACGGCGCGTCCGCGACGATCATTTTGATGTCGTTCATGGGCACCGCCTTCGCGCATCCGGAGGCCAATCAGTGGTGGACGAGATGGCAGCACAATGCGCCGGCGAGCGCGCCGGAACTGAGTGCGAGTCTGCTGCTGGTGGGGGTCGCAATCGCAGGTGGATTGATCTACCTCGAACGGCGGCGCACGCGGCAGGGATCGATCGAAGGCTAGGAATTCTGCGCTGATGGGACGCGCAATCGGCGCCGGCATGCCGATTCTCCAGCTGGAGGATAGGGTATCCGGCGCCTTTTATTTTCGCAGCCTGTTTCTGCCCGTGCTGCTCGCGGCCGAGTTGCTGCTTTTTTCGTTGCCCTTCGCCGAGTGGATGCCGGCCGGACTGGGCGGCTGGTGGTGGCCGCTGATCGAGTACCATCGCGCGCTCACGGCGGCTGCGATCGCGGGCGCGATGGCGACAGGCTGGTTTAGCTGGCCCGTTGTCCGGACGGAGATTCTCGCGTGGGAATCGCGAATGGGCGCCGGGAACGGGAACCTCGCCAAAGACCGTCCGCGCTGGCGGTGGCTCGGGGCCAATCTGCTGATGGCGGGATCGGTAGCCGCGTGGATCCGGGGCGGAATGGCAGCGCGGAGGCCCTCGCTCGAGTGGGGCGAGCTCTGGTTTGCGGCGGGAATGATCGCTGTCAGCGGGGCGATCGTGTGCTGGGGCCTCACGATGGCGCCCGCGTCGGCGTGGCATCGATGGGCGAGCCGCAGCAGGGGCGCGATTATCGGCGGCGTGGCACTCGGGATACTCGCGCGCGTCATCGGCCATTCAATCTGGAACATTGCGCCAATCCTGCAACGAGCGACGCTGATTGTGGTCTACCTGATGCTTCGCGGCATCGGACAGACGACGGTGGTGTTTCCCGCGGAGTCGATAATCGGCACGCAGGCGTTCGGGGTGAAGATTGCGGAGCCGTGCGCGGGACTCGAGGGCGTCGGGCTGGTATGCGTTTTTGTCGCCGCCTATCTGTGGAGTTGCCGCGGCGAGCTGCGCTTTCCCCAGGCGCTTATTTTGATCCCGGCCGGCGCGGCTGTCATCTGGACTCTGAACGCGATACGGGTGACGGCGCTAATCCTGCTTGGCGGATGGTCGCCGACGCTCGCGCTCGGAATCTTTCACAGCCTCGCGGGATGGATGCTCTTTCTGGCTACCGCCTACGGCCTCCTGATGGTGAGCCGGCGGCTGAGGTTTATCCGGCGGCAGGCGGTGCCAGGCTGATTCGATCATCCGGCTCACTGCTCCAGCGCAATGGCTCCGTACGCGGGGATCGTGAATGAAATCGCGCCCGCGCCGAGGCTGGTGATCGGGCCGCCGGGCGCGATCGAGACCAGCGGCGAAGTCTCATTCTCATCGGTCACCGACGTAGTATAGTTGAGCTGCTGCATCACGGACGGCACGCCGGCCCCCGCAGGAAAATTCAGAACGATCGGAATCGCGGTCGCGCTGCTGTTGGTCATCATTGCGGTCCATCCTGAGGTTCCAAGGAAAGCGGCGCCGGACACGCCCGGATATGCCGTCGTGTCCATGCGATAGAAGTCGCCCTGCACGACCTGATTCGCCAGTTCGATTGCAAGGCCGGTTGGGCGGATGAAGTTGTAGGCCGCGTTCAGATCGTGCACGACGCCGAACAACGGAACGTTCTGGTTAGATGACGGGCTGTTGCACTGGCCTGAGGGTCCCCAGTAGTTATTGGCCGAGAGCTGGTAGAGCCCGGTCAGGCTCCATCCGTTCTGAATCGCAAAGCCGGAATCCATCGTATGGATTATCTGCTGCAGTAGCGCGGTGCCCGAAGCATAGCCGCCGACGATCGGATAGCGCTCCGAGGTAAGGGCGCTGCCGCCAAGAGTCGTGAGATTTTCTTCGTAGGCGACGGCGGTCTGGCCGGGCTGCAGATTCTGAACAATCGGAATCATGTTGTTGGATGGCACCGACCAGAAATCGTTAAGCATCTCGTCCAGATAGGTGGCCTGCGATTGGCCGGTATCCATGCAGGCGAAAAAGTAAGGCGCCGCGGCGACATACGCTGCGCCCGGAATGGCGGCGGCGACCTGGCGCACCTGATCGGGATTGGCGTACTGGCCCGCGCCGACGAACTTGAGGGCCGGGCTGCCGCAGCTGGCGGCGATCAAGCCGAAGTCGCGCTGCGCAACCTCGCCATAGTGCGTAACATCGATTATTCCGGCTCCGCGGAACGCGCCGTTCCAGTTCTCGTCACCGAGTTCGATCAGAATCTGCGGGAAACTGTAGATTGATTCCTGCGCGCAAAGAAACTGTCCATATGCATGCAGGTCCGAATCGGTGGCCGTAACCGGCAAGATGATCCATGGACTGGCATTCAGCGATGACACGAGCGGGAAGAAATCAGTCAGCGAATAGCTCCATACGTAGCTGCCGACGCCCGTTCCATTGTTGGTTCGCACCGGACCACGAGCGGTGTAATCACCAGTGCGATAGAGATAGGTGTCGCCATTCTGACCCTGCCAGTCCCGGATCACGCCAGGGTTGAGCCGGCCAAGCGTGCTCGCGACCTCTTCGCGAAAGCTCCCTGCCGATACGGCAGGCCCTAGAAATACGTCGTCAATATAGATGCAGCCGCCCTTGCCCGACATTACAAAGTTGAAATCGAGGGGGCCGAGACTGCCATTCTCAGTTCCGGTGAATGTGAAAGTGTACTGCTGCCATCGGCCGCCCGGCGTCACCGTTTGACTGATAAACTGATTGTTGCCGTTCGTTCCGTCACCATCGCGCATAAAGGACGCCACGATGCTCGCTCCCGACGTCTTGCCCGTGGTCCGCGCCCAGAAACTCACCGTCCACTGTCCTGTAACCGGCAGGAAGTTGATCGTCTTTTGCGGAGGTTGCATCGTGTCGAGATAGCTGTCTATTCGATGGCTGCTGCCGTTCAGAAGGACTTTGAGCGAGCTGGTGCCGTGCGAATTCGGCTCCCACATATACGGCGCCCGATTGATATCAGGATCGTTGTACCACCAGCCATCAAGCTCGCTCGGCGGATCGATCTTGGTCACCGCCACGATGTCGCCGCTGGCGAGCGGCGGACATTGCTTCTGACAGGTGAACGTCGGGTTCCCGCCGTTATTCGGATTGTAGCCTGAAATTGTGCCGGTCTGGCCCGCCGACGCGCCCGAGCGCACCGAGAACGCCGCCCCGTTGTAGAAGCCGATGGGATCGTCGAGCCAATTCATGTTGTCCTGAAAACTGTGCCAGGTCGGGTTGGCCACGTAGATGATTCGGCTGTCGACCGTCGCCTCGAAGCCGGGATTCATCAGCACGTTTTGCAGGAACTGGTCCGCGCCATAGAACGAGGCCTGGTTCAGGTTGATTCCGATCCGTGGAATTCCGGATGTGGTCGCGGTCGAGGAGACCGTCGCCTGCGCGAAACATGCGGCCGCCGCCATCAGAAGTACGGCTACACAGGCTCCCAACGTTGATAGTAAACGCTTTCTCATTACCTGAACCTCGCGTGGAAAATTGATTGCGGGCGCGAAGCTATCAGATCGATCAACCAGACAAAAGACACTCCGATAGCTAGTCCGCGAACTTATCAACAATGAATCAAACACTAGTGCGGGTAGTAGCTATGTAGTGTCGCCGAGGTCCGGCGGACTCACGCGGCGCTTTCACGCGTTTAGAAACTCTTGCGGGCGCTAGGGTTTACGGCGGCCGGCCGATTTCCAAAGGCGGGATTTTGCAGAGGCAAATAAAAGAAAAATCAGTGCATGCGACGGAAGACCGAACAGGGTTAAGAGTAACTGAGTAAGGCGTGATTATTTATCGGCAGTCATGTCTGAACAAAAGGATAGATGCGGTGGCTTGTAATACGATTCGCAAGCCTCAATAGAATAGCTGGGGTTATTTTAAAATAGACCAGCGGCTATATATCATGTGTTGCCCACTGACGGAATCCGGACGGAACTGCGGCGGCGGCTGCGTCGCTTAGCTGGCGTTATGTGGAAATGCGACGACCACGCTATACGCCGGGAGGGTAAGCGTAACCCGATGCGTTCGATCGTCTGCGCCGATCTGAGGACCCTGGCGGATTGTGACCAGAGGCTGCGATTCGTTCTCATCGGCGGGGCTGGCGTAGGCAACCTCGCGCGCGCGGTCAGGAAGCGGATGGCCCGCGCCAAACTGCACGGTCACCGTGAGCGGACTGTCATTGCCATTGGTGAGCGCCAGGCGCCATCCCGCTACGTCGAGGAACGCACCGGCGCTAACGTTCTTATAGGCGCCGGTATCGACCCTGTAGTAGTCGCCTCGAATCGCGAAGTCGTTGAGCATCGCGACCGCGAACCCCGTCGGCCGGATTAGCGGGCGGTCGAGATCATGGACGATCCCAAACAGATAGGCGTAGCTGTTTGGCGGAGCGAGCTTGCAGTCGCCGTAGTAGTCGCTATAGGGCGAGCTCGAGATGGTGCCGATCTGAAGCTCCGACAGCACCCAGGCCATCTGGATTACGGTTCCCGCGTCCATCTCGCGCAGGATCGTTTGAGCGTAGGCGCCCGCGCCGCCTCCGCCGGCGATTATCTGGTTGCGCTCGCGCTCGGAGGCATTGCCGCCGAGGGTAGTGAAATTCGATTCGTAGGTAATGCTTCGCTGTCCCGCGGCGAGAGCCTTCACGATCGGCGTCATGAAGAGCGATTCGGAGGCCCATGGATCGCGCCAGAGCTTGCGCTCGCCAGCGGCGATGCCGAGTCCGGTATCGAGACATCCGAGGCTGTAGGGCGCCGACGCGACATAGTCGGCGTGCGGGCCGAAGCCGGAGGCGACCTGCGACATCTGGCCGGTCGCCACATACTGTCCCGCGCCGACGAAACGAAGATTGGCGGCGGGCCCCGCGGCATTGCGCATCAGGGCGAAGGCGCGGCTCGCCACCGTGGTGTACATCGACACGTTGCCGAAGCTGAAGCATACGCCGCCGCATGAGACGCCATTCCAGTTCTCATTGCCGAACTCGATCAGCAGCTCGGGGAATTTGTAATGCGCCTGCTGCCTGGCGAGATAGCGGCCGAGCGCGGCGTACTCGTCGTCGGCCATGACAACCGGAATCACGAGCCACGGGCGGGCGCCCACCTCAGCCGAGAGCGCCAACTGGTCGCCGATCGAGTAGAGCCAGGCGCCGGCGCCGGCTCCGCTGACGTGCGTGGGCATCCGGGCCGAGCCGTCCGCGATTCGATTCGCGAAGTCGTCGCCCTGCGCGCCCTGATTGTCGCGGATATAGCCCGGGCGCATCGAGCGCAGCACGCTCACGACCTGAGTCCGCCATCCGCCGATTCCCGCGGCCGGCCCCAGAAATGCGTCGTCGAGCCGCACGTTCCCCGAAGCTCCGGACACCGCGATATGGAGCTGCAGAGGATCAACCGGCGTGGCGGCGCTGTCACTGCCCTCGAAGTCGAAGGAATATTTCTTCCATTCGCCGCCGGGCGTGATTGTCTCATTCAAGGGAGTCGCGACGCCGACGCGGGAAAATGTCACCGCGATCGATGGGGCGACCGCGCCGGCTGCCTTCGCCCAGATCGAGAAGCGCCACCGCCCGATTAACGGCAGATAGTTGCGCGCACCGCCGCTGCTGTCGAGATAGCTGTCGAAGGCGTGCGTCGCGCCGTCGAGATTCACCTGGAGCGACTGGACGCCGCCGCTCTCCGGCTCATGGTCGCGCGCGGTCTGGAACGCGGGGTCGTTGGGAATCCACCATCCTTCGACCGGCCCGAATCCGGTGTAGCCGGGCAGCGGGCCGCTCTGATGGAACGCGAGCGCATCGCCCGGCGCGACCGTGAATCCGGCCTTGTAGCGGAAGCGCGGCGCTCCGCCGGCGCCAGCGGCCGGTTCATATCCCACGATCGTTCCGTAGCCGCCGACATTGCCCTTGGCGCTCGAGTAGACATCCTCGAAGCGGGCGCCGTCGTACCAGTTGGCGGGATAGTTGAAGTACTGAACGTCGTCGTCGAAGGCCGAGGCGGTGGGATTTTTGGCCAGCACGATCCGTCCGCTCAGCGACGGCTCGAAGCCGGGATTCTGAAGCACGTTCTGCCGGTACTGCGAAGTTCCCCAGAATGCCCGTCCGCCGAGATTGATCCCGATCCGCTGGATATCGCGGATACTCGGGGCGGAGGCGACCACGGCGACGGTCGGAGCGGGCGCAGCACATGCGATGAGGCTCATTGCGAGCCACGCGACGGCCGCCACGATTGCTAACACCGTCAGCCGCTGCTTCACGCGCCGCGCGATCCGTCGAAACCCGCGCTCGCCCCGAATCATACAGGCAACGGACATGTCATGAAGATAAGACGCGCTACATTGACGAACGCGATTGCCTGTGTCTCCAAGGCCTTCTCCAACATTCCTGTCTCTCGCTCAACCGGTGACTCGCTTGTTTGCGAGTTTATTATTGTCGCCTATCGCGACGGAAGCGGGAAGCGATGATAGTCGCGGGATGCGGCCGTGAGGTTGCCAGCACGATACGTCTATCACGTACAATGCCGCCAGATGCGCCGGATTATCTCGGCGCAGCCGGTGCTCGATACTTTCAGGCGCAGCATCGTCGGCTGGGCGATGACGATCCATCTGCGCACCGAACTAGCACCGCTGAATATCAGCAGGCCGAGTCGCTGATTTTCCATTTGGAGCATCGCTTCACGGGTGCGCGGATGCTGCGCCGCCAGCTTCTGGCCGCGGGTATCCGGGTTGGCCGGCGTCATGTGCGGACGGTGCGGCGCATGGGCATGGAGGCTTTGTGTCCGCAGCCCGGCGCCATCACCCGCGCGAATCAGGTTTGGGCGCTGGCCACGACGTGCATCCCCATGGGCGCGAGGTTTTATTTATCTCACCTGTTCAAAGACCGGGGCCACTTCTCGCTGCGCGGATTGCCGTCGTTTGACATGCCTGTTTTTAGAAGCCATGTTTTGAACAACTCGTTCGCCCGGCTACGAGGGCGATATGACGAGCTATCGAGGCAGCTTCTTCGACCATACTGATTTCTCATGGGTACGCTCAACGGCATAATGCCCCGCCAAGCCGGCGGACGGCTTATTGTGATGTCAAACCGGGCGCCGATTCGAGTCATCCGCGAGAACGGAAAGGAACGTGTCGAGCCCACGGTAGGAGGTGTGGGTACGACATTTCTACGGCTGTTGGAGCGCAACGGTGGGCTGTGGATAGCGTGGTCGGGGGGACGCAAGACTCCGGAACCCTATCTGCTCCCGCCTGAGGAGCCGCGCTTCAAAATCATCTTCGCTCGGCTCAACGACCAGGACGTCTCCGACTATTATTACGGAATGTGCAATCGAGGCTTATGGCCATTGATGCACTTTATGACACCTAACTGCCATTTCAGTACCCGACATTGGAGCCGCTACGAACGCGTCAATCGTAATTTTGCCGAAATTGCGGCTCAGGAAGTAAAGCCTGGCGACACGCTATGGGTCCAGGATTTCCATTTGGCACTGACGCCGCGGCTTGTCCGAGAACGCCGTCCCGAACTGCCCATCGGAGTTTTCTGGCACGTGCCATTTCCGCCCGAGCAGTTGATGCGTATTCTGCCGTGGCGCGAGGCCTTTCTGGAAGGCTTGCTTGGTGCGGACTTGATCGGTTTTCATACGCAATCCTACGTGACGCACTTTCTGAACTGCTGCGAACGGATTTCCGGCTTCGAGGTTGATCGCGAACGTTGTGAGGTTCGGGTAGGCGTGCGCAGGGTCAGGGTCGGTGCGTTTCCGCTGGGCATCCCGGCGGATTTTTTCTCCGACTTGGCGGCGAGCTCGAATGTGATCACACGTGCGCGGCGCATTCGCAATGCGTTGCGCACCGAGGTCGTTATCCTCGGGGTCGATCGGCTCGATTATACCAAGGGAATACTAGAACGGTTGCTAGGCTATGAACGCTTTCTCGAGACCAACCCCATGTGGCACAAACGGGTGACGATGGTGCTGGTAGCGGTGCCCTCGCGTACGAAAGTCGCTGATTACGCGATGCTCAAACGCCAACTCGACGAGCAGGTCGGGCGCATCGTTGGCCGCTTCTCATCCGAGGGCTGGATGCCATTGCGCTATCTCTATACGCAGTTTGGTGCGGAAGAACTCGTATCCTACTACCGCTCCGCCGATATCGCCTTGCTTACGCCGCTGCGCGATGGGATGAACCTGGTGGCAAAGGAATTCGTCGCCTGCCGGGTTGATAATGACGGAGTGCTGATTCTGAGCGAATTTGCGGGCGCCGCCGAAGAGCTGACCGAAGCACTGCTGGTAAATCCCTACGATATCAACCAGATTGCGGATCGCCTGAAATATGCGGTTAATATGAGTGCGACGGAGCGGGCGGCGCGGATGGGCGCGCTGCGCGCGAAGGTCATCGCGAATAATCTCGAATATTGGTCGGAGAAGTTTTTGAGCGCACTCGCGCCGGAGGTGGCGCTTGCTCATCGGACCGACGAAACCTTTCAAATCTGAGCCGGGCCCGACCAGGCTGCCTGCGGAATTATTGCCCGAACTGGTCGGCAGGAAGCGCGTCCTGCTCTGTCTGGACTTCGATGGCACGATTGCGGAAATCGTTTGGGATCCGGCAGCCGCTCGGCCGGTGCCTGGCGTTTCCAAAACTCTATCGAAGTTAGCGGCGCGGCGCGATCGGATTGCGCTTGCAATCGTGACCGGTCGCGAAGTCGCGAAGTTGCGCCAAATGCTTAGCGTTCCGCGTGGCGTCGCCCTCTCAGGCCTTCATGGTCTCGAACTGGTGGACTTCGATGGCCGCGAGGAGATCGTGTGTGGCGCGCGCGAATGTGCGGACGATCTTGAAAGGGTCCGCAAATGGCTCCGTGAGAACGCTCCCGCCAGAGACGGATTCGCTATCGAAGACAAGCGCCTCGCGCTCACGCTCCATTACCGTGGCGCATCGGCCGCAAAGGCTCGGCACTTACGCGACGCCTTCGAGCAATACATACATGATCAGGCGCCGAAGCTCGCTCTCCGAGACGGCAAAATGACAGCCGAAGCGTTGCCCAAAGGCACGAGCAAGGCGCTCGCCATTCGTGCGCTCTGGCAGTGTGCGGGCAAAGATTTCGAGCCGGTCTACTTCGGTGACGATCTAACCGATGAAGACGCATTCAGAGAACTCGGGGACTGCGGGGTGACGGTTCTGGTCGGCATGCAGCGGCCGAGCGCGGCCCGCTACCGCGTCGAAAATCCGAGCGAAGTCGCTCGCGTCCTGAGAGCTATGGCATCCGCGCTGCCGGTACCATCCCGTTAGACCGCATTCATCTCCCTGAGGCGTGAGGCACTATTGCTCTTCGTTCCAAAAAGGATGCGTACTTTCAATCTCGGAGATTTCCGGCAACTGGCGGCGAATCTGGAAAAGAAAATTTGCCGGAAGCTTTTTTTCCCTCTTGCGAGATTTTATAAGGGTTTGAAGTTGCCGGTGATCGCGCCATGGGTGCGCTTTGCGCTTGCGGCGCATAATATGAACGCCGCCTGGCGGTGTTACATCGGAATACGAGTTTACTATCGGGCGGAACGAATCGGATGATGAACGACAAGATCGAGCAGCTATGGGAACGTACGCGAGCCCTGCGCCCCACGATCGAGACGCATCGCGGCGAAGGCGACGGGCTCCACCACCTCCCCGATGCAATCGCGCGGGCTTTTGTGGAGGCGAACGTCTACCGCCTTCTGCTGCCACACGAATTTGGCGGCGAAAATGTCGATCCACTGACTTACTACGACCTGGTCGAAGAGGTTTCCTCGTATGACGGCTCTGCCGGCTGGAACTATTCAATCGGCTCGAGTACGCCGGTGATCCTTGGCGAGCGGGCTCCCGCGCGGCTCGGCGCGAGCTTCGCGAGCCCAGATTCGTGTGTCGCCGCTTCCGCGTCGCCACCCGGCCGCGCGGTGGAGGTCGAGGGCGGCTACCGGGTCACGGGGCGTTTCGCGTGGGCAAGCGGCGTCCATCAGGCGCGGTGGGTGGTGGCGAACTGTTTCGTCTTCGACGGCAACCAGATGCGAAAGTCTGCCGTCGGGACACCGGTCGCTCTGGGATTTGTGATGCCCAAACAGGATTGCAACGTGCTTGATACCTGGCACGTGCTGGGAATGCGCGGGACAGGTAGTACGGAATTCGAAGTCGACGGTGCGTTTGTAACAAAGGAGATGGCGATTCGTTTCTTCGGGGCGGATTCTCAGCATCCCTTTCCAATTTTTCATCTGCCCCCGACCTATTTTGGTTACAATCATGTCAGTGTCATGAATGGAATCGCCCGATCCGCTCTCGCCGGTCTTAAAGCGCTCGCCAATACCAAGACCACCGCCATGACCCGAACTGACCTACGTGATGAACCGCAAGCTCAGTACGCGGTGGCAAAGGCCGAGGCGATGATCGAGGCCAACGGACTGGCCGTCAAGGAATCCTTCCGCGGGCTCTGGGCTAAGGTCGTAGCCGGTGAGTCCGTGCCCCTCGCGACGCGGGCTCGCTTGCGACGCCACGTTGCCCACGCCGCGGAATGTGCGGTTGAGGCGGTGCAACTTTGTTATCGGGCGGCCGGAGGCACGGCCATCTATGAATCGGCGCCGTTCGAAAGGGCCCTAAGGGATGTCAATGCCGCGGCAACTCACATCACCACCCGGCGCGTGATGATGGAAGAGGCCGGCCGAATTGCGTTTGGTTTACCGCCACAGACCCCGCTCTTTTAGAAATTCAGTTGCGGCGAGCGGTGCGCATTCCATCCTTCCACATGTTTATGGAAAGCGAGCTCCGCGATCTGCTGGGAATTCCCAAGGGAGATAAAAATCAACAGGGCCAGCATTGGCCTGAGGCGAAACAAGTCTTTCTTCAGGGCTTGGAACCAGTGCCGAACCCCACTTTCTTCAGGAGCGCGATGAAGTGCGCTCGGAACGAAGCAGGTTGAACGTCCAATTGACCTTTTAAGCCAGGTGAGCCATTGCGATACACGGTCGATACGGCGGACTGAGATCGGACAACAGCACCAAGCAGCCGCCATCAGCCAGGCGCTGGCCCATCTCACCAGAGCCCATAATCGTGGTCGCTTCCAGCCCTCCATTTCGATCCGCCGCCGGCTTTGCGCAAGGCGGTTACCGACACCTTCGGTGCTCGAAGCCGAACGCAACTTCCGCAAGGTCGTCGGTTATCGATCCCTCGGAAAACTCGATGCCGCCCTCCGCGTGCATGACGCGGCGATAAATCGCAGGGTTGATAATTCTAAGCAGGCCGCCTGAATGACTATCAAACCGCTACTCAATTCACTCCTACCCATGCAATAATAGCCGCGGCAATCTCTGTTCCGAATACATGCGGAGACAATCATGATCTCATCTGAGGCGCGGGATCTGTTCCCGCTTAAGGAAGGGGCAGTTTATCTCAATCATGGCGGGTTTGGCGTCACGCCCTGCGAGGTTATGGCGGCGCGCGCCGCCATCTTGCGTGAAATCGAAGAAGCGCCCAGCCCGTTTTTTTCCCATGACTACCGGGGGAAATGGAATTCGACCGTAGCTTATCTCGCCGCGCGTCTTGGGGTGGCAGCGGACAGTTTGGCGCTCGTCGATAACGCGACCGATGGGATTAACGCAGTCCTGCGCGCTTTTGCCTTTAAACCCGGCGATGAAATTCTCGCGACCTCAATGACCTATGGCGCTATCGACTTGGCAGCCGAGAACATAGCGCGGCAATTTGGCGCATCCGTCGTGCGCATGCCCATCCCTTTTCCGAACCCAGGTCCGGAGCGCTGCCTTGAAGCGCTCCACGGCACACTTACGCCCCGGATCAGACTAGCCATTCTCGACCATGTCACCTCAAGTACAGCGCTCGTCCTGCCGATTGCGGAGATGGTTCGGGTCTGCCGCGAGCGCGATGTTGCCGTTCTTGTCGATGGCGCGCATGTTCCCGGCAATATCGCCCTCAACATTTCCTCCATAGGAGCCGATTGGTATATCGCGAATCTACACAAGTGGTATTTCGTGCCGCGCGGCTGCGGCTTTTTGTGGGCGGCGCCTGACCGACGCGACAGACTCGTTCCGAACGTTCTCTCCTGGGAGATCAAGCGGGAATTTCCGCACAGCTTCGAATGGACGGGAACGCGCGATCCAAGCGCATTGCTTTCGATTCCGGCAGCGTTCGGCTTCATGGACAGATTTGGCGAAGAGAAGGTCCGCGCCCATAATCATGCCCTCGTGCGGGACGGGATGGCGCTGCTGGCCGAGGCATGGAAGATGCGGACCTCTACGCCCGACTCCATGATCGGCAGTATGGCGGTTGTTCCTTTGCCCGATGGCCTGCCATATGCGAGCGACGAAGCGAGCCGGATCAGGCTGCAGAAGAGACTGTGGGACGGATTCCGTATCGAGGCGAATCCATCTTTCTCCCAT
>VFSW01002499.1_pt1 | contig 27802 bp, 25 predicted proteins | sample 5358111 | NCBI WGS metagenome assembly VFSW01 (sample SAMN11554181, study PRJNA540505) | mine drainage metagenome | isolation source: sediment from site ElyBrook_90M | place: USA: Ely Copper Mine, Vershire, VT | collected 2017 | reverse complement strand
CTAACGAGGCGGAATGATGGAAGTGAGTTCCTATCTTCTGGTCATCTGCTTCCCGGTTAGCGTCTGGCTCTGGTGCGTCATCTTGCTGGGTGCGGGTAAGGTCCACGATCTGAACGCTATGCCGTGGGAATTCCGAGCAGCCGCGCGCATCGCCGGGATGCAGAAGGCCGTCGCTTCCTCCGACGTGAACGTCTTCGGAGTTGCCGTGTTGCTGGCGTTCGTGAATCTGCCTCTGTTTGCGCTGCTGGTCGGCCCGTACGGGCTAATCGGACCCGTGGCGCTTGCGGTATACGCGGCGGCAATGGCGGGCTGGCTGATCAGGATCAGGCGAGCGCTTGCCCGTCAGTCGGCCTGACGTCGGTGAGCGGCGTGGCGCGGCGCGAACTGCGGGCCTGTCTATGAGCGGCGAAGCAGGTAGGGCATCAGGCGGACCGTCAGGTCCGTCTTGGGCACGGCGCCCACGACTCGATCGACGACCCGGCCGTCCCGGATGACGATCATGGTGGGGATGCTCCGGGCGTCGAAGACCGAGGCCAATGCCGGGTTCTGGTCCACGTTGACCTTGACGACTTTGAGCCGGCCGGCGTAGTCGCGGGCCAGCTCTTCGAGCATCGGCGAGACGTAGCGGCACGGGCCGCACCACGGTGCCCAGAGGTCTACGAGCACCGCCACCGAGGACTTCGCCTCGAGCTCGAAGGTCGAATCGGTCGCCTCGACCACCCAAGGCAAGGCCTTGCCGCACGACCCGCAATGGGGCGTGCCGTGCTCGTTGGGGCGGATCCGGTTCTTCTTGCCGCACTCCGGGCATGTGAGGACGCTCGCCGGCCCGGCAGGCTGGTCGGGTGTTGGATCGTCCGCGGTCGAATCGGCCGCCGCCGTCTTCGTCGTCGTGCTCGGATTCTGTTCTGTCGTCATTTCGTCGGACTCATCGTCATCTCGTGTTTTCGTGATCAGCGGCGATCGGCATGCCTGCGTCGATCCGGCGCGGGGCACGATCGCACGTAGTCGAGGATTTCGGACAACCGCGCCGTGGCCAGGCTTATCGAAGAATCGGCGGCGCCGTAATAGAGGCGAAGCTCGTCCGTGCTCGAGTCGAGGATCCAGCCGCACGGGAAGGTGACGCCCACCACGTCTCCGGTCCGCTCGTAGGGCTCGGACGGCCCAAAGACCCACTCGTCGCTGCGGCGCAGGCAGATGCGCGGGTCCTCCAGGTCCAGCAAGGCGAAGCCGAGCCGGTAGAGCGAGCCGCTGGCCGTCAGATGGACGCCGTGGTACATGACCAGCCAGCCGTCCGGCGTTTCCAGCGGCGGCGGACCCAGGCCGATCTTGCCCGCATCCCACCATGCCCCTTCACGGGCCGGCAGCAGCATGGTGTGGTCTCCCCAGTGCAGCAGATCCGGCGAGTAGGAGATCCACATGTCCGAAGGGCCGCGGAGCTGGGACGGGCGATGGATCAGCGCCCAGCGGCCGCCGAACCGGCGTGGGAAGAGCGCCGCGTCCTTGTCCTCGGGCGGCATCGCCGGCCCGAGCCTGGTGAATGAGCGGAAGTCGCGCGTGAAGGCCAGCGAAACGAGTGGGCCGCGGCGGCTGTATGCGGTGTAGGCGACCGCCCACTCGCCGACTTCGGGCAGCCAGGTCACTCGCGGATCCTCGACGCCCCAGATCTCCTCCGGATGGTTCTCCGGATCCGATTCGAAGGTGGGTTTGGCGTCGAACTGCCAGCCCGTTCGCCCGTCGTGGCTCCTGGCCACGGCCAGGTGGGAGATGCCGCGCAGATCCTCCACCCGCATCAGCAGCGCGCTCTCGCCGTCTACCTCCGCGGCCGCCGGGTTGAACACCGTGTTGACCCGGTACGGGAGGTCCTGGGCGGTGACGATCGGATTGCCCCTGAAACGCGTGAAGAGCCAATCCGAGCTACCCGACGACGAGTTGCCCGTGCTCGCAGCCCCTTCTCGCATCACCATGATTGGCGACCTCTCCCCGATGTCCGGTCGTTCCGGGTTCCGCCTCCGAATATCGAATCCTATCTTCACCCCGGGCGGCCCGGCTCGACGCAGGCATCTTCCGGCGCGCGCCTGGCAGAACGCGAGATGTGGCGACAAACCGGCCGCGAATGCGGCCGACAGGACCGATCGAGGCCGGCCTTCGGCCTCAGCGGACGAATTCGTCGAGTGAGCGCCGATCCTTGTCCGACAGGGCACCGTTGCGCGACTTCAGCTCGAGCGCCGGGGAAGCCACCTTGCCCGCCAGGGCGGCGCGCATCTTCGGAAACTGGCTGCCGGTTCGCAGCTGATAGGTCGTGAAGAGGGCCACCTTTGGCTTGCCGGTGCCGTTGGGGGCGGTTCCGCGCACGACCGGCATGTCACGCACGAAGCTCATCCAGGGGCCGTCCGGGTGCTGCATGACCACGAACATGCCGCTGGTCCAGCAGCCGAGGAACAGGAAGTCCACGTCGGCAAGGGCCGTCATGTCGCATTCGCCTACGGAGACCACCTTCGCATCGAGGCCGCGGCTCTTCAGATGGGCGGCGATTTCCTCGCCGTACCGCCGAGTCACGCCCGTGTGACTGCGATAGACGACCAGGGCGCTGGACACGCTGAGCCTCCTGACGATTCGATCCGGACCGTAGCCACGATCATGGGCCCCGCGGCGGCCGCCCGCAATCGTTCGGTGGATCCATGGCGGGTCGGCCGCGCGAAGGATTTCGAGAAGCCGGCTCGCGCGCAGGATCGGTCCGAACAGCCCTTCGAAGAACGGCCGATGACGGCGAGACTGCTATGGGGGGCACAAGCGAGGTGAGGCAGCAATGACCACGCTCCAACAAGTCGAAGATTTCCTGGCGCTCAAGCGCGTGGCCGTCGTTGGCGTGTCGCGCAATCCGAAGGACTTCACCCGGGCAATGTGGGAGGAATTCCGCCAGCGCCGCTACGAAGCCATCCCGGTCAATCCGAACGTCGCCGAGATCGACGGGCAGAAGTGCTACGCGAGCGTCAAGGACATCGACCCGCCGGTCGAGGGCGTCCTGATCATGACCAGCAAGAAGGCCACCGACCAGGTCATGCGCGACTGCGTCGACGCCGGCATCAAGCACGTCTGGTTCTACGGGGGCGCTGCGCCGGGAGCCGCCACCGACACGGCCGTCGCACTCGGCCAGGAGAAGGGGATCGATACCATCAAGGGTCTCTGCCCGTACATGTTCCTGCCGGGCACGCCGGCCTTCCACGCGCCCCATCGCCTATGGAAGAAGCTGACCGGCAGCTACCCGAAGAAGGGTTGACGTCCGGCGCTCGGTGCGCTCCGGCAGCCCTGTTAACCTGGTCTCGTGAGCGAGCAGGATGACGTTCTCCGTGGCGCGACCGGGCGGATCGTGCTGGCCGACAACCTCGCCGTGCTCGCGAGCCTGCCGGACGAATCGATCGACCTGATCTACGTCGATCCGCCTTTCAACACCGGCAAGCGCCAGACGCTCCGGCGGCTGCGAACGATCCGCGACGAAGGGGCGGGCGATCGAACCGGGTTCGGGGGGCGGCGCTACCGCTCGATCCAGCTCGGCGCGCACAGCTACCTCGACGTCCACGACGACTACCTGGACTTCCTAGAGCCGCGGCTCGTCGAGATGAGGCGCGTCCTGCGTCCGACGGGCTCGTTCTACCTGCACCTCGATCCCCGCGAAGTGCACTACGCCAAGGTTCTGTGCGACGCGATCTTCGGGCGGGAGTGCTTCGTCAACGAGGTGATCTGGGCGTACGACTACGGCGCCCGAACCCGGCGACGCTGGCCGGCCAAGCACGACGACATCCTCGTCTACGCGAAGGATCCCAACCGCTACTGGTTCGACGACGAAGCGGTGGAGCGCATCCCGTACATGGCTCCGGGCCTGGTCGGGCCCGAGAAGGCGGCCCGGGGCAAGCTGCCGACGGACACGTGGTGGCAGACCATCGTGCCCCCGGGCGGCAAGGAGCGGACCGGGTATCCCACGCAGAAACCGGTGGCAGTCCTGCGCCGGATCGTCTCGGCTTCGTGCCCGCCGGGCGGTCTCGTGGCGGACTTCTTCGCCGGGAGCGGCACCGCGGGGGCCGCCGCCCTGGAGCTGGGCCGCCGCTTCCTGCTCGTGGACTCCAACCCGGAAGCGGTCGAAGTGATGGCCCGGCGGCTTGCCGCCGGCGGGGGCGGGGTGGTCGTCGAGGCCGTCGCGGGGTTCAGTGCCGCGGCCCCGGCGGACCGCGCCGACGTCGCGGACCTCGTCGAAACCTCCGGCGCCACACCCCCGCTCGAACCATAGAACGCGGGTCCGGCTGGGGCTATCATCGAGTGAGCGCCCCTCTGACATGGGCTCGGGAGCCTGGACGTGCGCCGATACGCGAGCAGAGGCTTGGAGTGGCGGCCCTGGGCCGCACCGCCGGGTGGCGCGGTTGCGCTGCCGGCTGATGGTGACGCGCGCGCCGATCGGGACGTCGAGGCGCGCCTCATCGACGAGGCGCCGGACCCGATCGCGATGCCCCAGTGCGAGAGCCTCACACTCGTCCGCCGGGGCCGCCGCCAGTACCGCGAGCTCGCCGACCCGGCGCCGCAGACACGGGCCCAGTTCGGTCAGATCGTGGAGGACCGCATCGACGGCCACCGGATCTACCCCGACCCGCCCCGTCGAGTACGGAGCGTGAACCGGCGCGGCCGGCTCCTCGAGCGCGCTTCGCCGGGGCTCCTGCCGTTCGCCCTTCTCGCCTGGGTCCAGGCTTGCATGCTCGTGGCCGACGCCTGGTCGGCCGGCAACTGGACGGCTCCGGGCGCGGCCCAACTGGCGCTTCGCCTGGTTCAGGTGTGCGCTCTATGCCTGCTGCCGGCAGCCGTCCTGCTCTGGCGGCGCGACGCCTGGAGAAGCGCGCCGCTCGTGTTCGTCGGGGCGATCGTCTGGACCACTCTCCCGGCCCTTGCCGGCATCGCGGCCTGGCTGGTCACCCGCGCGCCGGGCCTGACCGAGCGATTCGGAGGCGAAGCCGGGGCTGCGGCCGCCGCGGCTGCCGCGGGCGCCTGTCTGGGCCCGGCCCTCATCGCGCTGGGACTGGAGCGGCTGCGGCGCTCGCCCGCGACGTGGCTGCGGCCGGTCACCACTCGGGGGGCGTGGCTTGCCGCAGTGCTCGTCGTGTTCAATGCCGGCAGGTGGCTCCCTCTGGCGCAGGGTTCCGCGTCGACTACCTCCGGCGGTGCTATGGACGCCCTTCACCTGGCCGGCTCCGTGACCGGCGCCCTCGACCCGCTGTTGCTGCTGTCACTCGCCCTGCTCGGCTGCTCGACCGTGTCTGCATTCTCCGCCGACGAGGCCCAGAGGCGTCTGTGGCAGTGCCTGATGCTCGGCGCCGCGCTATTCGCCGCGGCCAGCTTCTACGAGCTCGGCGCCGGGGAACTGCTCGGCAGCCTGGCAATGAGCGGGCAGCCGGCCCTGGCCGACCGCGGCTGGTACGGAGTCGTCGCCACGGCGGTTCTGGCGGCCGGGTCTCTCCTGCTATTCCTCGGCTTCTCGTCGCCGGTCTGGTCGGCCGCGCCCGATGCCGAAGGTTCCGGACTCGCAGCTCCCGAGGAGATCTTCGCCTGGGGATCGGTTTCCGAAGCCGGCGGCGAGCCGATCCCGATGAGCGCGATCGTCGCCGTAGCGGCCGGAGCGGACCACGCTCTGGCGGTGGACCGGTTCGGCCGGGTGGGTGCCTGGGGCGACGACGCCAGGGGCCAGACCGACGTCCCGGACGATCTCGTCGGAGTGGTGGCCGTGGCCGCGGGCGACGGCTTCAGCCTGGCCCTCCGAGGCGACGGCACCGTTGCCGCATGGGGCTCCAACGACCTGGGTGAGACGAGCGTGCCCGCGGATCTGTCCGGCGTCACGGCCATCGCGGCCGGCCGCGGTTTCGCACTCGCGCTCAAGGCCGACGGCACGATCGCGGGCTGGGGCGACCGCTGTGCCGGCGCAATGGCCGTCCCGGCGGGCCTTATCGGCGTGACCGCGATCTCCGCCGGCGTCGATCACGCGCTGGCGCTCAGGCTCGACGGTAGCGTCGTTGGCTGGGGCGACGACCGGTACGGACAGGCAAGCGTTCCGCCCGGACTGGGTCGAGTGAAGGCGATCTCGGCCGGTGGCAACTTCAGCCTGGCGCTTCTGTTCGACGGGACCGTGACGGCCTGGGGCGATGGCAGCTACGGCCAGCTCGACGTCCCGCGCCGCCTCCGGAACGTGGTCGCAATCTCGGCCGGCGCCTTCCACGCGCTCGCGCTGCTCGCCGACGGGGACGTGGCCGGCTGGGGCGGCGGCAGCCGCAGCCAGGGCGAATCCACTCACCCGTGGCACCTGGTGGATTTCAAGGCGGTCGCCGCGGGCGACGGCTACAGCCTGGCCCTCCGAGCGGCCTGACTCATCCGGCCTGGCCGCCCTGCCAGCCTCGCGGCTGCCAGGCGTTCCCCCGTAGCTGCTTAGTGCTCCAGGCTTACCACGGTGCCGGTTTCGGCGGATCGATAGAGGGCCTCGATGGCGCGGGCCTGGGCGAGCGCATCCTCTCGCCCGAGCAGCGGGGTAACCCGGCCCATGATCGCGGCGCTCATGTTTTCGAGCTCGAGCCGGTAGGCGTCGTCGTCCTGGACGTCGACCTCTCGCTCGCCGAGCGTCACGCCGCCGAACTCGCCCTGCCACGGATCGCCGATAGCGAGCGTGGCCTTCGAGCCGATGGCTTCGAGGCCGCGGTGATCCGTCCTGAAGCTCGCGGAAACCTGCGCGACCACGCCCGAGGGGAAGCGGAGCAGGCCCGCGAAGCTGTCGTCCACTCCGGACGGGGCCAGGTGCTGCTCGCCGTAGACGCGGAGAGGCTCCTCGCCCGCCACCAGGCGCGCGCCGCTGACGGAGTAGCACCCCACGTCCATGAGCGCGCCGCCGTCGAGGATCGGGTCGAGGCGGACGTCGTCCGGGTTTCGAAGGACGAAGCTGAAGCTCGCCCGGATCGCCACCAGCTCGCCGATCTCCGGCAGCAGCTCTACGAAGCGGCGCACCTGCGGGCGATGCCGCCACATGAACGCCTCCATGAGGATCAGGTGGCGCGCTTTCGCCTCGTCGAACGCCTGGATCACCTCCGCGGGCCGCCGCGTGTACGGCTTCTCGCACAGGACGTGCTTGCCGGCCGCCAGCGACTTCATGGTCATGGGGTGGTGGAGCGAGTTGGGCAGGCCGATGTAGACGGCGTCGACTTCGGGATCGGCGAGCAGGTCGTCGTAGGTTGCGTGGACGTGGGCGATGCCGAACCGGCCGGCGAACGATCGGGCTCGCGATTGGTCGCGGCTGGCGACGGCCGTGACCTCGAAGTTGGAGGCCTTTCCGAGGTCGCGGAGCAGGGTGGCCGAGATGCCGCCCGGCCCGATGATTCCCCAGCGAACCTTCCCGGACGACGGCATCGATTATCTCCTGGTCGGCTTGGGCGCGGGCCCCGAGGCGCGCGGCTGTCCAGACTGTAGCGCCCGGCGGTTTCCGTCGGGTCGCCCTTCGGCCGCGGCCTCGGCAAGTGGCCGTCGATCGCGGCCGCCGAGATACCCTGGGTGAGTGATCGAAGGTCAGGGCGACGGAATCGCGTTCGGGGCCTACGGGCCCGAGTCTGAGGCGTGGCGGATCAACCGCGAGGCCACGGCACTCCTCGCCGCCGCGCCTCGAGCCCTTCTCCTCCAGCTGGCTCATCCGCTCGTCGCCGAGGGAGTGGAGCAGCACAGCCGCTTCCGGGAGGACCCGAGGGCCCGCCTCGAGGGTACCCTCCACAGCTACATGCGCCTGGTCTACGGCACTCGTGCCGAGGCCCGTGCGGAGCTCCGGCGGCTGAACCGTCTCCACGAACGCATCCGCGGCGACGTCCGCGATCCGGTGGCGGCCACACTGGGCCGCGAGCGCTACTCGGCGAGGGACGCGGACCTGGCCCTGTGGGTTCACGCCACGCTCATCGACTCGACGCTCGCCGCGTACGAGGCCTGGATCGAGCCGCTGCCGGAAGAGCGGGCGGCCCGTTTCTACGACGAGACGCGGCCGATAGGGCTCGCCTTCGGCATCCCGAACGATCTGCTGCCGACGGACCTAGGCCACTTTCGGGCGTACTTCGACGGCATGATCGGCCCCGGCGGCCCGATCCGGGTGACGCCCACGGCCCGGGATCTGGCCGGGACGATCCTTCATCCGCCACTCGGCCGGATGCTGCTCCCTCCCGGACGCGGAGGCAACGGAATGCCGGCCCGGACCAGGCCGGTCGCGGCGGCAGGCCTGGACCTGGTGCCGAGCTTTCTGTACGACTGGCTGCTCTGGCCGGGCTTGCTGCTCCTGCCGCCGGCGGTCCGCGAGGGCTACGGGATCCGGGACGGCGCGGCGGGCCGGTTGGTCACAGCCTGGCTGCGGACGAGCTTCCGAACCTGGCGCGCGGTCGTGCCGGAGCCGTTGCGCTGGATGCCGCAGGCGGTTCGGGCGTTCGACCGCGTTCGCGTGGCCGACCGCGGGGCCGAAAGGCGCTGATCGGTCGTCCGCCGGCCGATTGCACGACATCCTTGGTGAGTCGGCCCGGCAGGCGGGAAAGGTCGTCGCTCCGGAACGCGGGCAGGCGGGTCGTTGGTACGTTGCCGCCGCAACGGAGCAGGCGGTCGCGCGCCCCCGGACGCGCCAGCAGGAGTTCTGACCATGAAGGTAGCCATAATCGGAGCCGGCAACGTCGGCAAGGGTCTGGGCAAGTCCATCAAGGGCGCCGGTCACGACGTGATCTTCGCCTCCCGCGGAGAGAGCGCCAGGACCGCCGCGCAGAGCACGGGCGGCACCAGCGGCAGCGTCCGCGATGCGGCCGAGCAGGCCGACATCGTGATTCTGGCGATCCCGTACGGCGCCGCCCGCGACGTCGCCACGGAGATTCAAAGCGTCGTTTCGGGCAAGGTGGTCATCGACGTGACCAATCCGCTCAGCGCCGACGGCAGCGGGCTCGCCACCGAGCCGGGCACGTCCGCGGCCGAGCAGATCGCTCGCTGGCTGCCCGGCGCACGCGTCGTGAAGGCGTTCAACACGATGTTCGCGGCCGTCCACGGCAACCCGAAGGCTCACGGCCAGCAGCTCGACGGCCTCTTCGCGACCGACGACGAGGTCGCTCGCGAGAAAGTCGCGCAGCTCCTGACGTCGATGGGCTTCCGGCCGGTCTGGGTCGGGCCGTTGTCGCGGGCGCGTGAGCTCGAGGCGATGGGGTACCTCAACATCGCCCTTCAGATGGCCACCAACGGCGACTGGCAGGCAACCTTCACGCTGGTGGGCGCCCCGAAGGGAGCACTCGAGCACCGCGCCCCGACGTCCGCCCGGAAGTAGCCCAGGCGCCCCGGGGCATCCGAAACCGGCGCGTCGCCGGCGGCTCGCGCCGCCCGGCTACCCGCCCCGCCGCTCGATTCGGACCGCGGGCATGAACCGGAGCGCCACGGCCGCCACTAGCATCGCGTCGACGGCAACGATGACGAATACCCACTCCAGGCCACTCGATAGCGCCGATTGCATCGAGGCCAGCTGCGCCGCCGGTATGTAGTTGCGGCCGATCGGGTCCAGGATCGCGGCGGACGACGAGCCGACCGAGGCTGTCACGATCCCGCCGAGGAGACCCACTCCGACGGCGCCGCCGATCGTCCGGCTGAACTGGACCAGGCCCGTGGCTACGGCGCGGCGCTGCCACGGCACGGCGGCCTGGACCATGACCAGGATCACGGTCGCCGACAGGCCCATGCCGAGGCCCGTGACCGCCTCTCCGGCCGCCGCCACCATGAGCCCGCCGGAGAGTGTCCCCGGCCGCTCGGCCTGGGTCACGATGAGCGTGCCCGCGACCAGCATCGCCATGCCGACCAGGACCACCGGCCGGGCGCCGAAGCGCAGGAGCGCCCGCCCGCCGACGATCGAGCCGAAAGGCCAGCCGATCGACATCGCCGCGACCGCGACGCCCGCTTCGAGCGCGTTGCCCGCCAGCACTCCCTGGATGAGTGGCGGCACGTACGTCGACAGGCTGAACATGACGACGCCGGAGAGGCCGCCGATGGCCAGTCCCGCGGCGATGACCGGCACGCCGATGAGGCTCAGATCGATGAGCGGCTCGGCGATCCGGCGCTCGAACGTCACGAAAGCCACGATCAGGACCAGCGCCGCCGCCACCAGCCCGAGCGTAAGCGGCGACGTCCAGCCCCACAGCTGGCCGCCTTCAGTGGCGGCGAACAGCAGCCCCACCAGACCCGCGGTCAGGATGCCGGCCCCGGCGAGGTCTAGGCGGTGGCGGTGATGCTCGACGTGCTCGTGGAGGTACCGGCCGATCAGGAAGGCGGCCACGATCCCCACGGGAGCGTTGACGAAGAAGACCCACCGCCAGCCGATCGTGGTGGTGATGATGCTGCCCACGGCCGGTCCGATCACCGCCGCCGCGCCCCAGACGCCCGAGAACAAGCCCTGGATCTTGGCCCGCTGCTCGCTCTCGAAGACGTCGCCGAGGATCGTGAACGAGATCGGTTGGACCGCTCCGGCGCCGAGCCCCTGGATGGTCCGGAAGAGGATGAGGGTGAACATGGAGCCGGCGGCGCCGCACAGCATCGACCCGCCCACGAACAAGCCAAGACCGGTGAGGAAGACGGGTTTCCGGCCGTACATGTCCGCCAACCGCGAGTACAGCGGAACCGTGACCGTGGACGCGAGCAGATAAGCGGAGAAGACCCAGCCGTACTCGTTGAGCCCGCCAAGATTGCCGATGATGGTCGGCATGGCGGTCGAGACCACGGTCGAGTCGAGGGCGGCGACGGCGAGCGCGAACATGATCCCGACGGCGATGACGAATTGCTCGGGCGTCATGCCGATCCGGCGCGCTACGGCGTGGTGCCTGCGGGTCGCGGGCAGCGGGCCGGGCACCGGCAGGGGCTCGGACGCCGGCCGGGGCTCGGTGGTCGTCGTGTCGGACATTCGCCAAGTCTAGGGAATGGCGTCCCGGACCGGCTCGCGGCGCCCGGCTGCGGGACAATCGGCTCATGGAGCGAGGCTGGGAACGGGCCTACTCATTCCGGCAGGTGTCGCGGGCCGAAGCGGAGGTCTTCGTCAGGCTGGCGTTGCCCTCGGCGAAGGTCGCCCGGGTGGAGCCGCTGACCGCCGGTCTTCGCAACACCAACTACCGTGTCGAACTCGTCGAAGGTCGGGCGCTGGTGCTCCGGATGTACACGGCCGATCCCTCGGCCTGCGCCCGCGAATCGGCGGTCCTGGCAGCGCTCGCGGGGCGGGTCCCGGTTCCACGGGTCCTCCATTCCGAGCCGTCGGCCGACCCGCCGTTTTCGCTGTTCGATTGGATCGAAGGCAGACCGCTCGATGGCATTCTCGCCGAGATTCGTGCGCCTTCGAGTAGCCGCGAACGTGCCCGCGTATCTGCCCGTGGCCGCGCCGCTCGGCAGATCGCCTTCGCCTGCGGTTCCGCGCTGGCGTCGATCCACGGCCTGCGCTTTCCGACCGCGGGCTTCTTCGGCCCGGACCTGGCCATCGCCACGCCCATGCCCGATTGGGACGCGGCCATCCTTGCGGCGCTCGAAGCCGCCGAGCCGCGCATCGGGCCTCGGCTGGCAGGCGCCTTGAGACGGACGGTCGAGTCGAACGCTCGGGCGGTGCACGGGGTCTGGTCCGAGGCGGCTCTGGTCCACGCCGACTTCAAGCCGTGGAACCTGCTCTACGCAGTGGATGCGGACGGAGCTGCCGCGGAATACCGGCTGACCGGTGTGGTCGATTGGGAGTTCGCCTGCGCAGGGTGCCGGCTGATCGACGTCGGCACGTTTCTGCGCGATGTGCCCCGGCGCGCCGTCGAGGGTCCCGCGGCCGATGGCTCCGCGCCCGAGGGCTCCGCGGCCGATGGCTTCGCCGAGGCCTTCGTCGAAGGTTATGAGGCCGGCGGCGCGCCGCTCCCGCCGGACTGGCGCCGCCTCACCCTCCTCGTGGATCTGCTGAGTCTGGTTCAGATGTCGGTGTGGGCTCGGGGCCGAGGCCTGCAGGACATCGTCCGCCTGCTGACCGAGTCGGAGCGCCGGCTCGCTTGAGGCACCGGTGGGCTCGATTGCCCGCGAGGCCAGCCGAAACTTGAACAACTTCCGCCAGGCGAAAGTTGTGCGAGTTCTGGGCGCGATTCCGAGGGCCGGAACGGGTTCGGGGCTAATATCTGGCACGCCCCCACGCTCGCGGCCGAGCTTCGCAGGCCGCGGCAGCCGCTCGAGACTCGAATAACCTCCGCCTCATGGAAGTTGTTCAAGAACGGTGCCCGTGCGCGGCGCCGCTCGGACTCAGCGGATCCGTGGTGCCGCTTCGGCCAGCTCCAGCAGGATCGCCGGGTTCGTGTTGAGGTGGCCGACGGCAACGTGCACCGACTTGAGCCTGACCTCGATCTCCATCAGCAGGTCCAGCAGGTCTATGCCGGCCGACTCGGCCGCGGCCGGGTCCAGCTCCATGCTCTTGGCGAGGTGGAGCCGGGCGCCTTCCAGGTTGCGCGACATCCCGATCGGATTGCCGCGGATGCAGTGCACGTAGCCCGCCGCGAGCTTGATCAGGCCCTGGTACAGCTCCCGCTCGGCGATGTCGGAGGTCCCCATCCAGGCGGGTTCCAGAAGCTCGTGAGCCTCGAAGAAATCGCCGCGAGAGTAGGCGGCGATGCCCGCCTCGAGAGCTTCGCGCCGTCTATCGGGCGAGATCGGCCGGTAGGCTTTGAGTCGATCGCCCTGGCGGATAACGGATCCGGGCGGCAGTCCGGTTTGGAAGAGCGCGTCCACCGGATCGTCCGGCCCGCCGTCGTCGCGCGGGATGATCGGGCCTGGCGCCGCTGCCGCATCGCCGGCTCGGCGTCGGGATCGTCGTTCGCCGCGCTCGGTTCCGCCGTCGGACTCGCCCATGACGTCTCGATCGAGCACTTCCGGCTCGCTCGTTTCGCCGCGCCTCGATCCCCGACCGCTTTTCAGTGCATGTCCTCGATGCGCTGACGGCCGTCGAAGCCAGCCGTCATCTCGTGCCACCACTCGACCCGCTCCTCCGTGAGCCGCCAGCACAACCACACAGGTCGTCCGGAGATGAGCGCCGGAAAGTCGACGAGCCCCGTCTGGATCTCGCGCAGCTGGATACCCCAGTCGTCGATCTGGATGACCGCAGCCTGCATCTGGTCCACAAGGCCCTGCATCCGCATCTGGAGCCGCTGCGTCTCTCCGCGCACCTCCAGGCTCCTGGCCGCCATCGTCGAAGGGCCGCCGGCGAGAGCCGGGGCGTTGAGGTCGACTATGCGGTCGCGCAGCGAGATCAATTCCTCGCGCATGGATTGCAGACCCAGGAGGGTCTCGCGGAGTTCGGGAAGGCGCGCGTTGGCGCGGTCCAGGTCGTAGAAATCCGACACCCGCGCATGTTAGCCGACCCGGCGCATCGCGCCAGCCCTCGTGCTCGGGCCGCGGACCGGAGTCTCGCGGGCCGCGCCCTCTCCGTCCGGAGTCCGGTGCCGCGTGGAAACGGGCAGTGATCCGAAACCGGGTTCCCAAGCGAACAACCGACGAAGGCATTGCGGAGCGAGCAAGCCCGCGCTGCCACTTGAACCCGACACCACCTCCTGCAAGGAAGGGCGGCCGTGACACTCCCGGCCCCGGCCGCTCCTTCCTTCTCCCGAGAGACCACCCAATCGGAGGCGCCGAACACGCGGCGGCCAGGGCGGCCCAGCCTCGGCCTTCGGGCAGCTAGCGTGCCTCGGCGGCGTCGAGTCGATCGCGAAGTCGCCGCAATCGCTCCGGGCGCTCGTGGACGAACCGCTCGATTGCGCCGATGACGTGGCCGGAATCGAGGTGCGCTTCCTCGATCACCTCATCCACCGAGCCACCGGTCCGCCAGCGGTCGTCCCAGTCCGAGCTCAGCGAGTACTCGCGGACGATCGGGTCGTCGGCGAAATCGCGCATCAGCTTGTAGGCGCCGTTGGTTATCACCATCGAATCCAGTCGGTCCGCGGGCTCTATCGTGGCCGCCCGGTATGCCTCGTTCTGAAGCGCGAATAGTCCCGGGCTGATAGCGGCGACGACCTTGACGTTCAGGCCGCGAGCGTCCAGCTCCGGAAGCACGCGCACCAGGTTGGCCGTGCTCATGGTTCCGCGGACGAACACCGTGCCGGCGCGGGGCTGCCCGTCGCGGAACGGGCGCATCACGTAGGCGCCGCGGGCCGCGGCGAAGTGGCTCGGCATCCCGAGAGCCGCCCGATCCGGAATCTCCACCGGCGGCCGCGTGAGGTGCAGGGCCACGATGGGGACACGGGTCGCGAAGGCCGCGCCGAGGACCACCGGGACCTCGTTGTACTCCCAGGGGTGCAGGTCCAGGACCTGGCCCTCGGGGAAGAGCTGGGTAACGCCCGGAGCGAAGATGCCGAAATGAGTCCGCGAATCCTCGGCCGTTTCCGGCCCCGAGTGACCGGCTACGTACAGGATCCGGCCCAGTCGGAGGTCGCAATCCTGCGTCAGCTGGCTGAACAGCCGCATCGGTCCGTAGCCGAGGTAGCTGAAGGAGCCGTAGGTGGAGAAGGCGCCCCAGAACCCCTCGAAGTCGCCGAAGGGGTTCGACGCCATGTTCACCGTCGCCAGGCCGGCCATCATGCCGGCGTTGGTGAACTCGGTGATCTCGGTCGGAAGCAGGGCGCCCGTCGGGTTGGTGTCGCGCTCGTACCAGCCGAAGCCCGCCATGTCGCCGAACGGTTTGGCGAAGCCGGCGATGTTGGTCGACTCGGCGAGGTCGGCCGAGCAGGCGATGAAGAGCGGGCGGCCGTAATCGCGCTTCGACACGGCGTTGACGTATGAGCCCCAGCTGGCGAGGCCCGCACGGTTGGGCTGCTTTTCGCCGGGAGCCCGCCACATCGAGGCCGGGTAGTTCTCGAAGTCGAAGAGGCGGCTGTCCTTGGCGGGCCCGGCCGTGATGGCGTCGGGAGTCCGGCCCGCGTCGAGCCGGAAGCCCTCGATCGACAGCGGTACCGACTGGCCGATCTCCAGCAGCCGATCGGAGAGCCACTCGACCAGGCCGGGGCTGGCGTGCATGACACTCATCGCGGTGCGGAGGTTGGCCTCGGCCTGCGCCCGGCAGGCGGAGGCGTCCGCCGGTGCGGCCTGGTCCACGCCCTCGTATTCCACGCCGTAGCGGGCCATGAACTCCTTGCGCACGGCCCAGAACTCCGGCGAGTGCTCCTTGTGGGGGCTGCCGTGGCTGGCCGCGTCGAACTTGCCGTAGCCCCGGCCCTTGCGCGTCCGGAACCAGGCAATCGTGGGAGCCGCGTCGGGGTTCGGGCCGTGGGTCGCGTCGAGGAGTGTCCGCGTCACCGGGCCCCATTCCATCCCGCTCTGCGTCCCGGTCACTCGCCAGCCGTAGGGCTCGAACCAGTCCACCGGAGTTCCGTGGACCACGGCCGATGCCGGCCGCTCGTCGATCCCGTAGTCGTTCCAGTCCACGAGGAAGACCAGATTCGAGAGGCCCAGGCCCCAGGCCGCGTTCTTGGTTTCGTGCGCGGCACCGGGGGTGAGCCCGCCCTCGCCTTCCACCACGAAGACCTTGACTTCGCCCGCGCCGGCGAGCTTGAGCGCCAGAGCCTCGCCGGCCGCGAAAGGCATGCCGTGGCCGGAAGGCCCCGTGTTGGCCTTGAGGAAGAGGGTCTTGCCGGCCATCTCCGCGTGGCCCGGCAATCCGCCGCGGCGCCGCAGGCCCAGCAGGTCTTCCCACGTCAGGGCGAAGCGGCCGCGTTCAGGGAACTCGTAGCGGTTGTCCGCGGCGGTGTCCATCCGGAGCCGCATGCCCTCGTTGAGCACGGCGAGCGTGGCGTAGACGAGCGGCACCGTATGGCCCGCGGAAAGCACGAACCGGTCGCCGAAGCGGAGCCACGGCCGGCGGATGTCCCAGCGCATCCCTCCGGAGAGGAGCAGCGAGAGGAGCATGTGGACCTTGGACCGCGAGCCGCCGGGATGGCCGCTCTGGCGGTAGTCCAGCGTTATGTCCAGGCACTCGTCGACAAGGTCCTTGAGGATCTCGTAGTAGTGGAAGTCCGCCTCGGCCCGGGTGAAGAGGCGGTCCACCTGCGCGGCGTCGGACACGTCCGCGGCCTGTGCTGGGGTGGCGCTCATCGAGCTGCCCCGGCCGCCCCCGCAGCCGCGGCCGCGAGGGGCTCCACCACGGCGCGAGTCCGCCTGATCGCTTCGGCGATGTTCTCGCGCGACGTGGCATAGGAGAACCGCAGGTGGTATTTGCCCACCTGCCCGAACGCCGTTCCGGCCAGGGCCGAGACGCCGCCTTCGTTGAGCAGCCGGTCCGCCAGCTCGGCGCCGGTGAGGCCGGTGGCGGAGATGTCGGGGAAGGCGTAGAAGGCACCCTTGGGCATCAGACACTTCACGCCGGGTATCTCGTTGAGCCCGTTGACGATGAGGTCGCGCCGCGCCCGGAACTCCACCACCATGGCATCCACCGCGTCCTGAGGCCCGGTCAACGCCTCCACTCCTGCCCACTGCGTCGCCGCGTTGGTGCAGGACACGCTGTTGACGACCAGCCGCGAGAACGGGGTCACGAGCTTCTCCGGAAGGATCGCGTAGCCCAGGCGCCAGCCGGTCATGGCATAGGTCTTGGAGAAGCCGTCCAGGACGATCGTCCGTTCGGCCATGTCGGGCAGCGACGCGATCGAGAAGTGTTCGCCCTCGTACAGGATCCGGCCGTAGATCTCGTCGGCGAGGATCGTGAAGTCGTACCGGCGCGCCAGCGCCGCGATCTTCTCGAGATCCTCGCGCGTCGAGACGCCACCGGTCGGATTGGCGGGCGAGTTGATGATCACGAGCTTCGTCCGCTCGTTCACGAGGGTGGCCAGCTCGTCGGGGTCGAGCCGGAAGCCGTTCTCCTGGCGGATGGGGCAGGGGACGGCCGTGCCGCCCACGTACCGGGCCATGGACTCGTAGATCGGGAAGCCCGGGTCCGGGTAGACGACCTCGTCGCCTTCGTCCACGAGCGCGAGGATCGCGAAGAACATGACCGGCTTGCCGCCGGGAACGACTACCACGCGGCCCGGATCGACGGCGAAGTGCTTGCGAGCAGTAGCGTCGGCGGCGATGGCCTCGCGCAGCTCGGGGATGCCGGCGGTGGGCGTGTAGTGCGTGGCGCCGCGATCGAAGGCCCGCTTGGCCGCCTCGCGGATGTTCGCCGGGGTGTCGAAATCGGGTTCGCCGATCTCGAGGTGTATGACCGACCGCCCGGTCGCCTCCAGGGCGCGAGCTCGAGCAGCGGCCTCGAAGGCCGTTTCGGTGCCGATGCGATCCATGCGAGCAGCGAGCTTCATCGCCGTCTCCTCATCCGAGCGCCGGTTTCGCTGGTCGCAGACGCCGGGGAGGCCGCCGCGAAGCGCCTCCACGAGAACCAGCCGAGGCGCGGAAGTCCTTGCGGCGAGTCTGGTCGCGGTCAAGAGGGAGGTCAAGTTCAGCTTCCTCGCCGGATCGTGAAGCGGGGCTAAACTGTGTCGGCGCGGACGTGGGGGCCTCCACGACCCTTCCGACGTTGGGCAGCGCAAAGGTAAGGGTGGGGAAATGCTCGGTGTCTGGCGCCTGCAACTGCTCCGGGAAGTCCAGCGCAGAGGCTCGATCCGGGCCGCCGCGGAGGCCGTGAACATCACGCCGTCGGCCATCTCGCAACAGCTCGCGATCCTGGAGCAGGAAGCCGGCGTCGAGCTGCTCGAGAAGAGCGGCCGGCAGGTCCGGCTCACCGAGGCGGCGCTGCGCCTCGTCCGCCACACCGACGCGATCACCGGAGCGATAGCCGCGGCCGAAGCGGACGTGGCGTCGCTGCGAAACACGGTTGCCGGCACCCTCCGGGTCGCCGCCTTCCCCACGGCTGCGCGAGCTGTGATGCCGCCGGTGATGACCGCGCTGAGCCGGCTCCATCCCGATCTCCGAGTGACGCTCCGCGACCTCGAGGCGGACGAAAGCCTGACGGCTCTCCAGATGGACGAGATCGACATCGCCATCGTGGACGACTACGGCGACGGATCGCGCGTCCCGGTCCAGGGCCTCGACGTCTGCGAGTTCATGAGAGATCCGATCTACCTCGCGGCGACGGGCCCGTCGGCACAGGGCCAGGCCACCGCCGGTCCGCCCCGGCCGGCGCGCCTCGACGAGTTCAGCCACGCCTTCTGGATCATGGACACGGACAACAGCCACCTCTCGCAGGTCACTCGGCGGGCCTGCCGGGCTGCCGGCTTCGAGCCGCACATCCGATCGAGCTGCCGCGACTTCAGCGTGATCATCGCCCTCGTGGAGGCCGGGCTCGGCGTGGGAGTGCTGCCGGGTCTGGCTCTTCTGGACCGGCCGGTCCGCGCCGAGGTCCGGCCGATCGTGCCGCCGCTGACCCGGCGGATCTCGTCGGTGGTGCGTCCGGAGCGCCGGCACCACCCGATGGTCGTGTCCGCTCTCGCCGAGCTCGAGCGATTCGGCGCTTCCTACGTCCCGCCGCTCACTGTGCCGGCGGCGCCGGGCGAGTAGGCCGCGCGTGGCGGCGCGCGTCCGCTCGGCGGCGCGCGTCGGTTCCCCGCACGCCCACCTTGCGGATGTACGCCTGGTGCGAACAGCATCTCGCCTCAGGCCCTCCCCCGCCGCCGCCAATCCGCTCCGGTAGCCCCGCAGCGACCCAGCCTCGACTCGGAAAGGCCGGATAAGCGGCAGTAGAGCGGCGATTCGGACCATTCGGAACGCGGGCGCGCGCCGATGCGCTGCGGGTATGAGCCCGTCGTGGTCGCAGGTCGGAGAGAAGGCGATTCTTGTTCGCACACGTTGGACATCCGCAAGATGAAGGTCTCCCCGCCGGCTGTCGCGCACTGGAACGGGACATCGGCGGTCTCGCCTCTGCCCTCGGTGCCGCGATACGTGCCGAGCGGGTGCGTCGCCACCTCACCCTGCGAGCTCTCGCCGCGATCTCCGGAGTGAGCCACTCGGCGATCGGCGGGATCGAGTCCGGGCGGGTGGCGTCGGTGGAGACCTATCTCAGACTCGGCCGTGCCCTCGGACTGAAGCCGCGATTCGAGCTGTTCGACCCGCGAACCTCACGTGGAGGCCGCCAGAAGGATCTCGTTCATGCCGCCATGGGCGAGCTCGAAAGCGAGCGATTCCGCCGCTTCGGTCTCGAGGTTCGTCTGGACGAGCCATATCAGCACTACCAGTTTGCCGGCCGGGCCGACCTCGTCGCCTGGTCGTCACCGGCCCGGAGCCTGCTTCACGTAGAGAACAGGACCGCCTTTCCGGACCTGCAGGATGCGTTCGGAGCCTTCAATGCCAAGAGGGTGTACCTCGGTGCGGAGCTGGCGGAACGCGCCGGCGTGAGCGGATGGCGCAGCCAGACTCACCTGATGGCCGCGCTGTGGTCCACCGAGATGGTCTCGACGATCCGCCGGCACCGGTCGAGTTTCGGAACGATCGCGACAGGCTCACCCGGCGCGTTCGAAGACTGGTGGTCGGGCAGATTGGCCGGGCCCGGCAGCCATGCGGCCGTCATCCTGCTGGATCCAGTCTCGCGCCGATCGACGGCCCGGGCGTGGATCACGCTGGAAGACAGCGTCGGAGTGCGCGCCCGCCACACGGGTTACGCGGAAGCCGCCAGGGCAATTGAACGGGCCGGCCACTGAGGGCCTTGCCGTCTCGTTGCGCGGTTCTCTTGCTCAACGGTAGCTCGGGGATGCGGGACCGGAGCACCATGCCCAAACATGAGATCCACGACCGAGAAGCCCACCTCCGATTCGACGTTCGACGTGCTTGCCCGGGCCATCGGACGGGGCCGGCGACTGCGCCCCGGCCGCGTCGCCATCGTCCGCCTCTACGGGCCGATCTCCGGAGGTCCCAGATCAGCGGACTGGGTCGAGACCGTGCGGCACCTGACCACGCAGAAGACCGTGCCCGCCGTGGTCCTCGACATCGATTCCCCCGGCGGCTCGGCGGCCGCGTCGGACTACCTGTACCTGGCCCTCAAGAGGCTCGCCGCGGCCAAGCCGCTCGTCGCCCACGTTCGCGGCGTCGGCGCGTCGGGCGCGTACCTGGCCGCGATGGCGGCTCAGAAGGTAGTGGTCGCGCCCTCGTCCATCGTCGGGTCCATCGGCGTGATCTCCGCCGGCCCAAGGCTGCCACAGCTGCTCGACCGCCTCGGCGTCAGGGTCGAGGAACACCGCGCCGGCCGGCTCAAGGGCATGGGCGCCCCGTGGCGCGAAGACACGGACGAAGAAAAGGCCACGGAGCAGCGCCTGGTCGACGCCTTCTACGATCGATTCGTGGATCGCGTGGCGGAGGGCCGCCATCTGCAGCGCGAGCGAGTGGTCGAGCTGGCCACGGGCGAGGTCTGGCTGGGCAGCCAGTCGGTCGAGCTGGGTCTGGCCGATCGAGTCGGCGACCTCGACGACGCTATCGAAGTCGCGGCCGGACTCGCCGGCGTCCCGGCTCAAGCATCGCCGATCCGGCTGCGGCGGCCCCTGTTCTCGCGCCTGGTCGATCGCTTCGCCGTCAGGCTGGCAGCCTCGGTCGCGGATGAGATCGAAGCCCGAATCGGTCGCGACCGGCTGATGTAGCGGTCAGGCGGCCTCGACCTCGACCTCGACCGCGGGCGGGACCAGAGCCGAGCGCGCAGCCTCGTTCCGCAGCTCGACCAGCCGCCATGCCGCCAGCAGCAGTGGCACGCCCATGACCACGAGGCCGATCGGCACGACGCCCATCGGCGTGACGCCGCTCATCAGGTCGCCGAAGAGCATCAGCCCATAGGCGGCCACCGGCATGGCGCCCGTCCGCCAGTCGACCGGGCCCAGGGGCGCGGGGCCGTGACGCTGCTCGACGAGCCGGTATGCCGCGTACACCACGAAGGTGGTCACGAGCCAGCCGAAGAAGTTCTGTAGCGGCACGCCGAAATACGCGCCGCCAGATTCCCAGACCCAGGCGTGCACGGACGGCCCGGAGAGGATCGGATCCACGACCAGGTCCCACGCCGTCATGACGACCGCGCTCGCGCCTGCCGCCACGACCAGCGCCCGCAGTCCGGGTCCCGTGCCGGTCACGCGGCGGCCGACGATCAGGTTGGCGATGACGTAGCTCGGGTAGATCATCATGAACCACGCGAGCGGGATCAGGAGCGGGACGTCGCCGAGCCTGGGGCCCAGGTAGTCCGTGTAGTGGTAGCCGCCGTAGACGAGGCCCGTCGCCACGCCGCCTTCCTCGAGAGCCCATGAGATCGCGGCGGACAGCGCGAAGAAGATGGCCGTCAGGCGCCCGCCCACCGAATACCAGGCGTGGCACAGACTGAACAGCGTCAGGATCGCGGTCAGGCCCGAGAGCCCTCCGGGTATCGGCGGCAGGCGGACGATCCCGAACAGCAGCGCTCGAACGACGGCGTAGGCGATCAGCCCGAGCGCGACGGTGGAGGCGGCGAGCTGGGGCGATCTCCTGGCGACCACGGTCGGCATAGCCTACGGCACCGCGCCGGACTGCGGGGCCGCCGGGCTGGGGGGCCGCTCGGCTGCGGGGCCGCCGGGCTGCGGGGCCGGGCCGCGCCAGGCTTACGGTGCCGCGCTCGGGGCCGCCGAGGGAGCCGCGCTCGGGGACGGGGCGGCCGGCGGGGCGCCGCACGGGTAGTACGGGTGCAGCAGCGACGAGGTGCAGGCCTGGTACTGATCCTGCGGCGAGGCCGGGTTGGCGGGCTGACCCGGGCCGAAGAACGGATACGCCGCAAAGATCGAGAAAGCCAGGTATCCGATCACGAGCCAGAGCGGGCTGACGCGCCGCAGCAGCCACCAGGTCAGCAGAACAATCGATAGCGGCAGGAGGCCGGTGAAGATCGGGTCGAGGAGGCCTGCCTGCAGGTTGAGGCTGGCGCCCGCCACGTTGACCGTCGGCGCGAGGTAGATCACGACGAACCGCCCCGCGAGAGCGCCGAGGACCATGTTGCCCAGCACGCCCGCGCCGACGAGGACCCGGTCGATCGCGCCGGAGCGCAGCAGGTCGGTCACGAAGCCACGGCCGCGGGCATAGCCCTGCGTCCAGGCCACGTAACCGATCGAGATGATCGCGGCCGAGATCAGGATCGCGTAGACGATCGCTCCGATGGGGTTCCCGGACGCTCCTGCGGCGAGGGTCGGGATGGCGGCCGAGCCGCTGCCGATGTCGACGCTGGCCGTGGCGCCGGCGATGCCGATGCCGAGGGCGAGCAGGATGGGCGTGATCGTGCCCTGGCTGATCGAATCGCCGATGCCGGCCATCGGGCCCATCAGGCCGGACTTCACGGAGTTGATCGCGTCGTCGTCGATCGGCGCTCCGTTGGCCCGCTGCTCCTCCATGGCGATGACCGCGCCCTGGACGACGTTGCCGAAGTTGGGCTCCGTGTTGAAGAAGACGAGGTGCCGGCGCAGCGCGGCCCGGATCTCTTCGGGCGTGGTGTAGAGGCGCTTGATGATCGGCGTCATGGCGTGGGCAAAGCCCGTGCCCTGGAGCCGTTCGTAGTTGTAATTGGCCTGAGAGAAGAACGTCCAGAGTGCCCACGATTTGAGGATGTCGCCGCGCGTCAGCCTGACGCCGCCTTCGGCCAGAGCCGGCGTTGCCGGTCTGGCGGCCTCAGGCACGGCCGCGGCGGTGGGACGAGCACCGGCGAACGTCAGGTGGAGCGACGCGAGCGCGAGCCCCAGCACCGCGATCGTGATCATCACCCGGCTGTCGTCCGAGCCGGTGGCGGGGTTGTTCATCAGCGTCCACAGGATGAAGCCGACGAAGAAGTAGGGGATCACCGCGCCGCGGAAGATGAACCTCATGGTCAGCGCGATGCCGATCGCCGGCAGGATGAAGCCCGCGATCTGAAGCCCGTTGGTGACCCAGAACGGCAGCTGATTGAGGGCGTCCTGGACGGCGGAGGGTCCGTTGAGGGCCAGGAAGAACACCGGCACGAAGCTGATGACGAACAGGAAGATCTGCGGCGGCACCACGTTCATGAACGCGACGCCGCGGATGTCGCCCTTCTCGGCGCGGGCGTCGGCCCAGTGGGCGAAGATCGGATCGACGGCCATGCGGCCGTAGAAGAGAACCGTGCCGAGCAGGCCGATGGGGACCGCCAGGGCAACGGCGCTCGCGGGCGACAGGTGGCCCGCCAGGGCGATCGTGGTCCCGATCCAACCCGGCAGGCTCGGATCCACCGGCAGATTGCCGCCGGCGGAGATGAAGCCCAGGTACGGGACGTTGATCGCCGCGCCGACGAGCGTCCCCTGGGCGGGATCGCCGAGGATGCAGCCGACGATGAAGCCCGCGACAAGCGGCCGATACAACGTGAAGTAGGCGACGCCGAACAGCCAGCATGAATTGGCCAGGTAGTAGCCGATGGCGATGAGGGCCGCCTGCCACGCCGAAACCGTGACATTCGCCTCGGCCGGGGCCGAGACGCCGCCGCTCGCGCCGAACACCACGGACGGCGCCAGCATCGTCAGAACGATGAGCGGCAGGAGCAGCCCTCCGACCGCCGCCGACTTCCTGACCACGTTTCTCCTCCCTTGCACCTTGCCGCTCCCGCCGAGCGCTGCCTGCAGCCGACAGCTACCCGCGGTCGATCGATCGAAACGGGATGGGCCGATCGTCCGCGACTATCTGGACCTCGACCCGCGTGCCCAGCTCCTCCAGCTCGCGCAGCTCCCGCAGCTCGTCGGGGCTGACCGATATCGTCTTGTGAAGCCGCTTGCGCCCGGGGCCCGCTCCAAGGCCGCCCAGGTCCACGACCTCGATCGGGACGCCGGCCTGCCGGAGCGCGAGAACCGTCCGAGGCGTTCGAGCCAGCACCATGACCGGTTCCGGCGCGGCGGCGAGCTCGATGCAGCGGAGAGCGCCCTCGTTTACTCCCAGGACCTCGACGGGCACGCCGGGAGGGGACGCCAGCGTGAGAACCTCGCGCAGGAACTCGTCCCGGGCCGTGTTGTCGTCGACGATCACGATCCGCTGCGCGCCCAGGGCGCGAAGCCACACCGCGATGACCTGGCCATGGATCAAGCGGTCGTCGATGCGGACGAGTCGGAGGCTCAACGGATCCTCGATGGATTGGGGGGTTGGGTCAGGCAGCTCAGGGGAGCGTGGGCGAGCGGGCGGTCGTTGATAGGTCGGCGGCGCCTACGAAACGCGCCTGGCCCGGTGGCGCTCCGTCTCGACGATCCCCGATCGGCCTGCCTCCAGTAGTCGATCCACCATGAGATCGTCCAGGTCGCCGTCGGCCAGGGCCGCTTCGACCGACATCGCCAGGTTCATCCCGGAGACGCAGATCACTCGAGGCGAACGACGAGCGATCGCGGAGGCGACGTTGAAGGGTGTGCCACCCAGGAGGTCGCAGAGGACCAGGACGCGCCTGCCGTCGTGCCCGATGGCCGCGCGCAATTCGTCGGCAAAGTGGTCCGGCGTTTCGCCCCCCGCAAGCCCCACCGCGCTCATGTCCGCCACGGGACCGCAGATCATCTCCGTGGTTCCGAGCAGGGACCCAGGAAGCGTCCCGTGTCCGGTCAGGACGATCCTGAACGAGCGCATCGAATACCTCCTGGCAGCGGTTGGGCCAACCTGGTGAGAGTAGTGTCTGCAAATATTCTCACGAAATCTCTTGCAGGCCAGCTGTTGAGAGGTATACTCGCGGCCGGTCTCGAACCTGTCAAGGAGAAGCCACTTGGACGCCGGATCCCGCGATGGCGAGGCAGTCTCCGCAACGCCCGGAGCAGGCCGCGTGGGCGTCGTGGGGCCGACGGGCCCTACTGGCCCCACGGGTCTCGCGATCGAGCCTTCCGCGATCGAACCCTCCACCGAAGCCGCCGCCAGCCAGCGCGAGATGCTCCGGCTCGTGGCCGAGCTGTATTACGTCCGTGAGCTCGGCCAGCCGGAGATCGCCTCGCTGACCGGCTTCTCCGTCTCCAAGGTTTCGCGGCTCCTTGCCGCGGCCCGCACCGCCGGCGTGGTCCGTATCTCCGTCGAGGGTGCGCCGCCGGAGCCCACGCCGCTCGCCCGGGCCCTCGGTGAGGCCCTCGGCCTGGAGGTCTGGATCACCGCGGGCCACGAGACCGCTCCGGCGCTCGCGGCGCGATTGTGTGGCGTGGCGGCAGCGCCCCGCCTGGCCGAGGTGCTCCCCGACGACGGCGCCATCGGTCTCACCGGCGGCTATACCGTGGAATCGCTCGTCTCCGCTCTCCCGTTGCTCGCCAGGCCCCGTGTCACCGTCGTGCCTCTCGTGGGCGGCTGGGATTCGAGCAACCCGCACCTCAACAGCAACGAGATCGCCCGCCATCTCGCGGAGCGGCTCGGGGCCACGGTCCGGCTCCTCCACGCCCCGGGGCTGCTCGACAACGAAGCCACCACGGCCGCGCTCCTGTCTGACAGCGCCGTGACCGCCACCACGCGCTACTGGTCCGAACTGCGCTTCGCGCTCGTGGGCATGAGCGGCGCGCCGCGGTTCAACCCCGGCTACGGGACCGTCATGGACCGCCTCGACGAAGCCGGACGCGCCCGAATCGAGTCCACCGGTGCGGTCGGCGACGTGGCCGGCCACCTCGTCCGCCTCGACGGCTCGCTCGTCGCGGACGAGTGGGAGCGCCGCACGATCTCCATTCCGATCGAGACCCTGCGCGCCGTCCCGCGCGTCGTCGGCATCGCGGCAGGCTCCAACAAGGTGGACACGATCGTTGCGGGCGCCAGGACGCGCCTGCTCCACGTCCTGATCACCGACGAGCCGACAGCGGCCGCGGCCCTCGCGCTCGTCACCGGAGGGCCATCTGCCGCGTCTCCTGGCAGTCCGGCTCGAACGCCAGCGGGCTGACGGTGGGCGCCCGGAGCAAAGGCCGGGGCAGCGTCCGGGTTATAGTCAAACGGGCTGCCGCGCACGCGGCGGGCGGCCCGGGGCCGGCGGGACAGCCGGCCGGAGTCATCGGGGGTGTGAATGGCCGCACAACGCCGGAGGGCGGCAAGCAGCACGCAGGCAGCCCGCCTGAGTGGGGTGGCCTTCGCCTGGCTCGGGACCATAGCCACGCTCGTGGCCGTCATCGCGATCCTGCTCGGCAGTCCGGCCCGCGCCCATGACCTCGCTCCCCTGTCCGGGTTCGGGGACCTGCAGCGGCGATTCGGCGAGATAGCCCCTCTCGCGGCCGCGTTCCTCGCCTCGCTCGTGGCCGCGATCGTCGCGGCAATGGTCGGATCGAGAAGGCTCGATGCCGTGGGCGGTGGACTGCAGCTTTTCGTCCTCGGGGCGGTCGTCGACATCTGCATCCTGGGCGCCGCCGGGCGGATCGGTCACTCGGTGGACGGGGGAGTCCTCGCCGCGACGCTGATCTGCGTGGCCGGTGGGTCGGCCATAGCCGCCGGCGGCATCGTCGCCCTGCTGGGCCGGGAGTGACGCGGTGAGCAGCACGGCCGCCGGTCCGAGTCGTCGCCGCAGAACGGGCTTCGAGGGTGGCCTCGGCGCGGTAGTCCTGATCGACCTGCTGGCGATCCTGCTCGTCGTCGCGTCTTCGCTGGCCGCGTACGTCTGGATCGACTCGACCCATCCCGGGCCGGTGAGCGCGATCGACGTCCCGCGGCCGTTGCCGAGCGAGTCGCCGTCTTCGATCGCTTCCGTCGCGGTCTCCTCGCCGGAGACCTCCGGCGAGCCCGAAGCGACGCCCACTCCGGTGACAACCGCGCCGCCATCGCTCGTCTACGGCAAGGCGACCTGGTCCACCGTCGATCCGCTGCCGCAGGCGCGATGGGGAACGGCGAGCCTGGTGATGCGCGACGGCCGCGTCATGGTCATCGGCGGAGCCACGGGCAGCTCGAGCAACGACGCCACTGCCTCGGTGATGATCTTCGACCCCGGGAGCGGCCACTGGACCCAGGCCACGGACATGCTCCAGGCAAGGGCCTATCCGATGGCGGTCGAGCTGGCCGACGGCTCGATCCTGGTGGCCGGCGGCTCGCGGAACGGCCAGCCGCTCGACACGGCCGAGCGGTACAACCCCGACAACGGAACCTGGATCTCCGCCGGGCGGCTCAACCTGCCGCGGACGCAGGGGACGCTCACGCTCCTGCCGGACGGCCGCGTCCTCGCGGCGGGAGGCGGGATCGAGGCGGCGCCCGGCTGGATCTCGACCGCGTCCACCGAGATCTTCGACCCGCGGACGAACACCTGGAGCATCGGGGCGCCGATGTCGGTGGCGCGGGCCATCCAGACCGCCACGCTGCTCAAGGACGGCGAGGTACTCGTGACCGGCGGGGCAACCACGTACCACGGCGAGACCGGCAGCGTGACCGCGAGCGCCGAGATCTTCGACCCGAGGTCCGGCAAGTGGCACGAGGTCGCGCCGATGCCGAAGCCGCTCTACGTCCATTCGGCCGCGCTCATGCCCGACGGCCGCGTCCTCGTTGCCGGCGGCTGGCGGGCCACTTCCAACAGCGACCCGAGCCACGGCAACGTCCAGATCTACGATCCCACATCGGACACCTGGACGACGACCGGATCGCTAGTCACGCCTCGGGCCCAGTTCTCGCTGGAGGCGCTGCCGGACGGCCGGTTCCTCGCCATCGGCGGCGTCGATCCCGCGTACCACACCCTCGCGAGCACCGAGATCTACGATCCCGCAAGCGGGGCCTGGCAGACCAGCGGCAAGCTCGCGGTGGCGATGATGTGGCCGGCCGTCGGGGTTCTGCCCGATGGCCGCGTCTTCGTCGCCGGCGGCGCTCTCGATGCTCTGGCGCGCCACGTCACTGCGGTCAGCGAGATCTACACGCCTGCGCGACAGTA
>VFSW01002498.1_pt1 | contig 27806 bp, 26 predicted proteins | sample 5358111 | NCBI WGS metagenome assembly VFSW01 (sample SAMN11554181, study PRJNA540505) | mine drainage metagenome | isolation source: sediment from site ElyBrook_90M | place: USA: Ely Copper Mine, Vershire, VT | collected 2017 | reverse complement strand
ATGCCGGGTCAAGGAGTTAGCGGGATCGGTTTATCGTAGGTTCCGAAACTGCTGCAAGCGGGTCAATTTACGATATGGCGTCCAAACCGAAGAAGTTCGATCAAAAGAAGGAAATCCGCAAGCTCGCGCGGGAACGGGTAGGCGTAGTGAAGGCGGCCCGGGCCTTGATTCCCAAGGACAAGCGGGCCAAGCCTAAACACAAGAAACCGGCCGGCGCCGACGATTAACTGGGCCGGGTGTGGCGAGAACTGAAGCGCGAAGTCGCGTAAACACAAGAAACCGGCCGGTGCCGACGATTAACTGGGCTGGAAAGCGGCGCCGAGCATCCGGAGCAGCAACGGGATCAGCCACGCCGGAGTGATCGCAACGAAGGCTTTGCCCTTCGACGTCCGCGCCATAGAGGCGAGGGCCAGGCCGAGAACGACGATGAACCAGATCTCGAAGATCGAGAAAAAATTCAGGATCGCGTAAGGAACTCCCTTTAGACCGCCGAAGAATATATCAAGGCCAAGCGGGGGTTGGAGCTCCTGAGTCGATTGGATGTCGTCCCCCTTGAGCCGCAGCACGATATAGCCGGCGACGATCTGCAACATTGTAATGAGCGAACAGGCGCTCATCAAGGAGAAGATACTCGAAAACTTCGCTTCGATCCCCGTGATGGAGAACAAAACCCCTACGAGCCACGCCGAGAGCAGCAGCAGCGAGACGATGATAACGGGGATGGCGAGGGAGAACCCGTAGTAGGCGGTCTTCATCATCGGATAGGCCTTTTCAAATTGCTCGTGCGTCAGATTCGGAGGCGGATTCAATTGTATGACGCGCAGCGCGATCGGAACCGTGAGCAGGCTGAAGACAATGGCGACTACGCTGAGCAGAAGGATGGGGCCGATCCAAAAGCCCTTCTTCACGGCCTGTTTGGCCATGGCGGCGGGATCGATGAAGGCGTTCAACATCCCCGAAGTCACGTCGGCGATCGAGGCTTTAATAGGCGACGGTTGTTCAATCATTGGCGGTCTCCGGATTTTCTGAGATTATAGCGCTTACGGCCGTCCCGAAAAGGAGCCGGCATGAAATTATTTTGTAAACGACGCAATGAACACTAAGTTTCTGTCCGCGCTGGCGGTTTACGCCATTTTAGCGCTCCTCGCCGGCGTCACATTGACGGGGACGATGCGTATCGCGGTATGGATCTTTTTGGCCGGATTAGCCGTCAAGACATGGCTGGCCACGCTGCAAAGACCCTGAATCTCTCTATCCCCTCCCGCCGGTTTCCCAAGTTGAAACATCCGTACCGCTGCGGTTTCGCCGGCCTTTCATTTCGGGATCGGCGAAACCGGAGCTGCGTAAAAAACCATTCTTTTTCAATCACTTGCCACATGTGTAGCGATGGGTTTTCGGTTGCTTCCTTCCTTGCGCAGAGCCAAAACGGCGAACGCAGCGCGGAAAGAAGGAAGGTCGATGAGGGCAAAAGCGGCGAAGACGAACGGGAAAAAGCTATCGCAACGGAATCGGGTGATTCTGGAGCACCTGCCCCTGGTACGGGTGATCGCGGTGCGTGTCCATTCCAATCTGCCCGTCCATGTGGAACTGGACGATCTGGTTCATGCCGGCGTCCTGGGATTGATCGACGCCGCCACGAAGTATAACCCCGGCAAGGAAGTCGCATTTTCGAGCTATGCCAAGCACCGGATCAAAGGGGCGATGCTCGACAGCTTGCGCCAACTCGACTGGGCTTCGCGCGACCTGCGGCGCCGCCAGAAACAAGCTGAACAGGCGACGCACGAGCTGGCGCTGGCGCTGAATCGCGTTCCCACGGAGGAAGAAGTAGCGGAACGGCTGGGCATCGACGTGGAGCGATGGCGGCAGATTCTAATGGAAATGCGCAATTCGGGAATGATTTCCGCTTCCACGCGAGCCGCAGAGCAGGAAGATTTGCCCGCGCCGGACTTTCCCGCCAGAGCCGACACCCAGCCGGACAATATCTGCGTGCGATCCGAGATGCGCACGATGTTGTCGAGTGCGATTAAAACGCTTCCGGCTCGATATCAGCGAGTGGTGACGCTATACTACACGGGCGATTTGACCATGAAGGAAATCGGCGGGCTGATGGGGATCAACGAGAGCCGTGTGTCGCAGATTCATAAGTCGGCTCTGGAGAAAATGGCCAGTGTTCTGGAGCAGAGCGGGATCCATTCGGCGCGCGCGTTCTAGCGCACTTCGAACAGGTAGGGCATGACGTCGAGAATGCCGCCCCTGCGCCACAACTTCGCGGCGGACTCGAGCGCGGCGATTTCCGGAGGAAAAAGCGGTGTTCGAACCGTGCCGCCTGGAACCATCGCGAAAAGCTCGCGCACCCGGGCGTCGGCCAGCGGCGCCTCCTCGGAGTGGCTCAAGAGCATCGAAAGGATGGACTTTCGCGCCGGGTAGGCGACGATCTCGATTTTGGCCGAGGCCTGAAGTCCGGCCCGTTTCTTGAGGATTTCGATCGCTTTGTCCAGCCCGCCGAGTTCATTCACGAGCCCGTTTTGCAATGCCTGCGAACCGAGCCAGACGCGGCCTTGGGCAAGCGGTTCGATCTCGGCCGGGGCACGCTTGCGCCCGGAAGCCACGCGCTGAAGGAACGCTTGATAGAACCGGGTGATCTCGGAGGAAATCTTGTCGTGCTCCTCGGGAGAGAGTTCGGAATAGTCGGAGTCGATCCCGGCGAATCGCCCGCGCTGAAGGAAGTCCTTCTGGATGCCCAGCTTTCCGTAAAGGCCGTGGGCGCTTAACCTGCTGTAGACAACGCCGATCGAACCGGTAATGGTGTTGGGGTAGGCGACGATGGGGTCCCCCGTCATGGAGATGAAATAGCCGCCGGAAGCCGCATAATCGCTCATCGAAACGACCAGGGGTTTCTTTTTGCTCAATGCGCGCGCCGCGTGCAGCATTTCATCGGAGGCTACACCGTCGCCGCCGGGCGAATCGACGCGCAAGAGGACGCCTTTCACGCTGGGATCGTCGCCGACATCGCGCAGCACGCTATCGAATGCGCCGGATGTAAGCAGGCCGTCGGAAAAGCCGTCGTTGCCGCGGCCTCGAACAATCATGCCCTCGGCGGCAATCAGCGCGATCCGATTGGGCCCTTCGAATCCCGGAACCGAGGAAGCGGATACTTTGGAATAGGTGCGAAAAGGGACCGTCGTCAATTCCGATTGACCGAGGCGCTTTTCAAGATCGGATCTCATATCGCCGGGGAATGTTAGGCGGTCGACGAGCCCCGAGGCGACCGCTTGATCGCCCGACAGCGGACCCTGGTCGATCCACTCGCGGACCGCATCCGGACGCATTCGCCGCCCTGAGGCGATGGTGGAGACGAGATCGCCATAGAAGCTGTCCAGCACCTGGCTCAACACCTCGCGCGTCTCCGGACTCATCGAGGTGCGGGTAAACATGTCGCCGGCGTCCTTGTATTTGCCGGCGTGGATGACATCCATTTTCAGCCCAAGTTTGTCGAGCGTGTCCTTGACATACATCGTTTCCAGACGCAAGCCCTTCAGATCGAGCGAATCCTCGGGCGCCATGTAGATTCGATCCGCGGCCGCCGCCAGGTAGAATTCCCGAAAGTCCGGCGAGCGAAGATAGGCGTAGAGCGGTTTCCCGGATTTGCGGAATGCGAGCAGGTCGGCGTGAATCTCGTCGAGCTTGGCCCAACCCACCGACAGGGAGCCGGGTTCGAAGACCACGGCGCGAATGCGCGGGTCGGCCGCCGCTTTGCGCAAGGTTTGCCAGACGTCGGGCAGCGTGATGGGGGATTGGTCTTCGAGAAAAGGTAGAGGAAATTCGGGGGGGGCCTTTTCGGGGACTTCGCCGCTAAGGTCGAGGACGAGCGTAGTTCCACTGGAGATCGAAGGCGGCCGGTTGCCGAATCGCACCATGGCCAAGAACAAAAGGAGCGCCGAGAGAATGCAGAATACGATGCCCGCGAGCAGACCGAGAAGAAATTTTTTCACAATAGACCCTACGCCAGTATTATGAAGGACCGGCGCGGCGAACGCATCTTCGTTCCACGGCCAGCCACGAGAGATAGGCTAAGCGGGAGTGGCAAGCTGAATGATCTTCTTTTGAATGGCGTACTGAACCAACTGGGCCTTATTGTGGATGTCCAATTTCCGCATGAGGTTGAATTTATGAGCTTCGACGGTTTTGACGCTGAGGTTGAGGTCGCAGGCGATCTCTTTGACCGATTTACCCTCGGCGAGGAATTTGAGCACTTCCTTCTCGCGCGGCGTAAGAGTGGCGAAGCGGGAGCGGGGAGCGGTGTAGCGCAAGTTGGAACGGAAGCCGTCGACCAGGTGGGAGAGCATGCGCGGGCTGACGTAGCTGCCGCCGCGGGCGACATCGCGGACGGCGCTGATGAGCTGGGCGGTGGGGCTGTCTTTCAGAATATATCCGCTGGCGCCGACTTCCATCGCCTCCACCAGATAGTCTTCGTCGTCGTACATGGTGAGAAAGACGACGCGAGTTTCGGGACGGGCCCGGCGAATTTGGCGCGCGGCCTCGAAGCTGCTCATTCCGTTCATACCGACGTCGAAAAGCACGAGATCGGGGCGGGTTTCTTCGGTGACAGCGAGCGCCTCGGCCGCGCCGCCGGCTTCGCCGGCGATTTCCATATCCGGCTCCCCGGCCAACAACGTTCGGATGCCTTGGCGAAACAAGGTATGATCATCCACAAGCACGATTCGTATTTTCGACATATTCGCCTCCTTTTCGAGCGGCTTCTAGTTTCCGGGACCGTATCCCGGCATTTTCGTCCACCGGCAGCCAAATTCGGATCGAGGCGCCTTTTCGGTCCAATCCGGAGCGTTTTGGGTGGATGTCCGGCGGCCGGTTCTCCTCGAAACGCCCACGGCGTGACGCTGCGGTCAAGTTCTTGGGTCCCGGCGGCGGCGATTCCGCGCCGTCCGGACTCTCTACCTTCATCCGGCCGCCAAGGAGGGAGACGCGCTCCTGAATGCCACAAAGGCCGTAAGACCCTTCGCGGCAAAGTGCGGCGTCCACATTAAACCCGACCCCGTCGTCTTCCACTTCCACACTGATTATGTTATCGGCACGTTGGAGGGAAACATTTACGGTAGAAGCGCGGGAGTGGCGCAACGCGTTGTGGCAACACTCTTGAACGACGCGGTAAATCATCGATTCGAGTTCCAGAGGTAATGCGCCAAGTTTGCCCGCGCGGAGCGTGACCTTGCCCGGAAAGACCTGCTTCAAACGCTGAACCAGTTGGCGGATGGCGGTCTCCAGCCCCAGTTGTTCGACGACGGCGGGGCTCAGCGCGGCGATGAGGCGGCGCGTTTCGACGATGGAATGCTCGGCCAGGACGCGGATCGACGCCAACTGGCGGCGGAGCGCCGCGGCGGGAAGCGCGGGGCCGGAGCGCTCCAGCATTTCCAGTTGCAGACGGATGCATAACAGCGACTGGCCGGCCTCGTCGTGCAGTTCGCGGCTGATGCGGCGGCGCTCGGTTTCCTCCACTTGAATCATGCGGCGGGCCAGATGGCGCACCCGTTCCTCGCTGGCCGCCAGATCGCGGACCAGACGGGCCTTTTCCATCGCGAGCGAGCAACGCTCGGCCGCTGCCCCAAGCAGTTCCCTCTCGCGCGGCAGGCACGGATATGGCTTCAGGAAGGCGAACTGGAACACACCGGCCAACTTATCTCCGTCGAACAAAGGAACCGACCAACAGGACCGATACCGAGCGCGCCAAGCCGGATCGACGACGCAGATAGCGTTGACGTCCGCCGTATCCACGTCGAGAAAGACGGAAAGCGGCGGCGTCGCGCCGGCGGCGAGCTGGTATCGGGCTTCCTTTATGGAAGGCCCTTCCTCCACCTGCGCCGTCCAATCCCCCGAAGCTTCGTCGAATAGATAGAGGCGTCCGCGAATGGCCCGGCAGAAGCGAATGAGCGTGGACAGAAATCGTCCGAGCAGGGGAACCGGGCCGCCGGTGATAAGTTCGTCGCGAAACAGATCGAGAAGCGTTTGAGCCTCCGTCTCCCGCACGGTGAAGGCCGCGTGGTTGAGCGCGATCATCGTGCAAAGGTGCAACTGGCGCCGGGCTTGGCGAAACCGGTCTCCCGCCTCCAGGGGCAAGCCGGAAAGGAGGGGCGAGCGCGCCGGGCGATAGGCGAGCAGCGCGGCGCCGGCCCGGTCCGGAGCGATGTAATGGTTCGCCAAACGGCGGCCGTTGTATTCGACCTGTTCAAGAAAATCGGCCAACGGACGCCCGGCGTTCAGAATTTCCGCCGCGGCGCCCACCGTTAGTTTCGCCAGGACGGCCGACGCCTGGCCATCGAATCCCATCTTCTCCAACCGGGCGAGATATGCCGTCTGGGAACGCCCCGCGCCAGGGGCCATCCGCGCAGCTAACACCCGGAGTTCGGGCAGCAGGCGGCGAAGCACCGCGACAGCGTGCCTCGATTCCGGTGAAATAGCTGACTTTCGCACTCGAGACTACTTATCGGTGCGCGGGAGCGGTTTCTGAGCGGCGCCCTTCTATCGGGACACGCCGAGTTGCCAATCGATGAAGCTCATCTCGTCGCTCGACAGATCGATCTCCTTGGCGATGGGCATCCCGTTGGAGTGTCCGGCCTCGGTGTCGTAGCGCAACAGGACCGGAAGGCCGGAGGCCGTGGAGGCCTGCAGCAGCGCCGTCATCTTACGGGCGTGGAGGGGATCGACGCGCGTGTCGAAGTCGCCGCTGACGAACATCACGGCCGGATACTTCGCGCCCTTGCGGACAAATTGGTAGGGCGAGTAAGCCCGGAGCGTCTCGAATTGATGTGCGTCGGAGGCGGAGCCGTATTCGGGCACCCACCAACGGGCGACTTTGAACCGGTCGTAGCGCAGCATGTCGAGCAGCGGGAAGCCGCACACGACGGCGCGGAACAGATCGGGGCGCTGGGTGAAGGCCGCGCCCATGAGGAGCCCGCCGTTGGAGCGTCCATAAATGGCAAGATGCGCCGGACTGGTATATCGTAGGGCGATCAAATACTCCGCCGCGGCGAAGAAGTCCTCAAACACGCGCTGCTTGTTATCGAGCATCCCGGCCTTGTGCCATTTCTCGCCGAATTCGCCGCCTCCGCGCAGGTTTGGCTGCGCGTAGACGCCGCCCTGTGCGACGAAAGCCGCGGCCAACGGCGAATAGCTGGGCGTCAGGGAAATATTGAAACCGCCATAGGCGAACATCAGTGTGGGATGGGTTCCGTCGAGCGCAACGCCTTTCTTCGCGACGACGAACATCGGGACGCGCGTTCCGTCCTTCGACGCGTACCAGACCTGTTTCGCCTCGTAGATAGCGGGGTCGAGGCCAACTTTGGGCTGAAACCACACCGATTGACTTCCCGAAGCGAGGTTGTATCGATAGACGGCGGGCGGCGAAAGGAACGAGGTGAAAGTGTAAAACGCTTCTTTCGATTCCCATGTGCCCCGAAGAACCGAAGCCGAGCCGGCGCCGGGAAGGCGGACCTGGCGAATCCTTTTGCCATCGGGGGAGTAGATCTCGACGCGGGTAATTACGTCGTCGAGATAACTGGCGGCGAGCGATCCCCCGGCGGCGGAGAATCCGGTCATGGCCGCTTTGCCCTCCGGGATGACTTCTTTCCAGCGTTCCATCTCCGGGTGCGAAGGATCGACGGCGAACACGTGCCAGTTGGGCGCCTTCCAGTTGGTGTGCAAATACAGAACTCCACCGCCCATTTCGGCCTGGAATTCGGCGTCCAGACCTTTGGCGACCGCGGTGATCGGGCCGTCGTTCGCAACGTCCTCGATGTAGATGTCACTCTGGCCGCTCGAACCTTTATTAAGGCGATAGATGAGATAGCGGCCGTCTTCGGAGAGGCGCGCGCCGGCGATATAGTCCTTGCCATACTCTTTGCCGAAGATCTCGGTGTCGGATTTGGGATCGCTTCCGAAGCGATGCAAAAAGACGCGCGGGCCGGAGGAGGAGAACGTGGAGTAGTAGAGGCGGGCGAGATCGGGAGAGATGCTGACGCCGAAGTAGCGGCCGCGCGGGAAACGATCGGCCAGTTCCTTTCCCGAAGGGATGTCGAGGAACGTCATCGTCGTTTCGTCCTCGCCTCCCCGGCGCAGGCCGTATGCGATCCGATTTCCGTCACGGGCGACGTCGAGGAGGCTGACGGCGGTGGTCTGCCCCGGACTGAGCGGCGAGGGATCCACCAGAACGCGCGGGGCGCCGTTCAATCCGTCGGCGACGTAGAGCTTCGCCTGGTTCTCCTCCCGAAGGCGGCGCGTGAAAAAATAGCGCCCGCCGGCGACAATGGGTACGCTCGACGTCTCCAGCCGGGCGTAGCGATCGAGCAGTGCGCGGATTCGGGCGCGTCCGGGAATTTCGTCGAGGATCGAATGGGTATAGGCCATCTGGGAATTGATCCAGACGCGGGTCTCCGGGCTGTTCTGATCCTCCAGCCAGCGGTACGGATCGGAGATCGCCACGCCGTGGACGGTCTCTGTGACGGCGTCTACACGCGTCGGAGGCGGAGCGGGAATCGTTGCGGCTACGGCCAGCGCAACGACGGAAAATGCGGGGACGGCGGCTCGGATCATGCCCTTCAGATTAGCGGAATAGGAAATGCGTGGGTGGCCGCCTGAATTCAGGGCACTGCGATGGCTACGAGCGGAGACCGGCTACCCAGGCGTCGATGAGCGGGAGTTCCTTCTCGGGGATGACGCCGATCGAGACCAGCGATTCGTAACAAATTCGCAGGTTTGAGGCGACGGCGGCGGGGCCGGTTGTGAGGGCCGTTTTTTCGAGCGCCGCGGCGATTTTGCGGTTGTGCAGGTAGCCGGGGATTTCGTCTTCGAAGTCGCGCAGAAGGTTGTGAACGTTGCGCTCCTGAATGGCCTCGGAGGCGTGGAAAACCAAACCGTGCCCTAATTCCCAAAGGCAGCGTTGGGCGACAAAACTGCGCCAGATGTCGGTCATCCGGAACGAGCAGTAGCTGGGCAGGTAGAGCAGTGGGTACGCGACGGGCCACCACCAGGTGGTCTGGCTGTTGAACGGGCACCAAGTGCCCGAGGGTAGCCAGAGGCTGGGACCGGGATGGAAAAAGAATTCCCGATCGAGCGCCAATCGCCAAACGGCGTCGACGTCGGGCGCCAGATCGGCGAGACCTTGCTGGATGGGGGCGGCGACGGTTTGGAGCGGCGAGCCGGGATCGTGGCTATACGTTTTGGGATCGGTGATAGCGTCCAATGGGAAGCCGCGCGGCCAGATGTTTTCGCTCGAAAACACGCGGTAGACGTTCATCCACGGGCGGGCAGCCACTTTCTGAACGCTCGTTTCGAGGGCGCGAAGCGTCCACGAATCGCTGGGTGCGTTGTCGTCGTCGGTTTCATAAATGCAATCGGCGCCTAAGCGGATCGCTTCCAGGTATCCCAGATTCTTGCGGGCGTAATGGCCGACGGGCAGAGTGGCGGCGAGTGCGAACGGCATCTCCAATTGACGCTCCAGCGGGAAGAATTGCACGCCGCCGAGCGGAAACTCCCGCGGGCCTTTCTTGTCGCCGATGACGATCAACGGCGAGGCCGAGGGCTGAAGACTGGAAATCAGACGATGCACACAGGGCGTAGGACTCTGGATGGTGGTGAGAACGGCGATCAAGAAACACTCCTAGAATTTAGATTTAGACTGGCTGGGCGGGCGGCGGGAATTGCGGTTACTTCCCCGCCTGGACACGCAGGGCGAGCTTCACGTAGCCGAAGTTGCGCCAGAACGTGTTCACGCTCTCGCCTTCTCTGCGGCCGATCCAGATGGTGGGCACCTGTTCCAAGCGATAGCCCATTTTGAGCGGCTTCACGGTGGTCTCGATGTACATTTCGTGGAAAGGCGACTCCCAATCGATGGAATGAACCACGTTCTTTTTGAATAGCTTAAATCCGTAGGTCAGATCGCCGATCCGGGTCCAATAGATGACGCGGAACATCTTCTGGAAGATCCAATTGAGGACCAATTTAAACTTGTCGTAATTGACGAATCCCCCGCCCTTGAGCCAGCGATTTCCAACGACCACGTCGGCTCCGGTCTCGATCGCTTTGTCGTACATGCGCCGGACGGCCTCGGGCTCGGTTTCGAGATCGCCAGACATGATGGCGATGTAATCGCCCTTGGCGAGCAGCATTCCCTCTTTCAGGGCGCGCCCGACTCCGGGACCGGTGTTCTGAACATGCATCGCGACGAGCGGGTTTTCGGCGACAAGCTTCCGGCAAATGCGAAACGTCTCGGCCGAGGCTTTGGGAGCGACGACGAGCAAGATCTCCACCAAGGGTCCCCGGTCGTCCTTCATGACCCGTTCCACGGTTTCCACGATCGAGAACGTTTCCGTATAGACCGTCACCACTACGGAAAGCGAAGCGCCTGATTGAGCCACTGATTCCACAGTCTTCATTATCGTCCTTCTTGGCTACTTACTTGATGTCCCACTGGCGGGCGCAGCGGACTGGGGCGGACGGGACCCAGGGGGCGCGTCGTCGACGCGCCGGTAGACCTGATACGGGAGATCGTAGAAGCCGCGGCTTGGGGTGGGGTCGAGAAACTGATCATACACCAGACGGTAGTCGTTGATGAGGAGCTTTCTTATGTACTCGTAGGTGGCCGGCTCCACAGCGCCGAACCAGGCGAACCAGTAATCGCGATATTGAGAATCCAGGATAATATATTCCGGCCGGCGGCGGCTGAAAAAACCGAGGCGGGCGTCGTCGTCCAGATTCGGATCGTCGAAGCCGAAAAAAAAGCCGATCTCGCCGCTTCCCATGATCAAAGCGCCCGGAGCGCGATGAGCCTCGACGTAGCGCATGGCCGGATTGTAGCGGTGCTGGAACGGATTGTTCCAGATTCGTGGAACCGTCGCCGCCACCTGCAGGGAGGGCGCGGCGAGGGCATAGGCGGCCACCGCCCATCGAAAAACCGGGCCGCGCCGCCAGAGCCAGCGCAACGCGAAGGCGACGCAGACGGAAAAAAACGGCGTGACAAAAATCAGATAATACCAGCTACTTTGCAGCGCGGAAACCAGGTAAAACGTGGAAAGGGTCAGGAAACCCAGAATCCAAATCACGCGGTCGCGCCGGAGTTCGCCCACGGCGGCGAGCAGCACCGCGGCGGCGAGGAAGGAGTAGAACGGAACCGCTTGAAGCGAGCCGGGGAACGGGGCGTGGAGGCCAAAGGTGGCATCGTACCGATTGACCAGTTCGCTGGAAATCTGAGCGACTGGGTTCCACGACAGGACGAATCGATGGGGGATACGCGTTTGCGCGCGCATTTGCGAGAGAAAGGCGCCGGTATCTCGCGAGACATAGAAGAAATAAGCGCCTCCGAAGACGAGATACGGCACGGCGGCGGCGGCGATCCACATTAGACGGATTCGCTGGCGATCCAGACTGCACGCGAGAACGATCAGTGCCAGGAGCGCGAGAGCGCCATTGGCGTGAGTGAGTGCGGCGGCGGCGGCGGCGGTGCTGGAACTCCAGACGGCGGCGGGGAAATTCGTTTCCCGGAAATGCAAATAGAGCGCCATGGCCAGGAAGCCAAGGGCCGCGCACATCATATCCATGCGTCCCGTGGCGGCGGAAGTGGCGAAATTGTGGTCGATTCCGATGAGGGCAACCGTCAGAAGCGCGAGGGGGCGGCTGCGTCCGAGACGCATTACGATGACATACCAGGAACCCAGCGCGACGACGCTCCAGACGACGGAAAGGCCGCGCATCGCAAAGACACTGAAACCGAAGACCTGGTTCCAGCCGGCGAGGGCGAGAAGGTAGCCGGGCAAAATCCAGAAAGTAAACCGGTGAATTCCTTCGACGTAGGGCGCGAAGGGAAATCCGTAGCTATCGAGAATGGTGATGCCCAGGCGGCCGTGGCGGTCGAGATTATACGCGGCGCAGGCGAACCAACCCTCGTCGCACCAAGGCCGGCGGGTGAGGGCCAATCCCATCGAAAGTGCGATGGAGACGGCGGCGAGGGCCAGGAATATGGCGACGGCCCAGTTCTTCACGCCAAACCTAGCCGCCCATCCCAGGGGGGCTAGGCGAAGAAATTGGGACAAGCGCGAGCGCATGGTTCAGCGGAAAACAGACCTGCGCTTGGGACTGTAACCCTAAGAAAACCCAGCGCTTCGACGGATGGGCTCGTAGACGACGCGCAACGATCCCGATTCGCCGCTGCCGGTCTAACGCAAGAGCGTATTGCATCCGTAGGGTAACCCGCGCCGAGGAAGAGTGTCAAGGTGTGTATGTTCCATTACCCGACGCCACGGCGTTACGGGGAGACTTCGAGGGTGACGGTAACGGAGGCGTGGACGTCGACGGTGCCGCGTTCGACCGGCGTAGGTACGACACCGGCTTTCTGGGCCATGGCCATCGGTTCGAACAAGCGGGGCGCGGCCGATCCCTCGGCTTCGGCAGTCACCAGACGGATGACGTGGAGGCCCATGGCCAGGGCGATGGTTTCGGCGTTCGCTTTGGCGTTGAGCGTGGCTTGGCGGAGGGCTTCGGCGTGGAGCGAAGAACTGTCGCGGAGCAGAAACTGGATGCCGTCGATGTTGTTGGAGCCTGCAGCCGTGGCGGCGTCGATCACCTTTCCAGTGAGGGCGAGGTCGTCGAGGGTAACTTGGACGGTATTGTTGGCGGTATATCCCGCGATGGTGGGCGAGCCGCCGTTCGGAGTGTAGTGAAGATTTGGATTCAGGGAATAGTTGACCGTGCGAAGCGATCCGGCGATGCCGACGGTGGATCTCATTTGGGAAAGCACGGCGGTAGTTTGGGCGGCATTGCGGGAAGCGGCGGCTTCGGCGGTGGAAGCCTGAGTGAGGACGCCGATATCGATGCGGACACGGTCTGGCGCGGCGGAGGCGGTGGCCTCGCCACTGGCGCGCACCATCGAGGGCATCGGGGGCGGACCTTGGCCCACCAGGGCGATGGGCAGAAGCAAGGTGGCGAGCGTTCGAAGCGAAGCCATATGTTAACCATATCGGAAACGGGCGATACTAAAGGAGAATGTGCCGCGCGACCCGGGCCGGGCTGCCTGAGTTTCCCCTAAGTCTCGTCCTTGCCATGGTTCTGGCGCCCGCCCCCTTGCTGGCGGTGACCACCTGCGACGGGACGCCCGCTTATACTCCGTGCGACATGGAGTTTGAGCTAAACGCAGCGGAGGCGGCCCAGCATCCCGATCCGTATCGCGACCTCGATGTCCAGGTGGAGTTCCGTTCGCCGCAATTCAAGACGTTTCTGATTCCGGCCTTTTGGGACGGCGGGAACAAGTTTGTCTTGCGCGTGACACCGACCGTCGAAGGTGTCTGGACGTATAAAATTACCGGCAACGTGCCGAGCCTGGACGGGAAACAGGGAAGCTTCACGGCGCGGGCCTCCGATTCGCCGGGATTCATTCACGCGGCGAACGTACATCATTGGCAGTCGGACAACAAGAAGGCGCATTTGTGGATTGGGGACGTGGCGGACCGGCTGGCGTTCGCCGCCCAAGCGGAGGTGGAGGCGAAGCTGGCGAATACGGTGAAAAACAAGTTCACCCATCTGCGGATCTCGGTTTTGGGGGGTGCGGGCGATCGCGGGAGAGTGTTTGCGAATGGGCGGCCCAATCCGGAGTATTTCGACGAATTGGACCGGCGCATCGAGACGATCAACAGCTTCGGGATTGTTGTGGATTTGACGCTGGCGGATACGCCGCCGGATCTCGTGGCGTTGGCCGGCGATGCGGTAGCGCGGGAACGGCTGGTGCGTTTTTTGGCCGGGAGAGTCGGGCCGCTGAACGTGTCCTGGGAAGGGGTGCTCCAGTTCGAGGATTTTCCCGGCAGCCGCGAGCTATTGAAGGAGGTCGGGCTGGATATTCAGCGGCTGGACCCGTATCAGCATCCGCGGTCGACGTGCGCCAAGGTGACTTCGTCGCCGCTGTTGAGCGACGGCTGGATGACGTTTGTGATCGAGCGCAATCTGGCTCCGGAAGACGACCAGACGGCGCAGATCGAGCATCAGCTTTATCCGGTGCCGTTTGTAGGCGTGACGACGGCGGCGCGGCTGTGGGATGCGACCACCGACGGGCAATATCCGATGTTCGAGGGCAAACAGGAGTTTGAAGCGAAGACGTGGTTCGAGTTCGTCTCCGGCTCGCGGCACTGGGAGTTGGAGCCGTATTACGACGTGGACGGCGGACGGGCTCTGGCGCTCGAAGGGATCGAATATATCCTATATGTGGACCATCCGGGTCCGCCGGTGGAGGTAGAGGTGGAGCACCACGGGTTCGACGGCTATGTCGTGACGTGGTTGAACCCGCTGACCGGCGAGACGCAGGTGGAAAAGAAGAAATACCGCGGCGAGCATTACACGGGGCTGCCGCCGGATAACGGCCATCCGTGGGTGTTGCGGGTATCGCGCGAGATCGAAAAAGAGTCGATGCTGAAGTCGTACTACTTCGACTCGAAGACACTGGAGATGCAGGAAATCGAGAGCAACAGCGACAAGGTGGTATTTGAAGTGGCGGAGCCGGCCAAGGACTCGCTGGCGGCGGGCGGCACGGTACACTATAGCGCCAAACTGAAGCGGACCTCGCGGGCGACGAGGGAGATGCGGTACCTGTGGACGGGAGAAGTCTCCGCCGATGGCGAGGGGTTCCGGGTGCTGGGCAACGGAGCGGAGGGCGAATTCCATATTTCCGGATCGATGGCCGCGAGCTATCCGGCGACGATGCTGCTGCGGCTCTACGGGTTGAACGCCAACGGGAAGCTATACGAAGTGGACAAGGGGTATACGCTGACGAAATAGCGGCGCCGTGATTTTATCGATCGACACGACGGGGATGGTGGGAAGCATCGCGCTTTGCGAGGGCGAACGGGTGGTTGAGGAGGCGCGGGTGGAAGCGCCGGACGGTTTCGGGCAAGTGCTGTTCCTGAGGATCGGGGAACTGCTGCGGAGAGACGGCGTGGCGATGTCCGGATTCGAGTGTTTCGCGGTGGCCTCGGGCCCGGGTTCGTTTACGGGCGTCCGGGTGGGCCTGACGGCGGCGAAGGGATTGGCGGAGGCGATGGGCAAGCCGGTGGTGGCGGTGTCGAATTTGAAGGCGATGGCGTGGTTTGGCGGCGCCGGGCTTCGTTGCGCGATCGCCGATGCGCGGCGGGGGCAGGTCTATGCCGGGGTTTACGATGCGCGGCTGCGGTTACAAGGCGAGGAGGTGGTGACGGGATTAGAGGAGTGGGTGGAACGGCCGCGGCTGGATGGGATGGAGTTCGTGACGCAGGATTTGGCGCTGTTGGGAGGAATGGCGGGGACGCTGGCGCCGAAGGAGCTGGCCGGAGCCGTCGGGCGGATCGCGTGGCGCGAATTCACGGAAGGGCGGGCGAAGAACGCGGCCGAAATCGACGCGAATTACGTGCGGCGGACGGACGCGGAGATGAAATGGAGGGACTGAGCGAGTGAAAGCGAACCGGATTACCCGGCGGACTCCCACGCACGCTCTTCGATTCGCTCCGGCCGGAAGAATCGTTCGAGCGTGGCCGAGGCGGAGGTCTTCGCCTGAAATACACGGACCCAAAGCACGATGGAAGACCAAAGAAGGAAGGCAAAGACCGAATCGTTCTTGATGCGCCGGACGATAAGCAATGCTAACTCTACCCGAAACACATTGAGCCTTGTCTTTACAGCGGGGTCTGGAATGTTTTTGAACGACTTTTCCCATTCCAAAAAGAACGAACCGGCATTTTGTACCCTTTCGCCTATGTTGTCCAGGAAGAGCATTTGTACCACTCTCCAAAACGTGATTCTATGGCCAAAGCGGATAACTCTGTTCATCAGTAGGCGAAGTTCGGCGTAGGCCGGATCGTTGAAGGCGATGGCTCCCGATGCGGCGAAATCGAACATTTCGTCCCTAAGGGCGAACTCTTTTTGGCGGAAAGAGTCGCAGGCGTAGTCGGATTGAAGCCAGAACCACCAAGTGATCAGCCCGGCCACGCTCACGGCAGACTCGAGGATGAACGTCATTTCCCGAACCGTCATCTGTCCTCTTCTCGCGGCAAGCCTTTGGGCGTTAACTGGCTGGACGTCCTGCTACTGTCCAGTATACGCTCAAGCTTCTGTATCCGCGCCTGCAATCGTTCGATTACGCTTCTTCTCAGCCTTCTCTGAAACAAGCCGTAGATCCATCCGCTCGCCGTAACGGCGATCGTGGCGGTGATCGAGAAGTAGCCACTGGCGAGGATTTATGTAACCAGGCGGAGGTCGGCGGTCGACGATCTTCCGGCGTACGCCTTGAATGCGTCCGCGCATTCGTAGAAACAGCCGAAAATGACTAGGCCCCAAACAAGCGGCTTCAATGCTCCCGCGACGCCTCGCGCGAGAATGAGCGTCGGAGTCTCTTCAGTTTTCGCCAATAGTAGAAAAGCATATCACGCCGTCGCGCAGCGCTAAGGGGCGGATCGCTTCCGCAAGTTTGCAGCGGTGCCCCTAATCATTCGACGGCGACCTGCCGATAAGGTGGCTGAAGGAGAAGTATCTATGTCTATCGCACCAGTAACCTCGCAAGCCCCTGTCCTCGCACCGCCTCCCCCGGCGCCGGCCGCGGCTCCGCCCTCCTCGGCGAAGTCGCAACCGGCGCAGGACACGGTCCACCTGAGTTCGCAAGCCATGGCCGCCTCTGGCGGGGATGGCGACGGCGCCGGGCATTAAACCCCGTCAGTTGTCGGAGACCTTGCGTTCGTAGGGTTTCTGCAGGTACTTGGCAGCCTCTTCCTGCGCGCCCTGAGTATTGTCGTGGGTGCGTATGGCGAGGTTGTATTCGTTCACGGCGCGGTCCCGGCTTCCTGTAATATCGAAGACCTTGCCGAGATTGATATGGGCCCAGACCTCGACCCACTTGGGTTCGAGATCTCCGCCAAGTACCTCGCGGAACTCGTTCGCCGCCGATTGAAAATTGTTCTGCTGGAAGAAGACCTCGGCGATGCGATAGTGGGCCAGCGAACTGCTATGCCGCACATCTAGAGCTTTCTGATATTCCTTTAGTGCGTCGGTGTATTGCCCGACTTCCATGTACTGCTCGCCGCGGCGGATGCCAACGGCGACGCGGATAGAATCGGAATAGTGCAGGACCTTCCCGTCCGGATCGATCGTCACGCTTTTCGGCTTGCCGAACGTATCGATCGTGAATTCGGAGGAGGTCCCCACGACTTCGATGTGATCGTTCTCCGGGTTGCCCTCGGTCTCGATTCTCAAATCGACGGGCATACGGAACGTATCCAGATCCTGCTCCACTTTCCCCACGACGCGAAAGCCCTTCTGGGTGCGGAAAACCGTGTAATCGAGCTTGAATTGAGGCGCGCCGCTCGAATCGATCCATTGCAGGAAAAAATACTGCAGGTTCTGGCCGGAGATCTTTTCGGCCATGGCCTCGAAATCGCGCGTGCTTACGGACTTCCAGGCGTATTGATCGGGGAATGCCTTTTCAAGCTTTCCGAAGTTGGCGTCGCCCATGACGGCGCGAAGCATGTTCAAGACGGCCGCGCCCTTGCCGGCGGTTTCGGCCCAGTATTCAGGCGAGTAATCCTCCAGACGGCCCGCTTGGCCAAGCGGCGGATTTTCGACGGTGAGCGCTTCAATGTACGTGTTCTTGATCTCCGATTCGAAGGCGCCGGAACCTTGGGAATGCTCGATGTAGAGCAATTCGGCGTAGCGCGCCTGGCCGTTGGCGAGCCATAGGTTGTTGCGCGTGTTGGGCGAGACGAGGACGCCCCACCACTGGCGGGCGATCTGGTCGACCAGCAATCGGGAGTTCACGCGAGTGGAAATGGCGCTGGGGGACAGGAAGAGAATTCCGGGCGCCGCGTAGCCGTTGGGAGTGCCATCCTCGGTTTCGACGACGGTGAGATTGGCTTGCGGCGGAAGGCCGTAAACGCTGGTCAGAAACGTCATCACTTTCCCGATTTCCTCGCCATACGCGTTGGCCATGGACTTGCGCGAGCGCAGGTAGAAGTTGGAGACGACACCGGCGGATTGGACGTTCTGCGGGTCTTCCTGAACCACGGCAAGACTGCCGGGGAACGACGGCTGGCTGGTGTGGAAGGTGTAAAGGACCTTGCCGCCGGCCTGATCGGTTTTCGCATCGCCGCTGCAGATGACACGGGAACCGGCGGGAACGGTGATGGCGAGATCGGCCGTGAAGCGGTCCGATGTATAGCCATTAATCGGAAACCAGCGGGCCGGGTACATGAGGTAAGAGAAATCGTTATGAATGGCGGCGAAGCGAATGCCGTAGACCGGCGATTCCTCCTTGCCCGACAGGCGGCCGTCGTAGGTGAAAGTGAGCGAGCCGGTTTGGCCTTTCTTCATCGGCTCCGGAAGGCTAAGACGGAGCGTGAAATCCTGCGAATTGCGGGAGGCGGGGATCTCATGCCCCTGGCCGTCGACGACTTTGGAAACGTTCAGGGCGTTGTTGAGTTCGAAGGATAGATTGGACGTCTCATCCTCGAGCGCCGTGAAGCCGAGGGTGACGGAGGCGGCGAGGGTCTGCGTGCGAGGATTGATCTCGGCGTGGATAGCGTAGTGGACAACGTCGATCTTGGCGGCGCGGTCGCGGTCCTGAGCGAGCGCGGGACCGGCAAGACCGGCCGCGCAGGCGAGCGACACCGCTCCAAGCAATGGCAAACGGCGCCGGAGGCGAGGAACCGGCGTCCCGAGGATCAACTCAGACATGAATACATTCCTCTTCCCCTATCCACTCCGCCACTGCGGCGGCGGCGGCTTCCATCGGGTCGCCATCCCCGGCCAATTTCCCGGCCACCTCGCGCAGGCCGGCGCGCATGGCGCCGAGGGACTCCGGGGAGCCGAGCAACCGCAGTGCCTCTGCGGCCAGAGCCGGTCCCGTGAAATCGCTCTGAATTAACTCCGGTACGATGCGGCGGCCCGCCAAAAGATTGACCATCGAATAAAACGGAACGCGGACCAGTACCTTGCCCATAAGCCAACTGAGGGCGCGCACCCGATAGAACACGACCATCGGAGCGCCGATCAGCGCCGCCTCGACGGTGACCGTGCCGCTGGCGGCGAGCGCCAGATCGGAGCAGGCAAGAAGATCCCAGGTTTCCCCTTCCGATATTTGGATGGACAACCGGCGAAAGCGTTCCTCAAATTTTGTCAACGCGGCGCGGGCGCCGAAACCGGCGGGCAGAGAAAGGGCGAAACGCGCCGGGCGGGCAGCCTGGATGCGTTCGACCGCATCGAGCAGGCGGGGCAGGTGGCGCAGTATCTCGCCGGTGCGGCTGCCAGGAAGGAGCGTGATCAGAGGGATGCCCTCGGAAAGGCCGTAGCGCCGGCTCAATTCCGCGAGGGGAGCCGAGGGGCGTACGATGCGGCAGAGCGGGTGACCGATGTAGGTGGCGGCGATGCCGTGGGTTTGAAAAAACGCGGGCTCGAAGGGGAAAATGCACAACAGCCGGTCGATGGCGCGGCGCATGGCGGGGATGCGGCCCTTGCGCCAGGCCCACACCTGCGGAGCGACGAGATAAATCACCGGAATGCCGAGGCGTTTCAAACGTTTGGCGAGACGAAGATGGAAATCCGGGCTATCGGTGAGAATGGCCGCGCCGGGGCGGCGCTCGCGGGCGGCGCGGAGGAGCTTGCGGTATTCGCCATATATTCGCGGAATGTGGGTGACCACTTCGAGCAGTCCGGCGACGGCAAGGCTGGAGGAATCGACGACGGCTTCCACTCCGGCGCGTCGCATGCGGGGGCCCGCGCATCCAAAAAAGCGCAGGCCCGGATCGCGGCGAAGGAGAGCTTCGACGAGGGAGGCGGCATAGAGATCGCCCGACGCTTCTCCGGCGGAAACGAGTAAAGTCGCTGCCATCTAGGTTTAGTCTATCAATGGATGCGCGCGGGACTGGAATGAACCGGGGCGGTGCCGGGGGTCTGCTACACTGAGGTCACCAATTCGATGGCTGTTCAAATAAACCTGTCCAAGCTCAGCGTGGGGCAGTTCGCGGAACGTTTTCGCGACGAGATGATCCCCCTCAGCAAGACGTTTTCCTACTTCTGCGCCTCGGTGCCGATGACCGAAGCGGACCTGAAGGAGTATCTGGAAGAGCCGATCGCGGCGCTGCCGCCGGCGATTGCGTCCCTGCTTCCGAATATATCGATTATCCTGGTTCCGTATCTGGAACGCGCCAACGGCAAGCAAACCGGCGCGCGGAGGGCGGGCGATATCGTTTGCACCGAGAAGCCGCCGGAGAGCCGGCTTTCGTGGGCTTCCCAAGTCTCCCTCGATAAGCAGGAAGTGCTGGTGTTCGCGCTGAAGGACCAGGAAGTGGCGGAGTATCATTATCGCTTCTATCGAGGCATCGCCACTTTGATGGCGGACCGGTGGCCAGAGGATTCGCGGTCGCGTTATTTGGCCTTGTTACGCGAAGAATTGAAAGCTTCGGTGCATGGCGAAGTGGACGAGGATAGTTGGCGTGCGAAGCAGAGCCTGCTGCGGCGGCAGGCTAGCGTGCGAAAAGAGAGTAAGCCGTTCCAGGAATACGCCCGCGAATCGTTCATCGACACCTTGACGCTCTATTTGCACGGCATCTGCTGCGACATCGACGTGGAGACAGGTCCCAGGCAGTTGCCCAGCCGGCATTTACGCAAACGTCTGGAGGCGTTGAACGAGCTGTTCGCGCCCCCCGAGGGATACGCGGTGTTTCCCGAGGAACTCCGTCCGCACGACGCCCATTAAACGCTGGACGTAAGGCCGAAGATTAAAAGCGACAGAACGATCAGGCTGATCGCGGTGTAGAGCCAGTCCCGCTGGCGGAAGAAGCCGTAGGCCGCGAAAACGACGCGGGCGACGGGTGTGGCGATCATTAGTAATACCGCGATTTGGATGAAACCGCGTCCCTTTCCGCCCAGCGCTTCGCTCAACGCCGCTCCGATCGTGCGCTGCGACGGGGGCACCGGTTGGAATTTCGAATAGGCGGGGGCGGCGGACCAATGGTGGGCGAAGTAAACTGCGGCGCCGAGGAGCATTATGAGTCCTGAGACGAGCACGCCGGCCTGAAGCAGGCGGCCCATTCGGGTGTCGATCTTTTCGTCGGTCCAATTCGTTCGATCCGGCATGTAATTTAGATGCGTCCGGTAGCTCCGTTGTAAATCATCTCCACGGCGAGGACGGCGATGACGAAGCGGAACACGATCCGGAGCTTTCCGGTGGGTGCGCGAAGAAGGAACGCCGCTCCGGCGAGAGATCCTCCCAACACGCCGAGCATCACGGGTACGGCGAGACCCGATTGTATGTATCCGTGGCGGAGGAACACTCCGGCGCTCGCGGCCGCCGTCACTCCGATCATGAAGTTGCTGGTGGTAGTGGAGACCTTGAACGGAAGCCGCATGGCCCAATCCATGGCGAGCACTTTTACGGCTCCCGATCCGATGCCGAGAAGGCCGGATAGCAAACCCGCGGAGTACATCAACGAAAAGCCCAAGGGGACGCGTTCGGCGCGATAGGCGCGGGGCGCGGGGGCGTCCGGGTAGGTTCCGAAGAGGCGGAAGCGCGCGGTGAGGCTGCCGGGAGGAGGAGGATCCGGCGAGGGATGTTCGGCGGGCTTCTGGGCCACGGCGGAATACATTAGCACGAGACCGAGAACGACGGCGAGGGCCGAAGTGGGAACGTGGGTCGCCAGGACGGCTCCGCTGATCGCCCCTATGGTGGTGGCCACTTCCAGGAACAGCCCGATGCGGACGTTGGAGTATCCTTCGCGAACATACGCCGCCGCGGCGCCGCTGGATGTCGCGATCACCGAAATCAGCGACGCGCCCATGGCGTAGCGCATATCGACGCCGAAGATCAACGTGAGCATCGGCACGATCACCACGCCTCCACCGAGACCGGTGAGCGAGCCGAGAAACCCCGCGACGACGGAGCCGGTCGCGACGAGGGCGCTGAATTCCAGCGTGTTCAAGCCGGCATACTCCGCGCAGCGCCGCTTGGGTTAGTAGATGTCATACGCGGCATTGAAGTGCGAGTGCGGCTTTGTGGCGATGAATGTCGAGACGTCGTAAGACTCCTGGGCAGTGAGAATGCCGGGGCGGTTCTGCGGCATGTTGTGTTGGACGAAGGCGGCCATTTTCGGCGGCTGGTTCATGCCGGCCGCGTCGTTGTAAGCGTCCGGCCCCCAGAGGGCGGGCAAGATCGGAGGCTCGCCGGCGCCATCGGCGCCATGGCACGTGGCGCATCGATCCCGATAAACGGCAGCGCCTCTCCGGGCGTCGCCTTGCAATGACGGGAGCTTCACAAAGCCGCGGCCGGGAAACTCTTTCCCTTCCACTTGGCCGCTCGAGAGCCAATGAATATACGACACTATGGCGGTCATTTCCGCGCCGTTATACGGCAAGGGCTTCCCGCTTTCGCTGCGAGTGAAGCACTCCTGGATCCGATCCTCCAGCGAGATGACACGGTTGGCCCGGTTGTTGTACATCGGGAAAATGCCGGACAGGCCCACCATCGGCGCGGCATAGGCGGCGGTTCCTCCCTGGATATGACAATCGTTGCAGCTCAATTTATTCCCAGTGTAAGCCGCCGCGTAGTTAGGAGTTTCCTGAAAGATCCGTCTGCCGAGACGAATGCTGTCGCCAACCGCGCCGCCGGGAATTGTCGCGGGATCGGGCGGAGTCCAGGCCGCGGATCTCCCGTTCCCGGAGTTCCGGCGATTGGGCGGGGAGCATCCGGTCAGGCCCAGAATCACTAAGCAGGCGGTAAGTGGTAAGTAAGTGGAGATCTTGACGCGCATAATTCTTAGCGCCCATCCGGCGATGCGGCGGGGCCGAATCCGAATTCCCGGTAGACCTCTTGCGCCGGCGGAGATCTCAGGAAAGCGACCCAGGCGCGGGCGGCTTCCGGATGAGCCGCGCTTTTCAACACGCCCGCCGCATATGTGGCCGTCGTGTTTTGGCCGTCCGGAATTTGGATGGCGGCGATCGGATTGCCGATTTTCGTTTGGAACAAGGCTTCCGATGCCCACACGACGCCCGCGTCGGCTTCACCGGACAGGATGCGCATCGGCGTTTGGCGGTGATGGATCTGGGTGAGCAAGGTGGTGCGGTCCTTCACTTTGTCCTCCATCACTGTCTTCACCAGACCGGCGCCGCCGCTTTTTTCCAAAGAACTGGCGATCTGGCGCGCCCCCCCCTCCCATTCCGGATTCGGCATGGACAGGCGCACACGAGCGGCGCCAAGGTCCTTGAGCGAACGGATGCCCATGGGATTTCCGGCGCGCACCATGATCGCGAGTTGATTCGTCGCATACGGGATCGCTTTCTCGACCTGACTGTCTTTAACCATCGTAGCGAGGACGCGCAGGCCCGCTTCGTAAACGTCGGCCTGAACGGAAAGAGTCAGGTTTCCAATAGTAAGTGTTCCATGGTTGGCTAACTGCTTGCGTAGAATTCCCGGCGGAAGCGTTTCATAGAAGATGTGTCCGCGAAGTTCCGGGTGTTCGGACTCGAACCGGGCGACGAGCCCGGGCAGAACCATGAATTGGTTGCCGCCGATGAATAAAACCAGCTTGGCATCGGCGGGATTGCCGTGCAGATCGGGGACGTTGTCTATATCGGGCACTTGAAAGACGAAGCCTTTGTCCGGCGCCGGGTTGTTGTGGCCTTGGCTCCAGGGAGGAAACGAGGCGGCGGACAAAACGGCGCCGAACGTGAATGCCGGCAGAATAAGTTTCATACCGTGATGTAGGAATAATGGCCGTCGATCTGCAACAGCGCGACGGAGGCGACCATCGAGGGAACGATCAACACGCCGGGGAGCGCATGGGCCTGCAAATCCTTCGCGACGTCCTCGGGAGCGGTTTGAAGCTGTAGCCGCTTGACAATCACTTTCGCCTGTTCCTCGGTCGCGGTGTGGCAACTGAGAAAGTGGACGCCGCGCCGTTGAAGTCCTTCCATGCTGTGATCCTGAAAGCTGGAATGTTCGTCGCTGGGATTCTCCGCGCCGGCCGGAGCGCCTTTCGCCAATTTACTCGGATAAAAGACGTTCTTTGTCGCGGGCTGGTTCGTGACCGGGTCGGCCACTTTCAACCATTCGCCGAGACGGTATTTTTCCCACATGGAATCGTCGTAGTTCACCATGTTCGCCGCTCCGTGCAGCGCGGCGACGATGCGGATCTGATCCGCCGCGATGCCGAACCCGAATTCGAGGCCATTGAAAGAGTTCTTGATGTTATTCAGGAACCTTCCCTCGTTGATCGCGGTAACGTCGTAGACTTGACGGATACGGCCGGGGGCGTGGATGAGCCGGTCGAATTCTTCCCGCTTCCAATCGGAGCGTTTGTACACCAACTGGGCGCGGGCTCCGGTGGCCGCGCCGGCGAGCGCGGCGGCGCCGGCGATCATGGTTCGTCTTGAGACTGGTGGCATTTGTCTTCTCCTGGTGAATTTGAATTGGTAATGGTTCCGAGATTGGCGAGGAACCGGTATTTCGGTTCTTCGACGCGGCGGCGAAATTCGGGCGAGAGGCGGCGCACCGCGATCATGGCGAGAAGGATGACCGTGACGGTGGCGATCGGGATGCCGATCATGGAGCCGTCTCCTGCGCCGGAGTGGGAGAGGCCGGCCCTCGAAACATGGTTCGGATGTAACAAGTGACGGCTTGAATCTCGCCAGGGGTCAGCAGCGGCCACGCCTCCATGGCCGACCCGGGGACGCCGGCGTGGATGGCCTGTTCGGCGGCGGGATACGACGGGCGCATTTCGTGAAAGTTCGCCGGGCGGGGATCGCGTTTGGCGGCGTCGGGACCATTGCCTCCTCCGTCGTCGCCGTGGCAGCGGACGCAGTGGGTATCGAAGACGCGGCGGCCGGCGGCGAGCAGCGTCTCCTCCGGAGCCAAGCGAGCGTCCGCGGTAAGATCTCCGGATGCGCCGCCCAGGCGTCGGGCATAGCCCGCGACGGCGGCGAGTTCGCCGGCGGGCAGCTCGGTCCAGGCCTGCATGGACGACCCACGTACGCCGTGTTGGAGGGTTCGCCACACAAGGCCGCCGGTTAGTTCGTACCCGGCCAGATTGAACGCCACCGGGCGGAGCGCGCGCCCGCCGGGAGAGCGGCCGTCGCCGTCCACGCCATGACAGCCGGCACAATTCGTTAAGAAGACGTTCCGGCCCTCCTGGGAAGGCGCCGCGTTCATAGAGGGCGAGGAAACGGACACGGTTTCAATGTGTGTGGGCGCGAGGCGCGCGGCGGGACGTCCGAGGCTTTGAAGATAGGCTACGAGATCGGCTGCCTCCGCCGAGGGATATTCCGGATCGCCATCGAACATCCACGAGTAGGAGGGCATGATCGAAGCGGGAACGATATACCGCGGATTGAATAAATGCACCCTCTGCCAATCTTCGCTCCGGCGGCCGGTTTCACGGGCTAAGTCGGGTCCAACGCGCCGCGTACCCCACAACTGCGGCAACTCCCGCGCGGTTTCCCACGCCTCGGTAGGCGGGCCGAAACGGCGGATATCCGCGTCCAGCATTCGCACTTGTTGAGTATGGCAGTACCCGCATCCGTTCCGCGAATAAGATTCGCGGCCGCGCCGTTCGGCGGGAGTAAGTTCGAGCCGGGCCGAGGCCGGCGTGGTCGCGGCGATCTCCGCGCGCAGATGGATGGCGGGAAGAATTCCCAGAGCGAAGAACGACAAAAGGAAGAAGAACACGCCGGCGCCGAACGTAGCGGCGTAGGCGGTGTCGATCCAATATTGGGCGCGGCGGAGCGGATCGGGAACTTCGAGCGCGGCGGGGACCGATTCCGGCGCGGCAACGGCGGGCCCACTGAAACGGCTTGCTCCAAAACAGACGAACCCAGCGAGCAGAAGTCCGCCGCCGATGGAGCGCAAGAGCCAATAAGGCATGGACGCACGCACCGATTCGAGCCACGGAAGATGAGTGTTCCAGAGGCTTGCCTGAACCAGACCTGCGGCGGTAAGATCGGCCACCATCCACGCCAATCCACTTACTAAGAGCCAGTAAGACCAGGCGAGAGCGCGGCGATTGAGGCGCGCGCCGGGGGTACGCTGCCAGATGTGGGCTAACGCGCCCATGGCGGCGAAGGAGGCGAAACCGATCATCGCGAGGTGGGAGTGTCCGATGACCCAGTCGGTGAAATGGACGTAGCGGTTAATCGACATGACCGCCTGCGCCGAGCCTTGGAGGCTGACGATCAGGTAGAGGACCACGCTGGTCCAAACAAAGCGTAGCGGCAAGTCCCGCAAGGCGCGCGCCGCGACGACGACGGGAATGGAGAGCAGCAGGTTGGCGACGACGAGTACGACGTCGATTCCTTGATAGATCGATGCTACTTCCGCGGCGTGCTGCGCGCCCATCGGCAGCGAACTGTAGAGGTAATGATGAATGCCGTTGAGAGGGTAGACGAGGAAAAGCAGCCAGAAGCCGGCCATCGAATAGAAATGGCTGTAAATGGGCCGGCCGGTGACGGCGGGGATGACGAAATAGGCGATGGCGAGGGCGAACGGCGTGACGAAGAGTCCGACGGCGTCGTGAATCCAGAGGCCGGAAAACGCCGCACCCATGGCTCCGGGCACGAGGTTGGGAACGATGTTGCCGACGGGAAACGCGAGGGCGGTGAAAGTGATGCCGCCGAGAAGATACCAGCCCGCGACGTAAATCTCGCCCGCGCCGCAAAGCAGCAAGGGGCGCACGAACTGAACGAGCAAGACAACGAGGGCGATTTCGACAACGGCGGCGACGGCGAGAGGGAACTCCGCCCATTCGAGCGGTTGGCTTACGCCGGCCAGCACGAGGGTCCAGCCGCCCAGGACGGCGGCGAGGTTCCACAAAACGAAAAGCGCCCATCCGAGGCGAACACTGGTGACGGCGCGCCGCGTAAGGTATGGAACGGCGTAATAAAGAAACGCCAGGAACGCGTTGCCGAGCCAGGCATAGAGAATGCCCTGGGTGTGGTCGTAGCGCAGACGTCCCCAGGTGAGCCAAGGCTGACCGGTCAGAAACTCCGGAAGATGAAACTTCACAGAGACAAGCAGGCCGAAGACCGCCGAAAGTACGAGGCCGGCCAGCGCGGCAAAGCCGTGGGCGGCGATAAGTCGCCTTTCAAGGCGAATGGAAACGGCGCCATTCATTTCTAGAGTTTGCCGGGAGCGGCCATTAGTTCCAGTCGGACCAGATCGCCAGCGCCGATAAGATTAAGCCGGACAGGAGCAGCGACGCCACGAAAAGGACGCGCCCGTTGACACGGGAGAGCCATGAATTCCTTGATGCGCGCAATTCCGATTTGCCCAACCAACTACGATGATGAACCCGGGAAGCGGCGGAAGGCAAATGAGCGCTGCGTAGTACTGCTGGGTCATAAACATCGTTGGTAAATGTTTAGCATCATGAGCGAGCGTATTCCGAGGCGATATGACGCGGCGGCTTGCCAAATGGCAAGCGGTAAGGGAGAGTGATTCGCTTCTTCCCGTGGCGGCCGCTCGCAGACAGCCGGTGACGGCAATCTGCGATGGGCTGCCCAGACTGCTGTATCCCCATGCATTGGGCCGGGATTCGGGCCGGCTTCACGCGTTGTTCTATCGGTTTGGAGGAAGCAACAACAGCAGCCTACCGGTGACTCCGGAAGGAGTTGGCGATTGGTGCTGCCTCGCCGCGGAGAAACTCATTCGGGTCGAGTTGCGTGCGGATGCATGGCACAACAAGCCACGACCCCGCGACAATCCTGCGTGGCCGAAGCCGATATCGATGCCGAAGATCATCCGGAGCGCGATCCGC
>VFSW01002497.1_pt1 | contig 27810 bp, 25 predicted proteins | sample 5358111 | NCBI WGS metagenome assembly VFSW01 (sample SAMN11554181, study PRJNA540505) | mine drainage metagenome | isolation source: sediment from site ElyBrook_90M | place: USA: Ely Copper Mine, Vershire, VT | collected 2017 | reverse complement strand
CGCTGACCTCTTGCATGCCATGCAAGCGCTCTCCCAGCTGAGCTATACCCCCGGTCACATTACTCAAACATTATAAAATGTTCAGGCCTTTATTACAAATGATTCTTTTATAGCTCACACAGAGCCATACGAGCTAAAACTTCCTCACGACCTATCAAATATAAGGTTTGATCAATAGAGGGGGTTTGCGTTTGACCGCAAACTATCACTCGCAATGGAATAGCGATTTGTGGCATTTTAATAGCCAACTCCTTAATGGTTTGTTTTAGGCACTCATTAATATCGCTCACCGTCCAATCGACAAACTGAATCAATTCTTTAAATCGCTTTACTGAAGCTAGGTTTTGTTCAGTTAAATGTAATTGACGCAACTCCTCAGAAACATGAATTCGTTGATAAAAATATAACGCCGCATCAGCCAATTCGGGAATAAGAGTGACACGCGACTTTAATAATGCTATCACTTGTATCATATCTGGCCCCCCTTCAATGGATACTCCCCGCTCATCGAGAACTTTTTTCAGTAATAGAGCAATATCCGTATCATCAGCTTGTTTTAAGTACTGCTGATTTAGCCAATCTAATTTTTCTGTATTAAAGCGTGCAGGGGAACGACTAATATGAGCCAAATCAAACCATTCTATAAATTGTTCCTGGCTAAACATTTCCTCATCACCATGGGACCAGCCAAGGCGTGAGAGATAATTCATTAAGGCCTGTGGCAAATAACCCTCGTCCCTATATTGGGTCACACTCACTGCGCCATGGCGTTTTGACAAACGCTCGCCATCTGATCCTAAAATCATTGGAACATGAGCAAAATGGGGAATAGAGGCGCCCAGTGCTTGCATAATATTAATTTGCCGAGGGGTATTATTAACGTGATCATCGCCTCTGATCACATGGGTGATTCCCATATCCAAATCATCTACCACCACCCCAAAATTATAGGTTGGTACGCCGTCAGCACGCATAATCACCAAGTCATCTAGCTCACTGTTAGCAACCGTAATGGGTCCTTTGACTAAATCATTAAAAGTCACTTCTCCTGTAAGGGGCGTTTTAAAGCGAATTACAGGTTTCACTCCAACTGGAGGCGTGTCTTGGCTATCACGCCAACGTCCATCATAACGGGGTTTCTCCCCCCTCTCCCTTTGAGCGGCACGCATTACCTCAATCTCTTCTTTAGAGGTATAACAATAATAAGCATGTCCTGCTGTCAGTAATTGATCCACCACCTCTTGATAACGTGACAATCGTTTCATTTGATAAAAGGGACCCTCATCATAATCAATCCCTAACCATTGCAGCCCCTCCAATATCGCTTGGGTAGACGCCTCAGTGGAGCGTTCAAGGTCAGTATCCTCAATGCGTAAAATAAACTGTCCCCCATGATGACGAGCAAAGGCCCATGAAAACAGAGCAGTTCGGGCACCGCCAATATGAAGATATCCTGTAGGGCTGGGTGCAAAACGAGTACGAATCATAACGATATTTACCAAGAGTAAGGAATAATGCTCTATTGTATCGGAGGCTGATAGATTTCGTCAGTCATGCGATAATATTTTCATGAAAACCACCCACATCCCGCTGGCAGAACAACTCAGACCGCACCTCATTACTGAGGTGATTGGTCAACAACATTTATTAGGTCCTCAAGGGCCACTGCGTCTAGCCTTTGAGACCAAACAACTCCATTCCATGATTTTATGGGGACCGCCTGGGGTAGGTAAAACCACCTTAGCTAAGCTCTATGCTGAGCATATGGCGGGACACTTTATCGCTCTCTCTGCAGTGTTAGCTGGCGTAAAGGATATTCGTGAGGCAGTCGCGAATGCACAACAAATCCTCCAAACGAATGGCAAAAGAACTCTGTTGTTTATTGACGAAATCCATCACTTTAATAAATCACAACAAGATGCTCTCTTGCCTCATGTGGAATCCGGACTGATTACTTTTATTGGCGCCACCACAGAAAATCCCTCCTTTGAGGTCAATTCTGCCCTCTTATCCCGTGCTCGTGTCTATGTGCTCAATGCGTTGAATACAGAGGAGCTCTCTACGCTCTTTGAGCGCGCTCGCTCAAAATATGATTTTTATGTAACCCTAGATGCTGAAGCAAAAACCACTTTACTGGATAGCGCTGACGGGGATGGACGGCGACTCATCAACTTAACTGAACAGATACTAAACTTTGCTCAACATCGCCAACAACCCTCCATAACTCTTGCCGATCTGAAACCACTTTTATTAAATGCCTTACGGCGTTTTGATAAAGGTGGAGAACAGTTTTACGATCAAATATCCGCTCTTCACAAATCAGTTCGAGGTTCGGATCCAGATGCTGCACTCTACTGGTTTTGTCGGATGATGGATGGCGGAGCGGATAGACAATACCTCATGAGACGCATTATCCGCATGGCCTGGGAAGACGTGGGTCTTGCCGATCCCCGTGCCATTCAACTGGCCCTTGATGCCGCCCAAACCTATGAGCGCTTGGGTCCGCCGGAGGGGGAGTTAGCGCTGGCACAAGCACTCATATACTTAGCTGTGGCGCCCAAATCCAACGCGGGGTATCAGGCCTTTAATCAAGCCAAGGCTTTTGTTCAACAAGATAGCACCTGCGAAGTTCCTCTTCATTTACGTAATGCTCCAACACAGTTAATGAAAGAGTTGGGTTACGGTAAAACCTACCGCTACGCCCATGATGAACCAGAGGCTTATGCCGCTGGAGAGAGTTATTTCCCTGAGGGATTAAAAAAACCTCACTGGTACCAACCCACTGAACGTGGCTTAGAGCAAAAAATCAAAGAAAAACTCAGACATTTAAAAGCCTTGGATGAAGACTTTTTGAAACAACAAAAAAAACAGTAATTAGCTCACTAAATACTGATACATCCAAGTCTCAGAGAGAACGCTTCCCTGGAACTTAAGTGTTAAGCGAAGCTCCACCGGATTGATAATTTTTTCCTGAGGCAAGATCAAATCAAAAATAACACGCCATTGATGGGGTTCAGCATTAGGGACTCTTTCAACATAGATCAGATCAAAACGTCCCTTTGATGTCCACAAATCTGCAAATGGATCAGTATGTTGAGGCAGAATATTAAAAATATCCCCATGAAATTCCACCATAAATTTATGTGCCTCAGGTGGGCGTTTAACGCCAGGCTCACCGCCGCGGCCAATACTGGTTCGGTAAACTTGAGCCAAGGGAAGCGGAAAAGGATAGTTGGCTTGCCAATACAAGCGATAATGCAGATGATAGGATTGTCCCCTCAACGCTTTCTCTTGAGGGACCCACATCACCACCATATTGTCATAAAGCTCCTCTGAAGTATGGAGTTCAACGAGTTCCACTGAGCCCTGATGCCAGTTGCCTAAGGGTTCAACCCACAAACTGGGGCGTTTTTCATAATGTACCGCGTCTTGGTATTCGCTGAAGTGACGCTCACGTTGCATCAAGCCATATCCTTTTGGGTGACTGTCGTTAAAGGAAGAAACTTGAATTCCTGTGGGGTTATTTAAGGGTCGCCATAGATGCTCGTCCTTACCCGTCCACATCATTAAGCCATCGGAGTCGTGTACTGCTGGACGCCAGTCTTCAGCGGTTTTTTTGTCTTTTTCAGAAAACCAATACATAGAGGTGATGGGAGCCAAACCCAAACGCTGTACATCTTGTCTGAGGAACAGGTGATGCTCAATCTCCATCACCACCTCATGATGTCGTGTTAAAGTGAAACGATATGCCCCAGCGATACTGGGTCCGTCAAGGAGGGCATATATCACCATCCTATTGCTTCCCTCTTTAGGTGGGACAAAATAGAAATGGGTAAAATCCGGAAATTCCTCGGTGACACCATCCACTACAACGTTAATGGCAACTCCCCTCGCCGATAGCCCATATTGGTATTCATCACCAATAGCCCTGAAATACGAGGCACCAAGAAAAGCTGCCCAGTCGTTATCACGCCAATTGAGATGTGGGTTGCCCGCCAATCGACTTTCTTGAATCCTAAAGCCAGCGAATGCGGCTGGCGGGCCCAAACGATGAGCAGGATTATTCTCTGGCATCTTAAATAAGTCAGAGTGATAGATGATTTCTTGAGCTTGGGTAGTCTCCTCATCACTGTTTAACACAAACATGCGCACGGGGACTCTAAAAAAACGGCCTTGATGAAAAAAAGAAATAGGAAACTCTCCAGGGCCATTCGCAAACAACGCGTGATCGGTATCAAATTGAATTTGCCCATGGTGTTCCCAGTCAATCTCATCGAGCACTTTAGAGTCAGGTCTGGGTGGCGCCTCATAGGCACTATGGGCTAAAACTTTAGCCTGTTCAATTAACTTCGCATAAGAAAAATCAAAGCTCTTCCCGGTGTTTTGGTTGATAACGCTAGCTAAGGTATTTTGACTAAAAGAAATTCCAGTGCTGGCAGCAAAAACACTCATCATGGATAAAAATTGTCGACGTGAAATACTCATTTTAATAGTCCGAACATTAATGGTTTTCTGAGGGTTTCGATAGAAGATTACTTTCTAGAGTTTTAAGCTCTTTAATCTTATTTTGTAAGGCATTAATTTTAGTTTGCCCTTCAGCAAGTTGCTGTGTCATGTCCCGTATTTGACTGTCCTCAATAATTTGATTTTTAGCCATACTGGTTAACCAATCAACAATAGGAAGCATCTCTGCTTGTTGACTGTCAGTGAGTGTGCTCAACAACTTAAAGGCTTGAAGATGGGATTGGCTATCTGTATTAAGTAATAACAACGCCACACATCGAACTCTATCGGATACGGTTAAGGCTTCTGGATGGTTAAGCCAATGGCTGATCATGGCCTGCTTAACCAAGTTGGAGTTTTTTTCATCTTGGTTTATTTGCAACCAAATACCTCCTACTTCCTTTACTTCTTGGTTTTTTTGTGACTTATCCTCCCCAGAATTAATAACAGGCTTACCTACCACCTCCCCTTTTTCAGGATGCATAACGCAACCACTCAATAACAACAAAGTGAATACTACAATTTTATTCTTAGCATGCTTCATAGGGTATCTCAACTCTAAAATAGGACCCCTCTTCACAGGGCATAAGTGATACTTGTCCACCATGGGCGGACACCAGTTCTTTGACAATGGACAAACCAATACCGCTGCCCTTTCTTGAGCCTGTGGGTTGCCTTGCTCCTTGATAAAAAGGATTAAAAATTTTCTCGCGGTCCTCCAGTGCAATACCTGGCCCTTGATCTTCACAATCAATTCTTAACCATGCCTGATGTTGAATAAGGGTTAATTTAATTAAACCCTGCTCAGGACTAAAGCGAACTGCATTGGATAACAAATTGTTAATAATAATTTCTATTTTATCTGAATCTACTAAGCATTTTAGTGGTTCCCCAATTAAATCAATAGTCAGAAATCGCGACTGTAATTGTAAGCGATAACGAGAAATCAACTCTTTTAGCAGCTCTAACACATCGATACAGTGAAGATGTAACCGTCTCGTATCCTCAGAGAAAGCGTTGTATTGCAGCAAACTTTCAATCTGCTGCTGTAGGGACAGTGCGTTATCTCTTAAAATGTGAATAATTGCAGTTTGTTGCGTATTCATGTGCCCCATCACCTGATCTTCAAGAAGGGCAATACCTTCTCGTAAATTTGCTAAGGGAGTTTTAAGTTCATGGGAAATATGACGCATAAACAGTAACTTATCTGCCTCCAGGGCATTTAAACGTTGCCGTAATACTTCAATACGCTCACCCAAGCGTCGCATGTCAGCAGGACCACTAATGAAAACTGGTTGTTCCTTGTCCTCAGTGCCCAATTGGTCAATAGCCATCTCCACCTCTCTTAAGGACTGTGATAACCACATCCCTAAAATCAGGGCGAGCATCACAGCAAATAAAGAGGCAAAAATACCAAAGGTAATTAACGCATCCCGCTGACGCTTAAACTCAAATATTAATGTTTGATTGTATTTTTTCAGATAATCTCTGGAGGACAGATCTATGCGCTGAATAATCTCACCCAGCTGGGCATAGGAGTTAAGAATATCTTGCTGCTTACTAAAAGACAGTGATGCATCGTCAGTGAGTGAATCCGTCGCAAATTGTGAAAGTTGTAACCACTCATCCACCAAAGATTGTAAACCCATGGCAGGAACCTGTTTTAGAGAGTTAGCTACCTCCTCCCCATGTGACCAATTTTTTTTAATATCAGCAATCATACTGGGGTCGTTTAATACCATGTATTGTCGTGATTTTCTTTCAAGGGACACTGTGGTGTCCTGTAGTTCATGTATTTGCTCTAAAACAAAGAGCATTTTGTTGGGGTAGTCGACATTTTCTTGGGAGAGATTTTGCAAAGACACCAGGGTACGGATTAAGGCTCCACCTAGTAAAAGAATGATACTAATAAACGCCAGGAGCAGCAGTTGCCTAAAGGATAAAGGAAAGTGCTGCCCCCAAATAATACTATCAGTTTTTTTTACATCAATTTTTGACCGTATTGATTCAATCATGCCTTAGCGTAAATGGTAAGCGGTTGCGCCTGAACTTGCTTTGGGTTGTCTTAACCAACGCAAAAGCCTATTCAATTTCGTATAGCGACCACTATAGTACCATGCTTGTTGCATCACAGCTGGCGCAGAGGCTTCCTCAGGAGTGATAAATAGGTTTCTTACCCGTAACCAGAGACCCACGTAACTGCTGCTGGTGATCACAGCAAAGGGGGTAGCTAAAAACACGGGAATCACAACTGGTAATAGCCATATTAGGGTGCTTGGCGCAATCAGTACAGTGACTAAGCATAATAAAGCTATCGGCCATAGGTAAGGCATGAAATAAAGGTAGGTGGCTTTCCATGGTAATGTTTTAGATTCACGCAGCGGAGATTTCCACTCAAGACCCAACCCTGTTAGGGCAGAGATAACGTAGTAGGTATGGGCCATCATCCTCAAGGGAGCAACCATAGCTGAATACAGCGCTTCTAACAAAATACTTTTACTAAGGTTATGGAGGCCACCATATTGTTGCTGTTCTTTTTTATAGAGAATCACAAAGAAGGACAATATACGCGGTAAAAATAATAACACCAACGTGACCAACCACAGGTCTGAATAGTGGTTAATGAGTAGATCGTCACTCACCGAGTGCCCCAGAAAATACTCAAGGGAATAAATGAAGGTACTCGTGACAATTAAGAGTAGCCACAGAGGGGAAGAAGCGTAGGCTAAGACCCCTGTTAACAACATGAATCGATGTACCATAGCAAAGCCCGGTTCGGCACTAAGACGTATATTTTTAATATTTCCCTGACACCAACGACGGTCGCGTTGTAATTCTTCGGGAAGATTGGCAGGTTGCTGCTCATAACTGCCTTCAATATCAGTGACTAACCACACATCAAACCCAGCACGTCTCATCATGGCAGCTTCCACAAAATCATGTGACATGATATGACCACTTAATCCACCATTACCTGGTAAATCTGCCAAGGCACAGTGACGCATAAAGGGTTCTATACGAATAATGGCATTGTGTCCCCAATAATGAGACTCACCCAATTGCCAGTAGAGCATTCCTTTAGTAAAAAGACGCCCTGACACGCGAGCTGCAAATTGTTGCACTCGAGCATGTAAGGTATCCACACCGCAGGGCTGCGGAACGGTTTGTATAATTCCCGCACTGGGATGTTGATCCATTAACTTAGCTAAGGTGACCAAAGCCTCACCACTCATCACACTGTCTGCATCAAATACCACCATGTACTGGTAGTTTTTACCCCAACGTCGACAGAAGTCTGCCACATTCCCTGCTTTGCGGCGGGTACGACGCTGACGAACACGATAGAATAAATTGACTCTACCTTGCAATTCATCACGTAATGTGGACCATGCATTGAGTTCCGCGGCTAAAATAACGGGATCAAAGGAATCTGATAAAATAAACACATCAAATTGTTTTGCTTCAGAGCGTTGCATCAAAGATTCACAGGTAGCCCGTAATCCTGCAAAAACCGTATCCACTGACTCGTTACATATCGGCATAATCACCGCAGTCTTACTATGCTCTGAGAGACTTAACTTAGCCACTTGTCGACTACTGAGGGCAAAACCATCGGCAAACAGTTCCACTAAAAAACCCATTATCGCGGTAAAGAAGCCCGCCGCTAACCAAGCTGTGAGAACTAAAAACACTGTTAACTGAATTACTTTAAGAGGCCAGAAATCCCAGTTATTCTGATTAGCTATCCATAAATAAGCCACCGTTGCGGTGGTCAGTGCCACCAAGGCCATCAATACTCGACGACGCTCCATGGCTATTTTTAGCCACGGGGGAGTGAGTCTTAGTTTGGGCTCTCGAATAGACTCTTTCATTAAGGCTAATCCTTGGGTAAAACTTGTCCAAGGCTGAGCCACCATGGAGCCACGGTTAATAGGCGGCGCAAGCTGCGCGGAATGACTTAAGTGGATATGTTCATTTGGGTTCATGCCGATCTATTAGCATGATCCATGCCATCGTAATTTAAATCTCTAAACCATTGATTTTAATGACTATAAACAGGTTAAAGCCTTTTCAAACAATAAAACAGGCAGGAATTTGTCGCTAATTTACGACAGATAACGGAAGAAACTAAGAATCTCTATTCAGATCAATGGGTTAGGGTTGTCGCTCAATGGTGACAACATCCATTTGGCTCTCTAATTTCTTAAAAGTGTCAGGGGTAAGACCATGTTTTTGTAGTAACCGATAGAACTCCGTTCTGTTTCTTTCAGCAAGGCGAGCTGCATCGGCTACGTTTCCACCGGTCACTTTGAGTAAACCAATCAGATAATCCCGCTCAAAACGCTCTCTGGCTTCAGCCAAACTTAAGATCTGAACGGAAGGAACCTTCAGGGCTCGCTGGATCAAGCTATGGGATATCAGTGAGCCTGTTGACAGCGCAGAAACCTGTTCAATGACATTAAACAATTGACGAATATTACCTGGCCATGAGTAGGTGCTTAATGCTTCGATGGCATCGGGCGTAAAGCCATTGAGAACCTTGTGATACTTCTGTGCTAAGCGCATCAAAAAGTGATTAGCCAATAACAACACATCCTCTCTTCTTTCTCGAAGTGGTGGCAAGATGAGTTCCACCACATTTAACCGATAATATAAATCCTCTCTAAATTGGTCCTCGCGAATAGCAGCTTCAAGATCCTGATGAGTGGAAGAAAGAATGCGTACATCCACATCAATACTGTGGCTAGAGCCCACTGGCCGAACTTTTCTCTCTTGCAAGACACGCAGTAATTTTGCCTGGAGATTCACCGGCATATCGCCAATTTCATCTAAAAATAAGGTGCCCCTATCCGCTGCCCGCAATAACCCATCATAGGAGTGACTCGCTCCGGTAAAGGCTCCTTTCACATGACCAAAAAGCTCTGACTCCAAGAGATGCTCTGGAATGGCACTACAATTTAGCGCAACAAAGGGTCGATTCGCTCTTGGACTGGCTCGATGAATGGCTTGTGCCAACAATTCTTTACCCGTGCCACTCTCACCGCGTATTAATACACTGGCATCGGATTGGGCCACCATTTTAGCTTCATTAAGTAACTCTGCAATGCGATCAGAACGGCTGATAATGTGGGCGCGCCAATCCTCTTTAAGAGGGTCTGTTTGTTGCGGACTAACGCGATAAATCGATAAAGCTTCAGCAATTTTATCTAGCAACACTTTACCCTCAAAGGGTTTAGTAAGGTAACCAAATACCCCGCGAGTCGTCGCTTCCACGGCATCAGGAATAGTGCCGTGGGCAGTGATCAATATAACCGGCAGCAACGGATGACGTTGCCTGATTTCATCGAACAATTTTAGACCATCAAGACCGGGTAACTGAACATCACTGACCACCAATTGAGGTCGTTCAATAGCAATTTTGGCAAGAGCTTCCTCTGCGGTGGTGGCGGCGGAAACACGATAATTGGCAGCCTCAAGACGCATGGTCAAAAGACGCAACAAGTCTGTGTCATCATCAACCAGTAATATATGAGTACTCATAGGTGCAAGATACTATCTTTTACTATAAAGCTCTACTCTACCGTATTTTGTCTTGGAGATCCTCGTTCCTGTCACAAAACCATTACTTAACTTGTGGGTGTCGTCCTTAACACAAAAATACTTAGTATCCCAAGGAGTCATCAGTGATAGGTGTAAACTACTCTATAGCTTTATCATCTGCTCAACAACCACTACTCACTGACTCTCTTCATCTCATTTCAAGTTAAGATCAAATACTTCCTTTCCTTGAGGTGGAAGAGAGCTAGTTGTCTGAGAGCGCCAAATCGGCGATGACATTGGCAATTAATTGCCCCGCCTCCGCATGACCATACAAAGATGATGGCGAATATTTTTTTATAGTTAGCTGCTGAATGAGTGCGGCGGTAATTTCATATTCATCCCATGCCACATCAATGACGTTGTTAGCCCGCTCTCGTCCCATTTGACGCTCACCAATATTCACAACAGGGATACCTAAAAAAGCGCATTCTCTTATGCCTACACTAGAATTACCAATCAGACATAAACTCAAGGATAACAATTTTAAAAAAACATGTCCTTCAAGATTATTGATATAAAAAAAATGTTTTTTTTGATAGGTTTTTTTAAAAGAGTCTATAGCCGCCCAAATAGCATCAGAGCCACTATCCAAGTTAGGACTGAAGATTAAAACATTGATTTCTAATTTCTCTACTATCCTAAGCAGTAATAACATATTGTTAAAACTGTCTTCATAATGCAACGTCTCAGAGTGCAGTAAAAGAACAATGAAAGGATCATTAATATTAAAAACCTCTAGATCCAAATGTTCCTTAATTGAGTTAATTAAATACTCCTCACTAAGATGCTTAGATTCCTCAGCAATTACAATTGACGGACAACCTGTAATAAAAATATTTTCGACAGGCTCTCCCAAAGTATGGACACGGTGGGCAGCATATTCGTTAGACACCAAATGATAGTCAGATAGCTTCGTGACAGCATGCCTAACCACCTCGTCAATATTGCCACTGATTTCACCACCTTGGATGTGTATTAGGGGAATATTCATATAGGATGCCGCAACAGCTGTCCCTATGGTTTCATTACGATCGGCAATGGTAATAAGAAAATCAGGGGCTATTGTTTTAAATACTTGTGCTGTCATAATCATTGTATTGGCAGTGGTTAATGCCATATTAATGGGCTCATCCCCTTCAACAAAGGTATATAATTCATCTGTAACATTAAAACCATCATGTTTAATATAGTCAACAATTCTGCCATAACGGGGTAACAGTGCAGAGCCTGAACAAATAACACTTAAATCAATCCGATGATTGTCTCTTAATTTTTCTAAGGCACTTCTAATGCGCGAATAACTGGGCCGAGCAGTAATCGCTACACAGATTTTTTTATTCAAAATCGTCAATCCTCAAACAATGATTAACTGGAAGATCTCTTTTGGCTTGTTTTCCTAAAATCAACTCTCTTTGCTCATACAATAATCCTCCCCCAGGTTTTTTATAGCCCAAATGGGATTCTGTTAAAACATCCCCTTTTTTTATTGCTAGTTGAGCATAAAGACTCCGAGAGAACATGATACGTGTATTACTTAGTTGCTGAACTTGGTCTTCTTTACTTACTCTATGCCAAGCCATGTGACGAGCAAAATTCGTCGCCCTCACCATTTCTTTGAACTGATCAGGGGTTAACGATGACTTCACATCTGGACCAAACATAGCGTGATGGAAAGTTAAATGCGCCTCAATAACAGCCGCCCCTAAATAACTAGCTATCACTGCAGGATAAATTTCCCCAGAATGATCGGATAAGCCAACAGGAAGTTCCGGCAGCGCTGCTTGCATATCCTGCATAATATTTAATCCCACTTCCTCTGCCTCGGTGGGATAACGACTAGTACAGTGTAACAAACAGACATCAATATTTTTTTCTGTAAAGTCTTTTGCAAGGCTAATCACTTCCTCCATTTTGCTTAAGCCACTGGATAAAATAATGGGTTTTTTTGATAGCATTAATCTGTCGATTAATTGACGATTATGCATTTCTCCAGAGGCCACTTTCCACGCACTGATTTGTAACCTCTCCAACCAGTCACAGGCCTTAAGAGAAAAAGGTGAACATAAAAACACCAACCCCAACTTTTCCGCCTGTTCTTTTAATATTTGCCATTCTTCAAAGGTAAAAGAGGTTCTTTGCCAATAGTCAAAACGTGTTTTATCTTGTTGGCTAAAGGGGATCCTCCAGGGTTCCCATGGCGTACTTTCTTCATCGGCTAAGTGCATCTGAAATTTCACAGCGGTAGCGTCACAGGATTTAGCTAGCTGAATATAAGACATGGCCATACCAAGACTGCCTTCATGACCTAATGCCACTTCTGCAATCAAAAAAGGCGGAGCTTTTGGACTTATCGGATAATGTTCAATTTTCAATTTATTGTCCAATCTTTAATTAGGTTATAAGGTTAACATTGTGATGATTAAAGAATGGTTAAATTAAGTTAAGTTAAAGGTATAAATTGTAAAATATAAATAATCTGTTACCTGTCAAATATTGTCAAAAGTAGCATTAATTATTATAAGCCCAAATAAAGACTAAATAAAAAAACTATCATTTTTTCTTATTAATATGATTACGTAATATTTACCAACGTATATTAACAATTTTCAACAATTGCAAAGCACATTCATCGCACAATAAATGGTCTTATAAATTAGGGTAAGTTATGCATCAATTGGAAGATATTAAAGTTGCCATCATTGGCCTAGGTTACGTAGGTTTGCCTCTAGCTATCGCCTTTGGTAAAAAAAGAACAGTATTGGGTTTTGATATTAAAGAGGAACGAATATCTCAATTAAGAAAAGCCGTGGATATTCAGCATGAAGTGCATGAAGAAGAATTTAAACAAGCACGCTATCTCTCGTTCACCCATGACAGTGGACAGCTAAAAGACGCGAATTGCTACATTATTACAGTACCCACACCCATTAAAAAAAATAATCAGCCCGATTTAAGTCCGCTGATTAAAGCTTCTAAATTAGTGGGGCAATATCTAAAAAAAAACGATATCGTTATCTATGAATCTACGGTCTACCCTGGCGCAACGGAGGAAGAATGTGTGCCAATTTTAGAGGACACCTCAGGTCTTCAGTTTAACCATGATTTTTTTTGTGGGTATAGTCCAGAGAGAATTAATCCTGGTGATAAAAATCGTAAAATAGAAAATATAAAGAAGATTACTTCCGGCTCAACTCCTCTGATTGGTAAGTTAATCGACTCCCTCTATCAAGAAATCATCATCGCAGGCACTTATCTTGCTGACAGCATTAAAATCGCTGAGGCTGCTAAAATCATTGAAAATACACAGCGCGATATCAATATCGCCTTTATCAACGAAATTACCGTGTTTTTTAATGAACTTGGTATTGATACCGAATCTGTTCTTCAAGCCGCGGAAAGCAAATGGAACTTTCATCCTTATCGACCCGGTCTTGTGGGTGGGCATTGTATCGGAGTTGATCCCTACTATTTATCTTTTAAATCGCAAACTGTTGGCCATTATCCGGAATTAGTAAATAGTGCCAGACGAATAAATGAAAACATGTCACGCCATATCGCCAATCAAATGATCAGAGCAATGGTGCAAAAAAAAATTTCTATTGCTCAGTCTAAAATATTAATTCTTGGTTTCACTTTCAAAGAAAATTGTACGGATATTCGTAATACACAAGTAGCTAAATTAGTGGAAGTTTTACGTTCTTTTGACTGTTATGTGGATATTTTAGATCCCTGGGCAAATAATGAGGAAGTGGGTAAAGAGTATGGATATTCCTTAATAAACCATCCCCAGTCGGGTGATTATGACGGTCTTATCATCGCCGTGGGCCATGATCAATTTAAACAACTCGATACACAGGAAATGCTGGGATGGGTAAAGGACCATCACATTATTTATGATTTAAAACATGTGCTACCTAGGCATATTGTGGATATTCGACTCTAACCATCTGTACCATAAAAAAAGATTTAGTTTGATGGCGCCGATGGGTACGAGTCGACTCTTAGATAACACTCACTTTGTTATGCGGGATAAGGCATTGTCTCTGAGTGCTTTAGCCTTGAGAAAAGCGCTATTGGTTTGCGCAATCGTTGTGTCTCCAGAGTAAAACTGAGCCAATATCTCATCAGTAGTATTCATGTAATTACTCACTGCATCGGCCTGAGACACGCTACCAATTTGTTTATCAAGCTCCTTAAAACAGGCATAATGAGCTTTAGCAAAAGCTTTAATCAATGGTTTTTGATCTGCCGTAATCTTATTGTGATTAGCCAACAAGTCCAGCTTATTGTCACTTTGTTCATTAGCCACTAATAACTTACCAATCACCTCACTGCTCACAGAGGGGGTTGCTTTGAGTTGGTCACAATCTTTCACGGCATCCATTAACGAGCTGGTTACTGGGCCAAGGGGAACTGTGGCAGCTCTCTGGGAGGATAGATTTTGAGGGATGACGGCCCCTGAGGAGTGGAGCGGGGTAGCTTGGCTTGCGTCTTGAGCTGAAATATTATTTAAAGCCTTAGCGACTTTTTTCCGGTATTGATTGGAATATTTATACATATTGACATCACGGTTTTCGTTAGCCAATTTCATTAAACATTGATCAAATTCGGGCGTCCCTTCTTTGAGAGAATAACCGCGACATTGCTCTTTTAAGAATGATAGATAAAAGGGATCTAATTCTTTCAAATCTACTGGAGGAGCTTTCACTGTTGGCGTATTTGTTAAGGCACAAGCGCTAATGATACTCACTAAACCCATAATAAAAAAATGTTGAAAAAGATTTTTTTTGTGGTATTTGTACATATAAAACCTCTAACCAATAAAATGTTAACAGCTTATCACTTTTAGACAAGGAATAGCCATGATCCCATCGCCTCCTAACTGGCAAAACTGGAGTGAAGAAGAAGCACAATTGTCCTATGATAACAGTAAGGCCGTGAACAATGTTCTTGAGATAACCAGCGGATGGCGCGAGAGAAGTGATCAATGGGTTAGAAACTGGCCCTTACAAGAGACTATTCAATATGGCACTCATACTCGTCAAGCGATACAAGTCTTTCTCCCCCATCGGTTAACGCAAACATTATTCATGTTTATTCATGGTGGTTATTGGCAGTCCCGTGCCAAGGAAGATTTTTACTTTTTAAGCGAGCCCTATGTTGCAAAAGGAGTGGCTGTGGCTCATATTGGCTACCCCTTAGCACCTGAGTTACCATTGCGGGCAATAATTTCCAGCATTAATCAAGGTTTATTAAGTTTGCAACAATACTTTGATAACCAGTTTACTCAGCAAATACTCTGCGGCTGGTCTGCGGGGGCCCACTTAGCCTTAATGAGTGATGATTACCCATGGTTAACCCAGCGTCTATTAATCAGTGGTATCTATGACTTAGCCCCCCTCGTCAAAACTCGTTATTTTCCATCCCTACAAGTGGATCTGACAGAGTTATCTTTACTCTCTCCACTGTACAGCAAACACTCATCTCCATGCCCCACCAAGCTTTGGGTGGGTGATGAGGAGTTGCCTGAGTTAATTAGGCAGACTCAATCTTTTGTGTTAGCCAGTCAACTTAATGACTCTTTAACCGTCATGCAACACTCCAACCATTTCACTATCCTGGAAAAACTCCTTGATCCATCAACAGTCTTTGACACAAAACTCCTAGGGTAATAGCCAGCGCATAGGGAACTCCATGGTCAGACTTTACATACTTATACCCAAGACTGACCACCCCACCTAACACCATGGTATAGAGCATTGCTAACAGAAAGTCGTGGAGAGGTAAGAACATCTCGATCATCATAATGAGTTTAATGTCTCCTGCACCCAACCATCCTATTTTAAATAATAGAAAGCCCACCCACCCCACTACAACCAGTATTTTGAGCATATCCAGCATACTCATCGTTCCACCCCAAAGGATGTTGAACACAGCGAGAATCATTCCCAGGACGATTAATGTATTAGGGATAGTACGTGTTGTGATATCTGAGATAGAGGCCAGAAGTAAAAGGATTAGTAATGGTAAGAAATGACTCATAGTGATTAGGATAAGGCATCTAACAATATTTTTTTAATCAAAAAAACTGTTTTTTAATGCTTTATTTTGCTGTAATATGTAACAAAATATTTCAGGATCTAAACCTATGAAATCTCTGTTTCATTTCTATACCATGACTAAAGAACTGGAGGCACAAGCGCCCTATCATGATATTGATAGTGTAGGAAAAGAAATTTTATTTATGATTGGTCATGCTTGCCAACATAATCAACTGATTAGAGTCACTGATATTCTCAAACAACAGAATCTTGCCTCCTCAGCTACCTTGCATGCACGATTAAAACAATTACGCGAACGAGGACTTATCGATATTTTACCTGGCGCAGACAACCGTTTTAAATATTTACAGCCCTCCTCCCTTGCGCTAAGTTACTTTAATCAACTCGATAAATATCTAAAAAAATCATCGCAATTGATCTAAATAATCCACTATGATTCCCACCGTAACAAAAGAACCGGTGACCACAATGCGATCATTACCTTGTACCCTGCCTAACACTTGTTGCATAGCGCCGGGTAATGAAGGATGTTCCATGACTTGAGCACCCTGGTCTGCAATCAATCGTTTCAAATATGCTCCACTAGACCCTCTGGGGTCAGGAACATTTGCCACATGCCACTCATCCACAGCACCCTTTAATTGCTCAATGACCCCGGCAATGTCCTTATCTTTTAACATACCAAAAATCATGACAGTACGCCCTGATACGGGACTCGCTAACAGATTATGACTTAATTCCTTGGCCCCATCTGGGTTGTGAGCAACATCTAAAATAATAGGGCACTGACGCATCAGTAACTGATATCGTCCTGGGATGAATACTTTCTCTAAACCGTATTGAATAGATGCAAGCGTAAGGGTTATGGAAGGAATCACCTTGAGTAAGGCCGCAATGGCGAGGGCAGCGTTACGTCGCTGAAAATCACCTTTTAAAGCAGGATATGGAAGGGGGCTAAAATCTACTCCAAAACCTGTAAATCTTAAATAATCACCCATTGCCGTTAAAGAAAAATCTTGCCCCCAAAGACTCAGTGGCGCACCGATTTGCTTTGCATAATTAACAATGCTCTGTGGCGTATCAGGGTCAGCACACAGAGCCGGGGTGGCAGCACGAAATATACCAGCCTTTTCGCGCCCAATATCCTCTCTGTTGTCCCCTAAATATTCAACATGATCAATGCCGATACTAGTCACCATGGCAACCGTCGGAGTGAAAATGTTTACCGCATCCAAACGCCCGCCTAAACCCACCTCGAGAATCATGATATCCACTTGTTGCTCGATAAAAATGGATACAGCACAAAGGGTCCCAAACTCAAAGGGGGTCAGTGTTATATCTCCTCGTGCTTCCTCTATTTTTTGGAAATGCTCACACAATAGCCGATCACTGACCGCTTGACCATTAAGCATAATACGTTCGTTATAGCGAACCAAATGAGGTGATGTATAGACCCCAACTTGATAACCTAAATGATCTAACATGGCGTTCAAAAAAGCACAGGTTGAACCCTTGCCATTAGTCCCTGCCACCATTAACACAGGACAGTGGGGAACGAGCCCCATTTTATCTGCCACACGCCTCACCCGCTCCAAACCCAGCTCAATGACTTGCTGATGAAGAAGATGTTGGTAATCAAGCCATTGTGGTAAAGAAAAGTGATCGGTTATTGTTCTTGGCACGCTTAGAACAACCCTAACACTTGACCATTGGCATCTATATCAATTTTTTCTGCGGCAGGTACTTTAGGCAAACCAGGCATGGTCATCATGTCACCGCAAATAGCCACCACAAAGCCAGCTCCGTTAGCAATACGCACTTCCCTAACATGCACGGTGTGCCCAACGGGCGCCCCCTTTAAGGAGGGATCGGTAGAAAAGGACATTTGTGTTTTAGCCATACAAACAGGGAATGAACCAAAGTGCTTATCCCAGTCCCGTAATTGCTTTAAAGCGCTGTCTGCAAAGGTCACTTGACCGGCGCGGTAAATCTTAGTGGCCACTGCTTTAATTTTATCCTCTAGCTTCATCTCACTGGGATAAACAAAAGTAGAAGGGGAGGTAGCGCTCTCACACATATCAACCACAGCCCTCGCCACCTCCTCAGCTCCTGCCCCTCCCTCTGCCCAATGCTTAGCCAAGACAAAACGCCCGCCCAACTCTTCAACTCGTTGACGCAGAATGCTAATTTCAGCTTCAGTATCGTAGGTAAAATGATTGACCGACACCACACAGGGTAATCCCAAATGAGTGAGGATATTATCCATATGACGCTCAAGATTCACTAAGCCCTTTTTCAACGCTTCAATATTTTCTTGGTTTAAATCATCCTTAGCCACTCCCCCATGAAACTTGAGAGCCCGAATCGTAGCTACCAACACTACCGCTGCGGGATTTAGTCCTGCCATACGACATTTAATATCAATGAACTTTTCCGCACCCAAATCTGCGCCAAAGCCCGCTTCAGTGACCACATAATCGGCCATCTTAAGCCCCGCTTTGGTGGCAATCACCGAATTACATCCATGGGCAATATTGGCAAAGGGCCCGCCATGAATAATGGCAGGATTATTTTCTAGAGTCTGGACTAAATTAGGCTTAATCGCATCTTTCAACAAAGTGGCCATAGCCCCATGGGCTTTTAAGTCGCTGGCATAAATGGGAGCGCGATCGCCCTGACGATAACCGATAATAATTCGCCCCAATCTGTCTTTAAGATCCTGCAGAGAACTCGCGAGACATAAAATTGCCATGACCTCTGAGGCGACAACTATATCGTATCCATCCTCTCTCACAAAGCCATTGGCCGTTCCACCGAGGCCCACTATCACTTTACGTAAGGCTCGGTCATTCATGTCCACGACCCGTTTCCACTGAATTAAACGTGGATCAATTTTCAAATCATTGCCATGATTGATATGATTATCAATTAATGCAGAAAGAAGATTATGCGCGGCGGCAATCGCATGAAAATCCCCTGTAAAGTGAAGGTTAATATCTTCCATGGGCACAATCTGAGCATATCCCCCCCCTGCAGCACCTCCCTTGACACCAAATACGGGGCCGAGCGAGGGTTCACGTAAGCAAATCATAGTTTTCTTACCAATCCGATTTAAGGCATCCCCTAAACCCACGGTAGTAGTGGTTTTCCCCTCTCCTGCTGGCGTAGGACTGATGGCGGTGACTAACACCAACTGACCATCGGGTTGGTTCTCCAGAGACTTCAAATATTCAAGAGAAATTTTAGCTTTGTAGTGCCCATAAGGCTCTAAATGTTCATCGGCAATTCCTAAGCGATTTTTTGCGATGGTTGTTATTCTTTCTAGTTTGGCCTGTTGTGCAATGGCGATATCAGACTGCATTCTCAAACTCCCCCGTATAAAGTTTATAAAATTAAAATTGCTCTAAAGTCATTAACATTAGTCAGGGTTGGTCCTGTTATCACCAAATCTCCTAACTGCTCAAAAAATCCATAGCCATCATTATTTGCAAGATAAGCTTTCGCCGATATACCCAAGGCTTGAGCACGAGTCAGAGTGTCTGGAGTCATCACGGCTCCAGCGTTATCTTCTGTGCCATCTACGCCATCGGTATCGCAAGCCAGGGCAAAAACATGATCGAGGCCTCCAAGGGCAACACTAAGGGCCAACAAAAACTCAGTATTACGACCCCCTCGCCCTGTTCCTCGAACACTCACTGTAGTTTCTCCCCCTGACAGTAATAAGCAAGGTCTTGCACAAGGCTGTCCATGACGCAGCACTTGCTTGGCAATACCGGCATGTACCATTGCCACATCGCGTGCTTCGCCCTCAAGAGAGTCACCTAGAATCAAAGGCGTAATACCGTTCTCTCTAGCCAATTGAGCGGCGGCCTCAAGAGACATTTGTGGCGTCGCGATCAAATGATATTGATTCGCCTCTAACCTCTTGTCACCCGGTTTGGGTGTCTCACGTTCCGCCCGCTTTAAGTGGTCCACAACCGCTTGGGGTTCTAAGATACGGTATTTTTCAATAATAGCTAACGCGTCCTGAAAAGTGGTGGGATCCGCCACAGTAGGACCCGAGGCGATCACCGACGGATCATCCCCGGGTACATCTGAAATGAGCAAAGTCCATAACTTAGCTGGCGCACAAGCCAAAGCTAACTGTCCTCCTTTAATGGCTGATATATGTTTGCGCACACAATTCATTTCATCAATAGTGGCCCCACTTTTAAGTAGAGCGCTATTAATGGCCTGTTTATGGGCCAAGGTGAGTCCTGGGGACGGCGCGGTTAACAAGGCAGACCCCCCACCTGAAATAAGACACACCACTAAGTCATCTTTGGTTAAATTCTGGACTAACTGTAAAATACGTTGTGCCGCCTCAAGTCCCGCTTGATCTGGAACAGGATGGCTTGCCTCCACCACTTCCACAAAACGGGTAGGAACCTTATGTCCATAGCGGGTCACCACTAAACCTGTTATGGGATGAGGCCAATTGTCCTCAAAAGCCTGTACCATGGAAGCTGCTGCCTTACCGGCACCTACCACAATGGTTTTTCCTCGAGGAACTGGGGGCATATAATGGGGGAGTGAGAGTTTAGGATTTGCCGCATTAATCGCTTTTTGCATTAACTGAATCAGCCATTCTCTGGCATTATTAGAATTAATCAAGGCTTGTTCCAATGAAATAAGTTGTTTTACTGTAACGGAATATTGTAGGGTTTTAAGTTAAATCTGGCTAACAATTTGACTTATAACAATTCTAAACGATACTTAGTTTATTTATACTCTAGTTTATGAGTTAATTAGGCCAGTGTTAAGTTTTTGTTTTTAAACGTTTTTACATTGCAATGCAACATGAGGAGATAAATACCGTGTTTGATACAAGAAAATTACTCGCTGATACAGACGCTGAATTATGGAGCGCTATGCAGAAAGAGTATCGCCGTCAAGAGGATCATATTGAGTTAATCGCCTCTGAGAACTATGCCAGTCCTGCCATACTTCAAGCACAGGGATCCGTTTTAACGAATAAATATGCAGAAGGTTATCCAGGTAAACGTTACTATGGCGGCTGCGAATTTGTGGATATTGCCGAAACACTAGCTATTGAGCGGGTTAAGAAACTCTTTGGTGCTGAATACGCAAACGTTCAACCGCATTCAGGGTCACAAGCCAACGCTGCGGTTTACATGGCAGTACTCCAACCCGGAGACACCATTCTTGGAATGTCTCTCGCCCATGGTGGTCATTTAACCCATGGTGCCAGCGTTAACTTTAGTGGCAAAATTTACAAATCAGTGAGCTATGGTTTACATCCTGAAACTGAGTTAATTGATTATGATGAGGTCGCTAAACTTGCCGAACAACACAAACCCAAAATGATCGTGGCTGGGGCCTCTGCTTACTCCATGGAAATCAACTGGCAACGCTTTAGAGATATTGCTGACAGCGTCGGGGCCTATCTACTCGTGGACATGGCTCACTATGCGGGACTTGTGGCAGCTGGTGAGTATCCCAGCCCAGTGGGTATTGCTCATTTTGTGACGTCCACCACACATAAAACTCTTAGAGGACCTCGAGGCGGTATTATTTTATCTTCCAATGAATTTGAAAAAACGCTCAATTCAATGATTTTTCCTGGTATTCAGGGCGGGCCCTTAATGCATGTGATTGCGGCTAAAGCCACCGCATTTTTAGAAGCTCAACGCCCTGAGTTTAAGACTTATCAACAACAAGTTAAAGCCAATGCAAAAGCCATGGCAGAGACATTCATTGAAAGAGGACTAAGAATAGTATCTGGCGGAACACAAAGCCATGTTTTCTTGATGGACTTAAGAGCTAAAGCTATCACGGGCAAACTCGCTGAAGCGGCCCTGGGGAAAGCGCATATCACCGTGAATAAAAACGCCATTCCCAATGATCCTGAAAAACCCTTCGTTACCTCTGGCATTCGGATAGGCACTCCAGCTGCCACCACCCGCGGGTTTGGAATCGAGGAAATTAAACAGGTAGCCAATTGGGTGTCTGATGTGCTGGAAGCTCCTGAGGATCAGGCAGTGATAGAGCAAGTGATTAGTCAAGTCAGTCAGTTATGTCGCCGCTTACCGGTCTATCGTTAACCGACATCACGATAGTTTAAAACAATAATAAAAAACAACTAATTCCTAGAATAAAGTAGGAGGAGATTATTATGGCAGGTCAGCACTTTTTGTTTGTTCCAGGACCCAGCAATGTTCCTACGCGGGTGACAAGGGCCATGGCAGTACCCATGGAAGATCATCGCTCGCCCAACTTCCCACAACTCACTTTAGAAGTTTTAAACGGCCTCAAAAAAGTCTTTAAAACTAACAAAGCATTTCCCATTATCTTCCCCTCCTCCGGCACGGGATGTTGGGAGGCTGCGCTCACTAACACTTTAAACCCAGGAGACAAAGTACTGGTGTCACGTTTTGGTCAGTTCAGTCATCTTTGGGCTGATATGTGTGTCCGTTTAGGTTTTGATACGGATATTATCGAAGTGGAGTGGGGACAAGGCGCTCCCGTGGATGAATACCGCAACAGATTGAATCAAGATAAAAATCATCTTATTAAAGCCGTACTGGTTTGCCACAATGAAACCGCTACTGGCGTAGTGAGTGATATTCAGGCCATTCGCCAAGTGTTAAATGAATTAAAGCATCCAGCGCTACTGATGGTGGATACTGTCAGCAGCCTGGGTAGTATAGATTTTCAGATGGACGCCTGGGAGGTAGATGTTTGTGTGTCAGGGTCACAAAAAGGATTGATGTTGCCCGCTGGCATGGGGGTGACTTGTGTCAGTGAGAAAGCCATAGAAGCCAGTAAAGAGAGTCGTTATCCGCGCTGTTATTTTGATTACCAGGATATGCTCAATAATAATGCCAAAGGTTATTTTCCCTACACGCCTTCTATTCCCATGCTCTATGGTTTAAGAGAATCTCTGCGTATTATCGAAGAAGAGGGTTTAGATAATATTCTTAACCGTCACCAGCGTTTAGCCAGTGGAGTGCGTGCCGCCGTGACCGAAGGCTGGCAACTCTCTTTATGTGCTGTGGCACCACAGTGGTATTCCAATTCCGTGTCAGCCATTGTCGTCCCCGATGGGGTAGATGCTGTTAAGGTGATTGCTAGAGCCTATCAACGCTACCAACTCTCCCTGGGCGCGGGACTCGCTCGCCTATCGGGCAAGGTGTTTCGTATTGGTCATTTAGGTGACTTAAACGAATTAATGTTGATAGGCGCTATCGCTGGCGCTGAAATGGCCATGATTGATGAGGGCGTCAAAGTGGAAAGAGGCAGTGGTGTGGCGGCTGCCATGAAGGTCTGGCAATCATAATTAATAGCATAACAGGAGTTAATTCATCGTGAGTCATCGTGTAGTATTTTTAGATAGAGCCTCTCTGAAGGCCTCAGTGAGAAAACCTTTTTTTGCTGAGGAGTATATTGAACATCAACAAACAGACAGCGTCTCCATTGTGGAAAGACTGCAAGGAGCCACGGTAGCCATTACCAATAAAGTACCTCTACGTGAGGACATCCTTAAAGAGTTACCTCAGCTCAAAATGATTGCTGTGGCAGCAACGGGTTACGATGTGATAGATATCCCCTATTGCAAAGCCCATGGTATTGCCGTAGCGAATATTCGTAATTATGCGGTTCATACGGTCCCTGAACATGCCTTTGCTTTAATCCTAGCTTTAAGAAGAAATATTCTTGCTTATCGTCAAGATGTAGAAGCGGGTGTATGGCAGCGCTCTGAACAGTTTTGTTTTTTTAATCATGCCATTGGGGATCTTCATGGAGCCACCTTAGGGATTGTTGGTGAAGGGGTCTTAGGAGAGGCTACCGCAAAAATTGCCAGAGATGGTTTTGGTATGAAAGTACTCTTTGCCGATCATGCGCCTCCCAAGAAGCCTGGTGTGACATTCACTCCTTTTGCAGATGTACTCAAGGAGGCTGATGTCATTTCTCTACATTGCCCCTTAACAGCAGATACCCGTAATGTAATTGGTGAGAAAGAATTAAAAATGATGAAGCCTTCAGCCCTACTGATCAATACTTCTCGAGGAGGGTTAGTGGATGAACAAGCATTGATTAAAGCACTCCAAGAGGGTTGGATTGCCGGGGCAGGCTTTGATGTGTTAACGACGGAACCACCTACCCATGGCCACCCATTACTGGAAGTGCGGCGCCCCAATTTTATCCTAACTCCTCATGTGGCCTGGGCCTCTGATGGAGCCATGCAATTTTTAGCTGATCAATTAATTGACAATATAGAACTATGGTTCAAAGGAACCCCTCAGCATTTAGTCACTTAATCTTGTTACCCCCACCACCCATTGTGCGATAGCATCAAGTAATTCGGGTGCATCGCCAATGGCGCTCGTTTGGTGAAAATTCACTGTTGGATAGGTATCTTTTAAATGAGTAAGGATTTTAGGTAAATCTTCTCTCAAATGTCCGCCTTGAGCCATAAATAAAGGCACAATGGAGAGATTATCAAACCCTTTTTCAGTGAGTTCTGCTACGGTGTCCAGTAAACTGGGTTGCATTAATTCCAAAAAAGATAGGCGTATTTCTTCCTCAGGCAAAGCCTTATGAAGACGCTTAGCAATCTCATTAAAAGGTTCAGCCCAACGCGGATCTCGCGCACCATGAGCAAATAACACAATGGCTTGCTTCATACGCGACCTGTGCTACCAAAACCACCACTACCCCGGTGGCTGTCCTTAAACTCGTTAACCACATTAAGTTTAACCTGCATAACTGGGACAATAACAAGTTGAGCAATTCTTTCTAGTGGTTTTAACTCAAAGGCGCTTTGACTACGATTCCATAGAGACACAAATATTTGTCCTTGGTAGTCAGAGTCAATTAAGCCCACGAGGTTACCTAATACAATGCCGTGTTTATGTCCCAAACCTGAACGAGGTAAAATCATACCCGCAAACTGAGGCTGTTCAATGTGAATGGCAATACCTGTGGGAATGAGTTCTGTTTGTCCTGGCTCGATAATCATCACGTCATGGGAACAAGCCCTGAGATCCAATCCCGCCGCGCCCAAAGTACCGTAACTGGGTAACAAATCCTCACTTAAGCGCTGATCTAATATTTTTATCTGTAACTCATCCATCTATTTCATCCTAAATCAAAGTAACTTCAACACATATTCAATAATTCTCTCTGCCACTTCACTTTTATGGGCTTTCGCTAGAGGATATTGGCCTGTTTCATCAATAATCACTACCTCATTATCCTCTTGGCCCAAAGCATGTTGAGCATGATTGGCAACAATCACTGGAATGTTTTTAGCCACTCTTTTGTGTTGAGCGTAGTCATTAACACTATTGGTTTCTGCTGCAAAACCCACGCAAAAAGGGGGCTTAGGGAGTCGAGTCACTGAAGCTAAAATATCAACGGTAGCGGTTAGCTGAAGCGCTAAGGGCGCTCCACTTTTTTTAATCTTTTGAGTTTGAGTCTGTTCTGGTCGGTAATCAGCCACAGCCGCCACTGAAAAAAATACATCCTGATTCTCAATGTGTTCATGTACAGCATGCAACATCTGCTCAGCACTCATCACTGCAATCACCTTAGCTCCGACAGGAGAGCTTAGAGCCACTGGCCCAGTAATTAAGGTGACCTCTGCTCCTTGTGCAATTAATGCGTCCACTATGGCATACCCCATCTTGCCTGAGCTATGGTTAGTAATGGCTCTCACCGGGTCGATACTCTCCAGGGTAGGCCCAGCGGTCACCAATACCCGACGTCCTTCCCAGTGTTTAGTGGTTAAAGCACGCTTTAGCATTAAGAGGATGATTTCCGGCTCTTCCATTCTCCCCTCCCCCACTTCACCACAAGCTTGATGCCCAGAGGCCGGACCGATAATGTTGACTCCATCACGCTGTAACTGCTCTATGTTACGTCTGGTGGAGGGGTGCCCCCACATTTCCCGATTCATAGCAGGAGCCACTAACAATGGACAATTACGGGCTAGCGCTGTAGTAGTGAGAAGATCATCCGCTATTCCCGTAGCAAGTTTAGCCATCACATTGGACGTGGCTGGAGCTATCAACATGGCTTGGGCTATTCTGGTGGCTTCAATATGGGCCATGCGGTTAGGAATTCGAGGATCCCAGATATCAGTTAATACTGCTTGACCACTTAAAGCTTGAAAGGTGACAGGGGTGACAAAATGAGTAGCCGCCTCGGTCATCATGACTTGGACAGAAAACCCACTGTTCTGCAATAAGCGAACTAAATAGGCGGATTTATAGGCAGCGATCCCTCCGCAAACACCTAATAAGATATGTTTATTTTGCATGTTATTCATGGAGTTGCTTCAGAAGATCTACTCACTGATTATAAGGTTGGGAGTGGAGTAACTAGATCCCCACCGCATATAAAATCACTGCCAATACAATGATCACTACCACCAAAGTTTGAACCATTTCCATCCACATATTCAAGCTCTTTTAATTAACGGATACTCTGCATTCTAACAAATTAAATATGTGGGTGAGCCTCAATCCATCTTAATCGCTCAATTAAAGTATGGGACCAACGTTTTGCAATACCAGCTGTGCTTGAAATATGATCTAAATCCTCCACTTTCGGCCGATGTTGACGACAAATCTCCTGCACTTCTCTGACCGTAAATCGACAGTTACTACTTTCCACTCGCTGCCATGAATCATTTGGACTCACCAGCCCCGGTTCTAAAACCTTAAAGTACCAACCGGTTAACAACTGCTCAGTAATAAACGCCGTTAATCCTTTGGTTGCAAACTTAGCATCGATTTTCCAACATGGATGACGAGGTTGGGTAATTTGAAAATACACCTCCCCCACTTTCCACACCTCACCAATGCGAACATTAGACTCATCAAATAAATGATAAGAAAGGTTTTCACCTAGGGAGCCTGGCTGAAGATTACTCACAATTTCAGGAAAAAAGCGCTGTAATTCAGCATAATGACTACTAGGATAATAATGAACAGCCTTATCAGGTCCGCCATGTACCGATAGATCCGCCTGCATGTCACCCTTGAACCCTAAGGAAGAACAAAACACCGGTTCCCTTACTTCCTCTTTATTAATCCCTGAGGGAGTTCCGGTTTGGCGAATGGCTTTAATTGAACCCACAAAAATGCGCGTCACAGTTCCTCCTCTTTTTTTACAACATACATCACGGACTTAAAAAAGTCATTAAAATCATAACACTAAGAAATAAAATATTAAAACATTGGTAAAAAACACAACAAAACTTGAACCCAAGTCGTCTTTGTGCCATAATTTACGTTTTATTTTAGTTGTTCTTGGAGATAGCCATGGCACGCGTATGTGCAGTGACAGGAAAAAAACCCATGGTTGGCAATAACGTTTCACACGCCAACAATAAAACCAAACGTCGTTTTCTGCCCAATTTGCAGTATCGTCGTTTTTGGCTTGAGAGTCAGAACCGCTGGATACGCTTACGTGTTTCCAATGCTGGTCTGCGCTTAATTGATAAAAAAGGTATTGAAGCTGTTCTGGCAGAGCTAGACGAAAAAGCTCTTCAAGCCTAATATTAAAGGACAGTTACCATGCGCGATAAAATAAAGTTAGAGTCCACTGCAGGAACAGGCCACTTTTATACCACTAC